>ENA-ORDC01000139-ORDC01000139.1-marine-metagenome-genome-assembly--contig:-NODE-139-length-80738-cov-9.227731_pt1 | contig 80738 bp, 90 predicted proteins | sample MGYA00237783_ERZ508515 | MGnify/ENA primary metagenome ERZ508515 (study PRJEB26186, sample SAMN06268792) | marine metagenome | isolation source: Eden Landing Ponds, San Francisco, CA, USA | place...
GGGCGGTGCCGTCAGGCACCGCCGGTCAGTGGTAGGTCACTACCCGTGTCGCGTGCCCGGGTTCTCCGCGCGGTCATCGCGCCCGTACGGACGTACTCGGGCGGGGACTGAGGCACGCACGGGACCTTCGCAGGCCACGCTAAAACGTTTCGCGGTCCTCGCTCGCGGGAGCGGGCCCCGTCCGCCCGACCGGGCGTCACCCGGTCCGGAACTCCCGGCCGCTCCAGGCCTCGGCCCGCAGTTCGTAGGGCTGGATCGACCCGGAGTCACTCCAGTCGATCGGGTTCGGAGCGAACTGGGTGTTCTCGGCGAGTCTGGCGAGGGCCGGTTCGGCAGTCCTGTACTCCGACTCGACCAGTTCGCCACGAACGACGACGCTTCGCCAGACCGTCCGGGGTTCGGTCTCCTCGTGGACGGTAAACCCGACGCCCGAGTCGCCTTCGAGGCGACGAAACTTCTCGCTCTCGGCGTCTCCCTCGAGGTGGAGCGCGAAGCGATCCCGTTCCGGGTCGTACCCGTACGCTACTGGGATCGGGTACGGAGGTTCCTCGTCCGGTCCCGCCAGCGCGAGGACGCCGATACCGTTGTCGGTGAGAACGTCGACGATCTCCTCGTCGGTGAGCGTTCGCATCTCTCGTCGCTACGGACCCTGCCTTCTTGGAGTTCTGAGTGGGTTTTCAGTCGCCGGGAACAGCCTCTGGCGCTTTTTGTGTGCTGTCCGAATTCACGGCCATGCAAACCGACGGCGAAGCTGGGTTCGCCGAGTGGGACGACGAACGCTACAGCACGCAGATAGAGCGGTTCGACCGCCAGCACAGGCGTCTCTTCGGACTGTTGAACGACCTGCATACCGCCATGGAGGAGGGCCACTCTGAGGAGGAAGTCGGCGACATCCTGCGGGAACTCGAACGCTACACCGAGTATCACTTCGGCGACGAGGAGGAGTTCATGCAGGACTGTGGCTACGCGATCGACTGTGCCAACTGCTTCTACGACCACCGGGAGATGCACCGTGAGTTCGCCGAGAAGGTCAGCGAACTCCGCGAGAGACACGAGAACGGTGACTACGTGACGATGGAGGTCTTGCTCTTCGCCCGGGACTGGCTCGACTCGCACATCGCCGCCGTCGACGAGGATCAGAACTACGGCGAGTACTTCCGGGAGGAAGTCGACGAGGACTACGAGTACAGTCCGGGAAACCTCCGGAGCGACCGGGACGCCGGCGCGGAATCTGACGCCGAGCCCGACCGCCCGACGGACGGGGATTTCGAGGTCGAGGTCGCTGGCAGGGTACAGACTGGCGACACGCTCTCGGTCCCCCAGGGGTCGGTCGGGTCGTGGTTCGGCGAGCTCGCCGACCGATACGGCGACCGCCCGGCCGCGGTCGTCCACACCAGGGACGGGTTCGTCGAACGGTCGTTCACTGACCTCTACGAGAGGGCGAGAGCGGTCGCGGCCGGCCTCCTCGAGACCGGAGTTCGGTCCGGCGACCGGGTCGCGGTCTGTGCGAACTCCCGCTACGAGTGGTCGGTGGTCGACCTCGCCTGCCACCTCCTGGGGGTCGTCTCGGTTCCGGTGTACCCCTCGTTCGACGCCGACCAGCAGCGACGGATCGTCGAACAGACGGGTCCGGAGCTAGCGGTGTCTGACGGGTCGCTCGACGGCGCGGCCGAAGACGCCGTGGGGACTGCAGTTCCGCTGGAGAAACTGCCGACCGCGGGAGTCGCGGGACTGCCGGACCCGGACCCGGCGGACGTCGCCACGGTGGTCTTCGACGTTACCGGACCGGGCGACCGGGGGGGCTGTGCGTTGACCCACCGGAATTTGCTGGCGGCGGCGACCGCACTCCAGGCGGGACTCCCCCTCGGTCCGGGCGCTACTGGCACCTGCTTTCTGCCGCTCGCACACATCTACCAGCGGGTCGCGACCTACTATCTCTGGGCGGGAGGCAACGCCGTGGCGTACGTCAACGGGACGGACCCGGTCGGCGAACTCCGGAGCGTCAGACCGGACGTTGTCGTGGGGGTTCCCCAGCTCTACCAGCAACTCTACGGGGCTCTCCAGGACCGGATCGGCGAGCTAGGCTGGATGAAACGCAAGGCCGCGGGGTCGGTCGCCGGCTACGGCGAGGCTATGGTCGAGGGTGAACGGACGGGTCTCCAGTACGCGGCGGCCGAACGGCTGGCGTACCGGCCGCTCCGCGAGGAGTTCGGACTCGACGAACTCGACTACGCGCTCTCCGGGGTCGAGCGGGTCGACGAACATCTCCTTCACTTCTTCCGTGGTCTGGGAGTACCCGTCTGCGACGTGTACGGTGCTGTGGAGACGACCGGCGTCGGGGCACTGAACCACGCCGACTCCTTCGACCGCGAGGCGGTCGGCGACCCGATGAGTGGAACGGAACTCGCGGTCTCGCAGGACGGGGAAGTACTTGTCCGCGGTCCGACGGTGATGGCGAGATACACCGGTGACGAGGTCGCTACCAGACGCGCGGTCCGCGACGGGTGGTATCACACCGGAGACGACGGTCGATCGGACCCCGAACTCGGCGTGGTCATCGGGGAGTGACGCGGCAGCTCTAGACGTCCACTCTCGGGTCAGCGACTCCCCATCTTGGGTCGGCGACTCCCTAACGGGTCGTGTACTGGTCTTCCCGGATCTGGACGTACGCGCCGTCGCGGAACTTCCGCTTGAACCACTTGTAGGCGCCGACGGTCTTGATACCGGTCCAGCCGGTCCGGGTGGCCTGACGCCAGTTGTACCCGCCCAGGTGCTGCATGTAATCGCCGGCAGCGAAGGCGGCGTCCCAGTCGTCGGGTTCCCAGCCTCGCACCAGTTCGGCGAAGCAGACGTTACGCAATACCTCGTCGCCGATAGCGGCCTGCCACTCGCGGTTGTACCGGTCGAGCCGTCCCTGTCCGGCGAGTTTGCCGGCGATCTCGCCCGTCCGGTAGGCCACGTGGTCGCCACCCTCGTGGAACGCCGAGGTCGCGCCCATCGCGCCGCCGACGACGGCGACGTCCGCGGCGACCGGTGACTCGATGGGACGCGTCGAGGAGATGGGGTAGGCCTCGGTCCCGCCGCGTTTGCCGCGGTCTTCGACCAGCGGGAAGTCCTCGAGGTCGTAGTCGGGATACTCGCGTTCGAGCAGTCGGCGGAGATACACCGCACCCGAGGGGACCTGGTCGTCCTCGGGGCGCAGCAAGTCGTAGGCCCCGCGATCTTCGACCTGCTCGAGGTCGACGCCGATGGGCATCGTCAGGCCTACCCGGGCGACGTTGTCGTCGTTCGGGAAGATCCACGGGTAGGCGGTGTGGCCGGGCATCACACCCCACCAGAACTTGAGATAGTCGGGGTCGAACAGTTCCTCGGGGATACGACGGTGTTCCTGGTAGGCGATGTGGTTGGCCTGGTTCGCGCCGATGACTTCCGTGACCGACCGCCCCTCGGGCATGAACTGGTCGAGCGCGTCCGTCGTGATCGTCCGCTGGGGACCGTCTGCGAGGACGAGCGCGTCGGCGACGATCTCTTCGCCGTCCGCCAGTTCGACGGTGTGTGTGTAGCCGTTCGCGGTGTCGGTCTCGACGCGTTTGACGCTGGTGCCGATACGGTACGTCGCCCCAGCGTTCTCGGCGCGCTCGCGGAGCCAGTCGTCGAAGCGGGCCCGGTGGAATGCGAAGCCGAAGTGGTCGTAACTGGCGTCGATACCGGTCTGCTCCAGGGTCATCTTCCGGTTCGGGCCGATGAACTCGGCGCCGTCGAGCGTGCTGAGGATCACGTCGTCGGGGAACTCGCTCGCGTCGAGGTTCATGACCTCCAGCCAGTAGTCGAGCATCCCGGCGGCGTCCGTCGAGTCCGGCCCCAGCCCCTCGCGGTCGGCACGGGGGACGCCCTTCTCGACGACGAGCGTGTCGGCGCCCTCCGCGGCGGCTGCCCGGGCGGCCGACGAACCTGCGGGCCCGCCACCCACGATGGCGACGTCAACGCTATCCATACGCTGTCACCTGCCTCGCCGGAGTATAAATCCCACTGCATTCGCACGGCCACCTCCCGGCTCGCCCCGCGACCCTCGGTGCGATGGGGCCCCCACGGTGCGAGAGGTCTGCCCTCGGCGCGAGGGGGTCGCTCTCGGTGGGCGGGAGAACAGAGTTAACCACTCGCCCTCGCAACTCCGGTCGTGCCCGACCTGCTCGACACCTACCTGGAGAACCGCTGGCTGGTCCAGCCAAACCACGCCAACTCGCTCGGCACGACACACGGCGGGAACGTTCTCAAGTGGATGGACGAACTCGGCGCGATGTCGGCGATGCGCTTCGCCGGGAAGAACTGCGTCACCGCGAGCATCGACGGCGTCGAGTTTCGCCAGCCGATCCCGCTCGGCGAAACCGCCGTCGTCGAGGCGTACGTCTACGAGGCCGGCCGGACCAGCGTGCGCGTCCGTGTTCGCGTCCACCGGGAGAACCCGCGGACCGGCGAGCGCGAATTCACGACCGAGTCCTACGCCGTCTACGTCGCCGTCGACGACGACCGCCAGCCCACGCCCGTCCCCGAGTTGACCGTCGACTCCGAGCGTGGCGACCGACTCCGGGCCGAGGCGCTGGACAGCGACCGCTGAGGGGGTCGGTCGTCCCAGTGGACCGGTCTGTCGCCGAGCGGTCCGGCGGACTCCGGAACTGACTGACGACCGAGTAGTCCGCGTGTTCCGACCGTTCGGCGAGAATTGATTAAAGCGGAGGCTGAACGTCGAGTATGGCAGAACGTAACAGACACGAGATGGATGCCATCGATATCGCAGAGTTTCTCGAGGGCCAGCACACGGGCGTGCTCTCGCTGGCGGACGAGGACGACGCCTACTCGATCCCGGTCTCGTTCGACTACGACGCAGACGAGGCGGCCGTGTACTTCCGCTTCGGGTACGGAGCCGACAGCCAGAAACGCCGGTACCTCGATACCGTCGATACTGCGTCGTTCGTCGTCTACGAACAGACCGACGACGGTTGGAAGAGCGTCGTGATAGAGGGCGGACTGGAACGCGTCTCGGAGTCGAGCCTCGATTCATCGCTCGTCGAGGCGGTCGGCAGCCTCGACATTCCCTACTTCCGGGTACACCACCGCCCGGCCGGCGAGATGGACTTCAACATCGTCCGCCTCGACGCCACGAAACTGACCGGTATCGTCGAAGGGGTGTGAGAGAGCACCAGCGTGGGTCGCTGGCAGTTCACGCCGGTCACTGGCGGTCCCCCCGGTCGGTCAGGGCTTCGGCCGGTTGGGGTTCGGCTGGACGGTCGGGGCAGGTCACGCTGGCCGGTCGACTTATCCCTACCGTGACCGATACTCCCGGTATGGCTCTCGACGTCGACCCGCCGGATCCGCCCGAACTCCAGGCGATCGACCCCAACGAGTACGACGACACAGAGGTCGCCGAGGACGCGGATTACCGGCGCGAGGAACTGTCGGGCTTCCTCGAAGCCGGCGCCTGGAAAGAGGCCTTCGAGGAGTGGGCCGAAGACACGACGATGGACCGGACGACCTTCGAGATCGTCCGGGACCTCGACCTGGTCGACCGGTTCGACTTCTTCTGGGACTCCTACGCCGAGCGCGTCGGCTACCACGCTCCCGGAATCCCCGAGGACTGGAAACAGCGAGACATCCACCCGGAGCTACAGTCCTGGGGCACCGTCTCGGCCATCAACGCCGGACTCACCGAACTCGGACAGGTCGTCTGTGACGTGCTCAAAGACGACTACGTCGACTGGGAGACCGAGTACGAAGCCCCCGACGATCTCCCCGACTTCTGACGCTCCGAACGCCGGTCCCGCTCGACGCTATCGTTCGAACTCGCCGGTTATCCGGCGGGTGTCGAGGACGCTGCCCGCCAGGGCGCTCTCTAGCGCGCCCCGTTCGGCACCTGCAGCGAGGTCGAGTGTCGTCGATACCGCCGACATCGTGAACCGGTAGGTGTGTGGGCCGTCACCCTCGGGTGGGAGCGGCCCGCGGTAGCCGAGTTCCCCGAAGTCGTTCGTTCCCTGGCGGGCGCTGTCGAGTACCGGTACGGTTTCCTCCTGTGGGAGATCGGCGGGGATCTCGTCGACGGTCGCCGGCACGTTCCAGAGCAACCAGTGGACGAACCCGTTCGCGTCGGGGTCGTCGACGACGAGCGCGAGCGTCTCGGCGTCCTCGGGCACCGATTCGACGGTGAGAGGCGGCGAGCGGTCCGCACCGGCGCCCGTGTACTCCGCCGGAATCGTCTCGCCGTCCTCGAAGGCTGAGGTCGAGATAGTGAGCGGTGTGGTGGGACTCCCGGCCCGGGTCGATCCGGTGCCGGAGTCGCCAGCTGTCGGAGTCCCACCGGAATCTCCCGTCACCGTCTGCTCTTCGATGGTGAACCCACAACCCGCGATGGCGGCCGAGCCTGCAGCGACGAGGTATCGCCGTCGCGTGGGCATACCGGGACTTGTGCCCGCCCGGACAAATCGCTGTGGGTCGCGAGTTTCATTACCCGGGGGGACCCAGATTCGAATATGGTGACGATCAAGGCACCGAGAGAGCGAACCTGCGAGCGGTGCGGACGGCGCGACGAGTACGACGTAGAGCGGGAGGCCTGGACCGTCGTGGTCGACGAGGACGGCGACCGCAAGGCCGGCACGCCGTACTGCCTGCACGACTGGGACATCAACGGCACGTACAACCCACTGAGCGGTACGTACTGACTGTTGTCGAGACGGTTGTGGGTTCGTTCACCACGCCGGATAGCTGTCAGTTCGGTGGCCCCGGCGCACGCTCGACAGCGGACGGTTCGTTCTCGGGGAGGGTCGATACCTCGCTGGCTCGCGGACTCTCGCCCCCGTGGGGCGTCCGTCGGTCACGGATCCGGACCGCGTGGGCCGTCTCCGTCGCGTCGTCGACGACGATAGCACCACCCACGTCGGTCGGCATGCGCGCGGCGAACGAGCGGTCGACGTAGGTCGGGCGTGCCGACTCCAGCGCCGCGACGTCTGCTTCCGAGGTGAGTCGGTGGGCGAGCAAGACGTCGGTCTGAGAGAGACAGACACCGGGAACTGCGCTCGGTCGCTGGGTGGCGACGACGAGACTGACGCCGGGCGCACGGCCACGAGTCAGCAGTGTTTCGAGCGCGTCGGCCGCGATACCGTCGAAGAAGGCGTGAGCCTCGTCGACGAGCAGCCAGGGGAGGCGCTCGACGCACTCGTCCACGCGGGCCCGGTAACAGGTCTCGGCGACCACCCGAGTGACGGCGTTCATCGGCGCCGAATCGAGCCCCGAGCAGTCCAGGACGGTCACGTCGCCGCCCGCGAGGTCTGCGGGTCCGAGCCCACTCGGGTCGAAGACTTCCCAGGCGTCGGCCATCGCGAGGTGGTTACGCGCCGCGCGGACGTCGGCCGCCGGTGCGTCCGCCAGGTCGACGTGGTCTGTCATCCCTGCGAGCGTGTCCGCGGCTCGGGCGGCGTCCCAGACGAGTCCGCCGGGGCCACTCTCCGGGTCGAGGCCGACCAGCGGACACCACGACGCGGGGTCGAGTGCAGCGGGGTCGACTGTCGGTTCGGTCGCGACGCTGGCGGCGACCTCGTCCTGGGCGGCGAGCGGTTCGAACGCACCCATCGGGTCGACGACGACGGGTGCCAGCCCGGGGGTTGTGGTCAGTTCTTCGGCCAGCACGGCGAGCGTGTGTGACTTGCCGTACCCGCGCTTGCCGACGACCGTCACGACGTGTGGTCCATCGAGGTCCAGTGTGACCGGTGCGCCGTCGCTCCCGTCTATCGCGCGGTAGACGCCGAGGTCTGCGACGGGACCCCCGGTTCCATCGCGTCCGAGTACGAAGGTCATAGGCCGGCCTGGCCGCCCGTTCGTACTTGAACGTACGTATCGAACTGAACCGGGAAGAGGGGAGAGAAACGTGCGTCCGCTCCTCACGTCCGTTCGTCGCAGAAAGCCAGGGCAGGGATTTGAACCCCGGGATTCTCGATTACAAGTCGAGTGCTTGAACCACCCAAGCTCCCCTGGCGCAGTAGCCGATTACCCCTGGTCCTTTGAGTGGTTATCGCTTTCGAGTGGTTTCTCGAGCCGGACCCGGTGGGGGTCGTAGCCGTGTCGCCGGTAGAACCGACGGGCGTCCTCGTTGTCGGCCATGGCTTCGAGTGAGACGAACGCGGCGCCCCGGTCGACGAGACGCTCCTCGGCGCGCGAGAGCAGCCGGCTCCCCACACCGCGGTCACGGTAGGGTGGGGCGATATAGAGGTTCTCGACGACACCACGGCGTCCGCCGCCGCTCTCGTCTTCGACGTGGAACATGACGAACCCGACGATGCCGACACCGTCCTCGCGTGCGACGAGCAGGCCACCCGAGACTGCGTGGCGCGAGGCGGCCTCGCGAACCGACGCGCGGTTGCTCGCGGGGTCGACCCGCGAACCGTGTGCGGTCTGTTCCTCGGCCAGCGCGACCCACAGGTCCGCGACGGTCGCCGCGTCGTCTGTGTTGCCGGGGACGACCTCCATGTACCTGAACCAGTGGGTCGAGCGGGAAATGGTTTCCTGCGGGTCGGCCGGGTGGACGACCGTCCGGTCGACCCCCAGTTTCGGGGACGCTGGCCTGGATTACGGTGGGTGAGGACGCACCATTTATATCGTCCCGCACGGAGGGACATCACGAACACATGCATGTCCGGGGTTGACACTGGTTCACTGACGTCGGTTCGCTCGGTAGTGGTCGAGCGGCCGAAACTCGCACTGGTCGGGGCACTCGGGGGACTGCTGGCTCTCGACCTCCTCTTTCGACTCGTGGGCTTCCGACTGTTCGTCGGGCCGGTCGGACTGGTCGGGGGGGAACTGGCGTTCGAACGCCTGCTGACGCTGCTCTGGGACGGCCTCGTCGTCGGACTGGGGATCGGTCTCGCTGGCATCGGCCTCTCGATGACCTACAGTATCCTCCGGTTCGCGAACTTCGCCCACGGGGATTACATCACGAGTGGTGCCTTCGCGGGCTGGGCTGTCGCCTGGTTGCTCGCCGGGTTCAGCACCGGGAACCTCTCGGGGAACGTCGGATATCTCGCCCTTATCGGTGGTGCGTCCGAAGGGCCGAGTTCCAGCGAACTCGGGATCAACGTCCTCAGCACGCCGCTGGCCATCGTCGCGGGGCTGGTGATAGCCGGGGTCGCGACCGTGGCTCTCGCGCTCGTCCTCGACAGAATCGTCTACCGACCGATGCGTGACGCCGACGGGATCTCTTTGCTCATCGCGAGCATCGGCGTCGCGCTCGCGCTGCGGTACCTGATCGTCTTCGTCTTCGGCGCGACCAACCGCGGGCTCACGGCGGGCGGGGAACGACTCATCCTCGCGGGCGTGGGCGGGAAACTCGCGCTGGTCGACAAGCGCTCGACGCTCATCGTCGCACAGAACGACGGACCGCCCGCCGATGCTTTCTACCTCGAACTGCCCGTGCTAGACTTCGGAGGGTACTCGGCGGAGATCCTCTCGGTCACGAGCGTCGAGGTGACACTCGTGGTCACGTCCCTGCTTCTGATGTACGGCCTGCACCTGCTGCTCCAGCGGACGAAACTCGGGACGGCGATGCGTGCGACCGCCGACAACCAGGATCTGGCCCGCGTCACGGGCATCCCGACAGAGCGGGTCGTCCGCGCCACCTGGATGGTCGGCGGCGGTCTCGCTGGCGCCTCGGGCTTTCTCCTCGCCCTGGAGCGTGGCACCCTCTCGTTCAACCTCGGGTGGCTTCTCCTGCTGTTGATATTCGCGGCCGTGATCCTCGGGGGGATCGGCTCTATCTACGGGGCCATCGTCGGCGGGGTCCTCATCGGTCTGACCAACTCCGTCTCGCTGGTGTGGATCCCCTCGTCGCTGTCGACGGCCGCCGCCTTCGCGATTATGATCTTCGTCCTCTTGCTCAAGCCCGACGGGCTCTTCGGGGGGGTGCGAACTGCATGAGCGCCGCCGACGCACTGGCCGACCGGTTCGAGCGCTTCGAGGAGACGCCGCGCTGGCTGCTAGACGTCGGGCTGATCGCGGCGACGATGGGCGGAATCTACCTGCTGTTTACGATATTCACGTTCGTCGGCCCGTCTCAGGGGACCTTCGGCGCGGTCGTGAGCAATCTCCAGACGATCACTTTCTGGACGGCGCTGTACGCGATGATGGTGCTGGCGCTGAACCTCCACTGGGGGTATACCGGGCTGTTCAACATCGGCGTCGCGGGCTTTATGGCCGTCGGCGTCTACACCTTCGCCGCACTGACCGTCCCGGCGACGGGGAGTCCTCCCGGGCTCGGACTTCCGCTGTGGGTCGGTATTATCGGCGGCATGCTCGCCGCGGCGCTCGTCGGTGCTGTCACCGCGCTACCCGCCTTGCGACTCCGGGCCGACTATCTGGCAATCGTCACGGTGGCGCTCTCGGAGATCATCCGGCTGACGCTGCTGTCGACGAAGTTCGAATCCTTCACGCTGTTCGCCAATCTCGACGTTCGGGTGGGCGGTTTCGAGATCCTGCCCGACATCGCGCTCGGGACCGGCGCGGGGCGGGGGATGAACATCCCGGTCAACCCGTCGATTCCCGTCAAGGGGATATTCTACACGAACCCGAGCAACCCCGCGGCGGGCCAGCGGACCGCTATCGGGGAGGCAGTCCTCGGTGCCTTCGGCGCGGCTGGCGTCAGGGAGACAGTCGTCGTCTCGCTGGCGTACACCCTGTTGCTCATCCTGGTGGTCGCGCTCTTCTACTGGTTGCTCGTCAGGGTCGGCAACTCCCCGTTCGGCCGAGTCCTGAAGGCCATCCGCGAGGACGAACTCGTCGCCAACTCGCTCGGGAAGGACACGCGTATGTTCAAGATGAAGGTGTTCATGCTCGGCTGTGCGCTGATGGGGCTGGGCGGGATCCTCTGGGAGACCCAGCGCGGGTTCACCGACCCCACGTCGACGACGTTTCGACCGATCCAGACGTTCTACATCTTCGTCGCGCTGATCATCGGCGGTGCCGGCTCGAACACGGGCAGTGTCCTCGGCGGGGCACTGTTCGCGAGCCTCCTGTTCCAGGGGCCGGTGTTCGTCAGTCGCACGATATCGCACCTGCTGAACCTCGGGGACACCCCTGGGTCGTTCGTCGCCGCCGTCGGACCGTTCGTCGACCTGGAGGTGACCCCGTTTCTCGCCTACGCCGCCGGCAACATCGAGGAGTTGCGATTCGTGCTTCTGGGCGTCGTGCTCATCTATCTGATGCAGAACCGACCCGATGGACTGCTCGGCCATCGCAAGGAGGTGGCCGCGAGTGTCGACCTGATCGACCGCGATGGGAACCGGCCCCGCGACGCCGCGGCGACCGACGGAGGTGAGGCCGATGAGTGACGCCGACCAGACGGGCCAGACGGCGGAGACGACCGCGACCGAGACCGACACGGATCGTGGCCCCTCCGAACTCGTCGTCGACGACCTCGTCAAGACGTTCGGTGGCGTCCAGGCCGTCGACGGGGCCTCGTTCGAGGTCGAAGAGGGGTCGCTCACGGGACTCATCGGTCCCAACGGCGCCGGCAAGTCGACGACGTTCAACTGCATCACCGGCGTCCACGACCCCGATGGCGGGAGCGTCACGTTCCGCGGCGAGGACATCACCGGGCTGCGAACGGCCACCATCGCCAATCGCGGGCTCGTCCGCACCTTCCAGATCGCGCGCGAGCTCGAAGAGATGACGGTCCTGGAGAACCTGATGCTCTCCCCCCGGAACCAGGTCGGGGAGAAACTCTCCCACGCGGTCCTGCCGGGACTCCGCAGCGGGGTGCGCGACCAGGAGCGGGAACTGCGCGAGGAGGTCTGGGACACGCTGGAACTGTTCGAGATTGACCACCTCGCCGGCGAGTACGCCGGCAACCTGAGTGGGGGCCAGCGGAAACTGCTCGAACTCGCGCGAGCGCTGATGATCGAACCCGACCTCCTCTTGCTCGACGAACCGTTCGCCGGCGTCAACCCGACCCTCGAAGAGAAGTTGCTCGACCGGATCCACGGGCTCCGGGAGTCACAGAACCTCACGTTCCTCCTCGTCGAACACGATATGGACCTCATCATGGAGAACTGCGAGCACGTCATCGTCATGCACCAGGGTAGCGTCCTCGCAGAAGGGCGACCCGAGGCGATCCGGAACAACGACCGCGTCATCGACGCCTACCTGGGGGACGAACTGTGAGCGACACCGACAGTGAGGACGTGGACGGGGCTGACACCGACAGCGGGGACGTGGAGGCGGCTGACGGTGACAGTGAGGACGTGGGCGTATCTGACCTCGATTCGTTGCTCGCGGTGCGGGACCTCGATGCGGGCTACGGTGACCTGCAGATCCTGAACGGCGTCGACATGGACGTCGCCGACGGGGAGTACGTGACGGTCGTCGGCCCGAACGGCGCCGGCAAGTCGACGGTGATGAAGTCGGTAGTCGGGCTCACCCGTATCTTCGGTGGGACAGTCACGTTCGACGGCCAGGATATCACCGGCGAGAATCCGGAAGACGTCATCCACCACGGACTGAGTTACGTCCCCCAGAGCGACAACGTCTTCGCGGGGCTCTCGGTACGAGAGAACCTGGAGATGGGTGCCTACATCCTGGACGAGGTACCCGAGGAACGCATCGCCGAGGTGTACGACCGGTTCCCGGTGCTCGAAGAGCGCACGGACCAGCGTGCCGGCACGCTCAGCGGCGGTCAACAGCAGATGCTCGCCATGGGACGGGCGCTCATGTTAGACCCCGACCTGCTCTTGCTGGACGAACCCTCTGCGGGACTGGCGCCGGACCTGGTCGAGGAGATGTTCGACCGCATCGACGGCATCAACGAGAGCGGCACGGCCGTGCTGATGGTCGAACAGAACGCCAAGGAGGCGCTCAGGCGGTGTGACCGCGGGTACGTGCTCGTCCAGGGCGAGAACCGCTTCGAGGACAGCGGCGACGCGTTACTGGCCGACGAGAGCGTCCGCCAGCAGTTCCTCGGCGGGTGAGGAAGCGAACGGTCGCGAAAAACGGACCGACGGCCCTGTCAGGCGGAGAAGTCGATCTGGTCGATGTTCTCGAAGCCGCCTTCCTGGTAGCGATAGAGCTGGTAGGTCGCGGCGGCGATGTCGCCGGCGTCGTCGAACTGGACGACACCAGCGGCGCCCTGGTAGTTGATCTCGGTGCCGTCGGCGGCCATCGCCAGCCCCTCGGCGAGGTTGTCGGGCGTGACCGTCTCGCCACCCTCGTTGGCGACCGCGTCCATCTGATCGCGGATCGCCGAGCCGGTGTTCTCGCCGGCCGCGGCGTTGGCCAGTGCCAGTACCGCGACTGCGTCGAACGACTGGGCCGTGAACGGACTCTCGGAGGGGTCGGCGTCGTAGGCGTCCTGGTACAGCGAGTCGAAGGCATCCCGGCCGGGTCCGACCGACGCGGGCGCGGTCCCCCAGACGTTGCGCATCGAGTTGCCGACGTTGCCCGGGAGGTCGCTGCTCTGGAGGCCGTCCGGGACGATGACGTCACAGAAGTCCTGAGAGTAGTCGTTGTAGAAGTCCCGGAAGATCTGGACGCCGCTCGCGGGGTACCCGACGACCATCAGCACGTCGGGTTGGTCCTGCAGTACGGTGGACAGTTGGGACGTGTAGGACCCCTGTTCGGGTTCGAAGTTCACGCGGTTCTGGACGGTGCCGCCCGCGGCCTCCCAGTTCTCGGCGTAGGCGTCGGCAAGTCCCTGACCGTAGTCGTTGTTCAACGCGAGGATCGCCGTCGAGGACCCACCGAGGCGCTCGGTCCCGACCTGGACCATCACCTGGCTCTGGAGCGCGTCGGTCGGCGTCGTCCGGTAGAGGTAATCGTTGTCTTCGAGGGTCGTGATCGCCGGGGACGTGCTCGCGGGCGAGCACTGGACGACCCCGTTCGGGACCGTGACGTTGTTGGCGACCTGGATGGTGACTGTCGAGGACAGCGCCCCCGCGATAGCCGGATAGCCGGCGTTGACGAGCGCTTCCGCGTTCGGGATCCCCGTGTTGGGGTCTGTCGCCGTGTCCTCGAACTGGTAGTCGATGGCGAACCTGTCACTCTCCTCGTCCATGTAGTCCGCGGCGAGTTCGGCGGCCTGGCGGATCGGCGGCCCGAGTTCGGACAGTCCACCGGTCACGCCCATCAGGATACCGACCCTGATCGTGCGGTCCACGTCACCGCCGGCGTCCGTCATCGCCTCGGTTTCGGTCGGCGTCCCCTCCGGCGTCGACGTCGGCGTTCCCTCCGGCGTCGGCGTCGACCCACCGTCGCCACCGTCGCCACCGTCGCCGCCGTCGCCGCCGTCGCCACCGTCGCCACCGTCACCGTTGCCTGTACACCCTGCCAGGCCTGCGATACCTGCCGCACCGATTCCCCGTATGATCTGTCGTCGTCGTATTTTCCGCGCCATCTCGGTTCTGTGTTGCCCTGGGCAACATATAAATGTGTATGTGACTCACGGCGTGGCAACGTTTGATGTAGAATATCGGGCACGATAGAACCCTATCTAGAACGTATCTCGACCGTTCCTGACACGCGTAGCGAGAGGATGTTCACGGACTGGATACGATAACTGTCTGTACTATGTCCCCAGGATTCATATATCCCGACAGTCCGTACAGAGCAACTGGCCGTTGAACGTGGTGAGGTCACGGGCGAGTGAGCCACAACCCTCGCAGATAGACTGGTCTTCGTACTGACGTTCCGGGGGTCGTCCACCGCCGAACTCCTCGTCGTCTTCGTCGTACTGGTCGGTCATCTCTTCGCCGTACTCGACGTCGGGGTCGTCGGACCGTCCGACGGTCGCGGCGACGGGGTCGGCGGCGTCGCGACCGGGTGCGAACGGTGACGCTGCGACGAGGTCACCTTCGGTGAGCAGCCCCACGGGCTGGTCCCCGTCGCTGACGACCAGGTGGCCGGTGTCGACCGACGCCAGCTGGTCGGCCGCCTCACCCAGCGTCGCCCTGGGCGAAACCGTCGGAATCGTCGACTGCATCGTCTCGCCGACGTTCGCGTCGCCCTCCCCGGAGACGAACGCCGATAGCGCGTCGCCGCGGGTCACGAGCCCCACTGGCTCGCTCCCTCTGAGAACGACGACACTGTCGACGCCCTCCGAGAGCAACAGTTTCGCCGTCTCACGCACCGTATCCGACTCGCTCACCCCCACGTACTCGCCGTCCATGACTTCTCTGACCGGTACGTCGCCGTTCATGTGGATCCCTAACACGGATGCGCTCTAAAAGGTATCCACGCCACGTTTATTGTGGACTCCGCCGTAGATACACGGTTGGGTCCTCAGTCACGGTGTGACACAGAGGGAAACTCAGTCACTCGCCCGGGCGTCGACCCAGTCGACGTGGACCGCTTCGCCGGTCGCCCGAGAGGTTTCCAGCGCGTGTTTGGCCCGCATGCCGGCTTCTTCGGCCGTTTGCCCGCGGCCAGCGCCGACCTGGAGTTCCACGTCGACTGCCTCGCCGACGTGGTCGACCGCGTCGCGGTAGTCGTCGGCGTCGAGCTCCGGACAGACCGCGATGACGTTGTCGCCTCCCACGAAGAAGGACAGTGAATCGTGCGCGTCGCGCATGTAGCGCATGAGTTCGGCGTAGGCCTGTTCGATCTCGATGAACGTGTCGAAAGCGTTGAGCTGGTCGGTGTACTTGCCGGTGGCGTCGACGACGTCGAAGTGAGCGATCTGGACGTCCTCGTCCGTCCGGAAGTCGGCCTCGACCGTGCGGCCACGGAGTATCTCGCGGCGCCCTTCGTCCTGTGCGCTGCCGGCGTCCTGGAGTGACTCGGTCGCGACCCCCAGTGCCTGGACCGGTGTCGTTCCCGTGGCGACCCCGAGACTCGTCGTCACCGGGTAGCGGTTGCCGACCGACTCCTGGAGGAGTTCGTGGTCGGCCAGGTCCAACCCGTTCGTGACGGCGACCATGTTGTCGAAGCGAGTGAAGAAGACGTAGCCGCCGCGGTTGCCCACGAGTTGCGAAATGTCGGCGTAGAGCCGCGACTGGAGCGTCTGGAGGTCGACCTCCCGGCGGGGTTCGGGAGTGACTGTCCAGGGGCCGTAGTTGTCGATCTGAACGAGCGTGACCTGCGTATTCGTCACGGCCGGGACTGGGTCCCTGCTGGTCTTGTGTGTTTCGTTGCGGTCCGGTGGCCGACACTGGTTCGAACCGGGCAAGCCGCTCGGTCGGCCTCCGACCGGCTACAGCCACTCTTGGTCACGGGTCGGTTGCAGACGCGTCCCGGTCAGGGTTCCGACTGCAGACGCGTCCCGGTCAGGTCTCGACCGCCGAGCGGACGCGCTCGTCGTCGCTCCCGAACGCGACCGTCCCGAGCATCGAGTCGTACTCGACGAGTCCCGTGGGCGTCAGTCGAGGGAGCGACTGCTGGTAGAGCTCCTCTCGAAGCGTCGCCGCGGCCTCGTCGTCGACGTCCGCCGGGCTAACGCCGCGCTCGTGAGCCAGCGCCGCCCGCGCCAGGTCGTCGACGGCCAGCGGTGTCTCGGCCGCGACCAGCGCGGCCAGGACCCGTCGACAGCGGTCGTCCGCGAGCAGATCCGCGATAACCTCGTCGGGAACTCTGTCGGTCGGCTCCTCGCTGGCCGTCCGTGTGGATTCTGTCCCTGGCATCCCCCGAACTCTACGCCGGTGAGGTACAAGTATGTGTCGTGGTGACACGCGACGGGCAGGGCGACTCCGGAAAGACTCAATACTGTGGGGCACGTCAGCACACCACACATCTCGGACTGGGCGACCCGGTGTCCGGTCGCGAGGGAGCGGCGAGTCGCTGGCGACCGGGTCGACGCCGACCGGGAGAGAGACACGATGCCCACACGACAGGACCGGCACAAGGAGACGGTACGAAAGTATCCGCTCGCGGTCTCGGCGGGGGAGTTCGACGTGTTTGACGACATCTGTACCAGGGATGTGGTCTCGCACGCACCGCTGGGCGAACCCGAGGGCAGAGCGGCGCTCAAAGCATACGAACGGCCAGTCCACGAGGCGTTCCCAGGCTTCGACGTGACGTTCGAGGACCTGGTCGCAGATGGCGACCGCGTCGCGATGCGACTGACCATCCGCGGCACCCACGAGGGTGAACTGATGGGCGTCGAAGCCACGGGGAGAGCCGTCGAGTTCGGGAACACGGTGTTCCATCGGATGGAAGGCGGGAAGATCGCCGAACGGTGGGTCCAGCCCGACGTGCTCGGGTTGTTGAGACAGGTCGGTGCCGTCGACGTGCCCGGCCCGTGAATCGGTTCGAGGGTACGATACCATGCACCTGCCCACGAAGATCAGCGACCCCGAAACGGGCGAACGAATCGAGTTCGACGAGGCGGCGTCGGACGCCAAACGACTGGTCTGGGACCAGTGGCGGCCCGCGAACCACGACCCACCGCCGTCGCACTACCATCCGGCCAGCGAGGAACGCTTCGCGGTGCGTGAGGGGACGCTGGTCGTGCGAGTCGACGGAGCGGAGCGTCACCTCTGTCCCGGGGACGAGCTCACCGTCCCGTCGGGGACTCCACACACCTCCTACACTGTCGACGACGCCGCCCGATTCGAGCGTGAAGTGAGCCCACCGGGACAGTGGCGCGAGTTCCAGACCGAGCGGTTCGCCTACGCCCACACAGTCGGCCCGCTCTCGGGGGTCGGCGGCCTCCTCCAGACGGCGCTCTGGCTCCGAGCCTATCCGGACGTGCTCGTCCTCGAACGGCCGCCCAGAGTCGTCCAGCGGGTTCTAATCCCGGTGCTCGCGGCTGCTGCGTGCGCGACCGGACGAACCGCCAGTCACTCGTATCCGCGAGGGGAGACCTGAACGACCGCGTCGCGACTCGATATAAGCGGAGCGCCGGCGTTCGTGGGTACGGACAGCAGCGGTGGGCTCGCCGGGGGGCGTTCGGGTCGCCCGCTGGCGATAGCTCTATGGGGCGCCCGCGACTCGGCACGCACATGCAAGCGGTGCTTCTGGCAGCCGGCGAGGGAACGCGCATGCGCCCGCTGACTGCGTCGACGCCGAAACCGATGTTACCCGTCGCGGACCGGCCGCTCGTGGCCCACACTGCCGACGCCGTCGTCGACGCCGGGGTCGACGAACTGGTACTGGTCGTCGGCTACGAGGCCGAGGACGTCCGGTCGTACTTCGGGTCGGAGTACCGCGGGGTCCCTGTCGAATACGCCGTCCAGGAGGAACAGCTCGGCACTGCACACGCGGTCGCCTGCGCTCGCGAGCACCTCGACGGTCCCTTCGCCGTGCTCAACGGCGACGACCTCTACGACCAGGAGTCCGTGGCCGAACTGCTCGCCAGGGGCAGAGACGGCCCGGCGATCTGCACCTACCGCGCCGACCACCCGGAGAACTACGGCGTGGTCCAGGTCGAAGACGGCGCCGTCACGGACGTCGTCGAGAAACCCTCGAACCCGTCGACGAACCTGGTCAACGTCGGCGCCTACGTCTTCCCGGCCGAGGCCCGGGAGTGGCTGGACGTTCCCCGGAGCGAGCGCGGGGAACACGAGATCACGGACGTACTCGCACGGGTCATCGAGAAACGGCGGGTCGAGCCGGTGACAGTCGAGCGCTGGCTGGGCTGTGGTCGACCCTGGGAACTGCTCGAAGCCAACGAGTGGAAACTGGGCGAACTCGACCGCGAGGTCGCGGGGGACGTACATCCGAGCGCGGACCTCCGTGGATCGGTCGTCGTCGAAGCGGGGGCGACGGTCGACGCGGGCGTCGTCGTCGAGGGGCCGGCACTGATCCGCAGCGGCGCGGAACTGGGCCCGAACGCCTACGTCCGGGGGGCAACACTGCTCGCCGAGGACACCCACGTGGGCAACGGCGTCGAGATCAAAAACAGTGTCATTATGCGCGAGTCGGCGGTCCCCCACCTCTCGTACGTCGGCGACAGCGTTCTCGGAACGGACGTCAACTTCGGCGCGGGGACGAAAGTCGCGAACCTCCGTCACGACGGGGCGGACGTCCGGTTCACTGTCAAGGGCGACCGCGTCTCGACCGAGCGCCGGAAGTTCGGCGTCGTCGCCGGCCCCGGCGTGAAGACGGGGATCAACACGAGTCTCAACCCCGGGGTGTGCCTGTCGGCAGGGGCCACGACGACCCCGGGGGAGTCGGTCACCCGCGACCGCTGAGTCGAAGATTCGCTTCTACGGCGGTTTCAGTGGTGAATTCGACCGTTCCGGGTCGCTCGGAGCGGATGTATGTCGTTAAGTGGGTTCGTCTGTTCCGGTCGGGTAGGATGGTCGACCCGACGTCAGACCTCAACGAAGACGTATCCGAGGAGGAGGCACCGACGTGTGCCGTCTGTGACGAGCCACTGGTCGAGGACCCCGACCACAGGGTCGTCACGTGGGTAGCAGACGGGAGCGTCCGAACTGAGCACTTCTGCAGCGACGCCCACCGCGATAGCTGGGACCAGTAGCCGACCACGACTCCTGGGGTCGATCGCGCTGTCTCCGTTTTCTCCCCGACCGTGGTTTCCAGGTTCCCGGGTCGCGCCGTCCAGCCCTGCCCGGTCGTGCTGTGCAGGGCTCGGACACCAGCCGAATACGTGTCAACTGTCATCAAAAAGGGATAAGTTAGAGATCAGTCAACGAATAGTATGGTAACGGGGGAGACGGCGACGGTTCTCGTGGTCGACGACGACGAGGCGGTCGCGGACGTGTACGCGAGTCAGCTCGCCGGGAAATACGAGGTACTGAAAGCCTACGACGGGGAGACGGCCCTGGAGAAAATCACGCCGGCGGTCGACGTCGTGTTGCTCGACCGGCGGATGCACGGACTCTCCGGTCGGGACGTCCTGGAGCGGATCAGAGGGAGAGACCTCTCGTGTGGCGTGGTGATGGTGACGGCCGTCGACCCGGAGTTCGACATCGTCGACATGGGATTCGACGACTACCTGCTCAAGCCCGTCAAGCGAGCGGAACTCGAAGGAACCGTCGCGGAGACGCTGGAGCGGCTGGGCAAGCGAACGGCCGTCAGGGAGTACTTCTCGCTGGCGTCGAAGGTCGCGGCGCTGCGCGTCGAAAAAAACCCCGCAGAACTCGACGGGAACGAGGAGTACGAACGCCTCGTCGAGCGGTTACGGGAACTCGAATCCGACGTGGGTGACGAAGTCGAGACACGCGTCGAAGTCTGATACGGTCAGTACAGGCGAGTTCCGGCGGGACGACACGGAGTGACAGCGACGATTCCTCTATACTTTAGTGAGCGCCGGGATAGCCGCCTGTATGGGACGTAACTACGCGGACCTGCACGACCCGAACGCCGAGTACACGATGCGGGAGCTCTCGGCGGAGACGATGGGCGTGCGCGCGAAACGCGGCGGGGGACGCGACGTCGAGATCACCGACGTCCAGTGTACGATGGTCGACGGGAACTTCCCGTGGACGCTGGTGCGGATCTACACCGACGCCGGCATCGTGGGTACAGGCGAAGCCTACTGGGGCGCCGGTGTCCCCGAACTGATCGAGCGGATGACGCCCTTTGTCGTCGGCGAGAACCCCCTCGACATCGACCGGCTCTACGAACACCTCGTCCAGAAGATGTCCGGCGAGGGCTCCATCGAGGGCGTCACCATCTCGGCCATCTCGGGCATCGAGGTGGCGCTGCACGACCTCGCCGGCAAGATCCTCGAAGCGCCGGCCTACCAGCTCCTCGGTGGGAAATACCGCGACGAGATGCGCGTCTACTGTGACTGCCACACCGAGGAAGAAGCCGACCCCGAGGCGTGTGCCGACGAGGCGGAACGCGTGGTCGAGGAACTGGGCTACGACGCGCTGAAATTCGACCTCGACGTGCCTTCCGGTCACGAGAAAGACCGGGCGAACCGCCACCTCCGGCCGGGCGAGATCCGCCACAAGGCCGAAATCGTCGAGCAGGTCACCGAGCGAGTCAAAGACCGCGCCGACGCCGCCTTCGACTGTCACTGGACGTTCTCGGGCGGGTCGGCGAAACGGCTGGCCGCTGCAGTCGAGGAGTACGACGTCTGGTGGCTCGAAGACCCGGTCCCCCCGGAGAACCTCGAAGTCCAGAAGGAGGTCACCGACTCGACGAACACACCTATCGCGGTCGGCGAGAACCGCTATCGCGTCACCGAAGAACGACGGCTCATCGAGGACCAGGCCGTGGACATCATCGCGCCGGACATGCCCAAGGTCGGCGGGATGCGCGAGACGCGCAAGATCGCCGACGTCGCCAACCAGTACTACGTGCCGGTGGCGATGCACAACGTCTCCTCACCCATTGGAACGGTCGCGAGCGCTCACGTCGGTGCGTCGGTACCGAACTCACTGGCCGTGGAGTACCACTCCTACGAACTCGACTGGTGGTCGGACCTGGTCGAGGAGGACGTCATCCAGGACGGTTCGATCGAGATCCCCGAGCGACCCGGGCTGGGGCTGACGCTGGATATGGACACCGTCGAGGAACACATGGTCAGCGGCGAGACGCTGTTCGACGCGGCTCCGTAAGCCGCGTCGAACCGGCGAATCTCCGATTCGACTCGTTCGACGCGGTGTAACGACGCCGCTGGGCGGACCATCGAACCGTCGGACGACGCGGGACCGCTCGCGTCCCAGACAGCGGCAACGAACGGGGAGATAACCGACCTTAAGAGGGGACCATCCTAACGGCGGGTATGACCAAGTTCGGCTGGTTCGCGTCGCTCGAGGAGTTCTCTCCGGAGGAGTGCATAGAGCAGGCCGACATCGCCGAGGACGCGGGGTTCGACAGCATCTGGGTGAACGACCACTTCCACCCGTGGTTCGACCACATGCCCGACGGCTCGAAGGCCAACGGCGGCAACTGCTGGTCGTGGATGCCCGCCGCGCTCGAACGCACCGACGACATCGAAATCGGGACCGGCGTCTCCGCTATCATTCGCCGCTATCACCCCGCCAACGTCGCTCACCAGCTCGCGACGCTCGAAGAGATGTACCCCGACCGTGTCTTCCTCGGGCTGGGGCTGGGCGAAGCCCTGAACGAATCCCCGATGGGCAACCCGCTCCCCGACCCCGGAGAGCGCATGAAACGCACCGCCGAGGCGGTCCGGATCATCCGGAAGCTCTTCCAGGAGGAGTTCGTCACTTACGAGGGTAACTTCTGGGACGTCGAGGACGCCAACCTCTACACCGGACCCGACGAGTCGCCGCCGATCCACATCGCGAGCAACAACCCCGGCGCCTCGCGGATGGCCGGCGACCTCGGCGACGGCTTCGTCACCGTCTTCCAGCCACCCGAGTACGTCCAGGACACGCTCTTTCCCTCCGTCGAGAAGGGGGTCCAGAAGTCCAAACACAACGAGTCCCTGGACGACGTCGAGAAGTCCGTCCACATCCACGTCTCGCTGGCCGAAACCGAGGAAGCGGCGCTGGAGCCGTGTCTCCCGTGGCGTGGGACTCTCCTTCCGGTCTTCTTCCAGGAGGACATCGCGGATCCGCGGTTCATCCAGGACCACGGCGATATGGTCGGCGAGGAACAGCTCAAGGAGACCTACGTCGTCACGACGGACCCCCAGGACATCTTCGACGTGACCGAGACATACGTCGAGGCCGGCTTCGACCACATCGTCTACCAGAGCCACAGCCCCGACCAGCAGCGCTTCGCCGACGTCGTCCAGGAAGACGTCATGCCGTCGTTCGACTGACTCGCGACCGGCGCTTACTGTTCTCCCGCTCTTCTCGGAGTCGCCGACCCGGACCAGATTAATACGTCTCGCGCTCGTTCTCGGTGTCGTGCCGTCGAGACGCTCGGTCGTCGCGGCCCTGCTCGCGGGGACTGTCGGTGCCGTCTCGCTCACCGAGGCCCGGAGTTACCTCGACCGGCTCGCACCACTGTCGGGCGACGTCTGGGACGGCGCGACCGGGAACACGAACGAGCGCGTCACCACGCCCTACGGACAGGCCACGGTGCGCTACGACGACGCGGGCGTCCCGACCGTCCAGGCCGATACCGAACAGGGGCTGTACTTCGCGGTCGGCTACGTCCACGCCGCCGACCGCCTCTTCCAGATGGATCTGTTCCGTCGTCGGATGTCGGGCACCCTCGCGGCCGCCGTCGGGGAACAGGGCGTCGACTCGGACCTGTTTTACACGTCGATGGACTTCCAGAGCGCCGCCGAGGCCAACTGGGACGTGGTCCGCGACACCCCCACTGGCGACGCGCTCGAAGCCTACGCCGCCGGCGTCGAGGCCTACCGGACGAGCGAGGAACTCCCCCTCGAATTCGGCCTCCTGGGCTACGAACCCGACCCGTGGACGCCCGTCGCGTCGATGCTCATCGAGAAGCAACTCGCCTGGGGGCTCACCGGGAGTTTCCGGTCGCTCCGCCGCGCGACGGTCGCCGACGACCTCGGCGAGGAAGTCGCACAGTCGCTGTTTCCGTCCCGACTCGACCACGACGTGCCCATCCTCCGGACCGAGAGCCAGACCACCGGCGGGGGGAACGGCGCCAGCGGCGACGGCGTCGACAGTCGGGACGACCAGGCCAACAGCGGCGCGTCCGGCTTCGACGAGTCGGCGTCGTCACTCGCGAGCTGGCTCTCGACGTTCGAATCCCCACGCGGGACCGGCTCGAACAGCTGGCTGGTCTCCGGGGAGCGAACGGCGAGCGGTCGCCCGCTCGTCGCCAACGACCCACATCTCACGCTCGTCGCACCGCCGGTCTGGCACCAGCTGTCCCAGCGCGGGCCCGGGATAGCGGTCGACGGTGTCTCCTTCCCGGGGGTGCCCTTCGTCGTCATCGGACAGAACCGGGCGGGTGCGTGGGGCTTTACCAACACCAACGGCGACGTGCTCGACGTTTACACCTACGAGATCGACGGTGAACAGTACCGCTACGACGACGAGTGGCGCGAGTTCGAGACGACCGAACGGACGGTCGAGGTCTCGGGCGCCGACGACCGCACAGTGACGGTCAGGAAATCGGTCCACGGTCCGGTCATCGAGCGAGCGGGCGCGACGGTCGGCGTCTCCTGGACCGGGCTCCAGGGCTCGCGGACGGCGATCGCCGTCCACGAACTCGACCGGAGCGAGAATCGCGAGGAGGCCGTCGCCGCACTCCGGAAGTTCGACAGCCCCACGCAAAACGCCGTCTACGCCGACCGCGAGGGCGACACGTTCTTCGGCGTCACCGGGCTGATTCCGCTCCGCAGGACGGACGGCGAGGTGGTTCGCGGCGACCGGGTCTTCGACGGTTCCGTGGGCGAGGGCGAGTGGCCCGGCTACACACCCTACGGTGAGCCCGACTTCGAGACGGGATGGGTCCCATTCGAGGAGAAACCCCAGACGCGGGACCCGGACTACCTCGCGACGGCGAACCAGCGCGTCGTCGACGACCCCGACCACTACATCGCGGAGGCCTACTCCGCGCCCTTCCGCGCCAGGCGGATCTACGACATGCTCGACCAGCGCGCCGGGAGTGACGATCCGCTGGATTTCGAGTACCTCCGTCGTGTCCAGCGAGACGTCCGCGACGAACGCGCCGCGCTGTTCGTTCCCGAGATTCTCGACGCCCGTGGAGCGATGTCCGACCGGGCCCGGGGCGCGGCCGACCGGCTGGAAGGATGGGACTACCGGATGGACCGCGACTCGGCGGGTGCGCTCGTCTTCCAGCTGTTCGTCGACCACTACCGCCGGGCGGTCTTCGAGGAGAGTCTCGATTCCGCGGGGTTAGACGACGCCTACTACCCGAACGACTGGGTACTGTTCACGCTCGCCCCCGATTCCTTCTGGTTTCGCGACCCGCCGGCGGGAGACCCTCGGGAGCGTGCGACCGTGATCGCGGACGCGATGGCCGAGACGGCCGCCGAGATCGACTCCGAAGGCTACGACACCTACGGTGACTACAACCGGACGGCTATCGACCACCCCTTCGGCCTGGGCTTTCTGAACTACCCGCGCCTGCCCACCGACGGCTCGCCGGGCACGGTGCAGAACTTCCGCAAGGAGTCGGGGGCGGGATCGAGCTTCAGACTCCTCGCACGCTTCGACGGCGACCCCTCGATGGGGATCATCCCCGGCGGCAACGACGGCGACTACTTCTCCGACCACTACAGCGACCAGTTGCAGGCGTGGGCCGACGGGGAGTATCGCCCGCTGACGCCCACCACCGAGGGCGACACCGCGATCCGGTTCCGGGGTGGAGACGATGGCTGAGGGCGACGGTGGAGCTGGCGAGTCTGAGACCAGTTCGACGACGCCACCACGGAACCGCCACGGGAGCGGGAACCGGAGCGAGAACGGGGGCGGGAACGGAACCGGGGTCGACAGTGCGTCCAGTCGACTCTTCGCCCTCCAGCGGGACCGCCGCCGTCGAGGACTGGCGACAGCAGGAGCGCTCGTTCTCGGCGTGGTGCTGGGGACGTTTCACTGGGCGGGCCTGCTCGTCGGTGGCGCACTCGTCGGGTTGTGTCAGCCCACGTTGCGTCGAGCACTTGCTGCCGGCCTGGGCTTCGGTGTCGTCGTCCTGGCGGTGGTCACTCTCCGACTGGCACTGGCGGGGACGCTCGGCGAAGTGCTGGGGACGTGGCCGCTCGTGGGCATCGGTATCGCCGTGGCGCTGGTCGCGGGGCCGGTCGGTGCGCTGGCGCGTGGCCTGTTCGGTGACGCGCCGCTCGAACAGTAAGAGCGTGTATCGAGCGTCACCTGCGCCGGGAAGTGACGGGACGGGATCGACGCGAGGTCAGTCCGAGAGGATCGAGACGTCGGCGCTCTGGTCGACAGTCGCCGGTTCGCCGCGCTCGATGCGGTCGAGGCGGTCGGTGATGGTGTTGACGTCCTCGCCTTTCGTACAGGGGGCGACGTGACACAGTTCGCCGTCCTGGTACTCGGCCAGTCCCATCACCGGGAGGACCATTGCGTCGAAGGAGCGCTCGCTCGTCTCGTTCTCGACGCGCTGGCGCTGGTAGAACGATTCCAGGGAGACGTTGTTCGAGAGCGCCCACTGCTTGAACTCCGCGACGCGATTGAGGATGTACTCGCCTTCTTCGGTGTGAGCACCGGCCGACTCGGGGGCGATCTGTTTGCCCCACACGATCACCGAGAAGCCCTCGATGTCGCCGTTCGATTCGAGGCGTTCCAGGCGCTCGATGACCGCCTCCTGGCGGCCGTGGGCACCGTCGGGCAGCAACGACCTGACGTACAGTTCGATCCGCGGGCCGTCTGTTCCCGTCATCGTACCTTCACCACCGACGGGAGCCGTCAAAAAACTTCCCCTCTTTCCGACTCTGTGGCCGTGTAGGCCGTTAACACACCGATTTTCGCCAGGGGAAGTAGACGTTCGATAACCTTTGACTTGGAGAGTTGCCCACTCGTTCGCCGAACGAAGGATTCGATTAAAGACGTATTAATGTTCGACTACTGTCGAACTGGGCCGCTTTCCCGGGAGTCGGGGTCACCGCGAACGAGTGTTCGTCAGTGTCCGGTGGTCCAGAGTTGGGGGCTCGGCGCGAGTGTCGGCAGCGCTGGACCCGTCGGTCGAGCCGAGTCCGGCGTTCGTGCTGGACCCGTCGGCCGCGTCTTCGAGCGCGCTGACGCGGTCGGCGACCGTGTGGACGGCCGAACCGGTCGTGTAGGGGGCGACGTGACACAGATCGTCGTCGCGGTACTCGGCGAGACAGACCACCGGCAGCACCAGGGCCGTGTAGGACTCCCCGGTGAGTCCGGATTCGACCTCGCGTGTCTCGAAGAATGGCTCGACACAGACGTCGTGGGCGTCCGCCCACTCCCTGAAACTGGCGACGCGGTCGAGGACGAACTCGCCGGCGTCGGTGCGTGCGGCCGTCGTCGAGAGCCCGACCTCCCGCCCCCAGACGCTGACCGAGAGGTCCACCGACCCCTCGTCGGCCAACTGCCGCAATCGATTCAACTGTGTCTCGGTCGGACTTCGGCCGGTCCCCGGAGAGAGCGACCGTACGAACAGTTCGACGCGCCGCGGAGCTGTGGTATCCATGGCAGCCGATTCACACGTCTCCCTGACCAGGCTAATAATTTCCTGCGAACGATATTGTTTCTCATGGATTTCTATATAGTCTGGTACCGGAACTTCGCTCTCGTCCACCTGGGGTACGGTGTCTATCTTGTGCGGGTGCTGGATTCGCTCTCGGATTCGGTCGAGCGGTCGCCGGGGTCTCCACGGAGTTTCCGGAGCGTTTCGTGGGTGCCGACGACCATCGCGGGGACGACGAGCATGAAGATGTGTTCCTCCAGGGGGACGCCCAGCAACTCGACGCCGGTCCGCAGGGGGATCTCGAAGACGCCGACTTCCAGGGTGTACCAGTCCCAGAGCAGTGCAGGCGGGTAGAGGAGGGCGGTCGTACGGGCCGCGGTCCGGAAGGCGTCGGCGTAATAGAGGAGCGCGAGCGCGACACTCCCCCAGAGGACCTCGGTCACGAGGTAGGTGTACTGACCGAAAACGGTGATGTCGGGAAGCACGTGCGCGAGGTAGGACCGACGGGACTTCAGTGCTCGGCGGACCCGACGAGTGGTCGACGGGACTTCAGTGCTCGGCGGACCCGACGAGTCGGCGGAGTCACCCGCTCGCAGCGACGGCGAACCCCGTCGTCCGTTCTCCGTCCGTGGGAGCGACCGCCAACATTGATTACGCCCGGTAACGAACGTTCGCGCTGGGAGATTCAGATGGATATTGCCGACATCGCCACCAGCGAGTACGTCGCCGTCGACGCCGACGAACGCCTCGGAAAAGTCCGTTCTCTCTTCGAACGCGAGAATCCGAAGGGGATACTCGTCACCGAGGACGAGAAGTACGCCGGCGTCATCACCCAGAAACAGCTGGTGCAGTCTCACGTCGAGGACCAGACCAAGGCCCAGGCCATGATGCAGTCGGCACCCCGGGCCGAGCGGACTGACGACGTCCGCGAGGTCGCGCGCGTCCTCGTCGAAGGGGGCACCAAGGTCGCCCCAGTCTTCGAAGCCGACCGTCTCTGGGGGATCGTCACCGAGGACGACATCCTCGAAGCGGTCCTCGAACACCTCGACGCGCTCGTCGTCGACCAGATCTACACCGGTGACGTCGTGACCGTCAGCCAGGACACCACCGTCGGACAGGCTATCAACCTGCTGCGCGAGCACGGTATCTCGCGGTTGCCCGTCCTCGACGAGGACGGCCTCCTCTCGGGGATGGTCACCCGCCACGACATCGTCGACATCGTGGTCCGCGATATGGACAAGGCCACGCGCGGCGAGCGCCGCGGAGACATCGAGCGCATGCTCGATTTACCCGTCTACGACGAGATGAGCAGTCCGGTGGCGACGACCACCGGCGCGGAATCCGTCCGCGACGCCGTCGAGCGCATGCTCGACAACGACTACGCCGGCCTCGTCGTCACGCCCGACGGAGACGACCGCGTCGTCGAGGGTATCGTCACCAAGACGGACGTCCTCCGGGCGCTCACTTTCACCGAAGAGGACCACATGGACGTCCAGATCACGAACGTCAGGCTGCTCGACACCATCACGCGCGAGGCGATCCGCCAGCGCATCGAGGAGGTCGCCGACAAGTACCAGGAGATGCAGGTCCAGCACGCCCACGTCCGCCTCCACGAGCACAAGGAGAAACTCCGGGGGACCCCCCTCATCCAGTGTCAGATCCGCCTGCGCACCAACAAGGGCCAGGCTGCCGGTTCCGGCGAGGGCTACGGCGCCGACAACGCGTTCCGCGTCGCACTCGACAAGCTAGAGCGCAACGTCCTCGAAGTCAAAGGCGTCCGTGCCGACGAGGAGTACCGCGGCCAGTTGCTCCGCAAACTCGGCGAACTGTAGAGGCGAACGCTGGAGAGCCGACCGGGGTTCGGTTCTCGCCGGACCTCGGGACCGACACCCGAATTCTCGCGCGATACTTGCGTCCCTCGTAGCCTATTTGTGGGCTGTTCTCACACGTTGTCGTGTGGTGTGTTAGCACAGTCGTTCGGCGGTACGCAACGAGCACGAATACGAGTCGAAACGAGGACACAGGACCGTGTCAGGACACGAAACTGAGCCGATACGGCGGAGTATCGAGGTCGAGTACTGGGTGATAGACGAGGCGGGGCGGCTCGTCGAGCCGGAGGGACTGGTAGAGGCGGCCCCCGGCGTCGAACGGGAGTTCGTCGAACCGCTCCTGGAGATCAAGACGACACCCTGTGAGACGACAGCGACACTGCGGGCGGAACTCTACGAGCGCGTCGCGGCAGTCCTGGACCGGGCCGAGGAACTCGGGCTCGGGCTCGTCCCTCTGTCGACGCCCGTCGGCGACGCTGAGATCGCGGAGCTTCCCAGTGACCGGACGCGGGTACAGAACCGGGTTCTGGCCGACGATTTCGAGCATGTCCGCCACTGTGCGGGCACGCACGTCCACGTCGAGCAACAGCCGGGTCACGCGGTCGACCAGTTGAACGCGTTCATCGCCCTCGACCCCGCGTTCGCGCTCGTCAACTCCTCGCCGTACTACCGGGGGCGTCGCCTCGCCGTCGGTGCGCGTTCGAAGCTCTACCGCTGGATGGCGTACGACGGCCTCCCCCACCAGGGCCGACTGTGGTCCTACGTCGACGACCGCGAGGAGTGGGACCAGCGCCTCGACCGTCGCTACGAGGAGTTCGTCGCCGCGGCCCTGGACGCCGGCGCGGACCGCCGGACCGTTCTGGCGAACTTCGACCCGGAGAGTGCGGTCTGGACGCCGGTCCAGTTACGGGAGGCGTTCGGGACAGTCGAGTGGCGCTCGCCCGACGCCGCGCTCCCGAGCCAGGTCGTCGACCTGGCGGACCGCCTGGCGGCGGTGACCGGTCACCTCCGCGACGCCGAGGTACGTATCGAGGGCGACACCGGTGGCATCACCGACGACGAGGTCGTCATCCCCGAGTTCGACGCTGTCATCGGATACGTCAACGAGGCGATCCGGGAGGGGCTGGACTCAGATGCCGTCCGGGACTACCTCGACCGGATGGGGTTCGACGTCGACTCGTTCTCACCGGTCGCACACGACGTCGACGGCCACGGGTCCCTCGACGCGCAGGCGGTTCGCCGGATCCGTCTGGACCACGCCGACCGACTCGCGCGGGACGTCAGGCGTCAGAGTTCCGTCACCGGGGTGTGAGAGTATCCAGGCCGGTGAGGACTCGAAACTCCGTCGTCGGTCCACGGGTCACCAGGCCCGGAACGCTGCGATGGCGAGTCCGGCGACCAGCCAGGCGAGGAGTCCGACCAGGCTCGCCGCCGCGTTCGCGGCGGGGGGACCGGTCTCCAGCAGTCCTCCGGTGGCTGTCGCGAGCACCAGCCCCCGGAAGGCCCCGGGCGGGCTGGCCGCGAGGGCGAACGGGAGCGTCCCGGGACCGACCAGGCCCTCGGCGACGCCGAGGACGACGACGAGGTCGAATCCGAGGACCACGGCCAGCACCGCGAGGACGGCCGCTGCGGCGCCAGTGCGACGCGAGCGGGCCAGCGACGAGACGGCCATGGCGAGGGCGAGTGTCACGAGCGCGTACCCGCACGTGAGCGCGACGAAACGGGCGTAGTACGCCGGTGAGTCGACCGTCCCGTGGGAGGCCAGCACCGACGTCGCGGGCTCGCGGACCACCGGCGTCGCGACCCCCAGGAGCGCGAGGGGAACGAGGATGGCGACGAGCAAGCCGACGGCCCGGCCCAGGAACGCGCCGACGACGTAGGTCCCCCGACTCACCGGGTAGGTCCGGATCACGTCGAGTTCCCCGCCCTGTGCGTCCGCGAGTACCGTCCAGGTGCCGAAACCGAACGCGAGCACCGGGACGAGTACCTCGACGGGCGTCGACAGGTCGAGCACGAGCGGCAGGTAGCCCGCGAGACCGCCCAGCGCCGGGAGCGCGACCACGATCAGCCCGAATACGGCCGCCAACGCCGCGTAGGTACGCGTCCGCACGACCGTGTCGAACTCCCGCTGGGCCACGGCCAGGTGCTGGCCGACCCGCCTGTCGGTCCAGCGCTGTCCGCTCTCAGTAGCCCCGTCGGCGTCACTCATCGCTGCCCTCCCTGCGACCTGCACGGACGGTGAGTCCGCCGGCGTCGCCGACCAGGTACTGGTTGATAGCGTGTGTGAGCGTCTCCGAACCGGTCTCGCGTCGCAACGTGTCGGGGGCGTCGGCGACCTGTATGATACCGTCGTCGAGAACGAGCACCGTGTCGCCGACGCGGTCGACGGTCCCGAGTTCGTGGGTCGCGAGCAACACGGTGTGACCGGCGTCGGCGAGGTCGCTGATGACGGTACCGACGTGTTCGGTCATCGTCGGGTCGAGTCCGCTGGCGGGCTCGTCGAGGACGAGCACCGGCGGGTCGCCGACGGTCGCCTGCGCGATGCCGAACAGCCGTGTCATCCCGCCCGACAGGTCGCCCATGCGGCGGTCGGCGACGGCGTCGAGGCCGACCCGCGCCAGCACGTCCTCCGGGTCGATGTCGACGCCCGCGAGTTCCTCGTAGAACCCGAGCGTCTCCGCCAGCGTGAACTGCGGCCGGAACGACGGCGTCTGCGGAAGATATCCGACAGTCCGACCACGAGCGACGTCGTCCGCTTCGACCTCGCCGGCCGGGATCCGGACGCGGCCGCCGCTTGGCGCGAGCAGTCCCGCCACGATTCGCAACAGCGTCGACTTTCCCGACCCGTTCGGGCCGACGAAACAGTTGACCGTCCCCGCCGTCGCCTCGAAGGAGACGTCCGAGAGGACGGCCAGGTCGCCAAAGGACCGACGGATAGATTCCGCGACGACGGCCGGTTCGCCGGCGACCTCGCTGTCGACACCGGACACGGCGTCGGGCTCCGCACCGGCAGATCCCGCGGCGGAATCGGCGCTCGTGGCCGATTCGTCACTCGTAGCGGAGTCGGCACTCGTGGTACCCTCTCTGGTCGGGTCTTCGGTTCCGTCGGCCGCTTGCTGGTCCCTGTCAGTCATGGGTTGCGTTCTCGAGTGCGTGGAGTCGTTCTGGACGTGCGGGTTCGGTCCGCGGGGCGGTGTCGACGACGCCGACGTCGCGGAGCCCGGGCAGACTCGCGGCGACTCGCTGGAGGATCCCGAGTCCGGGCGAGCGGCCGAGCGTCGGACCGCCGGGGGCGCGGGCCGCGGTCACGTCGACGCTGTCGGCCGGCCGGAACGTCCGGTCGACGGTTCCGTCACCGTCGCGGTCCAGTCCCGGGACGGGTCCCCAGTAGTTGCCGCTGCCGCCGGCAGTCCAGACGTGGACGGGGCCGCTTCGCGCCGTCACCGGCTGGTCGTTGTCGACCACGTCGTTCGCGACGACGTGGTTGGTCGGCAGCAACGTTCCGACGCGCATCCCGACGTCGTTCTCGAAGACGGTGTTGTGAACCACGACCGAGCGCCGTGTCCCGACCGTCATGCCGAGGTCGTTGTCGGCGACGACGTTCTCGGCGAGGTAGGTGGCCCCGCCGATCGCGTATATCCCCTGCCCGCTGTCGGTCGCGCGGTTGGCCACGAGTTTGTTGTTGGCGGGCCGCGTCATCAGGATGATTCCGGTGTTGGTCTCGCTGAGGGAGTTGTTCCGGAGGAGAAGGTCTGACGTGTACATCTCGTGGATCCCGTAGCGCATGTCCGCGGCGTCGTTGCCACGGACGACCGCGCCGTCCGAGCGATGGAGGTAGACGCCGTCGCGCCCGCCCCTGATCGTGTTCCGCTCGACGACCGCCCGCGAGTAGAGCGTGATGACACCCATCGACCCGTTCCTGGGTTCGTCTGCGCCGCGCACGGTCAGGTTCGACACGACGGTGCGGTCGCTGTATCTGAGCATCACACCCGTCGCACCGGTGTCGACGTGGACGTCGGCGACGAGCGAGTCGTTCGCCGTCGCGAACAGCAACGCTGCGTCGCTCCGGCCGTAGACTCGCATCGTCACGTCGGGATAGCGACTCGCGTTGCCGGCGCTCGGCGACAGCGCGTCGACGGGGCCGACGCCCGTGATCGAGAGCGACGTGACCGCGACCCGGTCGCTCCGGACGGTCACGACAGTCCCGTTCCCGTCGCCGTCGAGAACCGTTTCGGGACCTGCGCCGCGCAACGTGACCGGTTTCTCGACGGTCAGGTTCGTCTCGTAGCGCCCGGCGGGCAGGTGGACCGTCGTGTTGGGCGGGGCCGCCTCGACGGCCGCCGCGAGTGTGGGTTCGTCCTCGCCGACGACGACGGAGACGGGCCGCGAGCAGAGGTCTTCGGCGGTCGCGACCCGGCGGTCGGCCCAGTCTGACTGGTTCGCGACCGCTGTCTCGAAGGATGCCGGGGCGAGACTCTCGCTCGTCCCGACGGCGTCGCGCAGGCCGGGCCAGTCTCGAACCGCGCCGCCGTACTCCTCGGCGAAGGCCACTGCGTCTCCCCGACTGGAGAACGGGACGACCGTCGGCCCGGCGGGGGTCCGTGCACGACTGTCGACGACGAACCAGGCGTCGCGGGCGCGCACCCAGTCGCGCCGGAGGTCGTTGCCCAGATCCAGGAACCCGCCTTCGGTGACGAACGGTTCGGTCCCGGAGAAGTCGGTGACGAAGACCGCGAGCGGGTCGCCGAACTGGCGTCGGGCGTCCCCGCTCTCGACGTGGGTGACCAGCGCCTCGACGCCGTAGTAGCCGACGACGTACTGGTACTGGCCGTAGAAGACCTGGGCTTGTGGGAGTGCATAGCCCCGTTCGCTCGCCGTGCTGACGTCGACGCCGGTCATCCCCATCGTCAGCGTGTCCTCGAACGCTACCGGTTCGACCACGCCGGTGGACGGCTGGACGAAAAAGGCCCCGGCGCTCAGGAGGACGACCGCGAACACGACGGCACCGACCACCCGCACGCTCACTCTCATCCCTGGCTCAACTGCGCGATCGTCTCCGGAGTGACGTCGTCGAAGCCAGCCAGCGACCCGCCGTACTCGTCACGGAAGGACTCGGCGTCGCCTCGCTCGGAGAAGGCGATCAGGTCCCGGCCCATCGCCCCCTTGATTTCGGAACCGACCACGAACGTCACTTCCTCAGCGTCGACGAAGGCCGACGCCTCCGGGTGCGTGGAGATGAGTCGGTCGCCCCCGGCCTCCGAGAGCGACCAGTCGACCGCCGAGTAGTCGGTCACGTAGAACGCATCGACGGTCCAGTCCCGGTCGAAGTCGTACTCGAAGGCTTCCCACGTGCTGTCGAACCGCGCCGGGTTGTCGTGTCCCGACGGCTGCTGGTCTGCGTAGAATATCTCCGTCGACGGCCCGGGGTGGTTCGGGATGACCATCCCGCAGACCTCACAGGAGTCGTCGGTCGTCAGCGTGACCGGTTCGGGCGCCTCGCCGTCACCGGACCCGCAACCCGCGAGCGCAGCCAGCACCGCGGTCCCGCCGAGGAGCACCTGCCGCCGGTCGACGCTCGGGACGCCGCGAACCGGTGGCTGTTCGTTGCCCTCCCTGACCGCCTCCGAACACTCGTGTCCCACCACTGCTTCGGCTCCCGAATACTCGTCTCCCGCCCTGGAACCGTCCTCACCGGGGTGATCACAGTGTGAGCACGTCCTCCCGTCCGGATGTGTGTGGTGGGTCATCGGTCGTGGACTCGTTCTCGTTACGTGATGTTTCGGCCCGAGGATAGTCAATGCTCTCCATCGTTCCCCCGATTCGAGAATCGAACCAGGACTATATTGTCCAAAAGCTGCACATCTGCCATCCCGCCGAATATCCGCCAGCACAGCGCCTTTCGGAGTGACAGCACGGGGTTGGCACCCGGAGCGCGTTTAACGTCCCGGTGGGAGTGGACGCCCCGGGTTCGGGGTGGCCGTCCCGATGTCACTCGATTTCGACAGTGCCTTCGACGATCTTCTTGCGGGGGACGACGTCGATGGTGGTGTCGGCGCCGATGCCGGTGCCGCCTTCGACGGCCTCGACGCGCAAGACGACGTCTTCGGGGTTCGTACAGCCACAGTTGACGAACTCGTCCCACTCCTCGCCGACGTCGACGGGACCGGCGTGGGCCCAGCGGAGGTACCGCCGGTAGGTCGGTTCGGCCATGTTCTCCTCGAGCCACGCGCTGTCGGCGACCCACCAGCCGTCGTCGCCGTCCGGGTCGACCTCGGGCGACCGGAAGGAGACGACCACCCGGTCTGCCTGGTCGGTGACCGTCGCGGGGTCGGTGGTGTTGTGGTTGCCCGTGCCGGCGACCATCAGTCGCTCACCTCCGCGGGAACCGGTTCGCTCTTCGCCGAGGCCGCCGCAGTCTCGGATTCGAGCCACGACTCGACGTCGAGCGCGGCCATGCTCCCGGTACCGGCCGCCGTCACCGCCTGCTGGTAGGCCCGGTCCATCACGTCGCCGGCGGCGAAGACGCCCTCGACGGCCGTCGCAGTCGTCGCCCACGCGTCCTCGGACCCGACCGTGGCGTCGCTCGCGTCGACCGTCTGGACGTAGCCGTCGGGGTCGAGCTCGACCGGCGTCTCCCGGAGGAACTCCGTGTTGGGTTCGTGACCGACGGCGTAGAACACGCCACCGACGTCGACGTCTTCGACGGTGACCTCCTCGCCGTTCTCGTAGCGCTCTTTCGGGTATCCCTCGGGGTGGGAGACGAGCGTCGCACCGGTCACACCGTCCTCGTGGGAGCCCTCGATCGCGAGCAGTTCGGTGTCCCAGCGGAACCCGATCTTCTCGTGGTCGCGGGCGCGCCGGGCCATGATCTCCGAGGCGCGCAACTCGTCGCGACGGTGGACCACCGTGACGGAGTCGGCGAACTTCGCGAGGAAGAGCGCTTCCTCCATCGCGCTGTCGCCGCCGCCGACGACGAGCACGTCGTCGCCACGGTGGAACGCGCCGTCACAGGTCGCACACGTCGAGAGGCCGTACCCCATCAGTTCGCTCTCGTTCTCGGCGCCGACCCAGCGGGCGCTCGCGCCGGTCGCGACGACGAGCGACCGCGTCCGGAGGGTTTCGCCGGTCGAGAGTTCCAGCTCCAGTGGGCGAGTCTCTAGCGAGGCGGACTCGACGCTCGCGCGCTCGAACTCGGCGCCGAAACGCTCGGCCTGCTCGCGGCCGCGCTCTATCAGTTCCATCCCGCCGACGCCCTCGGGGAACCCGAGGTAGTTCTCGACGTCGGTGGTGAGCGTGAGCTGGCCGCCTGGCTCGTCGCCTTCGAGTACGAGGGGATCCAGGTCTGCACGGGCCGCGTAGACGGCCGCCGAGAGCCCGGCGACGCCGGACCCGGCCACGACGACCTCCCTGGTCTGGGCGTCCACGGGTTCGCTGTCCCCGCTCATTCGGTGTACTCCTCGACGGTCGACTGCAGGGTCGACTCGGCCGGAACGCCGACTGTCCGGTCGGCCTGTTCGCCGCCTGCGAAGTAGACCAGCGTCGGGACGCCGCGGACGCCGTACTCCATAGCGAGTCCCTGGTGGGCGTCGACGTCGACCTTGGCGACGACCGCGTCGGTCTCGGCCGCCAGGCGTTCGACCATCGGTTCGAGCGCCCGGCAGGGACCACACCAGTCGGCGTAGAAGTCGGCGACGACGACGTCGTACTCGGCGACGAGGTCGTCCAGTTCGTCGGCACCACCGACGTGTACCGGCTCGTCGGTTGCCACTCCCGTCTCGGGTGCTGTCTCTGCTGTCATCACTCACTGATACGCTCTACGGGAACTAATAGGTTTGGGTGTATTGTGCAATACTATGAATACGGAGGCCAACTGTCTCGGCAGCGGGCGGCCGTCGCTGTGTCGGACAGGTCGGAGTCGGTGGCCAGGCGGCGGATAGTGGGAAAACGCAGCAGTAAGGAGTGTCGGGGGAACTCTCGGCAGTCACCAGGTGTCGGGTTAGCTCTCGGCAGTCGCGGTGGTTTCGGCCTGTTCGTACTTGTCTTCGAACTCCTGGATGAGCTGGCCCATCTTCGCGTACCAGTCGTTGAGCAGTCGTTGCATGTCGTCGGCGACAGCCGAGGGGTCCGTCGGCGAGTAGACGTGGTAGTAGCCGCCCTGGTCGTAGTTGACCTGGTCTTTCTGGATGAATCCCGTCTGGAGGAGGCGCTGGACGGACCGATAGGCCGTCGAGCGCTCGCGGTCGACCGCCTCGGCGATCTCGTCGACGGTCAGCGGTTCTTCGGCGTCGACGAGTGCCTGGAAACACTCCTTGTCGAGCTCCTTGAGCCCGTGAAAGCACTCGAGGAGGCTCTCACACTGCATGTCACGCTGGAGCTGTTCCGACATCGAATCTGGCATCTGTGTTCGCTGGCACGTACGATCCACGCGTGCATAACGTTTGTGTATGGAGTCCACAATTGTCTCCCCGGTCGTCGAACTCACCGGGACGCCGTCGATTCGCGGTTCTGACCGGTTCTGCCATCGCTCTCCTGCCGGGTGAGCTCCTGGCTGTCCGGTGACTCTCAGTAGCGCACCGACTCGCGAGTGACCGGCTGGTGGTCCGCCGCGAACGCGACGAAGTTGTCGAAGACCTGCTTCGCTTCCACTGCCTCGGCGACCCGCTGTTCGGTCACTCTATCGAGGAGTTGTTCGATCCTGGCCTCGGGCAGATCCTTGCTCTCGATGACCCACTCGGCGGTCTGTCGGTCGTACTCGGGGTGGAACTGCACGCCCCACGCGCTACCCACGCGGAACGCCTGCAGGCCGGCGTCGTTGCGCGCCAGCGTGGCGGCCCCCGTCGGGAGTTCGGCCACCCGGTCGGAGTGGGTCTCGAAACTCGTGAACGTCTCCGGGAGCCCCGCCAGGAGCGGGTCCTCGCCGAGCCGCGTCACCTCCCGATAGCCGAGTTCGTACTCGCCGACGTCTGTGACCCGCCCACCGAGCGCCTGTGCGAGGAACTGGTGCCCCCAGCAGATACCCAGTATCGGGACGTCGGCCGCGTGGGCTCGCCGCACCCACTCGGTGGCCTCGTGGATCCAGTCGTGGTCGTCGTAGACCGACGTCTGTGACCCGCTCACCACGACGCCGTCGTAGCGCCAGTCACGCGCGGAGACCGCGGGCGGGAACACCCCCTCGCTCAGCTTGTAGACGTCGACCTCGGCGTCCAGTTCCCGCCGGAGGTTCCGCTCGGCGGGTGTGTCGCCGATCGACGCGTCGAGTACCGCAATACGGACTGTCATACTCGATAGTTCGACCCACACCGACTTATACTCTTGCTAATATTGCGCAATATACACACTAATGTCGCCTAGTCGTCAGTCGGGTCCCGAGAAGGGCTGCCGGTGAGGAATCGGTCTGGAGTCGGTCTCAACCCATCGGCGTCAGGACGACGACGCCGTAGGCGAGCAAGAACGCGACGCCGAACGAGACGACCCAGGCACCGACGGTGAACCCGATCTTCCGGGCGTCGACGGCGCCGCGGCCGCCGACTGCCGCACCGCTGCCGATGATCGCGCTGACGACCACCTCGTTGAACGAGACCGGGACGCCCAGTAATACGGCGACCTGGGCGATCAGGAACGAGGGGACGAGCGCGGCGATAGACCGCCGGGGGCCCAGCGAGGAGTAGTCCTGTGAGAGGGACTTGATCATGCGGGGCGCGCCCGTCCAGGACCCGACGAGGATGCCGAGGCCGCCGGCGACCAGCACGCCGAACGTGGAGACGATGCCGACATCCTCGAGCAGCGGCACGAGCGGGCCCACCGCGAGACCGACCTGGCTCCCGCCAGCGGAGAACGCGACGAGGGACCCGAGCGCGAGCAACACGCGACGCAGGCCTGTGGCCTCATCTCGACGGATCTGGAGGGAAACGAGCACGGCGACCGCTCCCCCGAGCGCGAGTGAGACGAGGACTGGAACGGCCAGGCTGTCGGTGCCCAGCACCCGCTGTACCGCTTCGGTGAGCGAGCCCGCAGTGCCAGCCGGACCGAGAAACGCGAAGTGCACGTTCGCGAGGACCGCACCGACCGCACCGGCCAGCAGCGGAACGCTCAGGTGTTCCGGGACGTCCTCGCGCGGGAGGACGCTCGCGATGCCGTAGGCGATCCCGCCGCCGACGAACGGGGTGAGTACCCAGACCGCGCCGACCTGCCGGTACTTCGCCCAGGCGGGGTCGCCGCCCAGTGCCAGTCCCACGCCGACGACTGCCCCGGTCACGGTGAAGGCCGTGGCGATGGGGTAGCCGGTTCGGATACCGACGACCATGAGCCCCGCGCCGATCGCGAGGACGAGGATGACGGCACCCGGCGAGAGGGTGACGCCGTCGACCAGGCCACGACCCACCGCCTCGGAGACGTTCGCGCCCTGCGTGACCGCGCCGGCGAAGCCGAGCAGGCCGACGACGAACGCGGCCCGCATCGTCGCGATAGCGTTCGCACCGACCGCCGGCGCGAAGGGTGTGGCACCGCTGGAGCCGGCGCCGATAACCCAGGACATGAACAGACTCGCGAACCCGGCGGTCACGAACAGCGCTAGCAGTGTAGGTTCCATGCGGTGTGAAGAAACGGTGGGTCAGTCGGCGCTGGCGGCCCCGGGTTCGGCGTCGGTCGCCCGACTCCGCCAGACCCCCTGGGCGTACGCGCCGAGGAACATCCCGGCGATGGCCCAGAGGATCGCGACGTTGCCGATGCCGAAACTGGCGTAGGCCGCTCCCGGACAGATACCCGAGAGCCCCCAGCCGACGCCGAATATCGCGCCGCCGACGACCACGTTCCGGTCGAAGGACTTCAGGCGCCGCTCGAACGCGTCGCCGGTCAGGGGCGCGCTGTCCAGCAACCGGGGCACCACCGCGTAGGCGAGCCCGGTCACCGCGGCGCCGCCGAACATGACGAACACGAGGCCGAAGTCCTCGAACTGGAGGAAATCGAGCACGACTTCCGGCCTGGCCATCCGACTGTGGGCCAGCCCGACGCCGAAGACGAGCCCGCCGACCAGTATCACCGGGATGAACAGCGGGTGTCTGTCGGTCTCGGCCATTACGGAGTCACCCCCAGCGCGGCGACGAGCTGGGCCGTGCCGATCGCCACCAGCAGGAACGTGGCGACGCCGACGAGTGACGTCCGCGACGCCGATCCGACGCCACAGACGCCGTGACCCGAGGTACAGCCCTTGCCGACGCGGGTGCCGACGCCGACGAGGACGCCGCCGACGAGCAGCCGCCAGGGCTTGACCGCCGTCGTGTAGGCCCCCCAGCCACCGTCCTGGAAGACGAGGGCGTAGGCGGCGGCGCCGGCGACGATGCCGAACGTGAAGACGAGCCGCCAGTCCCGGGAGGCGACGTACCGCTGGAACCGGGACTGGCCCGAGACGTACGACAGCGTCGATTCGAGAAACGTCGAGGCGCCCGCGCTGATACCGGTCGCGACGTAGATGACCACGACGCCCAGTCCGACGAGAACCCCGCCGACGGCGTAGCGACTGATCCCGTTCGGGAAGAGTTCGAGCCCGGTCTGTAACGCGGCGAGGTCAGTCATGTCAGTCAGTCACCGGCGAGCGATTCCTGGCTCGCGGCGCAGTTGTTCGGCCCGAGTTCGAGCGTGAACGCCTCCTCGTCGTCGACCGCGTTCTGGCCGAGGTTGGTGGAGATGATCTCCTCGTAGTTGGCCGGGCGGGGCGGCATGTCCGCGAGGACCGTCTCCACGAACGACGCTTCGTCCATCGAGAGCGCGTCCATCCGCTCGACCAGTTCGTCCAGTGTGGCGGTGTAGGTGCCGTCCGCGGCGACCTCGTCCTCGGCGGCGTCGCTGGCGTGGGCCCCACCGACGATCGTGTCGTCGGGGAGTGTGAGCACGCGCTCGTGCAGGGACTCGTGGAGGGTCCGTGCCGCGTCGGGCGCGCCGTCGTCACCCTCCTCCAGGTCGGGCCGCGCGACGCTCTCGACGAAGAGCCCGTCACCGGTGGCGAGGAAGCTGTCGTCGACCAGGTAGGAGGTCATCCCGGTCGTGTGCCCGGGCGTGTAGACGGTCTCGATCGTCGCGTCGCCCACGGCGAAGGTATCGCCGTCGGCGGCCAGCGTCACGTCGTCGGCGTAGGTGACGCCGCGGTCGACGGCCGCCTCCGGGATGACGCCCTCGACGCCCGCCTCCTCGAGCTCCCGGACCCCACTGATGTGGTCCGCGTGGACGTGCGTGTCGATGGCGTATTCGAGGTCGGCGTCGAACTCGGCGGCGTCGTCGAGATAGCGGTCGGTAAACGCCCGCAACGGGTCGATCACGGCCGCCTGGTCACCGTCGACGACGAGATAGCCCAGACAGCCCGAGGAGGGGCGCTGGTACTGATAGAGGGCCCCGGCACCGTCGTAGCCGGTGACCTCGACGGCGTCGTAGATCCGTGCCCACCCGTTCATGCCGTCTTCGAGGTGGTTCACCTCGTAGCCTCGCTCGGCGAGTGTGCCTGCGACGTACTCGCTGGCACCTCCTTTCGCACACAGGACGGTGACCTCGCGGTCGTCGGGGATCTTCGCGAGGACGTCGTCGTCGATCTCCTCGTCGAGGAACTGGAAGTAGGGCACGTTGATCGAGTCGACGTTCTCGCCGTCGATGTGCCACTCCTCGTACTCGGAACTCATGCGCGCGTCGAGGAGTGTGACGTCCTCGCCGGCGTCGATGCTGTCTCGAAGCGTCTCCGGTTCGACTGTCTCCACCTCCGCGTCGGGAGTCGGGAAGTCTTCTGGATTCATTTCGCGCAGTTTCCCGTACCGGGTATATCCATAAAAGCGTTTGGATAGTCTTTCGAGAATATTGCAATACTAATCCCCGTAACAATCGGGGGAATGATCGAACCAGTTTGTGAGGTGGCGCCTCAGGTGGCTTAGGGTACATCCGGAGGGTTTATTGCCACCGACAATATATTGTGTGTTAGCTCCAATACAGCACACGGAGTGAACGACACACATGAGCGAAGAACTCGATATCACGGAGACGCTGGACGTAAAAGGCGCATCGTGCCCGATGCCGGTCGTCAAGACGAAGTCGGCGATAGACGAGCTGGAGGCGGACGCGATCCTCGAAGTGCTCGCGACCGACCCCGGTAGTATGAGCGACATCGACGGCTGGGCCGAAGGGACGGCGGGCGTCGAGCTCGTCGACCAGCGTGAGGACGGCGACGTCTACCGCCACTACGTCCGCAAGACGAACTGAATCAGCAATGAGCACTGACACACCATCGTCTGGTGAGGACGGGGTCGGCGAGGACGACCTGCCGGAGGACCGCGAGGAGCTCGTCACACGGCTCGCCGAACTCGAAGCGACCGTCGCGGACCTCGAAGCGGAGACGGCCGACGACGGCAAGAAGATGACCATCATCGCGACGAAGGGCACCTTCGACATGGCCTACCCGCCGCTGATCCTCGCCAGCACGGCCGCGGCCTTCGGCTGGGAGGTCGTGGTCTTTCACACGTTCTGGGGGCTCGACATCCTCCACGAGGAGAAATCACGCGACCTCAAACTCTCGGCGGTGGGCAACCCCAGCATGCCCATGCCGAACGCCCTCGCCGCCCTCCCCGGCATGGACCGCATGGCGACCCGGATGATGGAACAGCGCATCGACGAGAACAACACCGCGACCGTCGAGGAGCTCATCGAGACGGCCATCGACCAGGAGGTCGAACTCCAGGCCTGCCAGATGACGGTCGACCTGATGGACTACGACGAGGACGACTTCTACGATGGCGTCACCGTCGGCGTGGGCGCGGCCACCGCACTCCAGCACATGGCCGAGTCCGACGTCCAGCTCCTCGTCTGAATCACCGACCGCACACCGCAGACTCCCTTTTGCGAACCGCTGTCTCCCGAAGCGACGGCGACCGAGTTCTAGAATTCGAGTCCCAACCCGACGGACCTACCACTCCTCGTCGAGGGCATCCACCAGTCGGTCGACTTCCTGGGCGGTGTTGACGGCGTGGACGGACGCGCGGACGGCGTCCGGGAACGGGAGTGCGCGGACGACGATACCGTCATCGGCGAGCCGGGCCGCCGTCCGTTCCGGGTCCGGCACGTCGATCGTCACGAGCCCGGACTCGGGAGAGGCGGGACTCAGCAGTCGGTCGGTGGGGACGCCCTCGGCGAGTCGGTCGGTGAGTCGGTCGATCCGGTCGGCGATCGTCTCGACGCCGACCTCGGAGATCGTGTCGATGGCTTCGGCCAGCGCGACGTGGGGTGCGGGGCTGGCCGACCCGACTTCGAAGCGGCGCGCGCCGTGGGCGAACTCGAAGGGGTCCGCGGCGGGCGTCTCCACACTCCGGTAGCCGACCGTCCGGGGCGCCAGGTCGGCCGCCGCGTCGGCGTCCACGTAGAGGAACCCCCCACCCCAGAGTCCGAGCAACCACTTGTGACCCGCGGCGGCGACGGCGTCGGCCCCCCACGCGGAGACGTCCATCGGCGCCTGGCCGGGCACCTGAACCGCGTCGACGAGTGTGAATGCACCTGCCTCCGTCGCGATGTCGACGAGGTCACTCACCGGCAGATGCGTGCCGTGGGTCCAGGTGAGCGCGCTGAAACAAACGAGGTCGGCGCCGCTGACCGCCTCGGCGAACTCGTCCTCGTCGACCCGTCCACCCGCTGTCTCCACGGTCCGGACCGTCACGCCCTCGCGTTCGAGGCGCTGCCACGGCAACCTGCCCGCGGGGTGTTCGAGGTCGGTCCGGACGACCACATCCCCGGGCGACCACTCGATAGCCCCCGCGACCGCGTTGATCCCGGCGGTCGTGCTCTCTGTCAGGGCGATCTCGTCGGGGTCGGCGTTCACGAACGACGCGACGGTCTCCCGGGTCTCGTCGAACGCCGCGAACGCGGCCCTGTAGGGGTCGTCCGACGCCGGCACGTCGAACTCGTGGCGTTCCAGGAACTCACTGGCGGCGGACACGACGTACCGAGGGCTGGGCCCGTGCGCGCCGTAGTTCATGTACACGGTCTTCCCGAGGGCGGGCACGTCCGCGCGGAGTTCTCCAGGTGTCATCGACCCTCGAACGTCACCCACGTCGCGACTGCTGTCTCTCATGACCGAGACTACGGGTGCAACGGGTAATAGTATTGTGATGAATAGACAATATGGGTGCACACGGTGTTTCCTCTGGTGTCCGTGGCAGGCGGATACTCCGGCTGTATGCGGCGTTACCTGGAATCCGGCCCAACCTGTTACGTCACCCGCAGACAATCACGAGGGGTCGTCGGGGCTATCGACTGCCCAGACCAGGTCGGGCCAGCTTCCAGACCGTGTCACCCAACGGTATCGACCCGTTATGCAGTAGAGTATTTTGCAATACACACAAAACTCTTATCACGGCCCGGCCGGTAGAGAGTGGTGATGAGCGAACGAGAGGAGATCCGCGAACGCAAAGCCGAACGAATGAGAGAGCGTCAGGAGGGGTCGGACGGCGAGAGTTCGACCGCTTCCGATGCCGAGACGCCAGAGGAACCGGTCCACGTCACCGGCCCGGACCACATGGAGGAACTCGTCAGTGAGCACGACGTCGTGCTCGCGGACTTCTACGCCGACTGGTGTGGGCCCTGCAAGATGATCGAGCCGGTCGTCGAGGAGATCGCGGCCGAGACAGACGCGGCCGTCGCGAAAGTCGACGTCGACGCCCAGCAGGGCCTCGCCCGCCAGTACCAGGTCCAGGGCGTCCCCACGCTGTACCTCTTCGCCGACGGCGAACCTGTCGAGCAGGTCGTCGGGCTCAAACAGAAGCCCGAACTGGTCGCGCTGGTCGAACAGTACGTCTGATAGCGATTGTTGTAGCGATTTACCGGTATGCGACGAGCCATCGGTCGTCGCGATCCGGAAATAATCTACAACAATCGCTATGGGACGGTCGGTTCCGAATACACCTTTTTCAGACGATGTTCGACGACGGACAGCGGCTGTCACTCGCAGTGTCGGGTCGGTCGTCGGCTTGTCGGTGATTCCCAGTTTCGAATAACGTACTACAACGCACTTGTGCGGTCGTGACCTAACCCTACACATGAGAGACACCACGACCGATCTCGACCGTCGCCGGGTCCTCGCGCTGCTCGGCGCGGGCATCGCGACCGGACTGGCGGGCTGTAGCGGCGACGGCACGACTCCGACTGCCGCCGACGTGACCGCTACCGACGCTGTCCCGGCAGCGTACGAGACGGCAACCTCCATCGGGGGCGTGGAGCGGGACCCCGGCGCCCTCTCGTCGAAGGGGGCGGTGGACTATCAGACAGAACCCAGCGAGGGCGAACAGTGCTCGAACTGCCGGTACTACATCGAGGACCGGAACGGTGACGGCGCGGGTGCCTGTGCGGTCGTCGAGGGCACGATCGCACCGGAGGCGTGGTGTGTGAGTTACGCCGCGTTCCAGCAGCCGACGGAAGCGGCGACACCGACCCCGTCGGAGACGGCGACGCCCGCCGATGGGGTGACGGGAACCCAGGAGCCCGCACTCGACGAACCGGTCGACTTCCCGGCGGAGTCGCGCTGTCCCGTGTGTGAAATGAAATCGGCGAACTTCCCTGACTGGAACGCCCAGGCCGTCCACGAGGACGGAACGCAGGTCTTCTTCGACACGGCGGGCTGTCTGGTCACCTACTACGCACTCCCCGACGAGTTCGCCGAGACGGACGCGCCGTTCGTCGGCGTCTGGGTGACCGACTTCGAGACCCGCGAACTCGTCGACGGAACGACCGCTCACTACGCCCTGGAGACCGATTCAGACAGGGTCGACGACCCCATGCGGCTCAATCCGGCACCGTTCGCCGACCGCGCGGACGCCGTCGCGTACGTCGACGCCGTCGACTATCTCACGACCGACGACATCGTCGAACTGGACGCGTTCGACCGCGAACTCGTCACTCGGTACCGGTCGCAGTTCGTCGAAGAAGCGTAGAACTCGTTGGAGGGTAAAATTCGTCGAACGGGCCTCGTATCCGGGCGGCCGTTCTTCCGACAACTGTTCCGACCAGCGCCGTAAGGGACACCGTCGCCCCGCTCGCTTCACTGCTGGGGTCTGGGCGCGGGCTTCACTGCTGGGGCGCCCGCGCGGCGTCGACCTCTTCGCCGTACCGGGTGCGGAACTCCTGGATCAGCTGACCGATCTGAGCGTACCAGTCGTTGAGCAGCCGCTGCATGTCGTCGGCCACCTCGTCGGGATCGGCCGGTTCGTAGACGTGGTAGTAGCCGCCCTGGTCGTAGTTGACCTGGTCTTTCCTGACGAGACCGGTGTCGAGCAGTCGCTTTATCGACCGGTAGGCCGTCGAGCGCTCGCGGTCGACGCGCTCTGCGACTTCGTCGACGGTCAGGGGCCCGTCGCTGCGTGCGAGCGTCCTGAAACACTCCTCGTCGAGGGGCTTCAGGCCGTGGAGACAGGACAGCAGCCCCTCACACTGCATGTCCTGCTGGAGCATCTCCGCCATCGAGAGTGACATGACCGGTAGTACTCGACGAACGCGTTTAAGTATTTTGTATATTGCACAATACTACAACCGGCAGTGGCGTCGCCGAATAGACGGACGTTTTCTGTGGCGCGCGGCAGTGCCACCCTGGTCACCGAACCGGTGGAAAAATCGGCGTGTTCCACACCGGATCCACTCGTAGCCATCCATAACTTATCCATCGGTATCGATTCGTTATACCGATATAGTCTTGTACAGTGAACCCAAAACCGTTATTTACCTCAGTACAGTACGGACGTCCGTGCAGAAATTCCCATTCGGTACAAGACCGTTGGCACAGGTGACCAGGTATGTTCGGGATTGAGACGCTCGGTCCGAACGCGCAGGCGGCCGCACTGGTGGGGATCGTACTCGCCGAGGCGGTCGTGCTGTACGTGGTGTACGGCTGGCTCGAATCGACGTTCGGTCCGTCAGTCACGCGCGTCCTCCAGGGGCGGTGTGCCGTCATGGACCTCGTCTTCGGGCGCTGTTCGGCCGCCGAGAACGGGGGTGCGAGACAGTGATGGAACTGTTCGGCGTGAGTGCGACGCTGATCGCGACGTTCGTCGGGTTCGGCCTCCTCATCGGGATCCTCTTTGGCTTCTTCGGGATGGGTGGGTCCTTCCTCGTGACGCCCGCACTGCTGGTGATGGGCTACGAGTCGACGACCGCGGTCGCGTCCGGGCTCGCGTTCGTCTTCGGGACGAGTGTGATCGCGACGCTGAAACACCGCGACCTGGGACAGGTCGACTACAAACTCGGCGTGTTGATGATCGCCGGGACGACGGCCGGCATCGAAGTCGGCAAGATCGGGCTGGAGGCGCTCGAACACATGGGGCGGGCCGACACGGTCGTCAGCGTCGCCTACGTCTTCCTGCTCGGGGGGATCGGCCTGTTCGTCACGCGCGAGGCGCTCAAAAGCGACGGCGGGGGCGGCCTCGAACACGACGTTGACGAGGACGCGGACGTCGACGACGCCGAGATCCCCGAGGTCGCACAGAAGATCCAGTCCTACCGGATCCCGCCGATGATGGAACTGCGTGGGGGCTTCCGGGTCTCGCTGTGGATGATCCTGCTGGTCGCGTTCGCGACGGGGCTGCTGTCCGGGTTCCTCGGCGTGGGCGGCGGGTTCATCCGCATGCCCGCGCTGTTCTACCTGATCGGCGTGCCCGTCCCGGTCGCGGTCGGGACCGACCTGTTCGAGATCGTCTTCTCGGGCGGGATCGGGAGCTTCCTCTACGCACAGTCCGGTGCCGTGGACCTGAGCATCGTCGTCCCGCTGCTGTCGGGGAGTGCGCTCGGCGCTCGCCTCGGTGCGGCCGCGACGAGTCTGGTCGACGAGGGTGATATCAAGGTCTACTTCGGCGTCATGCTCCTCCTGGGTGCCATCGCCGTCGCGGTGCGCAAACTCGGGGGCGTCTTCGAGATCCCCGTCATGGACACGGTGAGCCTGGTGATCATCCTCGGGGCCGCACTGCTGGTCAGTGGGGCCGTCACCTACAGCGCGATCCGCGAACTCAGGGACGAAGCCGACGGACGGACGGTCGCTGCCGACGTCTGACCGACAGGGGCCCTTCTCTTTTCGCCTCGTCAATTCCGTTGGAGCGCCCTGACGAACGACGCGCTGTCGCGTCGACGTGTCGGAAAAATCGGTACGAAGTGTCTGCGTGACTGTTCAGCGCGTGCCCGACGGCGGGACGAGCAGCACGTTCGAGCTCGCCTGGGCGGTCACGTCCTCGGAGACGCTCCCGAGCAGGAGTCGACGCATCCGACTCCGTCCGCGCGACCCCATGAGGATTGTCGTCGGGTCGAACTCCGCTTCGGCCGCGAGAATCTCCTCGACCGCTTCGCCCTCCCGGACCACAGTGCGAGTGTCGATGCCCATCCCTTCGAGTTCGTCGGCGAGTTCGGCCAGTCGCGCCTCGGCGTCGTCGACGCGGTCGGTCTCGCTCCCGGACCGGCGTCCCGGCGGCGCGACGTGTAACAGTGTCGCCTCCTGGGTCGGGGTCTGGAGGTTGCGGAACTGCTGGAACGCCCGCTGCGCGTTCTCGGAGAAGTCCGTCGCGTAGAGCACTCGCTGGAAGAGGTGCTCGTTGGCGACCTCGTGGTCTTCCTCGCCCTCGACGATGCGCTGGACGAGCAACGGCCGCGCCGCGGTCCGGGCGACGTTCCGTGCCGTCGAACCGATCAACCGGCGCTCCAGCGGGCTCTGTCCCCTGGACCCGACGATCATCAGGTCCGCGTCGACGCGGTCTGCCAGGCCGTTGATCCGCCGGTGTGGCGTTCCCCGCATCGCGTGGGTCTCGACGCTGAACCCCTCCGCTTCGAGGAGCTCCCGCTGGCGGTCGAGTGCCCGCCGTGTCCGCTCGCCCACGTCGCTCCCCGGCATCCCGGTCGTGACGTTCGGACTCGTGACCGTGATCAGGTGGATCTCCTCGATACCGTACCGCTGGAGACACTCCAGACACGTCCGTGACCCGATCGCCGTCTCGATCGCTTCTGACAGGTCTGTCGCGTACACTGCGCGCATGTGTGAGCGTACGTGGGGGTGGGGCTTTACTATTGTGGATTTAGTACAATATTGGCTGGCACTCACCTTCTCTCAGAATAGATGTGTGCGGAAACCGAATCACTTTACACAGCCGATCGACTACCAGGAGTATGGTCCCGCTCCAGGCGTTTGGTTCGTACGGACTCGGGAGTCTGGTCATCGCCCTCGTGGTGCCCGTTCTTGTCGTCGCGTTCGGCACGTACGTCGGCGTTCTCGTCGCCCTCCAGTCTTTTTTCGAGGCCTCGTCGTGGCAGGAAGCCACTGTGGCCGACGAGGACTGACCGCGGCAGTCGGGAGTGTGACTCCGCCACGTGAGAACCGGATCTCGCCCGTCGGTCCCGCTCCGAAAGACCGTCCTCGGACGATATCCCAACTCGAAAACAGTCGAGACAGCCCTTTCGGGTATTTTCTGATGTTGGGAATATCATACATTATTAAGGGAGATCGTGACGAACGTCGAACCGAGTGCCAATGTCTACAGAGACCGCCGACACGACCGTCGACGCACGGGGATCGACCTGTCCAGGACCGCTGATGGACCTGATAGCGGAGATACGGCAGGTCGAGGAAGGAGCAGTGGTCGCCCTGCTGAGCGACAACGAGAAGACGACCGACGAGGTGACCGAGTGGGCTGGAGAGACCGGTAACGAGGTTACGGACGTCGGCGACGAGGGCGAGTACTACCGCATCGAGGTGCAGAAAGGATGACCCAGCACGTCGCGATCGTCGGTGGCGGCACCGGCGGCACGGTTCTGGCGAACGACCTCGCCGAGCGACTCGGTCCCGAGATCGACGCCGGGGACGTCCGCGTGACGCTGTTCAACGCCGACGAGGACCACGTCTACAAGCCGGTGTGGCTCTACGTGGCCTTCGGCCAGCGCGAACCCGCCGACGGTCGGCGGGAACTGCGCGACCTCGTCGACGACCGGATCGCCATCCGCCACGAGTACGTGATCGGCGTCGATACCGACGCGAAGGAACTCGAACTCGTCGACGACCCGCGTCCGGTGAACTACGACAAACTCGTGCTCGCGACGGGGTCGGAGGTCGCACCCGAACGAGTCCCGGGACTCGAAGCCGGGGCCCACGACTTCTACAGCGAGGACGGCGCCGAACGACTGCGCGAGGAACTCCTCGAACTGACCGAGGGACACGTCGTCCTCAGCGTGGTCGGGTCTCCGCACATGTGTCCGGCCGCGCCCCTCGAGTTCTCGTTCATGCTCGACGACTGGTTGCGCGAGCGTGGGCTTCGCGAGGACGTCGATATCACGTACACATACCCGATAATGCGGGTCCACGGCAACGAACACATCGCCGAGTGGGCCCGTCCGATCTTCGAGGAGCGCGACATCGCCGTCGAGACGATGTTCAACGCCGAGGAGGTCGACCCCGAGGCCGGCGTTCTCACGTCGATGGAGGGGACCGAACTCGACTACGACCTGCTGGTCGCGATTCCGCCCCACACGGGGAACGAACTCGTGACCGAGGCGGGACTGGGCGACGACTGGGTCGACGTCGACAAACACACGCTCGAAGCGACGGCCGCCGAAGACGTCTACGCGCTCGGTGACGCGGCTGCGGTCGGCGTCCCCAAAGCCGGCAGCGCGGCCCACTACCAGGCCAACGTCGTCGCAGAGCGCGTCGCGAGCGAGCTCCGGGACCGCCCCGCGACGGCGACCTACGACGGCAAGACGCTCTGTTTCATCGAGACCGCGATGGACAACGCGACGTACGTCGCCTTCGACTACGACGACCCGCCACAGCCGGGAACGCCCAGCAGAGCACTCCACTGGTCGAAACTCGCCTACAACGAGTCCTACTGGCTCACGGCCAGGGGGCTCCTGTGAGGTGGTCCCGATGAGCGAATCCACGGGCACGGTCGAAGAGGCGCCGACAGAACTGGCGACCGCCATCGAGAACAACCCCGACGCGGTCGCGACGTTCGTCGAGCGACTCGACGCCGTCAACGAACTGCTGGAAGTGCTCGAACTCGGCACCGACGCCCTGGACGACGACATGGCTGTCTCGCTGGCCGGGACCGCGGCCACACTCGGTGAGTCCGCCGACGGGCTCGCGACCGACGAGACAGTGGCACTCGCCGAGAGCGTCGGCGACAACGGCGAGTCGCTGGGCGAGGCACTCGAAACTCTCGCCGCGCTCCAGGAACAGGGCACGCTCGACGACCTCGTCGAACTCGCGGAGGTGGTGTCTCTCTTGCGCGACGCCCTGGACGACGACATGGCCGTCTCACTGGCCGGGACCGGCGCTTCGCTGGGCGAACTCGCCGATTCGGCCGCCGAGGAAGATACCCGCGACGGACTGGCGACCGTCCTCGGCGCCGTCGGCGACGCACAGTCCGAGGAGGTGTCCCGCGTCGGCACGCTAGGTCTCGTCCGTGCCACGCGCGACGAGGAGGTCCAGGCCGGTCTCGGCTACCTGATCGTCCTCGCTCGCGCACTCGGCCGGCGGACCGATGCCACCCGCTGAGAGTCCGGTGCACCCTCCCTCGACACCCCCGGTCGGGGAGTGCTGACTGCCCTGCGTAACGTCCTGACTCGATAATTGTGTTCTTCAACCCCAATACTATACACAACAGTTTTGTCGCTGGCGTTCGAACTCCAGGTATGGAACGCAATGTCGGCGGTATGGACCGGACAGCCCGCCTCGTGCTCGGCCCGCTGCTGGCGGTCGTCGGGCTCGCGGTCGTCTTCGACGTCGTCTCGACGAACGTCTACCTCGGCGGGGCGCTCGTCGTCGTCGGGACCATCTTCCTCGTGACCGGCGCCGTCCAGCAGTGTCCGATCAACAGTTTGCTCGGCGTGAACACCTGTCCGCGGAACTGACGCCCGTAGCTGGGGAACCGGACAGGGGACGCCTCGTTTCCGGGTCCAGAGCGATTAACAACGTTGCCCCGAAACGTGACCTATGCACGTCGCAGTGCTCACGGAACCCGGGGAGTTCGAGATCGTCGAGCGCGACCGACCCGACCCCGCGGCCGACGAAGTCCTCGTGCGCGTCCGCGAAGTCGGTATCTGTGGCTCGGACCTGCACTACTACGAACACGGCCGGATCGGCGACAGCGTCGTCACCGACCCGCACGTCCTCGGCCACGAGAGCGCCGGGGAGGTCGCCGAGGTCGGATCGTCAGTCGATTCGCTGGCCGTCGGCGACCGCGTCGCGATCGAACCGGGGTTGCCCTGCCGGCGCTGTGCGTACTGCAAGCGCGGCGAGTATCACCTCTGTCCCGACGTGACGTTCCTGGGATCGCCGCCGGTCGACGGTGCGTTCGCGGAGTACGTCGCCTGGCCCGCCGACTTCTGTTACCGGTTGCCGGAGTCGGTCTCGACGCAAGAGGGCGCGCTCTGTGAACCCCTCTCCGTGGGGATCCACGCCGCCCGCCGCGGCGACGTCGGAAGCGGGGATTCGGTCCTGGTCACCGGTGGCGGCCCCATCGGACACTGCGTGATGGAAGCCGTCCGCGCCGCGGGCGCGACCGACGTAGTCGTCTCCGAACCCGTCGACAGGAAACGCGACCTCGCCCACGAACGTGGGGCTGACTGCGTCGTCGACCCGGCCACGGAGTCACTTGCCGACGCCGTCGCCGACCACACCGGCGGTCGGGGCGTCGACGTCGTGATCGAGGCCTCGGGTGCACGGCCGGCTATCGAGTCGGCTCCCCAGGCCGTCCGGCGGGGCGGCACGGTCGTCCTCGTCGGGAACCCGACCGCCGACTCGGTCGACCTCGACGCGCTCGGTGTGGTCCAGGCCGAAGTGGACGTTCGCGGTTCCTACCGGTACGCGAACACCTACCCGACCGCCGTCTCGTTGCTCACCGACGACCGCGTCGACGTCTCGGGGCTCGTCGAGTTCGACGCGCCGCTGGACGACGTCGGATCGGCCTTCGAGCGAGCGAGCGACCCCGAGACGGTCAAAGGGACGATCAGACCCTGACTGATCTGCTCGGTGTGGAATCTTTCCGGATCGGGACGGTCCCCTGGTCGTCCCGTCCCGGGACATCACTCCAACAATAACTACGATTCGGGCCCCGGTTCGCCCTGACGGTCCGGTTCGACGTCGACGACCGGAGCGTCGACTGCACCCGGGGTGGACCTGTCTTCGGCGTCGTCGTGTCCCGTCGACCTGAACGCCGGGAGAGCGGGGTCGCGGTGGGGGTTGCGCCCGAAGACGGCCCCGTGCAGGTCCTGTTCGTCCAGCTGGTCGCGCAGGGTGCGTTCGAGGCGGTTGACGTTCGTCACTTCGAGCCCGAACGTCTCAAGCAGTGTCCGGTAGGTCGCGTCGTCGGTCAGCGAATCGTAACGGTCGTGGAGCGCTTCGAGTTCCGACGGCGGGAGACTCGCGAGCCACTCCCGGTCGTCGAGGCCGAGCACGCGCTGGCGCTCGTCGTCGACGACGTGTTTGATCACGACCAGTGCCACCTTCGGGATGGCGCGCTGGCTCCCGAACACCGTCAGGTCGAGGTCGACCATGATACCCAGCGCCCGGTCGCGTTCCCAGGGTCGGAGTCCGAGCTGGTTGCAGAAGGCGTGGGTGATCCGCGCTTTCTCCAGCCTGTGCATCCGCCCGCTGTGACCGGCCATCGCCGGGTGGTGCTCGTCGTGGAGGCGCCTGAGGTTCTCGTCGACGTCCTCGTCGGGGTGTTCGGGTCGGCCGATCATCGTCGCACTCGGCGTCGTCACGTCCCAGCGCCGGACTACCTCGTCTCGCGCGGCGTCGACGCGGCCGAGCGCACCGTCGCCCGGCCGGGTACTCACGTCGCGCTCGGCCCGCGGGTCCATCGGCTCGGCGGCCGTAGCCAGGCCCATCTCCCCGTGCGGAGAACCGTCGGTCATCTCCTCGTCGTTCGACGGCCAGCCTATAGAAACCAGCGGCTCTGTGGTCGAGGAGCGCCCGCTGACCGGTGACCGGAAGAAACCGAAAACGGGTCGCCTTATCTATACCCGTTATCGCGAGAATCACTTAAAGAGTGAGCGAGTCCACTCACTCGTTCCCGTCGTCGGGGCTCGCAAGCAGGTCCGCCTCGTACTCGGCGACCGCACCGACGACGGCGTCGGCGTCTTCCTCGGGGACGTCGAACGCGTCGAGACTCTCGTACAGCAGTTCTATCGCGCGCTCGATGTGTCCCGGTTCGAACGGGACGTCGAGATGGGCCTCCCGCACGGGCGCGGCGTCGTAGGTTTCGGGTCCGCCCGCGGCCTCACAGAGGAAGTCCGTCTGGGTCCGGCGGAGCATCTCCATGTCCGACCCCTCGAAGAACGGTCCCAGGTCCTCGTCCTCGACGAGTCGGTCGTAGAAATCGTCGACCACTGCCCGGATACCTTCCCGTTCACCCAGTCTCTCGTACAGGTTGTCGGCAGACATTTGCGAATAGCCTGGGTTGATTCGGGCTTGTAGCTTTCGATGGCTGCGCCGTCGGCGCTCAGGATCTACCCGACACTGTTCAGAGTTCCCGGCGGGTCTCAGGGTCGTCGAGATCCCAGAGGACGGCCGGCAGGAACGCGTCGAGGTGCTCGATGACGCGTCGTTCGGAGACGCCGAGTCCCTCGCAGTGTTCGTGGGCGGACTCGCGGACGGAGACGTGGATGTCGCCGCCGTCCCGTCGGGTGGCGCTCCCGTCAGCGACGGTCACTTCCAGCGGGAACACCGAACAGCGGGCGGGCTTCCAGTCGTGTTCGGCGTGGAGCGCACAGAGGCCGTCGTCCCGGAGGAAGTAACAGGCGGCGCCGTCGTCACCGACGTGTTCGGAGCGGTCTTTGTCTTCTTTGCGGACGAAGTCCTGACCGCGGAATTCGGTGGTGGTCTCGGCGAGACTCGCGCGGTCGGCGAGTGCCAGCAGGTCGGGTTCGTACAGCAAGACCCCGTGGTGACAACACCAGGTACACTCGTCGACGCACTCGAAGGTGAGTTCGGGATCGAAGTCCGCGACCGCCTCCTTGCCGGGGTGGACTTCGACGGTGTGGACCTGGTCGCTCACGTCCCGCTCTCCGGGCGGGACGGACAAGTCACTTTCACTCCGTGGCGCCGTCGCCGTCCACCGCCAGTTCCGGGAGCGTCGACCGGTCCAGGAAGGCGGAGACGCGAGCACGGACGTGACGGGCGAACCCTGGCCCACAGACGGGCACGAGGAGCGCCGCTTCGCTCCCGAGTCCCAGCACGAACGAGGCGATCACCGCGGCGAGGATGACGATCAGTGGTACCACCAACACGAGAGCGACACCCACGACCAGGATGATGACGATGATCTTGACGCCGCTGTCCATGTCGTCGAGCATACCCTCAACGAGTCAACAACCCGACTTAAATCTACTCCCCGCGAACCGCGCGACGACCCACGAACATTTGTTGGGCGTCGACGAACGGGGCGGTATGTCGGAGACGGACGTGGACAGTCCGGACGACACGATGCGGGAACGGGCCGCCGGGAGCCGTGTCAAACTGTGGCTGTTACTCGACGCGAACCGCCGAGTGGTCACGGGGGCGACCGTCGTCGTCGTCTTCGCCACGCTCGCCGCTCTCGGAGCTGTCGGCCCTGTCACACTCCGGGACGCGATGTCCCAGAGCGACCCGGTCGAGACGGCGTTCCAGGGCCTTCTCACGGCCATCATCACGGGGGTCACGCTCGTCGTGTCGCTCAATCAACTCGTCCTCTCACAGGAACTCGGTGGTGTCGGCGACCAGCGAGATCGGATGTCCGGTGCGATGTCCTTCCGTCGCGACGTGGAGGACAGCGTCGGGGCACCGGTCGCGCCGCCCGAACCCGCCGAGTTCCTCCGGGCACTGCTCGACTCGACGGCCGGCAGCGCCGAGGACCTCGCCGCGGCCGCTGCCGACAGCGACGACGAGCAGTTCACACAGCACGCCGAGACACTCGCAGAGAGTATCGTCGGGAACGCCAACGCGGTCGCCGACAGACTGGACGACGCGCAGTTCGGCACCTTCGACGTGCTCACGGCCGCGCTCGATTTCAACTACTCCTGGAAGGTCTACGAGGCTCGTCGTCTCCGCCAGAGCCACGATTCGCTCTCGCCGGCGGCCGAGGAGGCCCTCGACGACCTCGTCGAGTCGCTGACCTTCTTCGGGCCCGCACGCGAGCACGTCAAGACGCTGTACTTCCGGTGGGAACTCGTCGACCTCTCCCGGGCGATGCTCTACGCCTCGGTCCCCGCACTGCTCGTCTCCGTCGGGATGATACTCTACGGCAACGACCCGACGGTCGCCAGAGGCGCGACCCTGGGCGTCGACAACCTGGTCTGGCTCACTAGCGGCGCCGTCGCCGTTGCGGTGTTGCCCTTCGCCTTCTTGCTCGCTTACGTCCTCAGGATCGCGACCGTCGCCAAACGCACGCTCGCAATCGGTCCGTTCGTCCTCCGCGACACCGAGCGGAGCGCGGACATCGACCGGAAAGAGTGACGGCCCAATCGCTGTCGCTATCGTTTCTCCGATAGTCGTCGGACCGTCGGCAACAGTCGCCCGACCGTCGGCAACAGCTCGGCTACGCGTATTCCCGCCAGCGCGATCCACACTCCTTGCATTTGAAGAACCTGGTCGGCGGTTCGTCGGCGGCGCCGGTCTGCTTGATCGTGTACCACGCTTCGGTGTGGCCGCAGTCGTCACAGACGACGTCTTTCGCCGTGGGTTTGCCCTCGAAGTCGGCACCTTCCTCGGTCTCGATGACGTCGTCGCCGCTCTGCTCGTCGGTGCTGACGAACTCGGCTGCGCGTTCGGCGTCCTTGGCGACGGTCTCGCCACAGGACGAACACAGCATCTCGTCGCCGTCCGCGTGCATCATCGACCCGCACTCGTCACAGAACTGCATGAGTACCCGTTCTAGACGGGCCGGGCCACAAGTATCGCACGCTCGGCGTCGTGAACACACTCGCGTCGACGGGTCGACGCACGTGACCATACAACCGTGTTTGCGGTTCGATTCGGTCGACGGCCCTGGAGTCGTCGCGATCCGGCAACGATCTACACCGACCAGTCTCAGGCGTCGGTCGGTTCGTCGCTTCCCGAACCGTCTCCAGACTCGCCGTCGGTCCCCGGTTGCTCGACGCGCTTTCCCGTCTCCTGGGGCACGACGACCCGGTCGGCGTCGACCCACTCGCGGTCGAGTTCGCGTCCGTCGAACAGTCGGTCGAGAAAGACAGCCAGCCCTGCTACCTCGGAGTGGGGCTGGTTCGTGACGCCCACGTTCCAGTCGGCGCGGTCGTACACCTCGAAGGGCACTTTCTCGGCGCCGACGACGACGAGGAGCGGTTCGGTCTCCCGGGAGTCCTGTACGTCGCCGACCACCTCCTGGACGGGTTCGCCGTACATCGTGAGGTGAGCGACCGGCCCCTCCCAGTCGCGGACGACCGAGACGGGTGACCCGACCTCGACCTCGAAGGGGCCGCCGAAGCGGTCGGTGATGTCCCTGATGGTCTCGGCGCTCCCGGAGGCGTCGGTCGGGAAGACGACGCGGTCGGCGCCGAGGGCCCGCGCGGTCAGGCCGACGTGGGTCGTCATGCGGTCGTCGCGGCCGGGCCGGTGGCCCAGTCGGCAGACGACGACGGCGGGTTCACCCTGCATCGGCGCCGGCTACGGGAGGCCGGGTTAGGAGTCTTGCGACCGAGCGGCCTCGATGGCGTCGCGGATCGCCTGGAGACTCAGTTCGGCCGGCGCTTCCCCGTCGACGAAGACCGACGGCGTTCCCCGGACCCCGGCCTCGTCGCCCGCGTCGAGGTCGCGAGAGACCGTCCGGCGGTAGATCCGGTCCTCGACGGCCGAACGGACCCGTTCGCCGTCGACGTCGACGTCACTCGCGAGTGACTCGTAGACGTCGGGCGAGAGGCGCCGCTGGTTGCCGAACAGGGAATCGACGTACGCGAAGAACGTCTCGTCGCCGGCCCTGTCCTGGACCGCACGGGCGGCGTTGGCCGCGTCGAACGACCGTGGAGCGTGCATCTCCAGCGGGAAGTCCCGGTGTTCGTAGGTCACGATGCCGGGCTCGATGTAGTCCGTTTCGAGCGGCGGCAGGAAGTCGTCGTGGAAGGTCCGACACGCCGGACACGCGAAATCGGCGTAGACTGTCAGTGTCACGTCGCCGTCGCCACGCGTGGGCGGCGCCAGCGGTTCGGGAACGGCCGTCGGCGTCGTCTCGCCGCCCGAACCTCCGAGGCCGAGACAACCTGCAGTGCCGACAGCTCCAACTGCGCCGACTCCGCTGGCAGCCAGGAACCGACGCCGCGTTACCGCGCACTGGTCGGTGTCGTCCATGACTCGGTCTTCTCATCTCGCTGGTTTGAGCGTGTCGAACCGCGACTGGAGTGGCCGAGGTGTGACTGCTGGTAGTCGAACCGTCTCGGCGCGGTCCCGGATCCCGACTGGGACCACAACACCCATTGACCGACCGGGCGACTGTGGCGTATGGAACTTTCCGGCAAACGGATAGTCGTCACCGGTGGCGCGGGATTCGTCGGTTCGCACCTCTGTGAGCGACTCGCGCCCGACAACGAGGTCGTCGCCGTCGACGACCTCTCGAACGGGAGGGAAGCCTGGCTCCCCGACGAAGTCGAGTTCGTCTCGGGCGACCTGACCGACCCGGACGTCGCCGCCGCAGCGATCACCGAAGACACCGATATCGTCTTCCACTTCGCGGCGGACAAGAACGCCGCTCGCGACGACGTCGAGCAGTTCCGCCTCAACAACCGGCTCACCGAGACCGTCGTCACCCGGATGGACGAGGTCGACGTCTCGAACATCGCCTTTACGTCCTCGTCGGTGGTCTACGGCGAGGCACCGCGACCGACGCCCGAAGACTACGCACCGCTGGAACCCATCAGCATCTACGGCGCCAGCAAACTCGGTGAGGAGTCGCTGCTCTCCGTGTACGCTCACAGTCACGACTTCACTGTCTGGAACTACCGCTTCGCCAACATCGTCGGGCCGCGGCTCCAGGCCGGCGCGGTCATCCCGGACTTCATCGAGAAACTCGAAGACGACCCGGCGACGCTGACCATCCTCGGTGACGGTCGCCAGGAGAAATCCTACATGCACATCGAGGACTGCCTCGACGCGATGGTCCATATCGTCGAACACAGCGACCGGCCGGTCAACACCTACAACCTCGGGACGCGAACGACGACGTCCGTGACGACCATCGCGGACATCGTCGCCGACGAGATGGGCCTCGACCCGGAGTACGAGTACACCGGGGGCGACCGCGGGTGGGTGGGTGACGTCCCGCGGATGCGCCTCTCTATCGAGAAACTCTCGGCGCTGGGCTGGGAACCTGACGGCTCCAGCGACGACGCCGTTCGCCGTGCGACCAGAGAGCTGCTGGACTGACCGACGGGTCTCGGGGTGTGTCGACTGACTGGTCTCAGGGTGCTTGGACCGACTGACCGGTCTCAGGGCGCGTAGGTACCTTCGAGGTGGGCTTTGCCGACGACGTTGCCCTCGGCGGCGTCGTAGAGGTCGTCTTTGGTCGCGCCGGGACCGAGGTCGAGTGTCGTATCGAGCGCGTAGAGGAGGAACCGATAGGTGTGTTCGCGGTCCGGCGGGTTGGGACCGCCCCAGCCGGTTTCGCCGAAGTCGTTTTGCCCTTCCGTCGCATCGGCCCCGGTTGCGTCCCAGTCCTCGGGTATCGACCCGACGTCGGTCGGGATGTTCCAGACGACCCAGTGGTCCCAGATCTTGCCCGCAGGTTCGCGTGCGTCGGGGTCGTCGACGACTATCAGGAGGGATTGTGCGCTCGATGGGACGTTCGAGACGTCCAGCGGCGGGTTGACGTTGGCCGCTGCGTACCCGTACTGCTCCGGGATCGGCCCCCCGTCCTCGAACGCCGGACTCGAAAGTGTGAGGTCGGCCATTTTCTGTCTCCACCGCCGCCGTCGGGCGCCCGAGACATAAAGCCGGATCCCCGTTCACGACCCGCCGCTCCCGACCAGCACCACAGACAGGTGTCCGCCAGAGAGCGTCGACAGGTGGCCGCCACAGAACCTCGACCACAGCCACCCAGGTACTCGGTAGCCACCGGAACGTCACCCGTGAACTACCTCGCCCTACCGCGCTCGGGGCTACTCGCCCCTCACTTGTTGCGGGCGGGACTTCCTGATTCCGTGTCGGCACTTGCACCCGGCGTGGGCACAGCGGTTCCAGACTCCACAGGATGCTTCCCCTGACAGGCGGTTCGGAGTGTCCCACTCCTACCGAATAGACACTCGGCCACAACCGACGATGCGCGCTTCTTGTCGCGCTTGAACACCATCGGAGACGTGGTGAGGATCGTACTATCCTGTTCGACCGCGGGGGTAGTACGGTCGTACCGTTCAGTGAAAGTGAAACGATGACGAGTGCTGTATCCCCTCCCTACTCGCGCCTTCCCTTCGGTCGGTGCTCGCCAGGAAGGGAACTTAGCACCCTGCACCGCACAAGCTAAATCGGGCCCTACCCAAGGGTGTCACGTGCAAATCGTGGGGTACGACGTGGCCGTCGAGGAGCCGGCCGGACTGGTGCTGTCGGGCGACGGCGGCGTCGAGCGAGAGTCGCTGGCGCCCGGTCGGGAACTGGCCTACAGTCTCGGCGACCGTCACTGCGCCGGCACCTTCGACGGCGAGGTCCACACTCGCTGTGAGCGGGCGGGGGCACCGTACTGCGACCAGCACACCGACCGGTGGCCCTGCGCGCGCTGTACGGGCGAGTGCTCGCTTCCGCTGGACTCCTGTCGCGAAGAACACGCTATCTACCTCGCGGCCTTCGCCCCGTCGACGTTCAAAGTGGGCGTGACCCGCTCGTGGCGACTCGACCGCCGACTCCGCGAACAGGGTGCCGACCGCGCGGCCCACCTGCGAACCGTCGCAGACGGCCGCGTCGCCCGACAGATCGAGTCCGATATCGCCGTCGATATCGGGGACCGGGTTCGCGTTCCGACGAAGATAGACGGGCTCCACCGCCAGGTCGACGAGACGGCCTGGGACGCCCTCCTCGCCGACTACGACCCCGTCGAGACGTTCGACTTCGAGTACGGCCTCACCCTCTCGGAACGACCCGTCGTAGAGACGCTCCTCTCGGGGACGGTGCAGGGGACCAAAGGCAGGGTACTGGTCGTAGAGAAGGGCGGGACGACCTACGCGGTCGACATGCGTGACCTCGTCGGCCACGAGGTGACGGCGGGCGACCCCGGACGAGACCTCCAGTCGAGTCTCGGCGCCTTCGGCTGATCGAGAGTCGCTCCCCTCCCGGCCGGTTGCCTGTCGCTCGTGTTCAGTCTGTGGCGTTGTGCCAGCGATCGAAGCCCTGGAACCAGGATTCAGCGGTTTCTGGTTCGACGTCGCTGAAGCAGTTCGAAAACGACGAGGTTAGCCGGTTCGGGTGTCCGCTCGCGCTCGACAAACTCCAAATCGAGCCAGTCTCTCCACCCGCTGAGAGGGCTGATCTCTGGCATCCGAACCAGGAAATCCGTCCACCACACTGTTCTGGCTTCACTTGGCACGACGCTGTGAGTACGTCAAACGAGACTGATCAAGAAAATGATGGTTGGGATCATTCTCGAACGTCAGATACTGATAGTGATTATTGTCGGTCTGTTCCGGATCGACCGCAGGAAGACGTACGGTCGTATCGGTAAATCGCTACAATAATCACTATGAAACGATCTCCTTCACCTCAGCACACAGGTAGAACCGACGACAGCGCATATCCAAATCAGTAGCACCGGTTCAATAACTCACAGGTAGATAGGATCCCGCGTCCGAACCTGCCAGTCGACGATCTCGCCGTAGAGTTCTTCGACGACATCTGGGCGGCGGTCCGCCAGATTGTTTATTTCTCCGGGGTCGTCGTCAAGGTCGTAAAGTTCGTGTGTGCCACTGCGCCGGTACGTCAGTTTCCACCCTTCGGGCGTCACAACCGTCCGCGCTGGGTCCGTGTAAGCGTGCATCACCTCGGTCTCAGTCACCCCCATCTCGTCGGCAAGGTCTGTTGCTTCTGGGGTGAGTCCCGGGCGAGTCTCTTCAGCGTGTTCGACCGGGCGACGCCCGAAGGCACCGTGGAAGTTCGCACCGTTCCACTCGACGAAGACGTTTCTCTCGTCGAGGCCGCTCTCGTCCCGGAGGAGGGGGAGCCAACTCTGCCCCTGGAGTCCGAGTCGGTCCGGTGCGGACTGGTCCATCGCGTCCAGTAGTGTGGGGACGAGGTCGATCTGGCTCACCGGGGTCTCGATCCGCTCGCCGGACGCAGTTCCATCTGGCAGGCGGAGGATGAGTGGTACCCGGATGGACTCTTCGAACTGGACCATCTTGGTGTAGAGGCCCTGGCTTCCCATCATGTCACCATGATCGCTCGTGAAGACGGTGATCGTCTCGTCGGTCAACCCTTCACTGTCGAGTGTGTCCAGAATGCGCCCCACGTGCGTGTCGACGAGACTCACTAGCCCCCAGTATCTCGAGATCACGTCGCGCCAGTCATCCCTGGTCGGGGGCGTTTCCATGGTGTCGGGTGCTCGTCGAGAGATGCCCCGGCGGATCGCCTCGCGCGCGAACCGGTATCGGAGGGGCTGGTCGTCGAGGCCGTCGTGGTCGAAGTTTGGCGGGAGTTCGACGTCCGCGGGGTCGTACTGGTCGTCCCGGGGACTGGTGTAGGGGTCGTGCGGTTCGAGGAACATCACGTGCAGGACGAACGGTTCGTCACAGTGGCGCTCGATGAAGTCGATCGCCGCGTCGGCCATGAACTTCGGTTTCGAGTGTTCTTCGGGGACGGTCGATGCGACGAACTCCCTCGAGAACCACTCGTAGCCGTCGTCTTCGACCTGGTCGGGCTCGTACCCCTGTTCGACGAGAAACTCGTGGTACTCCGAGTGTGCGTTCTCGGGGCGACTCTCGGAGTAGAACGGCCGGTACTGGTCCTCGGTAGCGACCCACTCGTCGAAGCCACGCTGGCGGAAGATCTCGTCGCCGAGGTGCCACTTGCCGATCCATCCCGTGACGTAGTCGTCGCCGACGATCTCTGCGAAGGTAGCGTCGTCGGGTCCGAGCGGGATGTTGTTGCCTGTGACACCGGTCGTGTGGGGATACTTCCCGGTCATCACGCTCGACCGCGACGGGGTACAGACCGGCGACGTGCAGTACGCCCGTTCGAAGGTCGTGCCTGCGTCGGCGAGCGCGTCGAGATTTGGTGTCTCGATGCGGTCGTTGCCGTACGCCGCTATCGTTTGTGGCGCCTGCTGGTCGGTCCAGAGAAACACCAGACTCGGTGAATCGCTCATCGATCATCGTTCACACTACCAACGCATAGTTGTACGGTCGAGTATCCGGGTCGTGTCAAGTTAGAGGACGAGGTGGACGAGTTCTGATAGTGCTTATTGTCGGTCTGTTCCGGATCGACCGCACGTCTTCGTGCGATCGTACCGGTACATCGCTACAAGAATCACTATGAGTGTCTCTGGCAGAAATCGCCCGCCCCGACGGACGGAGAGGCTGGCTCGATCTGGAAAGCTCGAACCTCGTCGTTCTCGAACTGCTTCAGCCACGCTCAGCCAGAAACCGCCGAATCGTGGTCTCAGGCCTTCACTCGCTGGCACAACACTACTAACTAAACGCGACCTGCCTGTTGGACACAAGACATTTACAGGTGGGGTGTGCCCGAAGCGGTGTGAACAGGGAACGAACGCTCGCGGTCCTCGCGGCGGTGGTAGTCGTCGGGTCGCTGGCGATCGCCACGCTCGCGCCGGGCGCGCTGGCCGACCGTTCGGACGAGTCCGTCCGGGAGAGCTACCTCTCTCTCCAGGAGCCACGTGTCGCCACCGGCGCCATCGGCGGTGAGACGGCCGAACTCTCGCTCGACCTGCGCCTCGGCCACCGCGGCGGTCCTGCGAAAAACGTCACTGTCGAAGTCCAGGCCATCGACTCTCGGACGGGTCTGGTCGCGAAAACAGTCCGCAGAGAGCTCGGGAACGTCACCGGCGAGCGGGAGATCCAGACGCGGGTGAACGTGACCGTCCCGAGAGATGGTGCCTATCGGTTGCACGTCCGCGTCTACGAGGACGGCGAACGGATCGCGACCGGACTGACGGAGGTCAGTGGCGTCGGGTCGCTGACGCCGGACTACGCAGACACCCCCGTCGAGTTCCACCGCTTCGAATCGGCAGGGAGCGACCTGCCGGTCATCAGTTTCAGTCGCGGGCAGATCCGAAACGACACGATCACGCTCCAGACCCAGACCTGGTTGACCAACCGCGGTGACGAACCGGCGGGCGGCCTGGAACTGGTCGTCCGTGCCCGGCAGGTCGAGTCCAACCTCATCGCAGACCGTGCGACGGTCGATATCGGCGAGGTCGGTCCGGGGCAGACCGCGACGCCGACCGTCGAACTCGACGTGCCCCTGGAGTACAACTACTATCTCGACGGCATCCTGCTGCGCGACGGTGTGATCGTCGGCAGTGCGACGTCGGGCGCGATGCTCGACCCCTCGCGGCCCGTCCCCGAGAACACGACCCGTGAGGACGTCGACTTCGACGCCGGTGACTTCACGGCGTCGACGCCGGAACCGGAACGCGAACCCACGCCAGCAGCGACGGCAGCGGCTCAGGGCCCCGGATTCGGCGCGGTGGTGACGGTCCTCTCGGTGCTCGCTGGTGCGCTCGTACTACACAGGAGGCGATCATGACCGGACAAGACACAGACGACGATCCGACTGTGGAACAGCGGGACCGACCGGAACAGGCCGACCAGTCGGCCGACGGGATCCTGGATGCCGGGAGTGAGCCGTCCACGGACGGCGGGACTGCCGACGCGCCCGCCGCTGGGGGTGCCGAGCAGGGCCAGTCCCAGGCACAGTCACAGACTCAGGCCCAGTCCGGGGACGTGGCGGCGAGCGACGGGTCGACCGACGATTCGCGAAGCTCGGGTGAGCGACTGGCCTGGCTCGTCCAGATAGGGGCACTCGTCGTGCTCTGTCTCCTGGCGTTGCTGGCGACGTTCCGGTTTTACTTCGCGGCCTCGCAGGCGATCCAGGTGTGGATCTCCGACGACTTCGTGTCGGTGTTCCAGGCGGCGTTCAATCTGCTGGTCCTGATCGCTTCGGTGTACGGCGTCTCGGTGCTCGTGCGGCGCCTGGGTTGACAATCCTTTTGAGTCGTCCGCGGCAACTGCGGGTATGGCAGACGACGAGGCCGACGAATCCGGCACAGCGGACGGCACCGAAACCGAGGAATCGACCGGGACCGAATCCGACGCACCGACCGAATCCGAAGCCGGCGAGTCGGCCGAGGGCGAGAGCGATGGCGACGAAGAGTCCAAGTCCTTCCGCGAGCGCGTCGAGGAGATCCGCCAGCAGCGCGCGGAGGAAGGCGAGGGTGAGGGCGACGGCCCGAGCCGCGAGGAACGCATGGAAGAGATGATGGGCGGTGGCGGTGGCCCCGGCGGCATGGGCGGGGGCAACCCCTTCGCGCAGATGATGGGCGGCATGATGGGCGGTGGCGGCGGTCCGCCCGGCATGGGTGGCGGCCCGCCCGGCGCCGAGCGCGGTCGCGGTGAAGAGGACTCCTCCTCGAAGGCCGACGAGGAACTCGTTCGCGAAGTCCGCAAGCTCCGCGACGAGGTCCACGACGCCCGGCGCGAACTCGGCCGGATCGCCGACGCGCTCGAAGACTGAACGCGAAGAGTCCGCGCTTCTCGGAGTACTGTTCTCGTACTCATCTCCGGTCACTGTCGAGCGACGAGTACAGCCATCTTTTTTATCGTCGCCTTTCCTCGCTCACTGCGTTCGCTGCGGGAAGGCTCTCTGCTCACGGGCGCGGAGCGCCCGTTCGCACGGTCAGCGGGACCGGCGGTCCCGCTCGACTCGAAAAACATGGGTGAAAAAGGCCGATCCCTCACTTCGTTCGGGCTCGGTGAATCGCGCTCGCTCCGCTCGCGCGAACGCCTGCGCTCAGTACGCACGCACGGTGATCGACGGTCCGAACGCAGAAGTCGGTGAGCGTCACCCTGTTACGAACGAACGGTACGTTCAGTCTTCGTAGGCGAGGTTCATGACCCACTGCGAGAACGTATCGGAGTGGGAATCGACTTCTTCGTCCCCGATAAAGGGAGAGAGCTGGTCACCGGCCATCAGCAGTGAGAAGTCGAGATCGCGGGGTGCGGGAGTCAGGTAGTACGTGTTGTGACCGTTGTAGACCGTCTCCTCGCGCTGGATGAGTTCCTGGTCGGCCAGCGCGTCGGCGATGCGACTGCCCTTGCGGGAACTGACGTCTAACTCCTTCCAGAAGTCACTCTGGTGGATCCCCCCGGTCTCCCGGATGAGTTCGAGTCCCGCACGCTCGTCCTCGTTGAGGTCTTCCTCGGCAGCAGCCATGTCCCAACCTACGGCGTCAGCCCTGTTTAAATGTGGCCTTCGACACGTCGGTACGCCGTCTCGCAGGGTGGCCCATCGGCGAACCGGTAGGTCGAGCTTTCCTGCCCGATGGTGACCAGCGAGGACGACCGCGTCCCGAAGCGGTCCTGGTGGACGCAGACGCCGTATTCGTGGTCCGAGATGACGTCCGCGGCACGGTCGAGCCAGTCCGTGGACGACTCCCCGGGTTCGGGTGCGAGCGTTGCCCTGATGCGGTCTGCGTTCTCGGCCTGGCGTTCGCCCACCTCCGGACGGTCCGGGGGGACGGTGTACTCTCCGTCGGCGCCGACGTTGACGACGACGTGGACGCCGGGCTCGAAGTTCCGGACGCGAATAGCGCCGTCGTACTCGACGTAGACCGCGGCGTTCGCGTCCGCGAGGACGAGATTGAACCCCTCGTAGTCCCGGTCGTCGAGTTCGCGCTCGACGAGGCGAGTCGCTTCTTCGGCCGAGGGCTGGCGGAGTGCGTCCCGGACGAGGTGGCCCCGAGAGCGCTCACCCGACAGCTCGTGGCCGGTCCAGCGGTTCGTGATGGCGGCGAACACGCCGTGTTCGTTGTACCCGATCCAGGTGCCACCGGCCTCGCTATCCCGGGGTGCGATGACACGGGGTTCCATCTCGACCACCGCCGGCGGTTCCGAGGGCCTGTCTAACAGTTCGTCGCGGTTCGCCGCGGCCACGACCGGCGCGTCGAGGAAGACCTGCCAGGCGAAAACGAGTGTGCACACAGAGTCGGGTACGCGACGAGCGCGATTAAATCCCGCGGCGTTTCAGTATAGCGGCGTCTCGATAGCCTGGCCTCACTCGACTGCGTCGGCGAGTCGTCTCCGTACGGCCTCCCGGTCGACCGTTCCGGACGCCGTCCGCGGGAGTTCGCGCGCGTTGGCGACCGTCTTCGGGACCGCGTAGTCGGCCACGGCACCGCGGAGCCCATTGCGGATTGTCTCCGCGGCCGGCGGGTTCGCGGGGTCGACCGGAACCACGAGAGCCGCGACGCGTTCGCCCCACTCCTCGTCGGGGACGCCGACCACTGCGGCGTCGGCCACGCCCGGCTGGTCGACGAGCGCGTCGGCCACGCTGGCCGGGTGGACGTTCTCCCCGCCGGTGACGATACGGTCGTCGAGCCGGCCGACGACCCAGAGCCGGCCGTCGTCGTCACGGTAGCCGACGTCGCCGGTGTGAAAGCCCGCGTCGTCGAACGCCGCTGTCGTCTGTTCCTCGTCGAGGTAACCCGGCGTTACCGTGGGTCCAGAGACGACGATCTCACCGCGTCCCGCCTCGGCGGTGGCACCACCGTCGGTATCGAGGATGGCGACGTCGGTTCCACGGAGCGGCCGGCCGACAGTACCGGGACACGCGCGGACGTCCTCGGGGGTGGCCGTCGCCACCTGCGATGCCGTCTCCGTGGCACCGTAGGTGGGATAGACGGGGATATCGCGGTCGAGCGCCCGTTCGAGCAACGTTTCGGAAGCGGGTGCACCGCCGAGCAGGACGAACCGGAGCGACTCCGGCGGTGTCCACCCGGCGTCGAGTAGCCTGACGAGCATCGTCGGGACGAGCGAGACGCCGGTGACGTCGTACCGGCCCATCACGCGAGCCGTCGAGTGGGCATCGAACGAGCGCTGGATAACTGTCGTGGTCCCGTAGAGCGTCGAGCGGACGAGCGGCGCGAGTCCACCCATGTGGTACATCGGGAGACAGACCAGCCAGCGGTCGTCGGGGTCGACGCCGAGCCTGTCGGCGGATCCGACGGCGCTCGCGACGAGGTTCCCGCGGGTGAGTCTGACACCTTTCGGGTCGCCCGTGGTGCCCGAGGTGAAGAGGACGACGCGGTCGGCGTCGAGTGGCTGTTTCACCGGGTGGGTCGGGGCGTTAGTCTGCGATTGGAGTGAGGCTTGAGCCTCCGATTCTAGCGAGAGAGAGACGACCGGGTCACTCTCGGGCGGATCGACGGACCCGACCGGCACGTCGGCTGGTGCGACGTCGGTCGCTAGCGCTTCGGTCTCGGAGTCACAGACCAGGCAGTCGACGTCGGCGCGTTCTGCCTGGCGGCGGATCGTCTCGGCCGGCAGGTCGAGGTTCAGCGGGACGACGGCCGCTCCGCACCGTTCGGTGCCGAAGTAACTGTCGGCAAAGGCGACCGACGTGTCGAGCAGGAGTCCGACACGGCCGCCTTCGAGGTCGAACCGTGTCGCGAGCCCGTGTGCACGTCGCGACACACGCTCGTCGAACGCCGCGTACGTCCACCGTTCACCGGTGTCGGTATCGACGATCGCGGTCGCGTCCGGCGTCGAGGCGGCTCGCTCGTGGAGGAGGTCACCGGACGGGTCGTCTATCGGGGCGTGGACCGGCCAGGCGTCCGGGTCCGGCAACGTCACTGGTCAACCCCCAGGTCGGTGAGCGTGACTCCCAGGCCGTCGTCCTGGGGAACCGTGATCTGCCCGTTCTCGACGGGGGCGGGGTCCGGCCCCAGGTCGTCGGCGAGCAGGTCGGCCGTCGCGAGCCCGCAGGGACGAACGTCCGGAATCCCAGCGGCGACGTGAACGGCCGCGGCCCGGGCGACGACGGCGTCGACGGTGGTCGTCACGACCGGTTCGACGCCCAGCTCCCGGGCCCGCATCGCCACCGTGTGGGCGTTGCCCGGCCCACCCAGCACCATCGGCTTGAGTATCAGGACGTCCGCGGCGTCGGCGTCGAGGACGTCCGCGACCCGGTGTTCGACCAGTGACTCGTCCACGGCGACGTCGACCGGACTGGGGCTCTCGCGGAGGGCAGCGAGGCCGTCCAGGTCGTCGGCCGGGAGGGGCTGTTCGACGTAGGCGACATCGATGGTCGCGAGTTCGTCGAACGCCCGGCGTGCTGTCTCGCGGTCCCAGGCGGCGTTGGCGTCGGCCCTGATGGTAACGTTCTCGCCGACCGCCTCACGGACTGCGCGGAGTCTATCGAGGTCGTCGTCGAGTTCACGGGCCCCGACCTTGCACTTCAGACAGTCGAATCCGGCGTCTACCGCCCGTTCGGTGGCAGCGACGGTTGCTCGAACGTCGCCGTCTCCGATCGTCGCGTTGACGGGGACGCTCTCGCAGTGTCGCACGCTGTCGAACCATCGATAGAGGGGGATCCCGTCGGCACGGGCGTCGGCGTCCACCAGCGCGGTGGCGAAACCGTGGCGTGCGGCGGGCACCTCCGCCGCGTCCATCGTAAGTAGCGCCTCGCTGTGTGCGCCGTCCGTACCGGCCGCGAGGGCACCGTCGAGCGCACGCTCACACTCCGCCAGCGATTCGGTCCAGCCCGGGAGGGGCGTCGCCTCGCCGATACCCCTGATATCGCGGTGGTCGTAGCCGACGAGAAAGCCCTCTCGGTGTTCGATATCACCGGCTGCGGTGGTGAGCGGCGACGAGAGTGGGAGGCTGAAGGGTTCGATCATACCAGCGAGGGGCCGAGTAACTCTGAGGCGGCGAGTCCGGCGGCGAACAGCAGTGAGTGGGCGAACAGCGTCTGTCCGACGCGCTCCAGTGCGGGGTTGAGCGCCTCACCGTCGGTCCGTTCGAGCACGGTCCGGGCGACAGAGACGGCGAGCGGGAGCGACAGCAGTGGGGCCAGCGCCCAGGGACCGTACGCAGGGTCGAGCGCGAATACCACGGGAACGACGTAGGCCATCCCGAAGAGTGCGAGAAACTCGACGCGACTCCAGCGATACCCCAGCATGACCACCAGCGTCCGCTTGCCGGCCTCGGCGTCAGTCTCCCTGTCCCGGATGTTGTTCACGACGAGAATCGCCGTCGAGAGCCCCGCGGCGGGGAGACTGGCGAGGACGGCCGCCAGCGGGAGCGTTCCGTCGGGGATCCACGTCGGGAAGAGTCCGAAGTCACCGACTGCGACGGCCTGGACGTAGAACGTGCCGGTGACGGCGACGACGCCGAAGTAGACGAAGACGAACAGGTCACCGAGCCCCCTGTAGCCGTAGGGGTAGGGGCCGCCAGTGTAGAGGATCCCGGCGGCGATGCTCGACAGGCCGACGACGAGGATGGGGACGCCGCCGACGGCGACGAGATAGAGTCCGACGACGACGGCCAGGCCGTAGGTGGCGGCCATCGCCAGTTTGACCTGTCGGGGCGGGATGAGACCGCCGGCGGTCACGCGGGTGAACCCCTCGCGCTCGTCGGTGTCGGCACCCTTGACGGCGTCGTAGTAGTCGTTGGCGAAGTTCGTCCCGACCTGGATGAGGAGTGCGCCGACGAGTGCCGCGAGCCACGGGAGGAGGGCGAAGTCGCCGGTGTGGAGCGCGAGTCCCGCGCCGACGATGACCGGCGACGCACCTGCCGGCAGTGTCTGTGGTCGCGCGGCCATCACCCACGCCCGTCGCTTCGACACCTGGGCCTCCGCTGTCGACATTAGCGGTGACTCGGGACGGCGCAAGTGTCAAAGTTCGCATCCGGACGCGCCGGACAGCGCTCGCGGTGTTGGGTCAGCGTTCGTGGTGTCGTGTCAGTGCCTCCTCGACCGCGTCCTCGTGGTAATCGAGCGCCCACTCGGGAACTGCCTCGACAGGCAGGTACCGGGTCTGGCGGGACTCGTGTGTGGTCGTCGGTTCCCCCCAACCCGTTCGCAGCGATAGACGTGCGAGATGCTGTAATGCGGGAAGTCTCCGGGTGGTTCGACGGCATAGGTATCGACGAGCTCGCGCGCTTCGACCTCGATACCGGTCTCCTCGCGGACTTCCCGCTCGGCAGCTTCGGCGGGCGTCTCGCCGAGGTCGAGTTTTCCGCCCGGTGGACACCACCCCAGCCCGTCAGTCCGTTCGATGACGAGTACTCTGTCTTCGTCGTCGAAGACGGCGGCGATCGCGGCGATTTTCGGCGTGATCTCACCGAAGTCCCCCGCCAGTCGCTCTCGGGCCTCCTCGGGCGGGAGCGCGAACGTCTCACCGTAGTACTCGGCGACGAGTTCGAGCATCCGCTCGTAGCGTTGTTCTTCGTAGGGGTCCTCGGCGTAGTTGAGCCCCGTCTGTGCCATCGCGCGGAGTTCGTCGAGGAGGAGGAGTACGTCGACGGTCTCTTCGCCGTCGGTCATGGCCGGACCGACTTCACCTACCGGAAAACGTTTTGTGGTCGGTCCGGAACCCCCGCCAGATTTACGTAATTCGGTATCCTTGCGTGTCCTCGGGTATCAGAGATTGATCGTCGAACTCCGGATCGACTCGCCGCTCCTCCGGGAGGCGCTGGGTCACGCTCCCGACGTATCGATCAGCCACGAGGAGCAGTATCTTACCGACGACGGTATCAGTTATCTGTTCTGGGCAGCGGGCGGGGATTTTCAGGCGTTCGAGGGCGGACTCGACGCGGACCGGACGGTGACGAACGTGGCACAACTGGCCGATACCGAGGGCCGTCGGCTGTATCGGGTGGCGTTCACCGAACACGGCGAGGAGTTCGCGACGTTCCCGGTTTGGGGCGAACTGGACATCAGCATTCTCGATTCGACGGGCACACACGAGGGGTGGGAAGTGCGCATGCGGATGCCCGACCGGGACGCGCTTCGGGAGTTTCGGTCGGTGTGTATCGAGCGGGACGTTCCACTGGAACTCGTATCGATCTACGAACAACGAGACGACGGCGTGTCTCAACCGGGACTGACCGACGAACAGCGAGAAGCACTGTCGGCCGCGCGCGAACTCGGCTACTTCGACGTCCCACGAGAGGCGTCGATGACGGAGATCGCGGACCGCCTCGGGATCTCCTCGCAGGCAGTGTCGGAGCGGATCCGTCGCGGGACAGATTCGCTCATCGACGAGTCACTCCCCTCACAGGCGGAGGAGTAGCAACTGTGTGCGAGCGGACAGTGGGACGGACGCGACCAGACCCCTGCTATCAGGCGCCGACGATCTCGTGGAGGTCGTCGAGGCAGTCGATATCCCAGGTCGGCCAGACGTTCAGTTCCCAGTCGCTGCGGTGGGGCCGGCGGATGAACGCCGAGTCGATGCCCGCGTTCTCTGCGGCGCGGATATCGGACTCGTTGTCGCCGACGAACAGCGCCGAGCCGGCGTCGAGGTCCGCGAGGGCCTGTTCGACGTAGTGCGGGTCCGGTTTCCGGAGTGTGAGGCTACCGATCGTCGCTTCGCGACCGTACGCGGTCCCGAACATGTGGCGCAGTTCGAAGTGGTCGAGCAGGAAATCGACCGTGGCCTGCTGGTTCGAACTGACGATACCCATCGAGACGTCCAGGTCCGCCAGCGTGTGGATGTCGTCGTAGGGTGTCTTCCGGCCCGCGCGTGCCTCTGCTTGCTGTGCCTCCGAGACGATGCGGTCGCGTTCGCGCCAGAACTTCAGCGGAGCGAAGTCGTAGGTTTCACAGACGACGTCGACCGTCTCGGGGGTCGCACCGATAGTCATGTCCTCGACGTGGTCGGGGTCCGGGTTAGACACGCCGAAGCGCTCGAACGTGTCCCGGGTCGCGGCTTCGAGAACGTCGAAGCTCGTCCGACCGACGAGGACACCGTCGTTGTCGAAGACGACGGTATCGTAGGTCATAGACCCCTTTCGTGGGTCGACCAGATAAACGTTTCAGTCGAGGACACCCCGTGGAGCCGAATAGCGGCCACTCTGAATATCAATCCTGATATCTGGATGGAAACGATTACCACACTTCCCGTCAAATTGATTTGATATGAGTACTGAATACCCCGGTCCCTCCACGGGATTTCTCGGTTTCCTCGGCTTTCTGGTCGTCGGCGGGACGCTCGGGTTCATCGGGTACATGGCGACGAGGGCGGGAACGATTTCGGCGCTCGTCGAGTCGGTCCAGACGAACACACATCTGGTCGCAGTGACGCTCCTGGTCGCCCTCTTCGGTGTGGCGATGGCACTGTTCTACGCTGGCGAGTGAGTTTCGGACGGTCTATCGGGACGGCCGACCGCACCGGCGACGGTTTCGGTTCCTGAGTTTGGGGGCCGGTTTCGGCTATCGGGAGCCACTCGTCACTGACGAGTTCGGCTACCGGGGACTACTCGGCATGACGGTCAGTAGTGCCAGTCGAACTCGTCGAAGTCGGGGTCGCGCCCCTCGTTGAACGCGTCGCGACCCTCGGCGGCCTCGTCGGTCATGTAGCCCAGTCGGGTCGCTTCTCCGGCAAAGACCTGCTGGCCGACCATGCCGTCGTCGGCCATGTTGAACGCGTATTTGAGCATCCGCATCGCCATCGGTGACTTCGAGAGGATCGTCTCGGCCCACTCCAGGGCGACGTCTTCCAGGTCCTCGTGTGGAACGGCTTCGTTGACCATCCCCATCTCCGCGGCCTCCGTGGCGTCGTAGGTCTTCCCGAGGAAGAAGACCTCGCGGGCTTTCTTCTGGCCGACCTGCCGGGCGAGATACGCAGACCCGAAGCCCGCGTCGAAGGAGGCGACGTCGGGGTCGGTCTGGAGGAACTTCGCGTGTTCCTCGCTCGCGAGCGTCAGGTCACAGACGACGTGCAGCGAGTGGCCGCCGCCGACGGCCCAGCCCGGGACCACACAGACGACGGGTTTCGGGATGTGACGGATGAGTCGCTGGACTTCGAGGATGTGGAGTCGGCCGGCGCTGGCCGCGGTGTCGCGGTCCTCGTCTTCGCCCCGGTATTCGTAGCCGTCCTCGCCCCGCACCGACTGGTCGCCACCCGAACAGAACGCCCAGCCGCCGTCTTTCGGTGACGGGCCGTTGCCGGTGAGCAGGACACAGCCGACGTCGGACTGGCGTTTGGCGTGGTCGAGTGCGGTGTAGAGTTCGTCGACCGTCCCGGGGCGGAAGGCGTTTCGGACCTCCGGACGGTCGAAAGCGATCCGGACCGCGCCGACGTCGGTCGCGCGGTGATAGGTCAGGTCCCGGAAGTCGAAGTCCTCGACCGACTCCCACCGGTCCGGGTCGAAAATCTCGGAAACCATGCCCGTCGCTGGGGTCGGCCCGCGCAAAAAGATTCCGCGCGAGCCACTAGAGCTCCAGGCCGATCCCACACTTCCTCCACACTCCGGGCGGTATCCCGACGCCCTCTCGGACTTACTCGGTCACGACAGCCGTCGCTTCGATCTCGACGCGGAGGTCCTCGTGGACGAGCTGTGACACCTCCACCATGGTCGCGGCCGGGCGCACGTCGGCGAATAACTCCCCGTGTGCGCGACCGACTTCCTCGTAGTCGTCGATGTCTGTGACGTACATCCTGGTCCGGACGACGTCCGCCAGGTCCGCATCCGCTTCCGTCAGGGCCCCCTCGACGATCTCCAGCGCCGCGACCGCCTGCTCGTAGGCCGTCTCGCCGACGACCTCACCCGCATCGTCGACCGCCGTCGTCCCGGAGACGTGGACCTGCTCGCCCGCACGAACCGCCCGCGAATACCCGACGTGTGCTTCCCACTCGGTGCCGCTCGAAACCGTCTGTCGCTCCATACTCGACGCTCCACCAGTGACTGGAAAATGATATCGGTTGACAGGTCAGGTTGCGAACCGGTCGAGGAGCGTTCGAGCCAACGAGCGAACCCGGCTTCTCTGGGGGCAGTAGCACGGCCTAAATATCGAATTCGATATTGTCCCCCTGTGTGTTAAAGTATGGTGCGCCCGTAACAGCGTGTGATACACTACTGGACGTTGTCATGGCTGAGAACTTCTACGAACTGCTTGGTGTGTCCGAAGACGCCTCGACGGCGGTGATCGAGGACGCCTACCGAGAGGAGATAAAGCGCGTCCATCCGGACGTCAGCGACGAGGTCGACGCGGGCGAGCGGACCAAACGGCTCAACAAGGCCAAGCAGGTGCTCACCGACGACGAGGAACGTGCTCGCTACGACAGCATCGGTCACGAGACGTACCTCTCGGGCGGGTCGAGCGATTCGAGTGCCACGGCGACAGCCGACAGCACGCGCGCCACCGGGAAATCGTCGAGCGCTGGTGGGACCGCGCGCTCGCGTTCTCGGGACGACGATGGGGCGAGCGGCCGGGCGTACCGACGAGGAAGTCGGACGCAGTCGGCCGGCGGGAGCGACCACCCTGGCTGGAAACGGAGTGCCAGCGAGCGCCAGTCGACAAACGAAACCACGACCGGCACTGCCACGGGGTCGAGCAGTACCTGGTCGGGACGCAGGGGCGCCAGCGGTCAGGGACGCAGCAGTCCCTCCCGGGGTCCGACCTGGCAGTCCGCGCGAACGCGGCGTGCGACTGGCGGAGCGACCGGGGCAACTGCTACTGGTCCGTCCGGCCAGCGTCAGGCCTCGGCCGGGCGCACTGACGGCCCAAACGCGTCTCGTTCGTGGAACGCCTGGGAACAGACCCGCTCGTGGGCCGTCCGCCAGGGCGGAACCGACCGCCCGGGCTTCGACCCGAACCGACTCCTCCCCACCGAGCAGTCGGTGCTGTTGCTCGTCTCGACGTTTTTCCTGTACCCGTTCTTCGTCGCGAGCGCGCTCTACCCACTGTTCCCGGTCGTCGCCCGACTCCTCGTCGCGCTCTGTACGCTGATGATGTTCGCGTATCTCCTCTCTGTGCCCGACGTCTCCGTCGCGGTCTTCGGACTCTGGAGCGTCCTGGCACCGGTCGCACTCGTCGCACTCCCCGGGGTCGGCCTGTTCTCGCTTCTGGGCGTCGTCGCGCTCTCGACGACCTGGGTACCCTTCGGGCTCTCGATCCTGACACTCTCTGTCGTGGAGCGTTGAAACGGTCAGTTGTGAACCGCTGCTGCGTCGAACAGTGGTCGACTCGACCGCCAGTCCCGACAATCACTCTCAGAGCCGGTCGCGAACTCGCCCACGCAACGCCTCGCGAAATCGGTGACTCTCCTCGGCGTCGACGACCACTTCGAGGACCTGTGTCCCGTCGCTCTCGAGGGACTCCGCGTAGGCTCGCTCGAACCCGTCGGCCGTCGAGACGCGCGAGTACTCCAGTCCGTAGAGGTCGCCAGTGGGTTCGAAGTCCAGGCCGTGGGGCGTCTTGAACTGGTCGGTGAAGGGCGGGTCGAACTGCTCTATCGGGAGCATGTGGAAGATGCCACCGCCGTCGTTGTTGACGAGGACGACCGTCCCGTCGACGCCACACCGCGTCACCGAGAGCAGCCCGTTCATGTCGTGGTAGTACGCCAGGTCGCCCGTCACGACGACGAGTGGCTCGTCCGTCACGCTCCCGGCACCGAGTCCCGAACTCAGGATCCCATCGATGCCGCTCGCGCCGCGGTTACCCAGGACGGTGAGTTGCCCCTCGCGGGGTCGCCCGAAGCGGTCGCAGTCCCGGACCGGCATGCTGTTGGAGACGAACATCGTCGCGGGGTCGGGCGCGCCTTCGACGACTGCAGCGAGCACGCCTCCCTCGAAGAGTCGCTCGTCGCGGCCGTCCGCGACGACGTCCCAGTGGGCCCGTTCGGCCGCTCGATGGCGCTCGCGCCACTCCTCGGTCGCCGCTGGGCGCGACTCGCCTCGTGAACGCCCCCCGAATCGCTTGGCGACTCCCGAGAGCACCTGTGACGGGTCGGCCTGGACGTGGTCGGTCGCCGTGAACTCGGCCTCGGGCCAGTCACCTGCTGCGTCGACGACGAACTGGCGCGCGTCGGCTCCGGCGAGGTGTTTCCGCAGTGGTTTCGAGGTCGGTGAGGCACCGACTCGAACGACCACGTCCGGTGCCGGCCAATCGTCGCTCCCGACGTAGGCGTCGTATCCCCCACAGACGAGGCGGTCGTCCGGTTTCCGTTCGTCACCGTCGCCCGGCGCCGCGTCGACGTGCGGGCCGTACCGGAGTCCCGAGAGTGGGTCCGCGAGCAGCGGTACGCCGCTCGCGTCGAGAAACGCGCCAACCGTCGTCGGGTCTATTCGACCGGGGTTCACCGGTCCGGCGACCAGCAAGCCGCGGTCGGCGCCGGCAAGCGCCGCGGCTATCTCGTCGATCGTCCCGTCGTCCGCGGTGGGTGTTCCCCGTCGCGTTCGGACGAACGGGCCGTCACGCCCGTCGAAAGCGAGCGGGTCTTCGGTCGCCAGCGAGTCGGGCACGTCACCCGCCACCTCGGTCGGTTCGAGCGGTTTCGCGAACGGGACGTTGAGGTGGACCGGTCCGGGGTCGGCGCTACGAGCGTGAGAGACCGCCCGCGCCACCGTCGTCCGGAGCGAGCGCAGTCGTCTGGCCTCGGGCGCGGGTTCGGGGAGCGTCCGGTGATAGCGGGGGGCGTCGCCGTAGAGGTCGGCCTGGTCTATCGTCTGGTTCGCGCCGCTGTCCTGCAGTTCGGCGGGTCTGTCCGCAGTCAACACCACCAGTGGGACGCGCGACTGGCTGGCCTCGATGACGGCCGGGTGGAAGTTCGCCGCCGCGGTTCCCGAGGTACAGACGAGCGCCGTCGGTTCGCCCGACCGTCGGCTCCGCCCGAGCGCGAAGAAGGCCGCCGACCGCTCGTCCAGTATCGAAAACGTCTCCACGTCCGGGTGGTCGGCGAACGCGACCGTCAGTGGCGTCGACCGACTCCCCGGTGCGACCGCCGCCGCCGTGACGCCCGCGGCGACGAGCTCGTCGACGATCGTCTCGCCCCACAGCGTCGCCCGGTTCGGTGCGGTCATCGCTCGGTCGACTCCCGTCCCTGCATCCCCATTATTCGAGTGCGTCGAGCACCGGGCGGTACTTGAGCTGTACTTCGTCCCACTCGCGGTCGGGGTCGCTGTCGCCGACGATACCGTTGCCCGCGAACAGCGTCGCGCGCTCGCCGTTCGCGACGGCCGAGCGGATAGCGACAGCGAAGGTCCCGTTGCCCGCCGCGTCGAACCAGCCCACCGGCGAGGCGTACCAGCCCCGTTCGAAGGCTTCCGTCTCCTTTATCGTCCGGAGCGCGACGTCCGGTGGGAGGCCGCCGACGGCCGGCGTCGGATGCAGTGCCTCGACGAGCGAGAGTACGTGGTTGTCCTCCGCGAGATCGGCCGTGACTGGCGTCCAGAGGTGCTGGACTGTCGCCAGTCGGCGCACGGTCCGGTCTCCCGTCGAGATAGACGTGGCGTACGGGTCGAGTTGCTCCTTTATCGCCTCGACGACGAGGTCGTGTTCGTGGCTGTCCTTCTCGCTGTCCTGGAGTTCGCGCGCGAGCCACTCGTCCTCGGCCGGCGTGTCACCCCGACCGGTCGACCCCGCGAGAGCGTCCGTCCGCACGGTCCGCCCGTCCCTGGAGACGAGCCGCTCGGGCGTCGCGCCGAAGAACTGCCCGCCTTCCTCGGGCGCGACGAGAAAACGGAAACAGTCCGGGTAGGTTTCGGCCAGCCGACCGTAGACTGACGGGACCGACACCGGCCGTTCGAGTTCGACAGTCTGTGCCTGTGCGAGGACGACCTTCCGGAGTGCGCCCGAGTGGATCCGGTCGACGGCCGCCTCGACCTGCTCGCGCCAGCCGACTTCGTCCGGTGTGACCGTCCGGGAACGGACGCCCGGCGGTCCCGACGCCTCGGGTGGCCTCGCCGCGGCGAGTCGTTCGTCCCACGTCTCCAGTCTGGACTGGGCCCGCTGCTGGGCGTTCGGGCCCGCCGCGGACGTGACCAGCCACGTCGAACCCTCGGGGGGTGTCACGACGAGGACGGCCGGGAGGACGAACAACGCGTCCGGAAAGCCGGTCCACGGCGAGTCCCCGTTCGCGTTGTCGCCCTCGTGGAACGCGAAGCCGCCGAACAGCCGCGGCCGGGCGTATTCGGGCAACGACGACTCGACGTGTCCGTCGGCGAAGAGGTCCTGCCCGGACTCTTTGACCGTCTCGAAACGGTCGGCGCCGTCGGCCGTCACTGTCACCGCCGTGCCGCCGGCCGCCACCTGCTGGCCGTCTTCCGACCACGCGACCGTCGGTCGCGGGAGTTCCGCGAGGGCTGCTTCGGTGTCGACGTCCGGGACCGCCCGGCCGAGCGTCGCGACCGCCGCGCTCCCGGGGTCGACCGCCGCGTCGTCGCCACCCAGTGATTCCATCTCTCCCCGCTTAGAACCCCTTGCTTTTCAGCCTAACTACTCGCGCACCCGGCCTCACCACCGATCCGGTGTCACTGGGCCCCGAGCTGTCCGGACTCCGACACACCAGACGGGGCGACCGTCGAGAAACCGCCGGAAGAGGGGCTAACGGCGCTGAACCCACCCCCGCCAGACTTAAATACCCCTCAACCGAACGAACGCGTGTTCCGATGCCAAAAGTAGAGATCACGGTCCCCGAGCATCTCGAAATGCGGATCGCTACGCTCGTAGAGGACGGGGAGTTCCTCAACCGGGAGGAAGCGATAGAGGATCTGCTCTCGACGGGACTGAAAGCCTACAAGACCAGCGGCCACGTCGAAGAGGACGACGAGCCGGAGTTCGAGGACGACGGCATGATGGGCCACGACGACGAGTACGTCTTCTAGCCCGTGTGAGGGTCTGACGGACAATTTTTAAACGCCCGTCTCGCATACTTCTCCCATGCACAAAGACGAACTCCTCGAACTCCACCAGCAGATGGTGACGATCAAAGACTACTTCGCGGGGCTCGAAGACGTCGACGCGACGCTCTTTGACCCCTACGAGGAACTCGACGTCACGCCCGACGACGTCCACAAATCGAAGAGCGAGCACAAACACGCCGTGTTCGTCCTCGGCAACGCCCTCGCGAACGCGATGAGCGAAGACGAGTTCTCCCCTGCGGGCCGCGTCGGAAAGCGGATGGAAGAGCTCGCCGACGACGCGGAAAACAAGATCTGAGGCGGCGATACCGCCACGTACCGGCTCGTCTCGTGAGGGATGCGGCCCGTGGTGACCCCCTTCTCGGCCGAGGTTCACCCGCGAACGCTTAAGCACTCGGCGGCCCGCTCACCGACATGGTCGCGGAGGCGTTCTCGGCCGACACCGCTCACCTCGTCGCCGGCGGCGCACTCGTCGCCGTCGCGCTCGCCGTCGTATATGGGGCCGACAGACCGCGAGGCGCGTGGACGCGGGCGCTTCGCTCTCGCTTTCTCCTCGGCGTCCCGTGGGGGACGCTCGTCACGATCGCCGCGGTCGTCGGGGTCTACGCGTTCGTACAGAGTGGGCTGGAGAACCCGAACCGACCCGTCGTCATCCCGTTCCGCTCGTGGTCGTACCTCTACCCCGAGGGGATGCTCTGGTCCGGGCTCGCACACTCCGGCCGGGGCCACATCACCGGGAACCTCCTGTCGACGCTCGTCGCCGGCGCGCTCGCCGAGTACGCCTACGGGCACTTCCCGGGCGGTCGCGAGGTCGACGACGGGGGCGAGGCGGAAACCGGACCCGGAACCGTGCGTTCGGCGTTGCCGTCGATCGGAGCGCTTCGAGAGTCGCCCCCGATTGTCGCGTCGCTCCGGGAATCGCTTCCGACCGTCGCGTCGCTCCGTGAGTCGCTCTCGGTCGGTGGGCCCGCTCGCGAATCGCTCTCCCGGGAAGCGCTCGCCGCGAACCCCTACGTCCGGGCGTTCGTCGTCGTTCCGGGGGCGATGGTGGGGTTCGGCGTCCTGTCGTCCCTGTTCGCGCTCGGACCGGTGATCGGCTTCTCGGGCGTGGTGTTCGCGCTGTGG
>ENA-ORDC01000141-ORDC01000141.1-marine-metagenome-genome-assembly--contig:-NODE-141-length-79580-cov-13.257097_pt1 | contig 79580 bp, 75 predicted proteins | sample MGYA00237783_ERZ508515 | MGnify/ENA primary metagenome ERZ508515 (study PRJEB26186, sample SAMN06268792) | marine metagenome | isolation source: Eden Landing Ponds, San Francisco, CA, USA | place...
TCGCTGACGATGGTCATGCTGGCGATGAAGATGCGCCGGGATCCAGAGCTGCAGCAGTACAAGATGGTGTTCGTCACCGACCGGGCCCAGCTGGATCGCCAGCTTTCCGACACCTTCCGGGAGGCCCAGGACGAGACCGTCCACAACGCGGATTCCATTGAACGCCTCAAGCACCTGCTGGCCAGCGATGCCTCGGATATCGTGACCGCCACCGTCCAGAAGTTTCAGGACGCCGAATCCGAGGCGGATTTCACCAATCTCAATCCCAGCGAGAAGGTGGTGGTGCTCGCCGACGAGGCGCACCGGACCCAGTTCGGCAACCTGGCCGCAACCATCAATGCGGCGCTCCCCAACGCGCCCAAGATTGGTTTCACCGGCACGCCGCTGATGAAGTCCCAGAAGATGAGCGATGCCTTCGGGGGCTACATCGACCGCTACAAGATCGATGAGGCGGTCGAGGACGGCGCCACAGTGCGCATCATTTATGAAGGCCGGGAAGTGCGAACGGACGTGGTGGGCCGGTCACTGGACGCGCTGTTCGAAGAGTACTTCGGTGATCGCACCGAGGAGGAAAAGGTTGAGATCCGCAAGAAGTACGGCGTGGAGCGGGCTGTGCGTGAGGCACCGGCCCGCATCCGCTGGGTCTGCCTGGATCTGCTCAAGCATTACCGTGAACGCATCCAGCCGGATGGCTTCAAGGCCATGATCGTGGTGGGCAGCCGCCACGCGGCAACCCTCTTCAAGGACACGCTGGATGAACTGGAGGCGCCTCCCTCGGAGGTGATCATCTCCGGTGACCGTAATGATCCGCCACATCTGGCGAAATATGCGGACAAGGAGTACCAGAGGCGGGCGATTGAGAACTTCAAGAAGCCGCTGGACGAGGATCCGACGACCTTCCTGATCGTGAAGGACATGCTGCTGACCGGCTTCGATGCGCCCATCCTGCAGGTGATGTACCTGGATCGGATGCTGAAGGATCACACGCTGATGCAGGCCATTGCCCGTGTGAACCGGACCTACAAGGGTAAGTCCGCGGGCTACATCGTGGATTACTACGGTCTGTCCGATCACCTCACAGCGGCACTGGACCAGTTCAGCAGTGAGGACGTGGAAGGCGCCTATTACACCCTCAAGGATGAGATCCCGAAGCTGGAGGCGGCGCACACGCGCGTGGCTCAGCTTTTCTCGGACGTGGTGGGTGATTCGATAGACGACCACGTTCGGGCGCTCAAGGACGAAGACCTGCGCCAGCAGTTTGAAATGCAGTACAAGCGCTTCGCCAAGCAGCTGAATGTGGTGTTGCCGGACCCAGCAGCGAAACCATACGTCCCATCACTCAAGTTCTGGGGCAAGGTTCAGAACGCAGCTCGCAACCTGTACCACGATCAGGCGCTCAACATCAGCGATGCGGGTGCGAAGGTACGGGAGCTGGTGGAGGAGCACATCATCAGTACCGGGGTGGACCCACGGATTCCGCCCGTGGATCTGATGGATGCGGAGTTCCAGGAATCGGTGAATGAGCTGAAGTCCGATGAATCACGCGCCTCGAAGATCGAGAGCGCCATCCGCCATCACATCACCGTGAACCTGGATGAAGACCCGGAGTACTACAAATCCCTGAGCCAGCGCCTGGAGGAGATCATCCAGCAGTCCCATGGGAAGTGGGAACAGCAGCTCGAATTGCTGCACCAACTGGTGGGCTCCATCGAGTCCGACCGCCATGCGCAGGCCGAGTCCCTGGGCCTGAGTGAAACCGAGTTCGCCTTCTACAACATCCTGATGGCGGAGGTGACCCAGCACGCGGGGGAGGCCATGGTGGATGAGGCGGTGCATGATGAGATCCACCAGGCCACCCGGGAACTGGTGGCCATGTTCGAGGAAGCCACGCAGATCATCGACTTCTTCAGCAAGCCTGATGAGGTCAAACGCATGAAGAAACAAATCAAGCGCACGGTCCTGGAGTGCTCCTTTGCCGACAAGGCAATCGTGAATGCGGTTCAGGATCGTTTCATGGATCTGGCTGAAAAGAAATTCGGGAAATGACCACGACTGACAATGGGGAATACCGGGATGCGGGTGGCTTCATTGCCGAGGTCATCCGCTCCAGCCGCCGCAAGACTGCCGACATTCGGGTAGAGCAGGGCGTCGTGTCCGTCATCGTCCCCCAGGAGCTCTCTGATGAGCGTATTGACCGGCTGCTGGCGGACAAGCGCAGCTGGATCAAGGAGAAGATCCTGGTCCATCGGGAAGCACGACCGGCCAGCGCGCGTCGGTTTGTCTCCGGGGAGGCCATTCCCTATCTGGGCCGCAACTACCGGCTCAAGGTGATCGACGGACCCTTCAAGGCACCGAAGATCGACAAGGGCAAGCTGGTGGTGTCGGTGCCGGGTGGGGCTGATGCGCCCGAGATGGTGCGCAATGCCGTTATCCGCTGGTACCGGCGCAGGGCGGCGGAGAAGCTACCGGCAAAAGTCAGTCGGCTCGCGCCGAGTGTGGGTGTAAGTCCGGGTAAGGTGGAGATCAAGGCGTTCCGTTCACGCTGGGGCAGCTGCACGCCCAAAGGTGAAGTGGCGTTCAACTGGCGGATCATGATGGCGCCCAATCGGGTGGTGGATTACGTCGTCGTCCATGAGCTGTGTCATCTCATTCGGCATGACCACTCCGCGGCGTATTGGCAGGAGGTGGCCAGGGTGATGCCGGATTACCCGCAGTATCGGGACTGGTTGCGGGATGCGGCGCATGAGTTGAGGCTTTAGTGGGAGAGGCAAAGGCTTTGGCTACTACCACGTTGTTCCTTCAACTCTTCGTACAATAGTGTTGACTGCGGAGCTAAGAAATTGACGGCCAAGGATTTTCAGAATTCTCGTGAGGCGAAAGCAATTCGCTACCTCAAGGCTGTTGAGACTCCGACGGATCGCGTTTCTTCCGAACGAGATGATTACGATGCGTACTGGATCCATTTGGATCGATATGAGGAAGGACTCGAAGGTGAGGAAGCGGCGACACCTAAGAGGCAGCGATACCTTGTAGAGCTTGATGAAGACGGCACAGTCTCGATGCGCCTTACTCGTCACTCACCTCAAGAAACTGAAAACCCAAAATTTCCGGTGAGTTATGCTCGGATCGGCCAACACCAATTCGAGGTGACCCATTTTTATAGGGGTAAACAGTTTCGGTTTTTAACTCCTTACCAAGCTTACTTCTTTCGCTGGACCAATCTTTACAAGGCTCAGTTTGTCCTGGCGTCGATTGCAGAAGCTTGGTATCGAAAACGAGCCTCTGTTCTAGTCAAATCGATTAATAATCGAGTCGCTGTTCTGGATGCTGTTATCGAGCTGGAAGACCAGAAACGCCCAGGCCGCTTCCTCAATACCCATTACCTTGAAGTTCAGAATCGAGTTCATGGCAGGCAACATGTTTTTCTCCCGAGTTCTCGGAGACGGTCGGAGCTGAATAAGCTTGTTCGTGTTCTCGACTCCTTGGTTGAGTCAGGGGAGTTAAAAAATGGGGATAAAACACTCACGTATAGAACTACCGGCAAAGCGATTGCGTCATCGCTGAACTGGCACGAAGAACTCAGTCGTGCTTCCAGTGAGGCAAAGCGCGAACGTACCCTGATCTTGGTAACATTCGTTATTGCAATATCGGCTTGCGTCCAGGCCTATTCTGCATTCGGTGCTACGGTCTGCCCTTAGGGCGCAGTGGGTATCGTTCAGTTAAGTAGAACCAGAGGTTGCTAAAATCACGCAAGACTTGAAGGTATCGTAAACGAATGCGCGGTGATATTCCTAAGTGCCCAAGCTTTTTGAGGCGGTGAAGCAGTGACCGCATGATGTCGTCAGCCCCCGATGTATGCCGGCAGCCGGGTAAAGATGCCGGAGCAGCCTTTCTCTGTTAGTGGTCGAGAGCCAGGCAACACCGACAGCCGATATCGACAGCGTGGTGATAAGCGGGCTAGGCAGGCGGCGCATACCGAGGTAACTCAAGGTTCTACATATGGGGAGATGCTTCTCTAAAGGGGCACACACCTGAACCCTCCGCAGATATTAATCGTAAAAACCTCCCCCATATTCGCCGGAATCACGATCTAACTGCCTGCTTGGGTTGTTGCGGTTCATCTGATCGCGTCGTTGTGCGTCATAATCATACTGATACTCTATTTGGTCACTGGGATCAGACATGTCGTACTCGTATCGCGCCCCGGAATTGCTCTCGTAACCACGAGGTTCTGGCGTGCCTACGTTGTCGATCTCAGTACCGGTACATTTTCCCATGACCACGGTGCCAATGCAGCCGGCAAAGCTCGTGCTGGCTCCAAAACTGATAACTAAAGCTGCTAGTCCAGTAGAAAGTTTTTTCATTATTTTCAGTTCTTTTGGTTAAGTAATTGCATTTGACGGTCTGCCAAAAGTCTCTAAGCCTTACGCAAAAAATATAGCATCCACAGTACAGCGAACTGGCTAACGGGGCTCGTCCAGAGGGAAAACCATCAGTTGTTGGTTCTGGGTCTGGTGCGCATGATTGACAGACAGTTCCTGTATTTTTCGCTAGGGAAGCTAAAAATCGTTTTTATTCGCATACCTGAATCGGCGTACTGTGGGTATTTGAACGCATCAAAAATTATGAATTTCATCCACTGATACGCCTCTCCTTTGGTTTCCTCGGTAAATTCTAGGAGGTCTTGTAGTGGTTCACCGTCTTGACGAGCGTGCATGGCAAAAAAGGCGAACTCTTGATGCTCTTTACAGTAATCTTTTTCTTGAGATTCCACGCCATGAGCAAGCGGGGCAATCGCAACGAGCAGTGGGGCAATGAATCCTGCGACAGCACGCATGACTAGTTCCTTGATAAGCGATGAGCTAGGAAGGCTGCGGTCAGACCTGGCCGCCAAACGGCGTACGGTTTTTAGTCAGCGGGCTTATACTACCTCTAATGTCGGCCTCATAGTAGCTGGAATCAGCTTAAATGGGCTGGATTTCTCAATTAAATAAGTGGTGCTGGACAGAGCTAGCCTTAGAGAATGGGTATTCGGAGTCTGGGGGTGTCGATGGTGACGCTTATTCTCATTTGACCAAACCATTTGCAGAGCCTCTGCTCGCCGTTGGTGAGCAGGTTTTGGATCACTGGGGGGATTCCTCGAGGTGCAGGGTGCTGGTGATGGGCTCCTTGATATTACACCCTTATAGCCAAGCTGTGACGGACCTGGATAAATGCGAGGGGCTGATCGTCCTGATCGTCCTGATCGGGCTGTCTTTTATTTCTGGCCTGGATTAGGATTTGGGATTGCCTAGGACCAGGCTAATGGGGCACCATCCGCCTCTTATAGCAGCTACAGCTGCCCCGGTTCTTGAATTGGTTGGAAAGTGCATAGAAAGGGTCTTGTATACCTGTATGTATACCGAATTTTTAGATGGCTGTAAGTGATTGATCTATAAAGTTGTTCCGAGTCTCTCCTTTGCACCACTTCTTTCCCTTTCCCGGATCTTTCCCTATCGGAGTGCGCGGTCAGAACGTGATAGAATCAGCGCCCCGAAAGCCGCGGCCTTGCCAAGTCGCGTTCACATTTCTATGATCCCCGGCTTTACATTGAATCGGAACGGCAATAACTGAGGATATTCCATGCAAGTCTCCCTTGAATCGACGTCCAACATCGAGCGTCGCATGACGATTGGCGTGCCCGCGGAGGAAGTTGAGCAGCAGGTCGATGAACGCCTGCGCGAAGCCGCGAAACAGGTTCGTCTCAACGGTTTCCGTCCGGGCAAGGTTCCCATGAAGGTCGTGCGCAAGCGCTTTGGCCAGGGCGTACGCCAGGAAGTTCTCGGCGAAGTGATGCGTAATGCCTGGATGGAGGCGATCCAGGAGCAGGACGTACAGCCGGCGAGCCAGCCGCGGTTTGAGCCCCAGACCGTGGAGGAAGGCAAGGACTTTGAATTTGTTGCCGTTTTCGAGGTCATGCCCGAGATCCAGGTGGGCGACCTGAGCCAGATCAGTGTTGAGAAGCCCTGGTCCGAAGTACAGGACAAGGACATCAACAAGATGATCGACAACCTGCGCCGCCAGCAGGCGACCTACAAAGAGGTCAAGCGCAAGGCCAAGAAGAAGGACGTCATGACCATCGACTTCACCGGCACCATCGACGGTGAGGAATTCGAGGGCGGCAGCGGCGAGGACCAGCAGCTGACTCTTGGAGACGGCCAGATGATCGCCGGTTTCGAGGATCAGCTGGTAGGCGCCAAGACCGGTGAGGAGCATACCCTTGATGTGACCTTCCCGGAAGATTACCAGAACGAGGAACTGGCGGGTAAGCAGGCCCAGTTCCAGGTGACGGTCAAGAAGGTTGAGGAACCGCAGCTGCCCACCCTCGATAAGGAATTCTTCGAGCAGTTCGGCGTTGAAGCCGAGACCGAGGAGGAGTTCCGCGAGGAAGTGCGCAAGAACATGGAGCGCGAGCTCAAGAACGGCATCCAGAACCGCATCAAGCAGCAGGTCATTGACGGCCTCCTCGAGGTTACAGAGCTGGAAGTGCCCCAGGGCATGGTCGATCAGGAGATCGAGCGCATGAAGCAGGAGGCGGTGCAGCAGTTCGGTGGCCAGATGGATCCTTCACAGCTGCCTTCCGAGCTGTTCCAGGATCAGGCCCAACGCCGCATCAAGACCGGTCTGCTGTTCCAGCAGCTGGTGCAGGACGCGAATCTTGAGGTGGACAGCGAGCGGGTTGATGAGAAGATCCGCGAGATCGCCTCCACCTATCAGGATCCGGATGAAGTGGTCGAGTACTACAACAACAACCAGGAAGAAAAGCAGCAGATTGAATCCTCGGTGCTTGAGGATCAGGTTGTGGACCACGTCCTTGAAAATGCCAAGGTCAAGCAGAAGAAATACAAGTATGAGGATGCTGTGAAGCCGCCCCAGCAGGGTGCGTGAGCCTCCGGGGGTGAAAACCCGGCCAGCTCGTCTACAATTGGGGTTCTGAAACCCGCCATACAGGCAACAACCGGGAGACGACAATACCCATGACACAGCAGATATCCGACGGCGCGAGCGACGTCACCAATTCCGGTCTGATCCCGATGGTGATCGAGCAGACCGCCCGGGGTGAACGGTCCTTTGACATCTTCTCCCGGCTGCTCAAGGAGCGCGTGATCTTTCTGGTGGGGCCGGTGGATGACCATACGGCCAACCTGATTGTTGCGCAGCTGCTGTTCCTGGAGTCCGAGAATCCGGACAAGGACATCCATTTCTACATCAACTCGCCGGGTGGGGCAGTGACTGCCGGCATGGCGATCTATGACACCATGCAGTTCATCAAGTCCGATGTCTCCACGCTCTGCGTGGGCCAGGCGGCGTCCATGGGTGCTCTGCTGTTGGCAGCGGGCGCGCAGGGCAAGCGCTATTGTCTGCCCAATTCGAAGGTCATGATCCACCAGCCGCTGGGCGGTTTCCAGGGTCAGGCCTCGGACATTGAGATCCACACCCGCGAGATCCTGAAGACCAAGGAGCGGCTGAACAGCATCCTGGCGGAGCACACCGGCCAGAGCTATGAACAGATCGCCCAGGACACGGACCGGGACAACTTCATGGACGCTGCGGAGTCAGCGGAGTATGGCCTCGTTGATGCCGTACTTGATAAACGCTCGGGGAATACCTAATACTGGTATCAATCCCGATTTCTGTCGCTCGACCGTGGCACACGGTCAATGCAAGGCGGCCGGAACCAGAACAGAGGTAATCCAATGGCAGAGAAAGGTAGCGGCAGGGGCGACGATAACGGCAAGCTGCTGTACTGTTCCTTCTGCGGCAAGAGCCAGCATGAGGTCCGCAAGCTGATCGCGGGCCCGTCGGTGTTCATCTGCGATGAGTGCGTGGATCTTTGCAACGACATCATCCGCGAGGAAATCCAGGAGACCACCGAGGAAGAGCCGAGCGACCGTCTGCCCTCTCCCCACGAGATCAAGGAAACGCTGGACGAGTACGTGATCGGCCAGGACCGTGCCAAGGTGGTGCTGTCCGTGGCCGTGTATAACCACTACAAGCGTCTGCGTTTCGGTGAGAAGCGCCCGGAAGTGGAGCTCGGCAAGAGCAACATCCTGCTGATCGGCCCCACGGGCAGCGGCAAGACGCTGCTGGCGGAGACGCTGGCACGCATGCTCAACGTTCCGTTCACCATTGCGGACGCCACCACGCTGACCGAGGCTGGCTATGTGGGTGAGGACGTTGAGAACATCATCCAGAAGCTGCTGCAGAAGTGCGACTACGATGTGGACAAGGCCCAGCGCGGCATTGTCTACATTGACGAGATCGACAAGGTCTCGCGCAAGTCGGACAACCCCTCCATTACCCGTGACGTCTCGGGTGAGGGTGTGCAGCAGGCCCTGCTCAAGCTGATTGAGGGCACGGTCGCATCCGTGCCGCCCCAGGGTGGCCGCAAGCATCCGCAGCAGGAATTCCTTCAGGTGGATACCGCGGGCATGCTGTTCATCTGTGGCGGTGCCTTCTCGGGGCTGGACAAGGTGATCCGGGAGCGCTCCGAGAAGACCAGTATCGGTTTTGCGGCCCAGGTGGTCGGTCAGTCTGATAGCAAGAGCACATCCGAGATCCTGAAGCACATTGAGACGCAGGATCTGGTGAGCTACGGCCTGATTCCCGAGTTCGTGGGCCGTCTGCCCGTTGTGGCGACCCTCACGGAGCTGGACGAGGATGCCCTGATCGAGATCCTGACCCAGCCCAAGAACGCGCTGACCAAGCAGTATCAGCAGCTGTTCGAGATCGAGGACGTGGAGCTGGATTTCCGCGAGGACGCACTGCGTGCAGTGGCCCGCAAGGCCATGGAACGCAACACCGGTGCCCGGGGGCTGCGCTCCATCATGGAAGGCATCCTTCTGGATACCATGTATGAGATCCCCTCCGAGCCGGATGTGTGCAAGGTTGTGATTGATGAAGGTGTGGTCAACGGGGAATCCGACCCGATCAAGATCTACGCCAACAATGAAACCGCCCGCGCGGTTCCGGAGGACTGATTCCGGTATCCCTGTTTTCAGCCCGTCTGTCAGTTTCCGGCTGGCAGGCGGGTTGAAGCCGCCCCTCTTAACCCCCATTCTCTAGAGAGTCAGCGAAACGGGACTGTGCCCACTCTCAGGATCCCGGCGTCGCCCACTTCCCCAGTTCAGAGGTCAGATCATGACAGAGCAGCCCCAGGGCCATACCCCTTTTGAACTCCCCATGTTGCCCCTGCGTGATGTGGTGGTGTTTCCGCACATGGTGGTTCCGCTCTTCGTCGGGCGGGAGAAGTCCATCAATGCCCTTGAAGCCGCCATGGAGAACGACAAGCAGATCCTGCTCGTCGCCCAGAGGGATGCGGAGACGGATGATCCCGGCCGTAATGACCTCTATGGCATAGGCACCATCGCCACGGTGCTGCAGATGCTCAGGCTGCCCGACGGGACCGTCAAGGTCCTGGTTGAGGGGCATGCACGGGCATCCGTGGACGAGTTGGGTGGCGACGACCAGTATGTGACCACCAGCTGCCGCCAGCTTCCGGAGACCGGAGTTGAGGCGCGTGAGGAAGAGGTGTTCGTCCGGACCCTGATGGAGGAGTTCGAGAAATTCGCGCGCATGTCCAAGAAGGTGCCCAACGAGGTCAGCAACTCCCTGCAGGGCATCGAGGAGCTGGACCGCCTGGCGGATACCATGGCTTCCCACCTGGAACTCAAGGTGGCTGAGAAGCAGGAACTGCTTGAAACCCTGGACCTGCGCCATCGTATTGAGCAGCTGCTGGGCAAGCTCGACAGCGAGATTGACCTGATCGAGGTGGAAAAGCGCATCCGTGGCCGCGTCAAGAAGCAGATGGAGCGCAGCCAGCGTGAGTACTACCTGAATGAGCAGATGAAAGCCATCCAGAAGGAGATGGGGCAGCTCGGCGACGGCAGCGGCCAGGATTTTGAGGAGCTCGAGCAGAAGATCGAGTCTTCCGGCATGCCCAAGGAGGCCCGGGAGAAAGCCGAGCAGGAGCTCAACAAGCTCAAGATGATGTCGCCCATGTCCGCGGAAGCGACCGTCGTCAGGGGCTTCATTGACTGGATGCTGGCCATTCCGTGGAAAAAGCGCAGCCGTGTGCGCCACGATATCGACCGTGCGCGTCGCATTCTGGATGAAGACCACTATGGTCTGGATGAGGTCAAGGAGCGCATTCTTGAGTACCTCGCGGTGCAGAGCCGTGTCCGCAAGGTGAAAGGGCCGGTACTGTGCCTCGTGGGCCCGCCCGGTGTGGGCAAGACGTCACTGGGGCAGTCCATCGCGCGCGCGACCAATCGCAAGTACACCCGGATGGCGCTGGGTGGTGTGCGCGATGAGGCCGAGATCCGTGGTCACCGCCGCACCTACATCGGGGCGCTGCCCGGCAAGATCATCCAGCGTCTGTCCAAGGTGGGCGTGAAGAACCCGCTCTTCCTGCTGGACGAGGTGGACAAGATGGGCATGGACCATCGTGGTGATCCGTCCTCGGCACTGCTGGAAGTCCTGGACCCGGAACAGAACCACACGTTCAGTGACCACTACCTGGAGCTCGAATACGATCTGTCGGATACGATGTTCGTATGCACGTCGAACTCCATGAACATCCCGGATGCCCTGCTGGACCGGATGGAGATCATCCGTATTCCCGGCTATACCGAGGATGAGAAGGTCAATATCGCCCGCCGCTACCTGCTGCCGAAGCAGCTCAAGGCGAACGGGCTGAAGGAAGAAGAGCTGAGCCTGCCCGAGGAGACACTGCAGGCCATCATCCGGTATTACACCCGTGAGGCGGGTGTGCGGAACCTCGAACGCGAAGTCGCCAAGATCTGCCGCAAGGTGGTGCGTGAGCACGTGGAAGCCGGCGAGCGTCATGCCGTGGAGGTGACCCCCGAGACACTGGAGCACTATGCCGGCGTCCGGCGCCACAAGTACGGTCTGGCTGAGGAAGAGAACCAGATCGGGCAGGTCACGGGCCTGGCGTGGACCCAGGTGGGTGGCGAACTGCTGACTCTGGAGTGCGCTGTGACGCCCGGCAAGGGCAAGGTGGTCAAGACCGGCTCACTGGGCGACGTCATGCAGGAATCCATACAGGCGGCCCTGACAGTGGTCCGGAGCCGTGCCCCAGGGCTGGGGCTGTCCTCGGATTTCCAGGATAAGCAGGACCTGCACATCCATGTGCCGGAAGGTGCGACCCCCAAGGATGGTCCCAGCGCGGGCATTGGCATGTGCACCGCGCTGATTTCCGCACTCACCCGCATTCCGGTGCGCGCGGACGTGGCGATGACCGGCGAGATCACGCTCCGTGGCCGCGTTCTGATGATCGGTGGTCTCAAGGAGAAGCTGCTTGCGGCACACCGGGGCGGCATCAAGACAGTGGTGATTCCGGAAGAGAACGTGCGCGATCTGAAGGAAATTCCGGACAACATCAAGGAATCTCTCGAAATCCGTCCGGTGGAATGGATCGACCAGGTGCTCGATATCGCGCTGACCCGGCAGCCGGAACCGCTGCCCGCGGATGCTCTCGCTCATCCGGGCAGCCGTGATGAGGATGCCGACGGTAACGAACGGGTGAATACCCACTGAAAGGTGGAGTCATTGACACTGTTTAAAGGCCGTTGGTATAACGTATTTCGCCTCTCAGCGGAGCCATGGGCCACCCTGTCAGGGCTCGCAGGGTGAGGGATGTCCCGGCCTGCGGCCATGGAATTCTCCGATGGCGTGTGCCATAGTCATTGGCGCCGAAAAAGAAACACAACGTCCAACATGGAACCAGATAGAAAAAGGGGTTTAGTGTGAATAAGTCCGAACTGATCGACGCTATCGCAGATTCTGCCGATATTTCCAAGGCCGCAGCAGGTCGTGCACTGGACGCGATGGTTGATTCCATCACCGGATCCCTCAAGCAGGGTGATCCGGTCACGCTGGTAGGCTTCGGGACCTTCTCCGTCAAGGAGCGGGCAGCACGCACCGGCCGCAACCCGCAGACCGGTGAGGAGATCAAGATCGCCGCTTCCAAGGTACCCAGCTTCAAGGCCGGCAAAGCCCTGAAGGACGCCGTCCAGTAACGGCGGATCCCGCCATTCTGTTTCGACGGAGCGGTAGTTCAGCTGGTTAGAATGCCGGCCTGTCACGCCGGAGGTCGCGGGTTCGAGTCCCGTCCGCTCCGCCAGACTTTGGGCGCATGCCGTAAGGGATGCGCCCTTTTACGTTAAACACAGGTCACCCGTGGAAGTGCGGGCACACAGGGGAACGCGGAATGCTTCAGAACATCCGGGAGAACGCCCAGGGAACGATCGCCAAGACCATCATCGTGGTCCTGATCCTGTCCCTGTCCATCTGGGGGCTGGACTCCATCGTGGGCGGCAGCGGCGAGAACGAGATCGCCACGGTCAACGGTGAGCCCATCACCGAGCGGGAATTCGAACGTGCGGTCCAGATCCGGCGGCAGCAGCGGCTGCAGGAAATGGAAAACCCGGACTCATCCCGGATCGACATGGACGCACTCAATGAAGAGGTCATGGATTCACTCATCCGGGACAAGCTGATTGGTCAGGACATCCGCTCCCGCGGGCTCCAGGTTTCGGAATCCGATCTGGACCGCATGATCACCGGTGCCGAGCAGTTCCGGGTCAACGGTGAGTTCAGCCAGGAGCGCTTCATACAGGCGGTCCGCAACCAGGGTATGACGGTGGACCAGTTCCGGACCATGCTGGAGCAGGATCATCTGAGCCGTGTCATCCAGGCTGTGATCCAGGGCAGCGCCTTCAGTGCGCCCTCCGAAACGGAACGGGTGGCCTCGCTGCTGACCCAGACCCGGGATTTTTCTGTCCTTCAGATTCCGGTTGGCGAGCGCGCGGAGTCCATGGAAGTGTCTGACGAGGAACTCAGGAGCTTCTACGAGGACAACCAGGAGCGCTTTGTCCAGAGCGAATCCGTTGATGCGTCCTGGATCACACTGGACCGTTCCGAGCTGGTGGATCCCTCCGAGATCGAAGAGGAAGTAGTCCGGGACCGCTACCGTGAGCGTGTTGAGTCCATGCAGGCTGATGAACAGCGCAATGCGGCCCATATCCTGATCCGTGAGGACCGGGAAGATGCCGAAGCCGCTGTCGAGGCGGTGCAGGAAGGTCTGAAGCAGGGCCGCTCCTTTGCCGAGCTGGCAGCGGAATACTCCGATGACGGAGCCACCGCGGATGAGGGTGGCAAGCTCGGCTTCTCTTCACGGGATGACTTTGACGAATCCTTCTCCGAGGCCCTCTTCAGTATTGAGGAGACTGGTAAGGTGGTTGGGCCCGTCAGTACCTCCTTCGGTCAGCATTTCATCAAGCTGCTGGATGTGCGCTCAGAGGAGCCTCCGAGCTTTGAGAGCATGGAGGCGTCCCTGCGCGAGACCATCGCCCGGGAGAGGGCAGAGCGCCGCTATGTGGAGCTGAGCGAGGAGCTGGCGGACATGGCCTATTCCGAGTATGACCTCCAGGCACCCGCTGAGCTCATTGATGCCTCCATCCAGACCCGTGATGGGGTACGGCCCGATCAGGCCAGGGCTCCCTTCGACCATGAAGGACTGCGCGAGCAGCTGTTCACAGAGGAGGTGCGCAAGGAAGGTTTCAACACTGAGGTGGTGGAAACCGGTGATGGCGTCTCCGTGGTGGCGCGGGTGCGCGAGTACTATCCGCGCGAACAGAAGTCCTTTGACCAGGTACGCGAAGAGGTCACGGAGCTTGTGCGCCAGAAAAAGGCTCGCGAGGCGCTGAGGGAATCCCTGGAAGGCATGGCCGCGGACATGTCGGCGGATGCCGGGCTGCCTGAACCGGATATGGGAACCGGTACGGAATGGGAGTCCTTTGAGGGCGTCAACCGGCGTTCCCTGCAGGCGCAGGCCGTGGTCCGGGATGCCGCCTTTGAGATGCCGGCGCCACAGAACGGCGGTGCCAGCACCCGTATTGTGGATCTGCCCAATGCTGTCGCCCTGATCCGTCTTGATGCAGTCAATCCGCCGGATTCCGCCACGGTCAGCATGATGGCCTCGAACCTTGGAGCCTCTCTGGGGCGGCGCCATGGCCAGATGGCCTATCAGGCCTACATTGAGTCCCTCAGAGCTGAAGCGGACATCAACCGCAACTGATTCCCCCCTATGGAGCCGGGTCGTCAAACCCGGTTCCATCGCCTTTCCACCTGTGTCACAAAATTGATTCCCGCCCGGGAATGGTCCGAATTCCAACGGTTTAAGAGACCGAGAATTGAGGACCAGTTATCTTTCAGCCTCCCCTAAATTCGCTATGGTCCCTTCCGACACCGTCTTCCGTCGGGTTTATAAGGGACAGGCGTTCATGCTCTTCGTTCTGGCCGGATCACTGCTGACTTTCTCCATGACGCAGGAAGTCGTCGAGGTGGAGCCCCATCCAAGGGGGACCTTCATCTATGAGCAGCATTACAACGAGAGTCCGGATTCCCTTCTACACCGCTATCAGGTGGAACCGCTCAGGGCCCAGAAATTCCGCAACGTGGTGCGCCAGCAGTATGACTACAGCTGCGGCGCGGCCTCGCTCACAACGATTCTGCGCCATTACGTGGGCCAGAACCTCAATGAGCGTCAGGTCATGGAAGGGCTGCTCCAGTACGGGGAGAGTGAGCGCATTGTTGAGCGTCGTGCCTTTTCGCTTCTGGACATGAAGCGCCTGGTCACTGAGCTTGGCTTCCCCTCCGGCGGTTTCCGGGCTGAGATTTCGGACCTGGCCGAGCTCGACCATCCGGCCATCGTCCCCATCAACCATGCCGGTTTCGAGCATTTCGTGGTGGTGCGTGACATCCGCGAAGGGCGTGTTTTTGTCGCGGATCCGGCCGCCGGGAATCTGTCATTCACGCTGCATGAATTCCAGGAGAAATGGGCGGAGAACGTTCTTTTCATCGTTTTCCCGGGCGAGGAACCGCCCCTGAACAATCTGGCCCTTAAGGAAGAGGATATGCGCTTTGTGGATGACCAGACATTGACGCTGCAGGCACGCCAGGAGTTCCCGGTATTCCACGAAGCGCTCATGTGGGACATCCAGAATGAACTCGAGCGGCTCAAGAACAACCCGGACGGCAGCGTTGAGAACACGCGCAAACAGCTCTATTTCCGTGATCGATGAAGTTCACGGACGACAGGTGATTGGTGGTTTTATGCATCGAACTGGATACAGGGAACCCGCTATGACGCGCTCTGTGCTTTGGCTTCTGGCCGTTCTCGTGCTGCTCTGCGCACTGGCGGTGCCCGCCGCGGCCCAGCAGCAGGAAGACGATGGTGCCACTGTGGATGAGGCCCGGGAGGCGCTCGCCCAGCAGGAAGGGGATGAGGATTCCACCGAACAGCTGGAAGAAGTCTTCCAGGCGGCGGAAAAGAACTACTCGCTGCTGCAGGCTGGGCGTCAGTCACTGAACTACTCCTTTAACTACTCCTATTCCGGAACACAGAACCTGGACCTGGAGGTCATCAACAGCCAGGTCCGGAATCTGGATGTGACGCCGGAAGCCACCCACAACTTCACCAACGCCTTCTCCTACGACTACGGGTTCTACGACAACCTGACGCTGGGCACGCGGATTCCCCTGACCACCAAGTTTGATACCCAGGAGGATCTGAACGTCAACGACGTGGGGGATATCTCCTTTACCGCGCGCTGGCAACCCAACCCCCATATCCCGGGCACCATGTCCACCACGCTTTTCGGGACGCTGAGCTCCAAGACCGGCGTGAGTCCCTACGAGATCGACGTCAATCGTCAGCTGTCCACCGGCAGTGGCTATTACTCGATCGGCGGGGGCGCCAGTGTTTCCAAGGTGCTGGATCCGGTGGTTCTGTTCGGCTCCGGCAGTCTCCGTTACAACCACAAAGTGAAGGATCTCAAACAGGTGCGCGGTGCCCGGCTTCTGCAGGAGCTTGAGCCCGGCTTCACGCTTTCCGGCTCCGGTGGCTTCTCCTATTCGCTGTCCTACGACATATCGCTGAGTCTGTCGGTCCAGCTTACCTACAACGATGAGACCGTCCTGAGCTTCAGCGATGGCACCGAGGCAACGGCCAGTTCCCAGATGGCGGGCATCATCAATATGTCACTGGGCACGCGGATCAGTGATCAGACCATCGTCAATACCAGTGTTGGTTTTGGTATGACGAGGGGAGCACCGGATTTCACCATCGGCTTCTCCATGCCCATCAATATTTCCGGGCTGTCTGAATCATCCTGATGCGTGGATCAAGGGCGATAAGGAGCAGGAAGTAATGCGAGCGAATGGCGTCGGCACACGTGTATTCGGCGCACTGGCACTGGCGGCCGTGTCCCTGGGGGCGCAGGCCCAGTTCAGCCATCAGCTGCTGGTGCATCCGAAGGCCGCCGCGCTCGGCAACGCGGTTACCGCGGATCCGCCCGGGATCATGGCCATCCGCCGTAATCCAGCCGGACTGAGTCGTCTTGAGGGGCGCCAGTGGGAACTTGGCGGTGCCATGCCGATGACGCAGTTCGATGCGACGTTCACGGTGCCGGAAGAGGGCTGTGATGTCTTCGGCATCGAATGCGCGGAGAATGATCCGGTAGCCAACAGCAAGAGCAGTACCGATGTCGGCGCCAACTACATACCGGGCATCGGGCTGATGGAAAGCGCTGCACCCGCTGCGCCGTTCAATGCCGGGTTCAGTGTTCAGCCCCCGGGCTCGAAGCTGACGTTCGGCAATGCCGCGTTCATCGAGAACTCCGGTGGCTTCTCCCGTGAGGAGGATGATCCGGGCCGGTATCAGCCGACCCAGGCCGCCATTCAGCGGATCACCTACCTTTCACCAACGGTTTCCTATGAGATCAATGATGAGTGGACCGTGGGCGCCGGTATCCATTTCTCGCACCAGGGGATCGAGGTGAACCAGCTGACCCGGGCCCCGAACATGCTGGTGGGCGTGGGGGCCACGCTTCAGGATGCCTTTGGCTGTGACGAGGAGGCCCAGGAACCCCTGGCGCCCTGGTTGGCCCTGTGTGGCGGCAAGATCGGCCCCTTCCAGGACATCGGCAATGTCAACTTCCGGGCCGAGGAGAGCCTCTCCACCAGCTACAAGGTGGGGGTGCTCTGGGAGCCCACTGACTGGTTCACCTGGGGCGCCCAGTACAGTTCCGGCGATGATATGAACCTCAAGGGCGATTTCCAGATCGACTACACTGAGGACTGGGCCGCGTTCTGGCAGAGTGTGAACAGTTCTGTGCTCGGCGCCATAGGCGCCGCGATCCTGAGCCTGCCTTCCGGCGTTCCGAAGGAGGAGGGCCATGTCTCCATCAAGGAGAGCTACCCGCAGCATTTCTCCACCGGCGTCAGCATGCGGGTGCTGCCGTTCCTCACCCTGAATGCAGATATGGACTATGTGGATCTGTCTTCCCAGAAGTATCTGGAGCTCAAGTTTGACCGTGAGCTGGAGTTCCTGAATGCGGCCCGCATCCTGTCACCGGAAAAGGCAACACCCACCAGTCTGAAGATTGGCCGTGAGTTCACGGATGTGTGGAACCTTGGCTATGGTGCGACACTGCACGTGAACGACCGTCTTGATCTGAGGGCGGGGGCCCAGAACCGGAGCACCGTCATCCCCAAAGGGGCGGAAAGTCTTTTCTCGCCCATCGGGGATGGCACAATGTATGGCGTCGGGCTTGGGTACAGGTGGTCGAAGCACACCCAGATCGATATGAGTCTGAGCCAGATGAAAAGTACCCAGAACATCCCGGCGGACTCGAGCTGCAATATCAATTGCACGAACATCACCAACATTGTGTACAACCCCTACGCAGGCCTGGATGTCAAAACCGAAACCACCATCACCTTTGCCAACCTCACCATCCGCAGCCGTTTCTGACCGGCTGAGGCCGGCGCTGCTGGTTCTGGTGGTGCTGGTGACCGCCGGCTGTGCCAGTGGTGCTGGGGATGGGGCTGCAGGGGGCATGCGCGCATGGGTGGATGAGCGGGGGCAGGTCCGATACACACCGGCCGCCAGCAACGCCTCTGAGACCTCTGGCGAGACCACCGGTAAGAAGGGCTCCGGTGAAACGGGGGTGACGCGGGCTGCGGAATCCTCCCATCCGGAATTCAATCTGGAACAGTATCCGGATGCCGGGGATAAAAACAGCAGCCGGGAATCCGAGGAGCTTTTCTACAGCTGGCGGGATGCCCAGGGACGCATTCACAATACGCCCTACCTTTACGGGGAAGAGGCCCTGGGGCAGGTGATGCGCGAGCCGGAGCCGGTTCGGGCTTCCGAGGCCCGGGTGACCACCTCGGGCGCGGCAGCCGCCCCAGGGTTCCGTCGGGATTCCGAAGCTGCCGCCATTCTGGGGGTGGGCGAGGGGTCGGAGACCCGGCTGGATGCGTTTGCGCAGCAGTGCTGCGGGGCGCTGCCGCGCCTGGACTACCAGAAGCTGGAGCCCGAGCGGACCCTGCCCGTCGATCTCGGCGAAGAGGCCGATGTGTACCGTTTTGCCACGGGCGACAGCCGTTTCGCTCTGGTACGCCTGCCACAGGATCCTGAACAATCACTCCTGCGCGTCCGCAGTTTCATCCGCGACGGCGGCTTCTTTCTGCCGAATGCCGTTTTTCTTGACGGTGGCTTCCGTCCTGTCCGGATGGTGACCGACATCGTGATGGAATACAGTCCCGAAACCTGGCGACGCTATGGGCATATGGAGGCAAGGGTGGCGCTGAAGCCGGATTCCGGTGAGCGCTGGCTGGTTGTCTTTACCCGCCCGGAAGACCTTGAGTCCGGCACCAGGGTCGGCGAGCAAGGCAAGCGCCGCAGGCTGACCCACGAGCCCGTGGGCAGCCTGTCACTGCGGCTTGTCGACTGACCTCAGCCCTCCGGTGCCTCCGGATTGAACCAGGGCTGGGAGAGCCAGTAGAAACGGCCATCACCCGCCGGGTAGGTGCAGTTGTAGCGTGAACGACGGGCTTCAATGGGGTTCTGGGCTCGGGTCTGGATGCGCACGCCGTTGGCAAGGGTCTCCGCGTCGAGTTCCATCTTGCCCTCGCCAGAGGCAAAGCAGTTCAATCGGCCGCTGTCCCAGCCCTCGGGGACCGTCATGTCCAGCAGGGGCGGGTTCTGGTCGCCGATCACCGGGGCCGGAAGATTGGCTCTGGTAACCGGGAAGTTGCGCGCCTTCAACTTGTTCCTGAGGGCATCGATGCCGCCGTAGGCATCCGCCACGGCAAAGCGCGGCATGGCACCGGGATGGGAGTGCTCACCGATAACCCCGGAATGCTGCGCGAATCCATACCAGCCGCGCTCCTCCAGTGCCTGCAGGACCGGCTGGGAGAACTCACCGTAGGGGTGGGCATAGAGCTCGGTTTCCACGCCGATTTTCTCCTCGATGCGATCAGCACCCCGGTCCAGTTCCCGAGCAATGCGTTTGGCGTGTTCTTCCGCGCTCTCATCCGGGCGCTGGAGCATGGTGCCGTGATCCAGGCTGTGGTTGCCGATGGTCACCAGCTCGTGCTCGGCCATATCCTTAAGCTGGTCCCAGCTCATGTAACCGTTGTCGCCGACAGAGCCGCTGAGTACGAAGACCGTCAGCGGAATACCTTTTTCCCTGAGAAGCGGCCATGCTTCGGTGTAGACGCTCTCGTAGGCATCATCAAAGGTCAGGGCGACATGCTGGTTCTCCGCATCCGCGCCGTCCAGGGTCTTCTGGATGCGCTCAGGGGTGAGTGACAGCGGCTCCACGCCGAGCTCCTCGATCAGTGCCAGCTGGTTCCGGAACAGTGATGGAGAGGTCGTGGTGGAGGGAGGTGTCTCCGTGGAGACATGGTGATAGGCCAGAGTGGCAACGCCGGCATGGGCACCGGAGGCCATGCTCAGGCCCAGGGCTGTAGTGACGGCAATACGGGTCAGGGGGGTCACTCGACTCATGGGTGTCCTCTGAAGTGATGTCGTAGGGTGGCCATGGCCCGGTTAAGGGCCTGGAGCTGCTCGTTGGAGCCCCCCCGATCCGGGTGATGCTGCATGGCAAGGCGCCGGAACGCCTGCCGTGCGGTCGCCAGATCCGGAGGTGGCGTGTCGATCGCCAGGGTTTGGCAGGCCTGGGTGAGCTCATCATCCGCCGGGCGCGTGATGCCCTGCCAGAAGTCATCCAGCATGCGGTTGATGGTGCTCTCGCCCAGGTCATGGTTGGACAGGTCCCGGTAGAAGGCGTGCAGCGCATCGTGCTGTCCCGCCTCCTGCTGCCCGGCGTTGTACGTCTGGCGAATGCGGATATTCAGCGCGTTGATGTCGATGGTTTCCCCGCTCTCGGCAGCCAGTCGTTCGCGCTGCCGGTAGAGGCTGTGAAACAGGAGAAAGTGCACCGGGTAGAGGGCCGCCGGGCTGCTGAAGTCGATGGTCCCGAAAAGATACCAGGGCTCTCCCTGGAGGGTGCGCAGCATCACCAGTTCGCTCATGCCTTCCGGGTGGGTGCGCAGCAATGCCTCGCAGGCGTCCATGATGCGCCCGACCAGCGCTTCCAGGGCGCTGTCGCTGGTTTCGCCGGTCCGGTTCAGTGAGGCGGTGGAATCCATCATGTCCAGACTATGCGTTGCCAGAGCGGGCAATGCAAATCCCGGTTGGTGGCAGCCCGTGACTCTCCGGTATAATCCGCAGCCACACAGTCTGACCGGGGCCAATCAATGCTGGACAAGACCTCCACCGATCCGCGCGACGAAAGCAAACGCCTGCAGAAGAAGCTGCAGCGCGAGACCGGGCGTGCCATCGCGGATTTCGACATGATTGAGGAAGGCGACCGCATCCTGGTCTGTCTCAGTGGTGGCAAGGATTCCTACACCATGCTGGACATGCTGATGGTCCTGCGTCATCGGGCGCCGGTGAACTTCGAGCTTATGGCGGTGAACCTGGATCAGAAGCAGCCGGGTTTTCCCGAGCATGTGCTGCCGGATTACATGGCGCAGCTTGAAGTGCCGTTCCAGGTTCTGGAGAAGGACACCTACAGCATCGTGAAGGAGAAGATTCCCGAGGGGAAAACGGCCTGCGGTCTGTGCTCACGCCTGCGCCGGGGGATTCTCTACAATTTCGCGGAAGAGCAGGGCTGCACCAAGATCGCACTGGGCCATCACCGGGATGACATCCTTGAGACCATGATGCTCAACATGTTCCACGGGGGCACGCTCAAGGCGATGCCGCCCAAGCTGTTCAGCGATGATGGGCGCAATACCGTGATCCGGCCGCTGGCCTATTGCCGTGAGAAGGACATTGCCCGCTTCGCCGAACTGAGGGAGTACCCCATCATCCCCTGCAACCTCTGTGGTTCTCAGGAGAATCTTCAGCGGGAGATGGTCAAGGACATGCTCAACGACTGGGACCATCGTTTCCCGGGGCGGATCGAGAACATGTTCCGGGCCCTGCAGAACGTGGCGCCTTCCCATTTGGCGGATCCGCAGCTGTTTGACTTCTCCGGCAGGGGCGAGGCGCAGGAACAGGTTGCTGAGCCCCAGCGCGCGGAGCCCGGAACCGAATACGGCCAGGTCCAGGTGCTCAATATCTGAGCGCCAGCTCAGATGATCCGTGAGTAGCGCCCGGTCTGCGCCTGCTGGGCGCCGGCATCGAACAGCTGGCAGATGGCCCGGATCAGAAGGCGGCCGGGTGTGCGCACCGTCAACCGCTGCGCATCCTCTTCAATCAGGCCGTCTTCCACCATGGTCTGGCGTGCCGGCAGGGTATCGGCAAACACCTGATCAAAGGCCTCCCCCCACGCGGCCGCGAAGGCCTGCTTGTCCAGCGAGAAGTGACAGATCAGCTCCATGATCACGGCGCGGCGCATGCGGTCGTCGTCACTGAGCTCATAGCCCTTTTTCAGGGGTGTGCGGTTGAAATCCAGCTGCAGGTTCCAGGCGCCTTCGTCATGATGGTTCTGGAAGTAGCTGTCGGCGGCCTGGCTGATGGCGGAGACTCCCATGCCGATCAGGTCGCATTCCCCGTGGGTGGTATAGCCCTGGAAATTCCGGTGCAGTTCCCCGTTGCGCTGGGCGATGGCCAGTGTGTCATCCGGTTTGGCGAAATGGTCCATGCCGATGTAGACGTAGCCGGCCTCAAGCAGCCGGTTGATGGTGTCCTCAAGGATGCGGAGTTTTTCCTCCGGGGAGGGCAGATCCTCCTCGCGGATGCGCTGCTGGGGCATGAACCGGTCGGGCAGATGGGCGTAGTTGAACACCGACAGCCGATCCGGCGACAGCTCCAGCACCTGGTTCAGGGTTTCATGGAATGTCTCCCGGGTCTGGTGGGGCAGCCCGTAGATGAGATCCATGTTGATGGACCGGAAACCGAGATCCCGGGCTGTGACAATGCGGTTGGCCACCATCTCCCGGGGCTGGATCCGGTTCACCGCTTTCTGGACGGTCGGGTTGAAGTCCTGGACACCCAGGCTGATGCGGTTGAAACCGATGGAGCGCAGGACTTCCAGGGTTTCAGGGCCGCACTCGCGGGGGTCAATCTCAATGGAGTGGTCGCCGCTGTCGTCGTCCGCCAGCTGGAAGTGCTGGCGCAGCACGCTCATCAGTTCGCGCATTTCATCGTGGCTGATGAAAGTGGGCGTGCCGCCGCCCCAGTGGAGCTGGGTCGCCGGTCGTTCCTGCCCGCCGAACTGCCGGGAGCGCATGGCGATCTCCTGGTGCAGCCGTTCCAGATAGGGAGCAGCCCGGTCCCGTTTGCGGGTCACGATCTTGTTGCAGGCGCAGTAGTAGCACAGGTGCGCGCAGAACGGGATGTGCAGATAGAGTGAGAGCGGCGCGCCCGAGGCACGGCTTCGTTCAAGGGTCCGCTCGTAGGCCTCGCCGTTGAAGTCTTCGCTGAAGGCCAGCGCCGTCGGGTAGGACGTGTAACGGGGGCCTGACAGATCGTAGCGTGCGATCAGATCCGGGTCCCAGAGGAGGTTGATGCGTTCCGAAGCCATGGTGTCCTCCGACGGCAGGTTCTGTGCTGCACACAGCCTAACGCAGCCTGCGGCTGGACCTGTTGATATCGGTCAAACCCCGCCTTAATGGGAAAGAATCAGATGCTGGATCCTGGGGATGGTCCAGAGACCGAAAACGATCAGGGCCAGGCCCGTAACCCGGCGGAAGGCCGTGGACTGGCGCAGCCGGGTAATGCGGCTTGCCAGCAGGCCGGTGGCCACCATTGCCGGCACCGTGCCGAGCCCGAAGCTGAACATCAGCAGACCGGAGAGAACCGCATCCCCCTGGGTCAGGGCCCAGGCAAGGGTGCTGTAGACCAGGCCACAGGGCAGCCAGCCCCAGAGCAGCCCGAGCGGCAGGGCACGGCTCAGGCGGTCAACGGGCATGAAACGCTGGGTCAGGGGAGAGAGCCGCTGCCACAGGGGCGCGCCGATGCGTTCCAGGCTCATGATGCCCTGCCACCACTGACCCACGGCCAGGCCCAGCAGGATCAGCACAACACCGGCAAGGGTGCGCAGGACCATGCCGGCGCCGGGGACGCCTTCGGTCAGGAGCGCGCCCGGGAGGCCCGCGATCAGCCCGATCAGGCTGTAACTCAGGATCCGCCCGAGATTGTATCCCGCCAGCAGTGACAGCTGACGGCGCCGGTAACCCGGGCCAACAGGCAGGGCCAGGCTGAGTGAGCTGGCGATGCCGCCGCACATGCCCAGGCAGTGGGTGCTGCCCAGGAACCCGATGAGGAACGCTGAACCCAGGGTGGTGATGAGGGCATCAGTCATTCCGGATCGCTCCCTTCACGCTGGCGACTGGTTTGTTCGGTATGCTGCCGGGCTTCCGGGGGAATCCGGTCCTCGTCGTCATCGAAAAGGATCTGGTGAGCCGGCCCTTCCAGATCATCGAACTGGTCGTTGCGCACTGCCCAGATGAGTACCCGGACGGCGATCGCCAGCAGGATCAGTGACAGCGGAATCAGTATGTAGAGTATTGCCATCGGGCTTCATTCCTCCCAGACGCAGCGCATTCATCACCACAGCCACCGAGCTGGCGGACATGCCCGCGGCCGCGATCCATGGGATCACCAGACCCACCATTGCCAGAGGCAGGATCGCCGCATTGTACAACAGCGACAGGGTCAGGTTCTGGCGGATGACCCGGCGTGCCATGGGAGCGACCTTGAGCGCTTCCATCAGCGGCCACAGCCGCTCACCCAGAACCACGGCATCCGCCTGCAGGCGGGCGATATCACTGCTGCCGGCCATGGCCACGGACAGGCGGGCTCCCGCCAGACCGGGCAGGTCGTTGAGTCCGTCACCCACCATCATGACCCGGTTGCCCTCCGCCTCCAGGGCACGGATGCGCTCCAGTTTGGCCTCCGGTGACAGACGCCCTTCATACCGGTCGATGCCGAGTGCTCCGGCGACCCTTGCCACCTGGCCGGAATGATCGCCACTGAGGAGCACACAGTGCCAGCCCCGGGCACGCAGGGTCGCCAGCACCGGCTGCGCGTCCTCGCGCAGCGTATCATCCAGGGTGATCCGCCCCAGCCAGCCGGTCTCGCTCGCCAGGTGAACAGCCAGGGCGGCATCGTCATCGGTTTCCGGCGCAGAGGGCAGGTTGAGTTCAGCGGCGACGAAATCCGCCCGGCCCAGGGCCAGCCTGAGACCCTCGTTGAAGCCGGTGACGCCGCCGCCGGGATGGTTTTCCCGCTCGCTGATGACTGCTGCCGGTTCGTCCCGGAAGGCCCGTGCGATGGGATGCTCGGAGCCGCGTTCCAGTCCGGCTGCCAGCGCCCGGCAGTGCGCCTCGGAAATGCCGGACGACGGGGTGACAGAGGCAATACTGAGCTGGCCCCGGGTAAGGGTGCCGGTCTTGTCGAACACCAGGGTGTCCACTGTATTGAGCGTCTCCAGGGTCGAACCTCTCGTGGGAACGAAGCCGGCCCTGCGCAGCCGGTTGGTTGCCACGGTCAGCGCCGTCGGGGTGGCCAGCGACAGGGCGCAGGGGCAGGTGGCAACCAGAACCGCCAGGGTGATCGGAAAGGCCCGTGCGGGGTCCAGAAGCCACCAGACCAGAAAGGTGGCAGTGGCAGCCGCCAGCACCGCGGTGACAAAAATACCGGCAACGCGGTCCGCGATCTGCTGGGTCCGGGGTTTCTCGGCCTGGGCCCGGTCCAGAAGCCGGGTGATGGCGGAAAGCCGGGTGTTGTCCCCGGCCTGGTCCACGATCACCTCCAGGGGGTGCTCGGTGTTCACCGTGCCCGCCGAGACTGGCTCGCCCGGTCCCCGGGAGACCGGCAGCGATTCACCGGTCAGCATGGATTCATCCAGTGCGGATTGGCCACAGGCCACATGGCCATCCGCGGCCAGGGTATCCCCAGGGCGTATGCGGATACGGTCACCGGGGTTCAGGTCACGGGCACGCACCACGGTCTCGGTGTCCCCATCGATGCGCAGTGCCGTGCCGGGCATGGCATTGATCAGCGACAGGTTTTCCAGGCCCGCCCGGTAGCGGGCGCGGCCCTCGAGAAATCGCCCCAGGCCGAGGAAGAAGGTGAACATCGAGATGGATTCGAAATAGACATGTTCGCCGCCAAAGAGGGTCACATGGACGCTCGCCAGGTAGCCGGCAAGGATCGCGATGGACACGGGCACATCCATGCCCGGATGACGGTGCCGGAGGTCCCGGACTGCTGCCTGGAAAAAGGGAACGGCGCTGTAGAGCACCACAGGTGTGGCGATGACGAAACTGGCCCAGCGGAACAGTTGGACCATGGCCGGGTCGGATTCCGTGCTGAGCCCGAACTGGAGCGGGTAGGCCAGCATCATGGTCTGAAGTGCTGCAATGCCCGCGATTCCGATCCGGATCATGGCCTGTTTCTGCTGGTTGCGTATTCGCTCCTCCCACTCGCCGGGGCGGAATGGAGACGCCTGGAAGCCCAGTTCGCGGATCCCCAGCAGGAGGTTGCCCAACCCGGTGACCTGAGGGTGCCAGACCAGATGGGCGCGTTGGGTGCTGTGATTGATGCGGATGGACTCAAGCCCCTCAAAACCGGCCAGGTGATGCTCGATCAGCCAGATGCAGGCGGCACAGCTGAGACCGTCGATCATCAGCCAGGTCTCGTAGAGCCCATCATCCCGGGCATGGACAACCTCGTCGAGGAGCTGACGGTCGTTGTAGTGCAGGCACTCGGCACGGACACGGTCGTCAACCGGGTCCGGCGTGGTGATGGGGCCGTCAATCTGCTGGTAGAAGCGGTCGAGCCCCTCGTCGAGGATGATGCGCGAGACCGCGAGACAGCCCTCACAGCAGAACGCCTCGGTCCGGCCGGCGATGTCGCCGGTGACGGGGGGTGTTTCCGGCAGGGGTTCCCGGCAGTGGAAGCAGGCGCCGGCAGCCGCCGTCATTGCTGACGCGCCTCCCGGATGGGTTTCAGGGTAAGTGGCTGTTCCAGAGGCGTTACAAGCGGCCCCCTGAGGCGCCAGTCATTACCGGTGTTGCGGATATCAATGTACCAGCGCCCGTCGCTGAGGGGCTGCACACGGGCACGGTAGCGGCCTTCCCCGACACGCTGGGCGATGGTGGTCTGATCGCGGTCGCCCAGGGTGGCATGAGTCAGTTCCACCTGGAGCCGTTCCCAGTTCCGCTGCTCCGGGGACTCAAGCAATATGTTAAGGCGCTCACCGTCGGTGAAGCTGACTTTGCCCGTCAGGTCCAGATTGGCGGCCTTGATATCCCGCGAAAGCTCGCGGTTGATACCCATGCCCTCATCGTAATAGTCATCCTCTACCATCGAGACATGCTGCTCCATGGAAAACAGAATCAGAAAGATGCTCCAGAGGATGGTGATCCCAGGGATCGCGATAAGGACCCACGGCCAGGGCTCGCGGTACCAGGGGCGCTTGGTGTCGTCGTCTGTCATGGTGGTTCCGGCGTTGTTCAGGGTCTGGGGCCGATGAAGGGGGCCTCAGCGCTGTTGCGCGCTTCGGAGCCCTCGGCGATGACTTCAAAGGTGACGGGCGTACTCATTCCCTCAAGCTCACGCTGCGGGATTCTCACCACTGCCGGAAGAGAGCGCGTGTCCAGTGGCCCGAGCTCCATGGCGATGGGCTCGAGCAGATGGGTGCCCTCGGGACCGGCAACCCGCACGCTGAGTTCGCGTGTCTGATTGGTGCGGTTGCTCAACTTGAGGCTGTAGGAGTTCTCAATGGTTGCGTTGGGGCCGGTTTGGTAGAGCCCTCCCCGGTCGCGGGTGACCTCGATGTCCAGCGTGTCACGCTGCATCAGAAGGACGGCCATGGTTCCAAGCAGAAGTGCCATGGCCACTCCGTACCCAAGAGTCCGGGGCTGGAAGCGGCGGCGGGGCTGGCCTTCAACTTCCCGCTCCGTCGCGTACCGGATCAGGCCACGGTCATAGCCCATACGGTCCATAACCTGGTTGCAGGCATCAACGCAGAGGCCACAGTCGAGGCATTCGTACTGCATGCCATTGCGGATATCAATACCGGTGGGGCATACCTGCACGCAGATGCTGCAGTCGATGCAGTCACCAAGACCCGCCTCAGCGCGGTCTGTATCTTTGCGCCTGGGACCTCGGGGCTCGCCCCGGTTGGCATCATAGGTGACTGTCCGCGTGTCCGGAGAGAACATGACGCTCTGGAAACGGGCGTAAGGGCAGACGTAGAGGCAGACTTTCTCACGCATCCAGCCTGCGTTGAGGTAGGTGGCCACCGAAAAGAAGCCAATCCAGAAAACGGCCCAGCCAGTGGTGACGCTGAAGGTGAACAGATCCGGCACCAGTTCGCGGATGGGGTAGAAGTAGCCGACGAAAGTAACACCGGTCCAGAACCCTATCCCCAGCCAGAGGGCGTGCTTTAGGACCTTACGTGGCAGCCACTGGCTCAGTGACCCCTTCCGGTCAAGCTTCATGCGCTGGTTTCGGCTGCCTTCCACCTTCTCTTCGACCCACATGAAGATAAAGGTCCAGGCGGTCTGGGGGCAGGTGAACCCGCACCATATACGGCCAAAAAGCGTGGTGACGAAGAACAGCCCGAACGCGGCGATAATAAGGAGCAGCGTCAGGATGAAGAAGTCCTGGGGCCAGAAGGTGGTCCCCAGGAGATGGAACTGGCGTTCCGGCAGATCAAAGTGGACCAATGGCCGCCCGTTGATCTGGATCCAGCAAGCAGCGAAGTACAGACCCATGAGCGTCCAGAGAGTGACGGTCCGCAGCTTCTGGTAGAAACCGGTGGTGCTGCGGACGTAGATCCGGTCTGGGTTGGGCCCGGCGTCAACCTGGCGTACGGGTATGTCGCTCATTCCGCTCCTTTCTCGCGATGCTGGCCGGAGAGCCGGTAAACATAGGCGGCCATGAGGTGGATCTGGTCCTCGGACAGCTGCTTCTGGGCCGGCATATGACCGTTACGACCATACTGGAGGGTCTCCATGATGGTGCCACGATCGCCGCCATAGAGCCAGGTGTCGTTGGTCAGGTTGGGGGCGCCCATGTTCTGGTTGCCCTTCGCATTCTGACCGTGGCACGTGGAGCAGGCCTGGGCGAAAAGTGGTTTGCCCCGTTCCGCGGCTGCTTCATTCACGTCACTGCGGTCATTGAGCGAAAGCACATATTCGGTAATGTCGCCGAGCTGATCATTGCTCAGGTTCGGGTTGATGCCGCGTGCTGGCATGTTCGCCTGACGGCCATTGGTCAGGGTGTGCTTGATGGCATCCACACTGCCGCCCCAGATCCAGTTATCGTCGGTGAGGTTGGGGAAACCATAGCCGCCGCGCCCGGCGGAGCCGTGACAGGTGGCGCAGTTGTTGGAGAACAGACGCTGGGCTGCCTGCATGGCCTCACCATTGTGCGCCAGCTCCGGTGCGGGAGTGTCGGCGTACTGGGCGAAAAGCGGTCCGTATTTCTCGCGTGCCGCTTCCATCTCACGCTCCCATGCTTCGGTCTGGCTCCAGCCAAGGAGACCCTGGTAGTTGCCCAGTCCTGGATACAGCGCCAGATAGAGCAGGGAGAACAGGATCAGCCCGATGAACATCCAGTACCACCATTTCGGCAGCGGGTTGTCCAGCTCTTCGATCCCATCGACTTCATGGCCCACGCTGCGGTTCTCCACGCGGTCGGAAGGCTGGTTCCGGCGTACGATCCAGACCAGCCACCAGCACCCAAGGACCACAATCAGGATCAGCGCGCTGATCCAAATGCTCCAGAAACTACTCATCGTGGTTGTCTCTCCGTTGCTGTTCGATGGTGCGCGCTTCCATGTCCTCGTCCTCGAAAACCAGGTGCGCGGCCTGTTCGTTTTCCCGTTGCCGGGAAGGGCTGAAGGCCCAGATGCAGATCCCCACAAAGAGAGCAATCATCAGCAGCGTATGAATGCCCTTGAACTGACTGAGCAACGTTTCCCACGGCATGTTGTTACCTCTGCTCCGGTATAGCGGTGCCCAATTGCTGCAGATACGCGATCAGCGCCTGGATCTCAAAAGTCCCGCGGACGTTCTCCTCAGCGTTTGCGATCTGCTCATCGGTGTAGGGAACGCCCAGTGTGCGCAGGGCCCGCATCTTGGTTGCGGTCTGGGTTGGGTCCACCTTCTGTTCGAAAAGCCAGGGATAGGCCGGCATGTTGGATTCCGGAACCACCATCCGCGGGTCATAGAAGTGGAGGCGGTGCCAGGCATCCGAATAGCGACCGCCCACGCGGGCCAGATCCGGCCCTGTGCGCTTGGAGCCCCACAGGAAGGGATGGTCGTAGACGTGCTCACCAGCCACTGAGTAGTGGCCGTAACGCTCCGTCTCCGCGCGGAAAGGCCGTACCTTCTGGGTATGGCAGACGTGGCAGCCCTCACGGATGTAGATGTCACGGCCTTCAAGCTCAACAGCGCTCAGGGGCTCAAGCCCCTCAACCGGTTCGTTGACCTGAGAGTCGAAGAACAGGGGAACGATCTCCGCCAACCCGCCGAGGCTGACCACCACAATGATCAGCCCGACCATCAGGCCAAGGTTTTTCTCAACTTTCTCATGGCTCATGCGTTCGCTCCCTGCACTGCGTCAGTGGAATCATCAAGGGCGCCGGTTTCACTCTGGCCAACAGTCCGCCAGACGTTGTAGGCCATTACCAGCATGCCGGCCAGGAAGAAGGCGCCGCCGATGAAGCGCACAACATAACCGGGATAGCTGGCCTCAACCGCTTCTACGAAGCTGTAGGTGAGGGTGCCATCATCGTTCACGGCACGCCACATCAAGCCCTGCAGCAGGCCGTTGATCCACATGGAGACGGTGTAGAGCACCACGCCGATTGTTGCGAGCCAGAAGTGCAGGTTGATCAGCGGGATGCTGAACATGCTCTTGAGCCCGTACAGGCGCGGGAACAGGTGATAGAGCGCACCAAAGCTGATCATGGCAACCCAGCCCAGAGCTCCGGAGTGCACATGACCCACGGTCCAGTCCGTGCTGTGGGACAGGGCGTTGACCGTACGGATCGACATCAGCGGGCCCTCGAAGGTGGCCATGCCGTAGAAGGAAACCGCCACGATCAGGAAGCGCAGGATGGGGTCAGTGCGCAGCTTGTACCAGGCGCCGGACAGGGTCATGATGCCATTGATCATGCCACCCCAGCTTGGAGCCAGCAGGATCAGGGACATGACCATGGAAGCGGTCTGGGCCCACTCCGGAAGCGGGCTGTAATGCAGGTGGTGGCCACCGGCCCAGACGTAGGTCGCGATCAGTGCCCAGAAGTGCACGATCGAGAGCCGGTAGGAATAGATGGGCCGGTTGGCCTGCTTGGGCACAAAGTAGTACATCAGGCCCAGGAAACCCGCCGTCAGGTAGAAACCCACCGCGTTATGGCCGTACCACCACTGCACCATGGCATCAATGGTTCCGGGGTAGATCGAATAGGATTCGAACCAGCCGACCGGGATGGCCAGATTGTTGACCACGTGCAGGATAGCGATGGTGATGATGAAGGCGCCGTAGAACCAGTTGGCCACATAGATGTGCTTGACCCGGCGCCGTGCGATAGTGCCGAAGAACACGTAGGCGTAAGTCAGCCAGACCACCGCGATCAGGATATTGATGGGCCACTCGGGCTCAGCATATTCCTTGGTGGTGGTGTAGCCCAGTGGCAGCGTGATAGCGACCAGAACGATCACCACTTGCCAGCCCCAGAAGGTGAAAGCGGCGGCCTGATCGGAGATCACCCGTGCCTGGGAAGTGCGCTGCACCACATAGTAGGAGGTGGCAAAGAGGGCACTGCCGGCAAAGGCAAAGATGACCGCATTGGTGTGCAGTGGGCGCAGGCGCCCAAAGCTTGTCCAGGGCAGGTCAAAGTTCAGTTGGGGAAGGAACATCTGGGCAGCGATGAACACGCCCAGACCCATTCCGACGATACCCCATACCACGGCGGCTATGGCAAACTGCCTGACCACCCGGTAGTTATAGGTTTCCGCGGACGTCTGTGTTTCCATGTTCGGCTCTTCCGGGACTGTTTGGAGGGTATGCGCAGCGTAGGCAACGCAGCGCTGGTGCTCAATGATATATGTCAAAACCTTAATGCGGTAGTGCCTTTGGATATACTCTTTAATGGCGAACAGGGGCCGGTTCTGGTTCTCGCCCACGGATCCGGCGCACCTGCTGATTCCGTGCCCATGGAGCGGCTTGCCACCGCGCTGGCGGCGGCAGGCTTCCGTGTCCGACGATTCGAGTTTCCGTTCATGGCGCAGCGTCGTACCACCGGCAAGCGACGTCCACCGGATCGTCCTCCCGTTCTGCTCCAGGTCTGGAGAGAAGTCATCGAAGAGGTTGGGCGCCGCGAGCCGGATGCGGACCACCTCTGGATCGGTGGGCGATCCCTGGGGGGCCGTACGGCCTCCATGCTGCTGACGCCGGAGCAGCGTCCGGAACCCGTGTCCGGAGCCCTGGTGTTCGGCTACCCCTTCCATCCGCCACGCAGGCCCGAACAGTGGCGGACGGATCACTTCGCGGAACTTGAGCGGCCCCTTTGGATCGCGCATGGGGAGCGCGATCCCTTCGGGAAGCGAAGCGAGCTGGAGCCACGCATGCCATTTCCAGGACCGGTCCATCTGGAGTGGGTGGCCGATGGAGACCATGAACTGATGCCCACACGCCGCAGCGGCCTGGATCCGGAGCGGGTTCTGGCGACAGCCGCGGAGAGTGCGCGGGCTTTCGTGAAGGCAACGGAGACGGACAGGTAATGACTGAAACAGGTGTGATCCGGGCGCTGTGCCGGCCCGGCTTTGAGGCGGATGCAGGGCAGGAACTGGTCAGCCGCGCCGCAGAGGTTGGCGGTTATGGTTTCTTTGTCCCGGAAGCCGCCGGCTGGATACGCTTTGAGCTGCCCGGCCAGGCCGCGGAACCGGTCATGCGGGCGGTGTCGTTGCGCAACCTGGTCTTCGTGCGGGACTGGTATTCCGGCATCGGTGTAGTGGATCCGCTGCCTGGCGAGGACCGTGTTGGTGCCGTTCTCGAGGGGCTGCGTGATGCCGGAGAGAGCGGGCCCTTCGGGCGTGTGGATGTGCATGTGCCCCTGGGGGAGACTGAAGAGGCGTTACCGCGCTTTGCCCGCAAGTGGACCAGCCCACTGGCGAAAGCGCTGCGCGGCGCGGGCATCCTGCAGGGGAACCCTGATGGGGATGCGGGTGCACCGGGTCTGGAAATCCTGCTCCCGGATTTCAGTCGGGCCCTGCTCGCCCGCCGGGATCCAGCCCTGTCATCGGCCTTTCATGAAGGCGTCCCGCGCCTTCGGATGCCGGGTACGGCCCCCAGCCGCTCAACGCTGAAACTGGAGGAGGCCCTTCACCGGTTTTTCACCACGGATGAGCGCGAGCGTCTGCTGCGGCATGGCATGACGGCGGTGGATCTGGGCGCCGCTCCGGGTGGGTGGACGTGGCAGCTGGTGCAGCGTGGGCTGGCCGTGACCGCGGTGGACAACGGGCCCATGGACGAGGCGTTGATGGCCTCCGGGCTGGTGACCCACAGGACGGAGGATGCCTTCAGCTGGCGGCCGTCGCACCCGGTGGACTGGCTGGTCTGCGATATTGTGGATCGGCCTGCCCGGGTCGTGGAGCTGATGGCGGAGTGGCTTGAGAACCGGCTGTGCCGGCTGGCGGTGTTCAACCTGAAGCTGCCCATGAAGCAGCGCTGGGCGTGCTGGCAGGAATACAGGGCGCGCCTGGAGGAAAGCATCGCCGCCAGCGGCGCGGACCTGACGGTCAGAGCCGCTCACCTGTATCACGACCGGGAGGAGATCACCTGCTGTGTGGCGCCGCTCACACGTTCCCGGTAGGGACTGCGTATTCCAGCACCGTGATGCGCTCATCGGACTCCAGCAGCGGCCGGATACGATTGATCTTCTCCCGGCGCTCCGTGGAATCGTACCAGCGGTACCAGTCCGCGGTTGAGCGCCAGGTTGAGAGGATCACCCGGTGACGGGAATTGTACTCATCCTTGAGGGATTCGCCGGAAATGAACCCGGGAATCTCAACAGCGTTGCGCAGGGCCTGGCGGGCCTGGGCATCATAGGTGCTCTCCATGGCTTCAGCGATATAGCGCTCGATGATGACACGGATCATGGTTGTTCTCTCCCCGAAAGCTCCCTGTTACTCATGCGGTTACCTTTGAATATGGTATCCTTACCCTAATTCTGGCAGAAAATTCGGAAAACGCGTGTACGGAGGTTCCGCCATTGACCCGGGAGTACGATGCAACCCTTGATGCCACCGGTCTGGTCTGCCCGGAGCCGGTCATGATGCTGCATAACCGCATTGCGGATGTGCCGGTTAACGGGGTGCTGCGGGTGATCGCCACGGATCCGTCCACGCAGCGTGACATTCCGCGTTTCTGCCAGTTTCTCGGCCATCGTCTGGTCGAGGAGGAAGCTGGCGACGAGCAGTATACCTACTGGATCGAGCGCACCGTCTGAACGGCGTCAGCGTCGCATGTTCAGGAGCCCAGCCCCGACGATGAACACGCAGCCGATGGCCTGGTTGAGGGTGAACGGTTCCGACCAGATCAGCCAGCCCAGAAGCGCCGCAAAAACCACCGACGAATAGGTGAACTGGCCGATACGGCCAGCCGGCGCAATGCGGTAGGCGGTCGTGATCAGCATCTGGGCGGCCGTGGCGCAGGCAGCGATGGAAACCAGCCCGAGCCACTGCCACAGGGTGGGCCAGGTCCAGTTCAGCAGGGCAGCCGGCGCCGAGACCGTGGTTGCCACGATGCCGAAGTAGACCACGATGCGCGCACTGGGCTCGCGCGTGCCCATGCGGCGGATCGCGACCTTGGCCGTGCCACCCAGAACCGCCCCCGAGACCCCCGCCGTCACGAAGAGTACGTCCTGCATGCCGGCATGACCGGGCTGCAGCAGGACCACCACCCCGCAGAATCCCAGCACAATGGTCATCAGGGCCCAGAGTGAGGTGCGTTCTCCCAGCCAGAGGAAGGCGATCAGCGGGATGAAGAAGGGCGATGTGAGCTTGAGCAGCACCGCCTCGGTCAGCGCCAGTCCCCCCAGGCTGAAGAAGTAGCAGTACATGGCGGAGACGCCCACCACACCCCGGACCACATGAAAGCGCAGGTTGGTTGTGCGCAGGCAGTCCGGCCCCTGGCGCCACAGCATGATGGGCAGAATGATGCTGAGCCCCAGGGCGTTGCGCGCAAACACCAGCATGGTGTTGTCGAGTTCCGGGGCCAGTGCCTTGACCTGTGCTCCCATCAGGGCGAGCAGGAGTTCGCCGGCAAGAACACAGGCGGCGCCCTGGTGCAGGGGCGATCGCAGGCTGAAACCGGCCACGCTCAGACGCCTGTCCGCTCGCGGACACGCTCAAGGTGCTCGAGGAACTCGTCCTGGTCCATTTCGCCAAGGATGCGCGCCTGCTTGAGCTCCTCTCCCTGGGCGTTGAAGAACAGCAGGGTGGGCGGCCCGAAAAGGTTGAAACGGTCGAGCAGGGCCTGGTCGGCGGCCGTGTTGTCCGTTACATCCACCTGGAGGCGCTCGAAGCCCCTCATGGCTTCCAGGACCGGCTCGGTGTCGAATACCTGACGTTCCATCACCTTGCAGCTGATGCACCAGTCCGCGTAGAAATCCAGGATCACCGGCTTGCCGGCCTCGGCTGCCCGTTCCAGACGGGCTTCGATACGATCAGCGTCGACGATCCGCTCAAAGGGTTCTTCCGGTAGCCCGGAGGCGCCATTTCCGGACCCGGCACGGAAGGGCTCAAGGGGCCGCAGAGGGTCACTGGCCCCGGCCATGGCGCCGGCCAGAAGCATGGCGGCCACCAGCACCAGCACCACGCCGATGCCCTTGCGGGTGCGTGGCCAGCCTTCTCCCAGGGGTTCAAAAGCGCCCAGCTGGACCCCGGTGACCGCCAGCAGGAGGGCCCAGAGCACCAGTGTGGCCGGGCCGGGGATCACCCGTTCCAGCAGCCAGATGGCGACGGCCAGCATGAGGATGCCGAAAGCCGCCTTGATGCGGTTCATCCAGGGGCCGGGCTGCGGCATGAAGCGCCGTCCCCCGGTACCCACCAGGATCAGTGGCGTACCCATGCCCAGCGCCAGGGCAAAGAGCGCAAGTCCGCCCATGGCCGCATTCTGGGTGGCACTCAGATAGACCAGGGCGGCGGCCAGCGGTGCCGTGACGCAGGGGGAGACAATCAGGGCGGAGAGAGCGCCTATGCCCGCCACGCCGGCGACATTACCACCGCTGAGGCGCTCACTCTGGCGCGTGAGGCGGTTCATGACGCGCTCCGGAAGGCGGATCTCGAAAACGCCGAACATGGCCAGTGCCAGCAGCGTGAACAGCCCGGCAAAGAGGGCCAGAACCCAGGGGGCCTGGAGATGGGCCTGGATGTTGAAGGAGGCACCGAGCAGGCCCACCAGCACGCCCGCCGCGGCATAGGTCAGCGCCATACCCAGGACATAGGCCAGGGAGAGGTAGAAGGCCTGCAGAGTGTTGAGCTGGCGCTGGCCGGCGACAACCGCCGAGACGATCGGGATCATGGGCAGCACGCAGGGTGTGAAGGTCAGCCCCAGCCCCAGGCCGTAGAACACCAGCATGGCCCAGAGCAGGGAGTCGCTGCTCAGCAGTGTCTCCAGGCTGCCGCCACGCCAGCGGCCGTCATCGCCGCCGGAGGGGGGAAAACTGTCGCTGCCCGCTGAGGCACTGGAGGCGGTGTCCTTCTCCGGTGCCGGATACATCACGCTGCCGTCGGCGGGGTTGTAGCGCAGTGTCTCCGTCTGGGGCGTGTAGCACAGGCCGGCCTCGGCACACCCCTGCCATTCCACGGTGACACGGATGGGGCTGCTACCATGACCCTCGGCGGGGCTCAGGCTGGCACTGACTGGCTCGTAGAAGACGGGGGTTTTGCCGAAATAGGGATCATCCTTGATGTTACTGTCAATGCTGAACCGCGGGGGCAGGGCAAGGGCATCCGCCGGTTCGGTCTCGATGCTGATGCGGTTCTCGTAGAGGTAGTACTCTGGCGTCACGTCCCAGTTCAGGACGAGCTCACCGTCTTCCGCCCAGGCCGTGAACGGAAAAGCTTCCTCGACCGGTGGAAAGTTACCGCCGCTGCCGTCGGAGAACGGTGACTGGGCGGCAGCCGGGCCGACAAGAGCGAACAGCAGGATCAGCAGACGCGTCAGGATGATGGGGACTCCTATGGCTCGGAAGTGGGCTGAGCGCGCCTATTATAACGAATGCTTGAAGGTTGCGGCACAATCCCTAGACTGGCGCCATGATGTCAGCTGAACCTCTCCCGGATTCCTACGCGGATCTAGTACGGCTGTTCAACGGCCTTTTCCAGCCCAGCCACGCCACCATTCTGGTGCCCGGTGGGGATGAACCCGAGTACCTGCCGGCCGATGGCGAGTGCCGGTGGAATCGGATAGTATTTGCCCATGGTTTCTACGCCAGTGCCCTGCATGAGGTCAGCCACTGGTGCATAGCCGGCCATCGTCGCCGTCAGCTCTACGACTACGGCTACTGGTATGAACCCGATGGTCGTGATGGGGATAGCCAGGCCATGTTTGAGCAGGTCGAGGCCAGGCCCCAGGCCCTTGAGTGGCTGTTCACGGTGGCCGCGGGTCGCCGTTTCCATCTGAGCATGGACAACCTGGCCGGTGAGGTGCCCGGGCAGAGGGAGCGCTTTGCCGAAAGGGTGCATGCCGAGGTGCGGCGCTGCCTGGATGAGGCCATGCCCCCCAGGGCCGCCCGGTTTCTGGACGCATTGCAGGCCTTTTACGGCACCCGGCATTATTTCCAGGGCTACCCCTTCACCCGGGCCCAACTGATTGGATCAGAGGAGGTTCAATGAACAACCAGGCCGAAACCCCTGCGGAAACAGAGCCAGAGAAGGTGGAGCAGGGCCAGGAGCAGAACCAGAGTCAGGACAATCAGGAGGCGGTGCCGCAGCCCCGATTTCGGGATTTCAATCTGGATGAGCGGTTGCAGCGCGCTATTGATGAGCTTGGCTTTGAGCATTGCACCGGCATCCAGGGCGAGGCGCTGCCGAAGACCCTGAAGGGGCTGGATCTCATCGGCCAGGCCCAGACCGGCACCGGCAAGACAGCCGCTTTCCTGATCAGTGCCATCCAGCGTCTGCTGGAGAACCCCATTCCCTTTGAGCAGCGCTATGCCAGTGAACCCCGGGTTCTGGCACTGGCGCCGACCCGTGAGCTGGCGATGCAGATCGCCCGGGATGCGGAAGCGCTGACCCGTCACAGTGGCCATAACGTGGTGACCACTGTGGGCGGTATGAACTACGACCGCCAGCGCAAGCAGATCCGCAATGAAGCCATCGATATCCTGGTGGCGACGCCGGGGAGGCTGCTGGATTTCCTTGGCAGCAAGGACGTCTTCCTGGATCAGCTTGATCTTCTGATACTGGACGAGGCGGACCGGATGCTCGACATGGGCTTCATCCCGGACGTGAAGAAGATCATCCGGCACTGCACCCCGAAGTCCGGACGCCAGACCGTGCTTTTCAGTGCCACCTTCAACCAGGATGTGCTCAACCTGGCTGCCATGTGGAGTGAGAACGCGGAATTCATCGAGATCGAGCCGGAAAGCAAGGCGGCTGAACGGGTTGAACAGATCTTCTTCACGGTCAGCGATTCCGACAAGGAGATGGTGCTGATCAATTTCCTCCAGCGGGACGAGGTCAGCCGCGCCATTGTTTTCGCCAACCGGCGGGACCAGACCCGGGATCTGGAGGCGAAGCTGCGCGCTCACGGGGTGCATTCGGCGCTGCTGTCTGGCGAGATCCCCCAGAACAAGCGCATCAGCACCCTCAACCGCTTCAAGGAGGGGGATATCCGGGTGCTGGTGGCCACGGATGTGGCGGCCCGCGGCATCCATGTGGAAGACGTCTCCCACGTGTTCAACTTCAACCTGCCCGACAATCCCGAGGATTACGTGCACCGGATCGGGCGCACCGGCAGGGCTGGCGCCTCCGGAACCTCGGTCACCCTGGCCGGTGAGGATGACAGCTTTGTGCTCCCGGATCTGGAGAACTACCTGAACCAGTCACTGAGTTTTGTACGCCCACCGGACCCGCTGATGGTGCCGCTGCCGGAACCGGCAAAAAAGCCTGAGCCTGAGCATTCGGAGGGCGGAGACGGCAAGCCCGGGCGCCAGCGTAATCGCAATCGCAGCCAGCGCCGGGAAGAAGACGCCTCCGGATGAGCGGACTGCGCATCCTGGCGGACGAGAATATTCCCGCGCTGCCGGCCTGCTTCGGTGGTTCCGGTGAAATCCGGACCCTGCCGGGGCGCTCCATCCGCCAGGCCGATCTGCAGGATGTGGACGTTCTCCTGGTGCGCTCCGTTACCCGTGTCGACGCGGCCCTTCTGGAGGGAACGCCCGTGCGCTGGGTGGGCACGGCCACCATCGGCACGGATCATCTGGATACCCACTGGCTTGAGCAGCAGGGCATTGCCTGGGCCTCAGCACCGGGCTGCAATGCCGAGGCGGTTGCCGATTACGTGCTGGCCGTGCTGGCACTGGCCGCCGTTGAACAGGGGAAGGCCCTGACGGATGGTGCCGTCGGGATTGTGGGTTGCGGCAATGTCGGCAGCCGTGTTCACAGGCGACTGCAGGCGCTCGGCATTGAAACCCGGGTAACCGATCCACCATTGGCCCGGAGCGGTGTCACGGGCCTGGTCGGACTGGATGAGGTTCTGGCCTGTGACCGGATCGCGCTGCATGCGCCACTGGTCCGGGGCGGATGCTGGCCCACGGAACACCTGCTGGATGCCGGGCGCATTCAGGCCCTGAGGCCGGATCAGGTGCTGATCAGCGCGGGACGTGGCGCGGTTGTGGACAACGCCGCCCTGGGTGAACGCCTGGAGGCTGCTGACGGTGGCCCTTGGACGGCACTGGATGTCTGGGAAGGAGAGCCGCTGGTTGATCCGCAGCTTGCGCGCATGGTCCGCATCGCCACGCCCCACATCGCCGGCTACAGCCTGGAAGGCAAGCTGCGGGGAACCGTGATGCTGGCCCAGGCCCTGAATCGCTGGCTGGCTGTGGAGTCGGAGCCAGCCCTGGAAGCACTGGTGCCCGAGCCGGCCACACTGGATGCGCTTCCCGCCACCCTGGAGGAGATGTTGCTGGCCACCTATGATCCGCGCCGCGACGCCCACCAGCTCCGTGCGACCCTCGACCGTTCCCGGTCCAGCAGGGCCAGTGCGTTTGACCGTCTGCGCAGGGACTATCCGGTCCGCCGGGAGTTGGGTTTCCACCATCTGTCAGCGGGCAGTGACCCGGTCCTGAACCGCCAGCTGGAGGCCGCTGGCTTCACGCTCATCTACTGATGGGTGCGGTTGCGCAGCGCCTCGATGCGCTCGTCCAGCGGCGGGTGGCTGGCGAAGAGCTTCTGGAGCCCGGAACGCACACCACTGGTGATGCCGAAGGCCTGCATGCTGTCCGGCATTTCATCCGGCATTCCCGCCTCCCGCTTGAGTCTCTGCAGCGCCGAGATCATGCCCTCGTTGCTGCCCCAGCGGGCGCCGGCGGCATCCGCCCGGAACTCCCTGCGCCGTGAGAACCAGAACACGATGGTGCTCGCCAGGATGCCGAGCACGATCTCGGCAACGATCGTCACCATGATGAAGCCGATACCGTGGCCGCCGTCATTTTTGAACACGGCGCGGTCAACGAATGAGCCCACCACTCGCGCGAGAAAGATCACGAAGGTGTTCACAACGCCCTGAATCAGAGCCAGCGTCACCATATCGCCGCTGGCAACATGCCCCATCTCATGGGCCAGAACAGCCCGGATCTCATCCTTGTTGAAGCGCTGCAGCATGCCTTCGCTGACCGCCACGAGCGCCTCGTTCCGGTTCCAGCCCGTGGCGAATGCATTGGACTGCTGGGCCGGGAAGATGGCGATTTCGGGCGTCTTCACACCCGCTTCCCGGGCGATCTGCTGCACGGTTTCAACCAGCCACTGCTCCGCCGGGTTTGAGGGATTCTCGATAACCCGGGCCCGCGTGGACTTCTTGGCAATCCACTTGGACATCAGAAGCGAGACGAAAGAGCCACCGAAGCCGATTACCGCGGCAAAGATCAGCAGGGCGGTGAAGTTCAGCCCCTGCTGTTCGAAATAGCTGTCAAAGCCCAGGAGGCGCAGCGTGACGCTGGCCAGAATGATCACCGCCAGGTTGGTGGCGAGCAGAAGCAGTATTCTCATGGGTCGTCCTCTCCCGGATCAGGACCTGTTATCCAGCGCTTTATATTGGGGGTTCCAGGGCGGGATTCAAGCGCGGAATACGTGTATTACAGAAGGTTCAGAGACGTGTGGGCGGATCGAAGAGAAACCGGTGGACCGTTTCCGAGAGTTCCGTCGAGGTCCCGTTCGCCATGCACTGACGGATGCGGTTCACGGCGAGGGCGGCTTCCCGGATCAGCCCGCTGCCGCCGGCCGCTTCGCCCTCGGGGTGCTGGGTGGAGAGCCTGTTGAAACACTCCGCGGTGAGCACGGCCTGGTCCACGGCATCCTGGCCGATCACGGACTCGTACCGCAGCAGCCCTTCGTCGGCCAGCCAGAGCATGGTGCCGAAGCAGGCCATGTGGCGGTTGCTGTGCAGACCGAATTCGTCGGGCTCGTCGTCGCCGGCGATGTCCTCCACAAAAACCGCGCCCTTGCGCGGGAAGCGGTTGTAGAGGTGGATCAGGATCGCAGCCGTGTCCCGGTAGAAATCCTCAATGTGGAGATCGGCCATGGGCGCTCTCCCTCAGTCCTGCCGGTAATGCTCCAGGAAACGGCCGAGACGGCCAATGGCGTCCTCCAGCATGTCCACCCTGGGCAGGAAGACCACCCGGAAGTGCTGGGTGTCCGGCAGATTGAAGGCCGAGCCGTGTACCAGCAGCATCTGTTCCTGTCGCAGCAGGTCGTAGACCATCTGTTCATCGCTGCGGATGGGGTAGACCTCCGGATCCAGGTGCGGAAAGAGATACAGTGCACCCGAGGGTTTCACGCAGCTGACGCCGGGGATGTCGTTCAGCATCTTCCAGGCCAGGTCCCGCTGTTCGCAGAGGCGGCCACCGGAAACCACCAGGTCATTGATGGACTGGTAGCCCCCCAGGGAGGTCTGGATGGCGGTCTGGGCCGGCACATTGGCGCACAGGCGCATCGAGGCCAGCATGTTGATGCCCTCGATCAGGCCCTCGGCACGGTGCTTGGCGCCGCTGATGATCATCCATCCGGCGCGGTAGCCGGCAGCTCGGTAGTTCTTGGAGAGGCCGCCGAACGTCATGAACAGGATGTCATCCGCCAGGGAGGCGGCCGGTATGTGTTTGTTGCCGTCGTACAGGATCTTGTCGTAGATCTCGTCAGCCAGTACGACCAGATCGTGCTCGCGCGCCAGCCGGATCACCTGTTCCAGCAGATCGGCAGAGTAGACTGCGCCCGTGGGATTGTTGGGGTTGATCAGAACAATGGCCCGGGTGCGCGTGGTGATCTTGGCGCGGATATCGTCAATGTCCGGGTACCAGTCCTGCTTCTCGTCGCAACGGTAGTGCACGGGCCGGCCGCTGGAGAGGGTGGTCGCGGCCGTCCACAGCGGATAGTCCGGTGCGGGAATGAGGACTTCATCGCCGGTGTTCAGCAGCGCCTGGGTGGCCATGACGATCAGCTCGCTGACGCCGTTGCCGATGAAGACATCGTCAATGTCCACGTCCGGGATACCGAGCTGCTGGCTGTACTGCATCACCGCCTTGCGCGCGGAGAACAGCCCCTTGGAGTCACAGTAGCCCTGGGCCGTGGGCAGGTTGTGCACCACGTCCTGCTGGATCTCCTCCGGGATATCCAGGCCGAATGCGCCGGGGTTGCCGATGTTGAGCTTGAGGATCCGGTGACCTTCCTCCTCGAGCCGGTGGGCTTCCTGCTGGACGGGACCGCGAATGTCGTAGCAGACGTTCTCAAGCTTGGCGGATTTCTCAAATTGCTGCATTCTGTTGTAAACCCCTGAGTTGGCGCACTCGGTATTGTAGCGGAGGCCCACGAGATGACAAAAGTAAACCAGTCCGATCAGGAATGGCTTGAGCGGCTGTCCCCGGAAAGCTACCGGGTCACCCGCGAGGGTGGCACGGAGAGACCGTTCAGCGGTGAATACAATGACTGCAAGCAGGACGGGGTCTATTGCTGCGTCTGCTGTGGTGAGCCGCTTTTTGATGCCCGGCACAAGTTCGATTCGGGATCCGGGTGGCCGAGTTACTGGCAGCCGGCCAGCAACGGGGCCGTTACCGAGCGGGTCGATCGCGGCCACGGGATGGTGCGTACCGAGGCGCTCTGTGCCCATTGTGACGCCCATCTCGGGCATGTGTTCCCGGACGGGCCTGAGCCCACGGGGCTGCGATACTGCATCAATTCGGCGGCGCTGGAGCTTCACCCCCGGGAAGACTGAGCCTCCGCCCCCGCGCCCCAGCGTTCCAGAACCTCGCGCATGGCCTCGATACTGTAGGGCTTGGTGAGGTAATCGTTCATACCGGCGCTGAGGCACTGTTCGCGGTCGCCTTCCATGGCGTTGGCGGTGACCGCGATCACCGGCAAATGCGCGAGCCCTTCGGTGGCGCGTATTGTCCGCGTGGCCTCAAAACCGTCCATGACCGGCATCTGGCAGTCCATCAGAACCAGGTCACAGTGGTTGCTCTGCAGGTATTCAAGAGCCAGCTGGCCGTTTTCCCGGACCACGACCCGGTGACCGAGTTTACGCAGCATGCCGCTGGCCACCATCTGGTTGACCTGGTTGTCCTCCACCAGAAGCACATCCAGTGCGACGGATGAACGTGGTGCCCCCTCGTGTGAGGGCGAGCCCACGGCAGTGAGCCCAATGGCGATGCGCAGGGTGTTGACCAGCTGACGGCGCACCAGGGGCAACTGGATGGTCTCGGAACGGTCGGCACCGTCGCCATCCGTGCCGAGATGGACAACCGGTGGGCAGCGCTGGGCCCGGTCCAGCAGTGCGCGCCATCCAGTGTCCTGACTGTCGATGATGATCAGATCCTGGCTCTCCACATCCAGTCCGGCACCTGTCTCCGGTAACGTGGTCTGGTGGCGCACGTGCGCGCCCCAGTAGCGCAGATGATCCTGAAGGGGCGGGGCATGGGGGTTGTCGCGCCCTGTCAGCAGCAGTGTGTGCATGCCTCCGAAGTCGCTCTCACCGCTGCGCGGCGTTGCTTCCGGGTCGACCTCGAGCGGCAGGTGGACCCTGACGCGGGTACCTTCCTGCTCCTGTGACGAGACTTCGATGGTGCCCCCCATCCGGTCCACCAGCTGCCGGCACAGGGTAAGGCCGAGCCCGGTCCCGCCGAAGCGTCGTGCGGTGTCCGCCTGTCCCTGTGAGAACGGCGAGAAAACCATCTTCTGGGCCTCCCTGGACATGCCGATACCGGTATCGGTCACGACCAGCTCGAGGCCGTCGTGGTGGGGGTCAAGGCTGAGGGTGATCTGCCCACGGGAGGTGAACTTGATGGCATTGCCCATGAGGTTGTTGATGATCTGGCGCAGACGGGTGGGATCCCCCAGGTAGACCGGCTCAATGTCCGGCGCAATGCGCGTAACGATGGCGACATCCGCGGTGCGCACACTCTGCTGGGCAAACAGGGTTGCGCACTCCTCGGCGAGTGCCCCGGGGTCCAGGCCGATGTGTTCAAGGGTGAGCTTGCCGGCCTCGACCTTGGAAATGTCCAGGATGTCATTGACCAGGGCCACCAGGTTCTCGCCGGCGCTCAGTGCCAGCTCCATACGCTCCCTCTGGGGGGCGCTGAGCCGGTTCTCGAGTGCCAGGCGCAGCATGCCAAGGAGCCCGTTCAGCGGCGTCCGGATCTCATGGCTCATGCTGGCGAGGAAATCCGCCCTTGCGCGCGCCGTTTCCAGGGCTTCCTCGCGGGCGTCGATCAGTGCCCGGTTGGAACGCTGGAGGGCTTCATTCTTGTCCCGGATCTCGGAGGTCCGGGCCTCAACGATCTGGGCCAGCTTCTCGTTGTACTCCTTGAGCCGGCCTTCCGCCTCGCGCAGCTTCTGGAGGCTGTTGTCGATGGTATCAAGGTGCTCATTGGTGATGTGCACCAGAAGCCCGATCTCATCATGCTCATGGCGCCTCGGGGTCGGCAGGCGCGCTTTCTCTGCGTTGTCCGAGTCCACGTCCTGGAGCCCGCTGACCACCCGGAGCAGTGGTTTGGTGATCATCAGGTAGAAGATCACCAGCAGCAGACCCGCCAGGGCCAGGCTCATGATGAAGCCGCTGAGCAGGGTGTAGCCGGCACGCTGGAGAAAGGTGCTGCCGAACGGGTAGGTGTCGATGGTCACATGGAGATGACCCAGTTCCATCTCCTGCAGCTGGGAGACGTGCAGCTGCTCACTGTAGTCACGGCGTGGCTGGAAAAGGGAGTCGCTCAACCAGCGGTAGGGACTATCGGAGGTGGGGCGTTGGCGCTGGGCGAGAATGCGCCCCTGGGGATCCTCAATGCGCGCGCTCACGATGGCGGGGTGGCGCAGCAGGCCGTCCAGCAGTTCTTCGGCAAGCCGGGTATCGATGTTGTAGGCGATCTGGGAGGCCGGGCTGTGGCTGATCTCCATCAGGGCCCGGATCTCGCTGTTCATGTTGGAGCGGGCGTTGAAGTAGTCCAGCGTGACCACGCCCAGGTTCAGCAGGACCCCGAGGGTCAGTGCTGCCAGTACCACATTGCGGGTCAGGCGGAACGATAAACGCTGTGAAAGCCTTGAATCCACGCCGGTCTGTCCCTTTTCAGTGGAGGCCTTGCCTCCGGCGATCGTTCCAGAACCTCCTCAGGAGGCCTCAGCTGTCGTAATCCGCTTTCTTCTTCCAGGCCTCTTCCTCGTGGATGAACTCTTCCCATTCACGGTTCACGCTGCTGGGCATGACCGCTTCAGTGCGCTCAGCATTGGGATCCTGTCCCTCGGCCAGCCGGTTGAGTTCCTTGATGCGCTCACGGTAACGCGTTACCAGCTCAGCCGCATCCGGGTGATCCTTGGATTTCTCCAGCTCACTTGCCGCCAGGTGATAGCAGTGGATGGCCTTGCGGTAGCGTTTGGCCTGTTCATGGTCCTGTGCCTGGAAAACCATCAGTTCGGCATAGACACGGTGTACCAGGAAAAGAATGTTGACGAGGTGCTGGCGCGAGGCTTCGGCGGACACCCGCCCCGCCTTCTTCTGGCGTTCCACGAACCGGAAAAGCATCTGCAGCAGGCTGCGGATTTCCTTGACCCGTTGCGGGTCGTTCATCGGGAACTCGCCGGGGCCCTCGACCTGGCCGGATTCCAGCGCCGACAGTGCAGCCTGGTCGGCTTCCTCCAGCGCCTTCGGGTTACCCGGCGCATTGAGTTCCCGCAGCTGGCCCGCCAGTTCCAGTGCCCGCTGCAGTATGAGGCGGCGCAGGGCCTTGTCCAGAAAGGAGTTGGGCAGTTCGTCAACGAACCGGCGCAGGAGGCTGTGGCCATCCTCCAGGGCCTTGACGCGGCGCATGCGTTCCACGCGCGCCTTTTCACGCATCTGGCTGACAACGATCAGGACAAGGCCGATGATCAGCAATAGCGCCAGAACACCGATGATGGCGATAGTGGTCATAGTCAGTACACGCTGTGGTATCCGGAATGGTTCCAGTATAGACGAGATGCCTGATAACTGCATGAATGGACGAGCAAAGCGGTCCAGACTGGTCTGGCACGCCGCTGTAACGGCATAATGGCCGCTCTTCTGACTCTGGAGGTGGCATGGATCTGTCCCGGATCGACCTCAACCTGCTGGTGTATCTGGATGTGCTGCTGCGCGAGAAGAGCGTCACGCGAGCGGCCAGCTACCTCGGCCTGACACAGCCCGCCATGAGCAATGGGCTGCGCCGGCTGCGGGAACTGTTTGATGATCCGCTGCTGGTGCGCACAAGCGAGGGCATGAGCCCCACGGAGCGGGCCCTGGGGCTCCAGCCCCGGGTGCGCGAGATCCTGGCCCAGGTGGAGCAGACAGTCCAGAAGACCGGGTCCTTCGATGCCGGGGCCAGTGAGCGGGTTTTCCGCATCATGGCCAGCGACTACGCGGAATCCACGCTCATGCCCCGGGTTCTGCGCCTGATCCGCAGGCTGGCGCCGCACGTGACCCTGGATGTGCTGACCCCCTCGGACGTGAGCTTTCTGGATGTGGAGCAGGGGCGGGTGGATATGGCCATCAACCGCTTTGACACCATCCCGCAGTCGTTCCATCAGCGCACCCTCTGGACCGACTGGTTCGCCTGCCTGATGAGCAATGAGAACCCGGTGCTGCGCGAGCCGTTCACTCTGGACACCTACCTTCAGGCGAATCACATCTGGGTCAGCAAGACCGGTTTCGGTGTCGGCGTGGGCGTGAACCCGCGCGATGTGCAGCGCCTGGGGTGGGTGGATGAGGCGCTGGGCAAGCTGGGCCGCAAGCGCCGGATCTCGGTGTTCACCCGCCATTATCAGGTGGCGACCCTGCTGGCGGAGCAGCACGATGTGATGGCGACACTGCCATGCCGTGCGGCCTGGCTGCAGAAGGACAATCCGGGGTTGGTGGTCAAGGCGCCGCCGTTCCCGATTCCGCCGATTGACCTCAAGATGGCCTGGAGCCCCCTGCTGCAGCATAATCCGGATCATCAGTGGCTGCGCCAGCGGATCGTGGAGGGGGCGGAGGAGCTGAATCAGGCCTTCGAGCCCTTTGCGGCGGATTTCATCCCGGCCGGTCCGGAACCGGCCCATCCCTCGGAACGCTGAGCCTCAGAGGGGCAGGTCGCGCAGTTCCACGGAGCTGCGGCCGTATTCCCAGGCACGCTCGAACTCCTCGGCAAAGGGGCGCACCCGGCGCGGCGCCGAGGCGTTGGCAAAGCCTTCCGCCGCATTGAAATCATGCCGACTGATGACGCCGCTGTCGTCCACAAGAATCACGGGGCGACTGGGGTGGGGGTAGCTTGTATTCACCAGCCTGAGGCCCATGCGGCTGGGCAGTCGGCGCATCAGCTCCACCAGGCTGTGCCGGCGCTTCACCAGTGGGCTGTCGTCATGTATGAGAAACCGGATGTCGCTGTGGCGGCTGCGCCGGGCCAGCTGTGACACCGCCTGTTCCAGCTCGCTGTCGTCATAGAGGGCATGGCTGAGGGTGCTGTCATGAATCCAGAGCCGCCGGGTTGCCTGTTCCGCCATGGCGAGGAGCGCTTCCAGCTGATCGCCGTTGGCGCCGAGCTGCCAGCTGGTGGTGTCCGAGGCCAGCAGGAAGGGGCACCGGGTTTCGGCCTCCTGCTGGGTGACCAGCGAGGGCGCGGTGCAGTTCATGCGCCTGTGGGGGATGCCGGCATCCATGTACCTGTCCGAGACCACATAGAACCCGAGCCGCCGGTAGAAATCGACGGCTGTCTCCTGGGCGCCAAGTGTGAAGCGGCTCCAGGTCGCAAGCCCATCCTGGAGCATCCGGGTCAGAAGGCGTGTTCCCACGTCCTGGCCGCGTGCGCTGGCGGCGACCGCCATACGGCCTATGGCGCCCCATCCGGTCTGTGCCTCGTAAAGACGCGCCGTCGCAATGGGCTCGCCGGTGTCGTCATGGACAAGGTAATGCACCGCGCTGGCGTCGGTATCATCCCACTCCAGTTCCTCGGGCACCTGCTGTTCAGCCGTGAACACCTGGCGGCGCAGGGCTATGGCGGCTTCCGGCAGCTGGCCGGCGGGGTGCGCCTCGATTCTCATGCCTCGTCGTCCTCCTCCCCCTCATCATCCTCGGGGTAGAGGCTGCCCTGGTTGACCAGCGAGACCACCAGATCCGCGAGCGCGGATTCCCGCATATAGTCGGTGAGGGCGCCCATGTCCGGATGCCGGCCGGCGCAGAGGACGGCGGCAATGCCGGTGGCGTTGCCGGTCAGGCGGAAGCGCTGGCCGTCCACGAACAGCAGGCGGCCGCCGTCGTCAGGGAGGTCGTAAAAGCTGAAGCGGCTGCCCTCGTTCCAGACAAGGGGATTGCCTTCGGCGACCAGTTCCTGGAGGGTTGTGGCATCCATCGGGTCTTCCGGTGGCTCGACAATGCCTTCGTGACTCGGTTCGGTCATGGCCTGGCCGAACCAGCTGGCGATGGCGTCCGGATTCTGAAGTGCTTTCTCAAGGATCGATTGCAGTTCCTTGATCTGGCTGTCACTGATGCGCCCCGGGTTATCCTGAAGCGCGGGCGCCGGATCCTCCAGCTGGCGATCCAGCGCGGGGCTGTCGGCCACAGAGTCCGCGACACCGGTTACCACATCCGCATGGCTGGGCGTGCGGAATCCGATGGACAGGGTCATGCAGTCGTCCTCGGCAATACCCCAGTGGGCCACGCCGGGGGGCAGATAGAGCATGTCACCGGGATTGAGTACGGCTTCTTCCTGAGTCTCAAAATCCGCGAGAATGTGCAGTGGCGTACCCTCGACCCGGGGTGAGGTGTTGTCGTGAACGCCCCCGATCTTCCAGCGCCGCTGGCCGATGGTCTGGAGCAGGAACACATCGTAGCGGTCGAAGTGGGGACCGACGCTGCCGCCGACAGGCGCGAAGCTGGCCATGATGTCGTCCAGGCGCCAGTTGGGCACGAACCGGAAGTGTTCCAGCAGCTCCGCCGCCTCCGGCACCCAGTGATCCAGGCCCTGGACCAGCAGGGTCCAGTCCCGGTCCGGAAGCGACTGCAGGTAGGCCTCCTCGAAAGGTCCGTTGTGGAGCTGCCAGGGCTTGTCGTTCTCCGTTTCAAACACAAGACGGGATTCCACCGCCTCCTCACAGGCGAGTCCGGCGAGCTCGTCCACCGATACCGGTGATTCAATACCCGGAAAGGCGTTGCGGATGATCAGTGGCTTCTTCTGCCAGTAGTCGCTGAGGAAGCGCTCGATGCTGGTTTCGCCGAGTACGGACATGGGGTTTTCGGGCCTTCGGTCTCAGGGGTCACTTCGGGGAACGGGCGCGGATTGAACGCGCCTGTTCCGCGGCATTACCGGTATAGCGGGCTGGTGTCAGGCTGCGCAGCTGCTCACGCGCCGCTTCGGGGATATCCAGACCGTCGATGAACGTGTGGATGGCCTCCGGGGTCATATCCCTGCCGCGGGTGAGCTCCTTGAGCTTCTCATAGGGCTTTTCCACCCGGTAGCGGCGCATCAGGGTCTGGATGGGCTCGGCCAGGATCTCCCACGCCTGCTGCAGATCCTCGTCCAGGCGCTGGGGGTTGATCTCCAGCTTGGAGAGTCCTTTCAGGGTGGCCTGCCAGGCGATCAGGCTGTGCGCCAGGCCCACGCCCAGGTTGCGTAGAACCGTGGAATCGGTCAGATCGCGCTGCCAGCGGGATATGGGCAGTTTGGATGCGAGATGGTCGAGTATGGCGTTGGCCAGCCCCAGGTTGCCCTCGGAGTTCTCGAAGTCGATGGGATTGACCTTGTGGGGCATGGTGGAGGATCCCACCTCGCCGGCAACGGTGCGCTGCTTGAAGTAGCCGAGCGAGATGTAGCCCCACAGGTCCCGATCCAGATCGGTCAGCGCTGTATTGAAACGGCTCAGGGCGTTGAAGAGCTCAGCCACGCAGTCATGGGGTTCGATCTGGGTGGTGTAGGGGTTCCAGCTCAGGCCCAGCCCCTCCACGAAGTCGCGGCTGAGCGTTTCCCAGTCCACTTCCGGGTAGGCGCAGAGGTGCGCGTTGTAGTTACCCACGGCGCCGTTCATCTTGCCCATGAGCGCTGTGCCGCGCAGTTGCTCGCGCTGGCGGGACAGGCGGTAGGCGCTGTTGGCCAGTTCCTTGCCGACCGTGGTGGGCGAGGCGGTCTGGCCATGGGTGCGCGCCAGCATCGGCTGCTCGGCAAGCTCTTCCGCCATGCTCTGAAGGCGCTCCAGGAGCTCATCCATGGTTGGCAGGATCTGGGTGTCCATGGCCTCGCGCAGCATGAGTGCGTGGGAGAGGTTGTTGATGTCCTCTGAGGTGCAGGCGAAGTGCACGAACTCGGAGACCTCGGTGAGCTCTGGCAGTGACTCACTGACCGATGCGATGCGCTCCTTGATGAAGTATTCCACCGCCTTCACGTCATGGTTGGTGGTACGCTCGGTGGCCTTGATGGTCTCGGCATCGTCTAGACTGAAACCGGTCACCATGTCGTCCAGAAAGCGGTTGGCAGCCTCGGAGAATGCAGGGACTTCGGGGATGTCCTGCTGCGCGGCCAGGTGCTGGAGCCAGCGTACTTCGACGGTCACCCGGGCGCGGATGAGCCCGTATTCACTGACGATTTCACGCAGCGGCGCCACTTTGCTGCCATAACGACCGTCGACGGGCGAGATCGCCGTGAGGGCGTTCAGATCCATGGAGACAAGCCTCTCGTGCAATGGGTAAAGGGCCTATTATACACGAGCGGACGGGCTGCAGGCAGGCGCTCAGTCGAGGTCGTGGAGAATGCCGTCGGCGATGGCGACGTGGCGCTTGCGGCGGAAGAGCAGCTGCCAGCGCCGGCCACCCAGCTGGCGCCAGAGCACGGCCGAGCGGATGCCGGCCAGAAGGCAGGCGCGGATGCGGGCCGCGTTCTCTTCAATTTCAAGGTACTGGCGGTGACCGTTGACGTTGATCTTGATCCGGAACGTGCTGAGCGTGTCCTGGTAGATGCTGGCCAGGTTGCGCTGCACGTTCGGGTGGGTCGGGCCGAAATGCTCAACGGTCCGCCGTGCCTGTTCGATGCGCTCACCAATGGTGTCCATCATGTCCGGCTGTTTGTGCAGACGCGCCTCCAGCTGGACCAGGCTCAGGCTGTAGCGCAGGATCTGCGCGTCCTGGCTGGCGGGCTGCTGGCCCATGGCCCGGCTCAGTGTTTTCAGGCCTTCACGCAGGCCATAAAGGTCGCCGTAGACATCCAGGGTGTTGCCCGGATCCGTTTCGAACAGGGAGCGGATGGTGGTTTCCAGTGGGTCCTGCGGACACTGGCCCTTGGTGGCCGTCTGGTGTACCAGGCTGGCAGCCTGGAAGATGCCGGCCAGCGCCAGGGTCTGGTCGCGCAGACTGGCGCTCACGCGGACTGCCCCTGCATGGGAATGGATTCGCCGGGCGAGCCCGCCTCGTCCATGAAGGTGCGTTCGATGACGCCGCCACCCAGGCAGACCTCGCCCTGATAGAAGACTACCGACTGGCCGGGTGTAACCGCGCGCTGGGGTTCATCGAAAAGGACGCGATAGCCGTCACCGGCGGCCTCCAGGGTGCAGCTCTGGTCCGGCTGGCGATAACGGTTCTTGGCAACGCAGCGCAGGGGCAGTTCCGGCGCCCCGGTAACCCAGTCGATGTGCCAGGTGTACAGACCCTGCCGGTACAGCAGGGGATGCTGGCCCCCCTGGACGGCGACCAGGACGTTGCGGTCCAGGTCCTTGTCCGCCACGTACCAGGGCTCGGTGCTGTAACCGGAAAGCCCCCCGATTCCAAGACCCTGGCGCTGACCGATGGTGTGGTACATCAGGCCCTGGTGGCGCCCGATCACATCACCGTCCGGGGTTTCGATGTTCCCGGGCTGGGCCGGCAGATAGGTCTTGAGGAAATCGCTGAAGCGGCGTTCACCAATAAAGCAGATCCCTGTGCTGTCCTTCTTGTCGTGGGTGACCAGGCCAGCGTCCTCCGCGATCCGGCGGACCTCGGTCTTGTCCATGTCCCCCAGCGGGAAGAGGGTGCGGGCCAGCCGTTCACCGGCCACCGCGTGCAGGAAGTAGCTCTGGTCCTTATTGCCGTCCAGCCCCCGCAGAAGCTGGGCCTGGCTGCCGTCGCCGATCACGCGCCGGCGGGCGTAATGGCCGGTCGCAATGTAATCAGCGCCGAGCGTAACCGCATGATCGAGAAAGGCCCGGAACTTGATCTCCTTGTTGCACAGGATGTCCGGGTTGGGGGTGCGGCCAGCGCTGTATTCGGCCAGGAAGTGCTCAAAAACGCGGTCCCAGTATTCACCGGAGAAGCTGGCGGTATACAGCGGAATCCCGATGCGCCCTGCCACAGCCTGGGCATCCGCCAGATCCTCCATGATGGTGCAGTGCTCGGTGCCGTCCGCCTCGTCCCAGTTCTTCATGAACAGACCCTCCACGCGGTAGCCCTGCTGTTTGAGCAGCAGGGCGGCCACGGAGGAGTCAACACCGCCGGACATACCGACGATGACGTGGGGGGCGTTTGCGTTGCCGGGATTCTGGACTTCGGTCATAGGGCGCCTATTGTAGGGGATTGGCGCGGGTGCGTCACTGCGGGGTGGCCTCCCGGATCAGGTCCAGCGGGAAACGCCGTCCGCTGCGGTAGTCGCTGATGCAGTTGGCGACCAGAGGGCTGCGCAGCTGATCACTGCGGGCATCCAGCTCACCGGGGGTAAGCCAGTGTGCTGCGATAATGCCATCATCAAGCGCGTCGGTTTCCCGCGGGCCCGCTTCTCCGATAAAGGCATAGCGGTGATAGGTGAGTCCGTTATGGGGCGAACGGAACACATAGATGCCGAGAAAGGCTGTGAGCGTTACCGGATAGCCGGTTTCCTCCAGGGCCTCACGCCGTGCGGCTTCCAGTATGGATTCGCCTTCCTCGATGTGGCCCGCAGGCTGGTTGAGGACCACGGCGCCCTCGCTGTGCTCCTCAACCATCAGGAACCGATCCGCATCGGGGACAACAACGGCCACGGTGGCATTGGGCTTCCACTGCATCGGGCAAACTCCGGTCTGACATAATGGGTGCAGACTCTAGAACGCTCGGCGGCGGAAGGGAAGAGCGGACGCAGTGCGCCCGCCGGGGCACCATGGATGCCCCGGTACCGGGGTGGGGAGTTCAGGCTGTCTGTTGCTGGGACTCCGGCTGTCGGGCACGCGACTCGCTGCCGGTACCAGCGTTGCTTTCCTCCTGGGACGCGGACTCACTGCTTTCCCTGCGCCGCGACGGCGCTTCATGGGGGATGATGTTGACCGCGTGGATGCCCTTGGCGCTGGGCTGTTTCTCGAATTCAACACGCTGGCCCGCCTTGAGCGTCTTGTAGCCTTCCATCTGGATGGACGAAAAATGGACGAACAGATCCTCGCTTTCTCCCTCCTCGATGATGAAGCCGTACCCCTTGGCGTTGTTGAACCACTTGACCTTGCCCTGATGCATCACTTCCTCCTTGCTCTCAGAGAATCCCTGCCTGCCGACTGCCTGGTTGGCGTCCGGAGCCGGTTCCCCCGGAAACAGCTCCTGGTCACAGCGGGTGAATGAATGTAACGCTTTGTAAAATCATTATGGAAACTGTTGACTAAAAATCCACCAGAGTCAAGTGGCGTATAACCGATTTGAGGACTGGTCGCGGGTGACCGGGGCGGGTGTCGCGCGGGATGAACGTGATAAAATCAGGCTGGGCGATGGTGAGCATGGCCTGGAATCCGTACATGGCGACACATTATGACTGAAGACAGGTTCGTAAAGATGGATCAGGCTCTACTAGTATGGAATCAGGATGGTGGAGAAGAGGACCCGGGCCAGGACGACGGCACCGCCGTTGAAACGGAGAAACCCGAGGTCAAGCACCCCTCGCTGTACCGGGTGGTGCTGATGAACGACGACTACACGCCGATGGATTTCGTCGTGGAGGTTCTGATGACCTTCTTCGCCATGCCGGAGGAAAAGGCGACACAGATCATGCTGGCGGTACACACTCAGGGCAAAGCGGTCTGTGGCGTCTATACTCGGGATATAGCGGAAACGAAAGCGGCCCAGGTGAATCAATATGCTTCCGAGCACGATCATCCGCTGCTGTGTGAGATTGAACGAGCTGACTGAAACCGGGGTGGCCCATGCTCAGTAAAGACCTCGAACTGACCCTCAACGAGGCATTCCGTAACGCGCGGGACAAGCGTCATGAGTTCATGACGGTGGAGCATCTGCTGCTGGCACTGCTCGACAACGAATCCGCCGTACGCGTGCTTAAAGCTTGCGGGGCCGACCTGCCGCGACTGCGTGAGGAGCTCAACGATTTCGTGGATTCCACGACGCCGCTGATTCCCTCCAATGACAGTGAGCGCGAGACCCAGCCGACGCTCGGGTTCCAGCGTGTGCTGCAGCGCGCCGTTTTCCATGTGCAGTCCTCCGGCAAGAAGGAGGTGACCGGCGCCAACGTGCTGGTGGCCATCTTCAGCGAACAGGAGAGCCAGGCGGTGTTCGTGCTCAAGAAACAGAACATCGCGCGCATCGACGTTGTGAACTTCATCTCCCACGGCATCTCCAAGGTGTCAGGCCCGGATGAGAAAGAAGGCGGCTCGGAGTCGGAATCGATGCAGCAGGAAGAGAGCGCGGAGGAAGGCACGAGCTCCAATCCGTTGGAAGCCTATGCCCAGAACCTCAATGAGCGTGCCACCCAGGGTCACATCGACCCGTTGATCGGGCGCGAGCATGAGGTGGAGCGCACCATCCAGATCCTGGTCCGCCGGCGCAAGAACAACCCGCTGCTGGTGGGCGAGGCCGGCGTGGGCAAGACCGCCATTGCCGAGGGGCTTGCCAAGAAGATCGTGGATGGTGATGTGCCGGATGTCATCAAGAATGCGGAAGTGTTCTCGCTGGATCTGGGCGCGCTGCTGGCCGGCACCAAGTACCGGGGTGATTTCGAGAAGCGGCTCAAGGCGCTGCTGGCGGAACTGAAGAAGCGCGAGCACGCCATCCTGTTCATTGACGAGATCCACACCATCATCGGTGCCGGCTCGGCTTCGGGTGGTGTCATGGATGCTTCGAACCTGCTCAAGCCCATGCTGGGCTCCGGCGAGATACGCTGCATCGGCTCAACCACCTTCTCCGAGTTCCGCGGGATCTTCGAGAAGGACAGTGCCCTGGCGCGGCGCTTCCAGAAGATTGATGTGAACGAGCCGAGCGTTGAGGACACCTACCGGATCCTCAAGGGGCTCAAGAGCCACTTCGAGAAGCATCATGAGCTCAAGTACACCGATAAGGCGCTGCGCAGCGCCGCAGAGCTGGCGGGCCGGTACATTACCGACCGTCACCTGCCGGACAAGGCCATCGACGTGATTGACGAGGCCGGGGCGCGGCAGCAACTGCTGCCCGTGTCCAAGCGCCGCAAGGTGATCAACGAAGGAGCCATTGAGGACATCGTGGCGGCGATCGCACGGATCCCCCCGAAGAATGTGTCCTCCTCGGACAAGGACGTGCTGCGCAACATCGAGCGCGACCTGAAGATGACCGTCTTCGGCCAGGACGAGGCCATCGAGTCCCTTTCCACCGCCATCAAGCTGGCACGGGCCGGGCTCAAAGCGCCGGAGAAACCCGAGGGGGCCTTCATGTTTGCCGGCCCCACCGGCGTGGGCAAGACCGAGGTTACTCGCCAGCTGGCGAACCTGCTGGGGATCGAGCTGGTGCGCTTCGATATGTCCGAGTACATGGAGCGCCACACGGTATCACGCCTGATCGGGGCACCGCCGGGCTACGTGGGCTACGACCAGGGCGGGCTGCTGACCGAGAACGTGAACAAGCATCCGCACTGTGTGCTGCTGCTTGATGAGATCGAGAAGGCGCACCCGGAAGTGTTCAACCTGCTGCTGCAGGTCATGGACCACGGCACGCTCACGGACAACAACGGGCGCAAGGCGGACTTCCGCCACGTGATCCTGGTGATGACCACCAACGCGGGCGCGGAGGTGCTGACCAAGCGTTCCATCGGCTTCGCTAACCAGGACCACAGCACCGACGGCATGGAGATCATCAACAAGACCTTCACGCCGGAGTTCCGGAACCGCCTGGATGGGATCATTCAGTTCCGTTCGCTCAGTCCGGAAATCATCTCGCACGTGGTCGACAAGTTCCTTACGGAGCTCCAGGCCCAGCTGGACGAGAAACAGGTGGTGCTGCACGTGGACGACGAGGCCAAGCTCTGGCTGGCCCAGCACGGCTACGACGAGAACATGGGCGCACGTCCCATGGGCCGCCTGATCCAGGAGAAGATCAAGAAGGGCCTGGCGGAAGAGATCCTGTTCGGGCGGCTGTCGAAGAACGGCGGCGACGTCTCCATCCATGTGAAGGACGACGACCTGGCGTTCGAGTTCGAAACGGAAGAGCCAGCCGAACCCGTCGAATAGAGTTGACCCGTAACAGAAAAACCCCGGCATCCATTCGGATCCCGGGGTTTTTTAATGGAAGGAGCCGTTAACGGTAGCGGTAGGTGATCCGGCCCTTGCTCAGGTCATAGGGCGTGAGCTCCACCTTGACCTTGTCGCCAGTCAGGATGCGGATGTAGTTCTTGCGCATCTTGCCCGAGATGTGAGCGGTAACGGTGTGCCCGTTCTCCAGCTCCACACGGAACATGGTGTTGGGAAGGGTATCGACGATCACGCCTTCCATTTCAACGGCATCGGACTTTGCCATTCAGTTGTTACTCCGTACTTTGATGAAACGCTGGTATGCGCCCGGCAGGGATTGAACAGAACATGGCGTATGCCGGGGCAGAGTGGCGCAATTCTGCCTTAATTTGCGTTCATTGCCAAATCAGGCGGGCGAATTGTGCAGCATACCGTCGCTGGTGACCAGCTCGGTCCAGCGTCCATTCATCAGCTGCTCCAGCGGGCGGAAGCGGGTCTTATAGTTCATCTTGCGGCACTGGCGGATCCAGTACCCCAGATACAGGTGCGGCAGGCCGCGCCTGTGGGCCTCCTGGACCTGCCACAGAATGGCGAAGGTGCCCAGGCTGCGCTTTTCCTCGCCGGGCTCGAAGAAGGTGTAGATGGCCGACAGGCCGGTATCGAGCACGTCCACCACGGCGACCGCGATCAGCCGCCCCTCGCGCCGCATCTCCAGGAAGAAGCCGTCGATGCTGCCTTCGATGAGGAAGGAGGTGAACTGTTCCCGGCTGGGTGGGTACATGTCGCCGTCGTGGTGGCGCTCAATAACGTAGCGCTCGTAGAGGTCGTAGATTTCCTCGTCGAAGCGCACCGGCGTCTGGATCAGGGTCAGGTCGCGGTTGTCGCGCCGCACACGGCGCTGGGAGCGATCCGGCTGGAAGCGTTCGACCGGAATCCGCACCGGAATGCAGGCGTTACAGCCACGGCAGTGCGGGCGGTAATAATGCGAGCCGCTGCGGCGGAAGCCCAGTTCCGTGAGCTGGGTATAGAGGTTGCGGTCCACCTGGGCCCGGGGATCGACGAACATGGTCGTTGCCTGACGGTCGGTCAGGTAGCTGCACGGATGCTCGGGGGTAGCGAAGAAGATCAGCGTCTTGAGACTGCTCATGTATCGGACTCCCGGCCCCAGAACCAGTCCATCCGCCAGTCGTGTCCGGCGGGATGATCCACATTCTCTCTGAGTATAGTCAAAAAGCGCCGGCGTGAAATCCGTTCGGCGCCCAGACTCAACAGGTGGCTGTTTTCCACCTGACAGTCCAGCAGAGCATAGCCCCAGCGTTCAAGCTGACGAGCCACGTGCACGAACACGATCTTGGAGGCATCACGCTGCCGGCTGAACATGGATTCCCCGAAGAAGCAGCGGCCGACGGCGACACCGTAGAGGCCGCCCACAAGCTGCCCGTCGGCGTTCCAGGCCTCAAAGGAATGGGCATGGCCGAGTTCATGGAGGTGGCAGTAGGCCGCTTCCATGTCGCTGGTGATCCAGGTGCCTTCCTCGCGCAGTCGGCCGCAGTCACGGATGACGTCCTCGAAGGCGCAGTCCACCGTGATGCGCAGTTCATCCCGGTTGAGCCGGCGGCGCAGGCTGCGGGCGATGTGTACGTGTGGCGGAAAGAGGACACAGCGCGGGTTGGGAGACCACCAGAGAATGGGCTGGTCGTCGGAGAACCAGGGGAAGATCCCCTGGCTGTAGGCGTTCAGAAGGCGATCGGGGTGCAGATCGCCCCCGATGGCCAGAAGCCCGTCCGGTTCATCCAGAGCGCTTTCCGGATCCGGGAACCAGTGGGAGCGTGTGTCCAGCCAGGGGAGCGCGGACATGAGCAGGGATCAGGCGAGGCCGTCGAGGTACTTTTCGGCGTCCAGCGCCGCCATGCACCCGAAGCCGGCCGAGGTCACCGCCTGGCGGTAGACGTGGTCAGCCACGTCACCCGCCGCGAAGACGCCGGGCACGCTGGTTTCCGTCGCCATGCCTTCAAGGCCGCTGCGGATCCGGATATAGCCGCCGCTCATGTCCAACTGCCCCTGGAAAAGGTCGGTGTTGGGCTTGTGGCCGATGGCGATGAAAACGCCGGCAACATTCAGATCCCGGGTCTCGCCGGAATGCTTGTTCTTCAGACGCGCGCCGGTGACGCCGGTGGCATCGCCCAGTACCTCATCCAGGGTGTGATCCCAGATGATGCTGACGTTGTCCTTCGCGAACAGCTTGTCCTGCAGGATCTTCTCCGCGCGCAGCTGGTCCCGGCGGTGGACCAGGGTGACGTTGTTGGCGATGTTGGAGAGGTAGAGCGCCTCTTCCACGGCGGTGTTGCCGCCGCCGATTACGGCCACGTCCTGGTTGCGGTAGAAGAAGCCATCGCAGGTGGCGCAGGCGCTCACGCCCTGGCCCATGAACGTCTCCTCGGACTCCAGGCCCAGGTACATGGCACTGGCGCCGGTAGCAATGATCAGCGCATCACAGGTGTAGGTGCCGGAATCGCCGGTGAGGGTGAAGGGCCGCTGGCTGAGGTCAGCACCGTTGATGTGGTCGTACACCAGCTCGGTGTTGAAGCGCTGGGCGTGGTCCTTCATGCGCTCCATCAGGTCGGGGCCCTGGAGCCCCTCGATATCCCCGGGCCAGTTCTCGACATCTGTAGTGGTGGTGAGCTGGCCACCCACTTCGATACCGGTGATCAGCGTGGGATTGAGGTTGGCGCGTGAGGCGTAGACGGCGGCGGTGTAGCCCGCGGGGCCGGAGCCGAGAATGATCAGGCGATGGTGGTTGCTGTCGCTCATGCTGTTCCTCTATCGGGAAAACGGTGTCAATCAATGGTGCTCATGGTAACGCCGGCGCAGGGGCGGGCGCTACACGATCACGGGCACGTCACGCAGGATGCGCTGGGAGAGCATCTCCTGGCGGTTGTGGTGGTCATCCACCAGGCGGTGTTCAACCACACTGGGCAGGACCGCCTGGACGTCGTCGGGCAGCACATGACCACGGCCCTCCAGAAGTGCCCAGGCGCGGGCGGCCCGCAGCAGGCCCAGACCCGCCCTGGGGGAAAGCCCGTAAAGAACGCCGGGGATGTCCCGGCTGTAGGCGAGGATGCGCTGGATGTAATCCAGAAGGGCGTCGGAGACGCTGATCTCGGGCAGTAGCGCCTGCATCCGCTGGAGGGATTCCGGTGACAGCAGTGGTGTCAGCTCCGCGGTCATGTGGCGCCGATCCCGACCCATGAGAAGCTCACGCTCGGCGCGTTCGTCCGGGTAGCCCAGGGTCAGGCGCATCAGGAAACGGTCCAGCTGGCTTTCCGGCAGGGGAAAGGTGCCGCGCTGATCCAGAGGGTTCTGGGTGGCGATGACGAAGAAGGGCTCCTCCAGGGAACGGGTTTCCCCTTCAATGGAGACCTGACGTTCCTCCATGGCCTCCAGCAGGGCGCTCTGGGTGCGGGGCGAGGCACGGTTGATCTCGTCCGCCAGAATCACCTGGGCGAAGATCGGACCGGGGTGGAACACCAGGTCGCCGGCTTCCTTGTCGTACATGGAGAATCCCAGCAGGTCCGCCGGCATCAGGTCGCTGGTGAACTGGATGCGGTTGTAGCTGAGCCCCAGGGTGCCGGAGAGCGCGTGGGACAGGGTGGTCTTGCCCATGCCCGGAATGTCCTCGATCAGCAGGTGCCCCCCGGCGAGCACACAGCACAGCGCAAGGCGCACCTGGTCACGCTTGCCCAACAGGACCCGGTTGAGCTGGTCGGTGGTCTGCTGGAGCAGGTCGGCATTCTTCATCAGTCCCTCACGCGTCGGGTCAGGTGATCGTAAGCGTCCACGCGGCGATCCCGCAGGTAGGGCCAGATACGCCGCAGGGTATCGGTCCGATCAGGGTCGATGGTGGCCAGAAGGATGTCATCACCCTCGGCACTGCTGCGGGCCAGGAGTTCGCCCTGGCCACCGCAGATGAAGCTGTTGCCCCAGAACTGGATGCCGTTGCCGGAGCCGTCCGGCGCCTCCTCGAAACCGTGCCGGTTGGGCGCGATGACGGGCAGGTTGTTGGCAATGGCGTGACCTCGCTGGACGGTGATCCAGGCATCCAGCTGGCGAGCCTGTTCGTCGGCGTCGTCTGCCGGGTCCCATCCAATGGCAGTGGGGTAGATGAGCACTTCGGCGCCGGCCAGGGCCATGAGCCGGGCGGCCTCCGGGTACCACTGATCCCAGCACACGAGAACGCCGAGCCGCCCCAGTGAGGTCTGGATGGGCCGGAAGGCATCCGCGGAAGCGTCGCCCGGCGTGAAATAGAATTTCTCGTAGAATCCGGGATCGTCAGGGATGTGCATCTTGCGGTAACGGCCGGCCAGGCTGCCGTCGCTGTCCAGCACTACCGCCGTATTGTGGTGAACCCCCGCCATGCGCTTCTCGAAGACGGAGCCCACGATGACCACACCCAGCTCCGCGGCCAGCTCGCCCAGGAAACGGGTGGTGGGGCCGGGAATGGTTTCGGCCCGGTCGAAGACGTCCGTGGCCTCTTCCTGGCAGAAGTAGGGGCCGGTGTGGAGTTCCTGCAGCACCACCAGCTGGGCGCCCTGGTCGGCGGCGCTTTCGATCAGGCCTGCGGAATGGGCCAGGTTGGCTTCGCGGTCCGCGCCGCAGCTCTGCTGTATGGCGGCGGCGGTGAAGGCATGTTGATCAGCCATCGGGCACGGCTCCTGGTGGCAGCTGCATGGTCAGGCAGTGAAGGCTTCCGCCCTGGTGGATGAGGGGCCGGCACTGGATGCCCTGGACCCGGCGCTGCGGGAAACAGCCTGCAATCACCCGGCAGGCCTCGTCATCCTGGGCGACGCCGTAGCATGGCACGAGCACGGAATGGTTGGTAATCAGGAAGTTCGCGTAGGTGGCCGGCAGCCGGTTGCCCTCTTCGTCGTGGACCGGATCCGGCCAGGGCAGGGCCGTCAGGCGGTAAGGCTGGCCGTTGCCATCGGTGTGCGCCGCCAGTTCCCGGGCCATTGCCTGGAGTTCCGTGTAGTGGCTGTCCCCGGGGGTATCGCAGCCCTGGTAGACAATGTGCCCCGGCCCGGCGAAGCGGGCCAGTGTGTCAATGTGGCCATCGGTATCGTCGCCTTCAAGGTGGCCGTGATCGAGCCACAGGATGCGCTCCGCGCCCAGCCGTTCATGGAACCATTGCGTCATCCGCTCGGCGGCCGGTTCCGGGTTGCCGCGGTTGGGATTGAGAACGCAGGGGCGGTTGATCAGCAGCGTGCCCACCCCGTCGGTCTCGAGTGCGCCGCCTTCCACCACCAGTGGATCGCTCTCCAGGGGCAGACTGCCGAGTGCGCCCTGGGCGTGCAGGGCGCGGTTGACCGCGTTGTCCCGATCAGCGGGGAACTTGTTGCCCCAGCCATTGAAGGTCGCGTCCAGCAAGCGCCACCCGGCGCCATTGGTCAGAGCCAGGGGGCCGAAGTCTCGGGCCCAGGTGTCGTTGCTGGCCACGACCACGGTATGCAGTCGGCCCAGGTCGGTTCCGGAAACAAGGCGTTGTTCAAGATCAAGAGCCTGGCGCTCACTGCTAACGCACAGGGTAAGATCCTGCTCGGCCAGTATCGCCCGGGCTATGGCGGTGAACGTGGGCTCGGCGCGATCGGCCAGCGCGGCCCAGTCGGAATCGGGCTGGGGCCATGCCATCAGGACAGAGCCCTGCTTCGCCCATTCAGCGGCAAGACGGAAACGGCTCACGGTTCCGGGAACCTCCGGTGTCGATTCTGGGCGCGCAACAATACCGGGTTCAGTCCGCGCTGTCAGGCTCCACAACGGTGTCGATGACCCATTCATCCTCGAAGACCACGACAAAGCGCGGGTACTGCCAGCGCGTGATGGGCGGCTCCCCCACGGGGCCCTGACGCGCCTCCGGATCGCCGAAGCGGTCCTGGACGGAGCCCATGCTCTCACCCCGGCGCGGAGTGCGTATATTGCCTTCCTGCTGGATCTTAAGGCTGAGGGGACGGGTCGTGCGTTCGGCCTGCTGTTGCTGCTGGGCGCGGGCGCTGGCCGCGTCGGATTCGGGGTTGGCCATCTGCTGGGCAGAAGCCATGGAGGCCGCCAGCGGCAGCAGTGTGAGCGTGGCGATCCGGCAACAAAGTGTCCGGGGAGTCAGTGTTCGCATGATTGTGGTTCCGGTCAGACTCGGTGATCCATGAGTGTTTCCCTAACTATAGCGCACGAGCCGGCTGCGTCGAGTCAGGGGGTGTCGCCGTGCTGCTCACGGCGCTGTCGCGCCTGCTGGCGTTCCCGGGCCTGCAGCCGGAGCACATGCCGGGCGATCTGCTGGCGCTCGGCATCCTCCATGTTGTGGAACTGCAGGTGCAGGCGGGTGCCGTTGTCCGTGGCATCCACGGACACCACGCGGGTATAGGCGGCAACCTGGCTGAGTTCGGGCATCAGGGTCAGGCGCACGGCCATCAGTGAATCGAGCTCAGGCACCGGGTCCGTGGTGATGAAGGAAAGGCCTCCCTCGCTGAGGGTGACATGAACCCACTCACTGTCTTGCAAGGGATTCTGCTGAAAGGTCATAATCCGCGCCACCGTGTCGAGCTTCTCGTTGAGAGCACGGGCGAGCTGGGAGAGGACCCGGTCGCTTTCCGAAAGCAGCCCGAGCTGATGGCGGATCTCCGCATCATGCCGGCGCAGCTCCTCCTCCAGCGGAAGCGTTTCACCGCCCTCGAAGAGGGTTTCCGGGGGACCGGTTGGCTCCCCCTCGAGTTGACGGCATTCGAGGCCCACGCGGTCCTCGATCCGGTAGAACTGGCGACGCTCGGGATCGTGTTCTGATGGCATGACGTTCTCCTGGACCCGATCCTCCTGAGTGTAACAGTGATTCATGACAGTGCAGGCGCGGCCGACCTGCCCAAGGATTCCGGTAACCATCTATGTTCAGACCCCTTTCCGTATTCATCGGCCTGCGCTACACCGCCGCCAAACGACGCAACCACTTCATTTCCTTCATCTCCCTGGTCTCAATGCTGGGCCTGATCCTCGGGGTCATGGTGCTGATCACCGTGCTGTCGGTGATGAACGGCTTTGACCGGGAACTGCGTGAACGCATTCTCGGCATGGTGCCGCACGCGGTGGTCGAGAGCCCGGACGGCATGGAGGACTGGCGCGATGTGGCCCGGGTCGCCGAATCCAACCCCAGGGTGACGGGCGTGGCGCCATTCTCACGGGCCCAGGGCATGCTCACGGGCAGGGGCCAGGTTCAGGGCGCGCTGATCAACGGCGTGGACCCGGAATACGAACCCGATGTCTCGATCATCCAGAAGCATATGACCCATGGCAGTCTGTCGAACCTCAAGGCGAACGAGTTCGGCATCATCCTGGGTGAAGCACTGGCACGGCGCCTGGGGATCCGCATGGGGGACAGGGTGACCGTGGTGCTGCCGGAAGCGTCCGTTTCCCCGGCGGGTGTGCTGCCCCGAATGAAACGATTCACGCTGGTGGGGACCTTCAGTGTCGGGGCGGAACTCGACAGCAGCTACACCCTGATCCACTACAAGGATGCCGGCAAACTGCTCCGCCTCGGGGATAAGGCTCAGGGCGTGCGGATCCAGGTGGAGGAGCTTTTCCAGGCTCCGCGGGTGGCCAATCAGATCGCGCAGTCGCTGCCGGGCGCCTATCGGACCATGAACTGGACCCAGACCCACGGCAACCTCTTTCAGGCGATCCAGATGGAAAAGACCATGATCGGTCTGCTGCTGATGTTCATCGTGGCCGTGGCCGCATTCAACATTGTCTCGGCGCTGGTCATGGTGGTGACGGACAAGAAGGCGGATATCGCCATTCTCCGGACCATGGGGATGACCCCGGCCGGCATCATGGCCGTGTTCATCATCCAGGGGGGCGTGATCGGCGTGGGCGGCACCCTCATCGGCACCGGCCTGGGCGTACTGCTGGCGCTCAACATCAGCAGCGTGATCGAGTGGATCGAGAGCGTGCTCAGCATGCAGTTCCTGAGTGCGGATGTGTATTTCATCAGTTACCTGCCGTCGGAACTGCAGCTCAACGACGTGCTCATTGTCGGTGGCGCCGGCCTTGCCATGAGCCTGCTTGCAACCATCTACCCGGCGTGGCGCGCCTCCCGGGTGCAGCCGGCGGAGGCCCTGCGCTATGAGTGAGACACCGATCATCCAGTGCCGTAACCTGGCCAAGACTTACCGCGAAGGGCGCGAAACCCTGCGCGTGTTCTCGGACGTGAACCTGAGCGTTGCGCCCGGGGAAACCCTGGCCATTGTGGGCAGTTCCGGCTCCGGCAAGACCACACTGCTCAACATGCTGGGTGGGCTGGACCGGCCCAGCGAGGGGGATGTCTGGATCGACGGCGAGGCCATCCATGGCATGCGCGAGCGTGAGCGCTGCCGCTTCCGCAACCGCACCCTGGGGTTCGTCTACCAGTTCCACCACCTGCTGGCGGAGTTCAGTGCGCTCGACAACGTGGCGCTGCCGGCGGCGCTGGGGCGTTACAGTCCCCGCCAGGCGAGGGCGAAGGCCCGGGATCTGCTGGAGCGTGTTGGCCTGGGTGAGCGCCTCAGGCACAAGCCATCGGAGCTGTCCGGCGGTGAGCGCCAGCGGGTGGCGATTGCGCGGGCACTGGTCAACGATCCGCGCTGTGTGCTGATGGACGAGCCCACGGGCAATCTGGATGACGATACCGGCGAGCGGATCCAGGGGTTGATGCGCGAACTGAACGAGCAGCTGGATTCCGCCTTCGTGGTGGTCACCCATGACCTGGAGCTGGCTCAGGGGATGGGACGCGTGCTGCGCCTGGACCACGGTGGGCTCAGTGAGACCGATTCCTGAGGCGGCGTTCGTACTGGCGCTGATGCCAGCGCTGGCGCACACGCCGGCGCCATAACTGCTGGATGGCGAGATAGGCGCTCAGGGAAAAGACCACGCCCAGGATCAGGGACCCGATGTACAGCGGCACACCCACCTCGATCAGGCGGCTGCTGATCCACTCCCAGCTGAGCTGGAACTGCTCGGCCTCCCCGGGGCGCCCGAGCACCAGGACACCGACGGCGTAACCGGCGTAGAGCAGTGGTCCCATTGTCAGTGGGTTGCTGATCCAGAGGGTGATCAGTGTCAGCGGCAGGTTGGCATTGAACCAGATGGCCGTCATGGCGGCCGGCAGGCTCTGGAACGGCATGGGCACCATGCACCAGAACACGCCGAGCAGGATGGCCCTGGACACCGAGTGGCGGTTGATGTGCCACAGGTTGGGTTCATGCAGGACGTCGCCGAGCAGCTTCAGGGCACGGAACCGGCGGAGCTGATCCGGGTGAGGGATGAGGCGCCTGAAGAAACGTCTGTCCATGAGTGAAGCTCACCTCATCCGAACGAAAACACGGTATGACAGGGAAGGGTGCTATGCGCGCAGGGATGCTGGCGCTGACAGTTGTGCTTATCCTACTGGAATGGCCGGGGGTACAGCCACCCACAGAGCCAAAGGCATGGACGGAGCCGGTTACTGTTAAGGGCTATGTCTGTGAACCCGCCCGGCCCACCAGCGGCGGTCACCTGGCTTTTGTGGTCTGTACCAGCGGTGGGGATGGACAACTGCCTGCCCGGATCAGGGCCACGCTGGACGGCGAGGCTTCCCGCCACCGGATCAGTGGCGGCGTGGTGCTTGAAGCTCGCCTGAATCCGCCGCATGCCCCGCTCAACGCCGGCGGTGGCGGATTTGAGCAGTGGCTCTGGCGCGAGCGCATCGGCGCCATTGCCAGGGTCCGCAGCATGGAGCCCGCCCCCGAATTCTGTGGCCTCGCCTGCCACTACCATGCAGCGCGCATTGGGCTGATCCACCGCCTCAATCGTCACGGACAGCGCCTTCGCAATCCTGAGCTGGTGGAGGCGCTGCTCTTTGGCAGCCGCGCGGGCCTCAAAGAAGAGGACTGGGAACGGCTCGATGCCACGGGGACCCAGCATCTGGTGGCCATTTCCGGCCTGCACGTGGGACTGGTGGCCGCCATTGCCGGCGCGGCCCTGGGGAAGCCCATTACCCGCGCGGCCCACAGGCGACCTGCCCCGGGTCGGATGATCGCTTTTGTCCTGGTCGGGCTGGTGGCGACGGGATACGCGCTGCTTGCTGGATTGACCGTGCCGACCCAGCGCGCGCTGGTGATGGTGGCCGTGGCGGGCTGGATGCTCGCCTCCGGACGCCAATGGCGGCTCTGGGACGGCTGGCTGATGGCCCTGATGATGGTGGTGGTGCTGGAGCCAAGGGCCCTGTGGGGGCCGGGTTTCTGGCTGTCCTTTGGCGCCGTGGCCTGCCTCATACTGGGGCTGGGCGCCCGCCTCCGTTCCCCCGGTGCCGTGAGTGGTCTGGTGCTGGCCCAGTTTGCCGTGGTGGCCGGTCTTGCACCGCTGTTGCTGTGGCATGGAATGGCCCCGTCCGGGGTTGCCTTTGCTGTGAATCTGGTTGCCATTCCCTGGCTTTCCGTTGTGGTGATGCCGGTGATTCTGGTTGCCGCACCCTTATTGCTGCTCCATCCAGCGTCCGCCAGTTGGGTCCTTCCGGGGGTGGATATGGCGGTCACCATGCTCTGGTCATTCCTGGGCTGGGCCCAGCAGTGGGCCTTTGAACTGCCCGTGCCGGCCCCCGGCACCGCATTGGTGGGTGCTGCTCTTGTCCTGTGTGCGATGTTGCCGGTTGGCTGGCCCTACCGCCTGCTTGCCGGTGCTGTGCTGGGCCTGGTTCCCCTGGCTGGGCATCAGCCGGTGGCACCCGTTGGGAGTGCTCATGAGGTGAGGGTGGCGGATGGCGTGGGTGGGCCGGTGGTTGTGATCCGGGATGGGGCGTGGACGGTGCTGTTTGATGGGCGTGAGCCCGGTTCGCGGACCCGGGCGATTACCCGTGACCGAATAGGTGCCTGGCTGGATACGCTGGGGATCAGCGTGATCGATCAACTGGTGCTGGGGGATCCGGATATGGACCCGCAGCAATACTGGGTGTCCCCCAGGCTTCCGGATGTCCGCCGCGTTATTCAAACGCCCGCATGTACGCTGGAGCAACACACCGGCAGGGGGCGTATCACCCTGAGTGGGATGGCTGCGGGCGGACAGTGCAGTCTGATGCTGCGCAGCGGAGAACGCACGGCGTTGCTTGCCGGGCCCGTGGACCGCCGTGGGGAAAGGCGTATTCTCAGGCGACTCGGCAAGGGCCGGGAGGTCGATCTGCTGGTGGCGCCCAGGGGTGGTCAGGGGCGGTCCTCGCAACTCGGCTTCATTGAGGCGTTGTCGCCGTCGGTTTCGGTGCTGGCACCGCCCGACTGGTATCAGGGAGAGGCCGGGGCGCCGGCCCTTGAGCGATATGAGAACGCGGCGACGCGGGTGCTGTTCACTCCGCGCACCGGGGAACTGCGATTGCTGCCGGAAGAGGGCGGGTGGCGCGTGGAACCCGCGCGGGATTGTGGCCAGAAGGTGCGCCTGTGCTAAAGTGTCGGCGCTTGTTCAACAGCATGGAGAAGGCGTGTGCTCGAGCTTCTGAGGCCCGGCGGATTCATCATGATTCCGCTGCTGATCTGTTCCATCCTGGCGCTGGCCATCATCATTGAGCGGTTCTATGCGCTTCGGATCAGTCGTGTGGCGCCGGCGGCGACCACCAATGAGCTCTGGCGGCTGATCAAGAAAAAGGAGCTGAACTCACGCCGCCTCAAGGCGATCCAGGAATCCTCGCCCATTGGCCGGATCATGGCGGCCGGGCTCAGTAACGCCAAGCATGGCCGTGACATCATGAAGGAGAGCATCGAACACGAAGCCTCCCAGGTGGTGCATGAGCTTGAGCGCTTCCTCAACCCGCTGGGAACGATCGCGGTCATCACGCCGCTGCTGGGTCTCCTGGGTACGGTCATCGGTATGATCAAGGTGTTCTCCCAGATCCAGCTGGCTGGCGTGGGTGACCCCGGCGTTCTGGCGGGCGGCATTTCCGAGGCCCTGATCACGACCGCGTCGGGCCTGACCGTGGCCATCCCGGCTCTTGTCTTCCACCGCTTCTTCATCCGTCGTGTGGACGAGATGGTCGTGAATATGGAACAGGAAGCCATCAAGCTGGTTGAAGTGGTCCACGGTGACCGTGACATCATTGTCGACGAGGGCGGTGAGCAGTGAAGTTCCGGCGTCAGTCGCAACAGGAGGTTTCGGTTAACCTCACGCCACTGATCGACGTGGTGTTCCTGCTGCTGATCTTCTTCATGGTCTCGACCACCTTCACGCGTGAGACTGAGCTCCAGATCGACCTGCCCGAGGCCGAGGGAACCGAGGCGGAGCAGGAAAACAAGCGCATTGAAGTGGAGATCAGTGCCGATGGTGTCTATTCCATCAACGGCGAACGCCTTGAGGGCGTTGAACGCCAGGCTCTGAATGAACGCATCCAGAGCGTGGCCGAAGGCAATACCGAGCTTCCGTTCATCATTACCGCCGACGCCGATGCCCGCCACGAGCTGGTGGTACGTGCAATGGACGTGGCCGGCAGCCTCGGGTTTACCGGCCTGAGCATCAGCACCCAGAACAGCCCCGACGCCAATGGCGAATGATTCCGATATCTCAGACCTGACCAACTGGCAGGTCTATAAACGACTCCTGCGGTACGCGATCCCGTTCTGGGTGGCGTTTGCCGTCGCGACCCTGGGCAATGCGGTGTATGCCGGTGCCTCCACGGCCATGGCCTGGTCCATGGAGTTCGTGATCGAGGCGCTGCAGAACCCCACGCCCGAAAACCGGCGCTTCCTGCCGATGCTGATCATCGGTGTGTTCACGATCCGCGGCGTCGGTTTCTTCCTGAGCAAGTACTACATGAACTATGTCGGGCGTAACATCGTCAATGTGATGCGCGTGCAGGTGTTCGACCATCTCATGCGGGTGCCCTCAAGGTTCTACGACCAGACATCCTCAGGGCACCTGGTCTCCAAGATCACCTTCAACATCGAGCAGGTGACGGACGCCGCCACCGAGGCCGTGACCATCATCCTGCGCGAGGGGCTGACCGTGGTCGGCCTGCTCGGGTTCATGTTCTACACCAACTGGAAGCTGACTTTACTGTTCCTGGCGGTGGGGCCGATCATCGGCTGGATCATCAGCTATGTGAGCCGTCGTTTCCGTCGTATCAGCCGCCGTATCCAGTACTCCATGGGGGATGTGACCCATGTCTCATCGGAGGCCATCACCGGCTACCGGGTGGTGCGCACCTTCGGGGGCGCAGAGCGTGAATCCGGGCGTTTCCGCAAGGTCAGCTGGGACAACCTGCGCCAGAGCCTGAAAATGGCCAAGACCCAGGCCATCAGCACCCCTGTGGTCCAGGTCCTGGTCTCGCTGGCCATCGGCTTCCTGATCTGGGTGGCCCTGTCTCCGGAATTCCGGGACGCCATGACCACAGGCCAGTTCGTTGCCTTCATCACCGCCGCCTCCACCATGGCCAAGCCCGTGCGCCAGCTGACTTCGGTCCACGCCAAGATCCAGAAGGGGATCGCGGCGTCCCAGAGTATTTTCGAAAGCATCGACTATCCCGAGGAAGAAGATACCGGGACCCGGGATCCGGGCCGCGTGGATGGCCGCATCGATTTCCAGGATCTGTGGTTCCATTACCAGGAGCAGTACGAATACGTGCTCAAAGGCATCAACCTGAACGTGGCGGCCGGGGAGACCCTGGCGCTGGTGGGGCGCTCCGGCAGCGGCAAGTCCACCCTGGTGAGCCTGATCCCGAGGTTCTACGAACTGACGGATGGGGATATCCGGATCGACGATGTCTCCGTAAGGGACTTCAAGCTCGAAGCACTGCGGCGCCAGATCGCGCTGGTGACCCAGAGCGTGGTCCTGTTCAACGACACCGTGGCCAATAACATCGCCTATGGCGAGATGAGCAGCGCCAGCCGGGAGGTCGTGCGGGAGGCGGCACGCAAGGCCCATGCGCTGTCGTTCATCGAGGATCTGCCCCAGGGTTTTGACACCATGGTCGGGGATAATGGTGTGCTGCTGTCCGGTGGTCAGCGCCAGCGCCTGGCGATCGCCCGGGCCCTGATCAAGGATGCCCCGATCCTGATCCTGGACGAGGCCACCTCCGCGCTGGATACCGAGTCAGAGCGTCATATCCAGGAGGCCCTGGAAGAGGTCATGGCCGGGCGGACCACGCTGGTGATTGCCCACCGTCTTTCGACCATTGAATCCGCCGATCGAATCGCGGTCATGGATGGCGGGCGCCTTGTGGAGATCGGTAGCCACCGTGAGCTGATTGAGCATGACGGGGCCTACGCGGCGCTGCACCGCCTCCAGTTCTCAGACGACGCCTGAGCACAGGGCCGCGGACTATGGGGGATACGCTGGAACGCCTCTGGTATACGGATAGACGCCCCCTGGGATGGCTCGCACCGTTGGCGTGGCTTTACGGCTGGCTGGTGAATCGGCGCCGCAGGGCTTACCGGAATGGGCGGCGCCCCGTCCATCATTCCCCCTTGCCGGTATTGGTTGTTGGCAACATCACGGTTGGCGGTACCGGCAAATCCCCCTTCACGGCCTGGCTGGTAAGCCATCTGAAAGCGCAGGGGTGGCGACCGGTCATCCTCAGCCGGGGCTACGGCGCCAGGCCGGATCACTATCCCTGTGCCGTGGCCCCCGACTCGGACCCCGCGGCCTGTGGTGATGAGCCGGTGATGCTGGCGCAGCAGACCGGTGTGCCGGTTCTCGTGGATCCCAGACGCGCCCGCTCCGCGGCCTATGCGGAACATGACAAGCTGGGGGATGTCCTGGTCTGTGATGACGGCCTGCAGCACTACGCCCTGGCAAGGACCCTGGAGTTCTGCATTTTCGATGGCGCCCGGGGTGTCGGCAACGGGGCACTGATGCCGGTGGGCCCGCTGCGTGAACCGCTGGAGCGGGTACGATCGGTGGATTTCTGCCTGACCACGGGCCAACCGGAGCACGCTACGTTCCGGGGCGGGTTGCCGGGCGCTAAGCAGTGCTACGCAGTGACCCTGGTGCCAACCGTGCTGCGCAACCTGAGCAGCGGTGAGACCCGGGAACTGGAATGGCTCAGCGGGCGCGTGGTGAACGCGGTCGCTGGGATAGGGAACCCCGCGCGTTTCTTTGATACGCTTAACGACCTCGGTGCCCGGGTCATTCCCCATCCGTTCGACGACCACCATCGTTTCCGTTCGGATGACCTGGACTTTCCACATGGACCGGTCGTGATGACCGCCAAGGATGGCGTAAAATGCCGCACAATCGTCAGGGACGATGTCTGGGTCCTGGACGTGATCGCCAGGCCGGACGCCGCACTGGTTACCGAACTGGATCAAAAGCTTGAACTGCCGGGGAAGGACAGAACCCATGGATAAACGCCAGATCGCACTGCTTGCCTGCCCCGTGTGCCACGGCAAGCTCATCTACGACGCCGAGGCGCAGGAACTCATCTGCCGCAATGATGCCATGGCGTTCCCCATCCGCGAGGGCATCCCCGTGATGCTGCCCGAGGAAGCCCGGTCCCTGACCACTGACGAACGGCTTACGCCGGTACGCTGAGCGGATTCCCCATGGCCTTCACTGTCGTCATCCCCGCCCGATATGCCTCCAGCCGCCTGCCGGGCAAGCCCCTGGCGGACATCGGCGGCCGGCCCATGATCCAGCACGTCTGGGACCGGGCCGCGGAAAGCGGGGCGGGCAGGGTGATCATTGCTACCGACTCCGAGCGCATTGGTGAGGCTGTACGCGGGTTTGGGGGCGAGGCCGTCATGACCCGGGATGATCATCCCTCGGGTACGGATCGCCTTCAGGAGGTGGCCACCACACTGGGGCTGGAGGACGATGCGATCGTCGTCAATGTCCAGGGGGATGAGCCGCTGCTGCCCGCCGGGCTGATCAACCAGGTGGCCGGGCTGCTCGAGGGCGCGCCGGATGCCGCCATCGCCACCCTCTGTGAGCCCATCAGGGACCCGGAGGAACTCTTCAATCCCAATGCCGTGAAAGTGGTCATGGATGAAGCCGGGCGGGCGCTCTATTTCTCCCGTGCGCCCATTCCCTGGGATCGGGAGACCTTCGAGGACCGGCGCCGGCTGGAACGGGTGCCGGAGACAGCCGGCTGGTACCGCCACATTGGCCTCTATGCCTACCGGGTCAGCCTGCTGCACCAGTTCGTGGGCTGGCAGCCGGCGCCGCTGGAACGCGCGGAATCCCTGGAGCAGCTGCGGGCGCTCTGGCACGGCGCGCGGATCCAGGTGGGCATTGCTGAACAGACCCCGCCGGCAGGGGTGGATACGGAAGCGGACCTGGAACGGGTCCGTGCACGCCTTGCCGGCCCATCACCCCATCAGGAGTGACGCACTATGACACAACCGGTCTCCATTCTGTTTGTGTGCCTCGGCAATATCTGCCGCTCACCCACGGCCCAGGGCGTGTTTGCAAAGCAGCTGCAGGATGCCGGGCTGCAGGACCGTATCCGGATCGATTCCGCGGGCACAGGGCACTGGCATGTGGGGAAATCCCCGGATCCCCGGGCCACCGACGCCGCCCGCCAGCGCGGCATTGACCTGACGGACCAGCGCGCGCGCCAGGTCTCGCTGGAGGATTTCTACACCTTTGACCACATCCTGGCGATGGACCTTGCCAACCACGGGGATCTGCGAGCCATGGCGCCGCCCAATGCGGATGCCTCTGTGGAACTGTTTCTCAGCTACGCCCGCCATGCGGATACGCAGGAGGTGCCGGATCCGTACTATGGCGGGGAGTCCGGCTTTGCGCGGGTTCTGGACCTGATCACGGATGCGGGCGAAGGTCTGCTTGCCGAGTTGCGTACGCGGCATGGCCTATGAACCAGGGGGTTCTTGAACAGGGGGTCGACCTGCAGCCGTGCAATAGCCTGCGGTTGCCGGGTCACGCCCAGTGGTTCGCTCACATCGTGAACCCGGAGGCGCTTCCAGAGCTGCTGGAATGGGCGGATGACCAGAAGCTGCCGGTTCAGGTCCTGGGCGGCGGCAGCAACGTGGTGCTGCGCTCGGATATCAATGGCCTGGTGCTGGGCATGGCCATCCATGAACGCCAGTGGCAGGTTCTTGATGATGACCGGGCCATCCTGAGTCTGGGAGCCGGGGAGAACTGGGATTCGGTGGTCCGTTACGCCGCCTCCATCGGGTATCGTGGGCTGGAGAACCTGGCCCTGATCCCGGGGACCGTGGGAGCGGCACCCATCCAGAACATCGGGGCCTATGGCCGCGAACTGAGTGATGTGTTCGAAAGCCTCGACGCCTGGGACCGGCGGGAAGGGCGCTTCCGGACCCTGGGACCGGAAGCGTGCGGCTTCGGCTACCGGGACAGCCTGTTCAAGCGTGACCCCGAACGCTTCATCATTGTGCGCGTACGGGTGCGCCTGTCGCGCTCGGCGGCGTTCCGGTTGGATTACGGCGAGCTTGCGCGGGAAGTTGCCGGTTATGACGACCCGCAACAGGAACTGACACCGGAGGCCATCGCCGACCTGGTCAGCCGTATCCGTCTGGCGAAACTGCCGGATCCTGCTGTACTGCCCAATGCCGGCAGCTTCTTCAAGAACCCAGTGGTGGATCAGACTACCGGCGATGCGCTGAGGCAACGGTTTCCGGAACTGGTGGCCCATCCGGATCCCGGCGGGGTCAAACTGGCGGCCGGATGGCTGATTGAGCAGTGCGGCTGGAAAGGGCACCGGGAGGCGCATGTCGGGGTGCATTCGAAACAGGCCCTGGTCCTGATCCATCACGGCAATGGGTCCGGGGCGGAACTGCTGGCGCTCGCCGAGCGCATCCGGGAGGATGTACGGGCCCGTTTTGGCGTGGCGCTGGAAATTGAGCCAAGGCTGATCGGCAACGCAGGGTGATTGACAGTTGTGCGCTGAGTCACGAGTATTCCGTGCTGACAGCCCCATTTATAGAGATCCGACACGACAGGTGCTCTCATGACAGATTCCCGTTCCCCCGGTAAGCGTTTCCGCGATGCGCTGACAGACCAGCCGCTCCAGATCGTCGGCACTATCAATGCCTATACCGCCATCATGGCTGAGAAGAGCGGCCACAGGGCGATCTATCTTTCCGGCGGTGGCGTCGCCAACGCCTCCTTCGGCCTGCCGGATCTGGGCATGACCACCATGAACGATGTGGTCGAGGATGCACGCCGGATCACCGCCGCATCGAACATCCCCCTGCTTGTGGATATCGACACGGGCTGGGGCGGGGCCCTCAACATCGCCCGTACCATCCGCGAGATGGAGCGCGCCGGGGTCGCCGCTGTGCACATTGAGGATCAGGTGGCCCAGAAGCGCTGCGGTCACCGGCCGAACAAGGAGATCGTCTCAAAGGACGAGATGGTTGACCGGGTAAAGGCTGCGGCCGATGCCCGGCAGGACCCGGATTTCTTCATCATTGCGCGCACTGACGCGTTCGCCCAGGAAGGTCGCGATGCCGCGATTGACCGCGCCCAGGCCTGCGTGGACGCCGGAGCGGACGCCATCTTTGCGGAAGCGGTGGCGGACCTGGAGGACTATCGGGCCTTTGTCGAGGAACTGGATGTGCCTGTTCTGGCCAACATCACCGAGTTCGGCAAGACGCCGCTGTTCAATCGGCAGGAACTGGCGGATGTGGGCGTAGGCATGGTGCTCTACCCGCTCAGTGCCTTCCGGGCCATGAACCAAGCCGCGCTCAACGTGTACCAGCACATTCTCAACGACGGCGACCAGAAGGCCGTTGTGGACCAGATGCAGACCCGTGACGAGCTCTACGACTTCCTCGACTATCACGAATTCGAGGCCAAGCTCGACGAACTTTTTGCGCAGAAAAACTAGCAGCAACAAAAAGCATGACAGGTGAGAGGAAAGAACCATGAGCGATAAACCACAAGGCGGCGCTGGCCTGCGTGGCCAGGTAGCAGGGGAGACCGCACTCTGCACCGTTGGCAAGACCGGGACCGGCCTTACGTACCGCGGCTACGACATCACCGATCTGGCCAACAATGCCCAGTTCGAGGAAGTGGCGCACCTTCTGATCCACGGCCACCTGCCCAACCAGCGGGAACTTGAAGCCTACAGAAAACGCCTGGCAGCCAAACGTCACCTGCCGGATGCCCTTAAAGAGGTGCTGGAGCGGATCCCAGCGGATGCCCACCCCATGGACGTGATGCGCACTGGCTGCTCCATGCTGGGCAACCTCGAGACCGAACAGAGCTTTGACGAGCAGGATGACCACATCGACCGCATGCTCGCGGCACTCCCGGCCGTCATCTGTTACTGGTACCGCTACAGCCACGACGGCGTGCGCATCGACACCGATCTGGACGACGACACCATCGGCTCCCACTTCCTGCACATGCTGCATGGTCGCAAGCCGAGCCAGCTGCACGCCGATGTCATGAACGTCTCGCTCATCCTTTACGCCGAGCACGAGTTCAACGCCTCCACCTTCACCGCAAGGGTGTGCGCCTCCACGCTTTCGGACATCCACTCCTGCGTCACCGGCGCCATCGGCAGCCTGCGCGGCCCGCTCCACGGCGGCGCCAACGAAGCCGCAATGGAAATGATCGAAGGCTTTAACGATCCGGACGACGCCGAGGAGAAACTCCTCGGGATGCTGGAGCGCAAGGACAAGATCATGGGCTTCGGCCACGCCGTGTACCGCGACGCCGACCCGCGTAACGCCATCATCAAGAAATGGTCCCACGCACTGGCCGAGGATTACGGCGACACCAGCCTCTACGACATCTCCGAGCGGTGCGAGGAGGTCATGTGGCGCGAGAAGAAACTGTTCCCGAATGCGGACTTCTTCCACGCCTCCGCGTACTTCTTCATGAACATCCCGACCAAGCTGTTCACGCCCATCTTCCTGATGTCGCGTGTTTCCGGTTGGACGGCCCACGTGAAGGAGCAGCGTGCCAACAACCGCATCATCCGCCCGAGCGCCGACTATACCGGCCCGGAGCACCAGGACTGGCTGCCGATCGACGAGCGCTGAAGCCCCCTGTAGGAGCGCGCATGCGCGCGATGCCGCCATGTCAGCGCCAAGCCGCCCTTGTCGCGGGCATGCCCGCTCCTACAAGTGAAGCGGTAGCGAGTAGGCTGGAGTATCAACAAGCTGGTTTTATCAGGAAAATCCATTAAGGAAACATCATGAGCGCCAACGTAGAATCCAATGTCCGCCCGGACTACGACGACATCATCCAGAAAATCGCGGACTACGTCCTCGACTACAACATCAAAAGCAAGGAAGCCCTGGACACCGCCCGTAACTGCCTGATGGACACCCTCGGCTGTGGTCTGCTGGCCCTGCGTTTCCCCGAGTGCGCCAAGCACCTCGGCCCCATCGTTGAAGGCACCCAGGTTCCCAACGGCGCGCGCGTGCCCGGAACCCCCTTCCGCCTGGATCCGGTCAAGGCCGCCTGGGACATCGGCTGCATCATCCGCTGGCTCGACTATAACGACACCTGGCTGGCCGCTGAATGGGGTCACCCGTCAGACAACCTTGGCGGCATCCTCGCCATTGCCGATCACCTCTCACAGAAGCGTGTTTCTGAAGGCAAGGACCCGCTGACCATGCGCGACGTGATCGAGGGCATGATCATGGCCCACGAGATTCAGGGTGTGCTGGCGCTTGAGAACTCCTTCAACCGCGTCGGCCTGGACCACGTGGTGCTCGTGAAGGTCGCCTCCACAGCCGTTACCGCCAAGCTCATGGGCTGTGACCGCGAAGAGATCATGGCCGCGCTCTCCCACGCCTGGGTCGACGGCCAGTCCCTGCGCACCTATCGGCACGCGCCCAACGCGGGCTCCCGCAAGTCCTGGGCGGCCGGTGATGCCACCTCCCGCGCCGTGCGTCTGGCCGACATCGCCAAGCGCGGCGAGATGGGCATCCCGGGCGCGCTGAGTGCGCCGCAGTGGGGCTTCTATGACGTGCTGTTCAGCAAGACCAACCGCGACCAGCAGGTCAAACCGGAAGGGGAGCGCCAGTTCAAGCTGCCCCAGGATTTCGGCAGCTACGTGATGGAGAACGTCCTGTTCAAGATCTCCTTCCCGGCCGAATTCCACGCCCAGACCGCCGCCGAGGCCGCCGTGACCCTGCATCCCCAGGTGAAAGACCGGCTGGACGAGATCGATAAAATCGTTATTACGACCCACGAATCCGCGATCCGCATCATCTCCAAGGAAGGCAGCCTCGCCAACGCCGCCGACCGTGACCACTGCCTGCAGTACATGACCGCCGTGCCGCTGATCTTCGGCAACCTCACCGCCGAGCACTACGAGGACGACTTCCACGCCAACAACCCGATCATCGACGAGATCCGGGGCAAGATGGAAGTGCAGGAAGACGAGCGTTATACCCGCGAGTACCTGGAAGAGGACAAGCGCTCCATCGCCAATGCGATCCAGGTGTTCTTCAAGGACGGTTCCAGCACCGAGAATGTGGCCGTTGAGTACCCGATCGGGCATCGCCGCCGCCGGAAAGACGGTATTCCGCTGCTGGAGCAGAAGTTCCGCAACAACCTGGCGACCCGCTTCACCCAGAAGCGCTCCGAGCAGATCTTCAGCCTGTGCAAGGATCAGAAGACGCTCGAGAATACCCCGGTCAACGAGTTCATGGACCTGTTTGAAGGGTGTTAAATGAACTGACGTTTATTTTCTGTTAAGTATCCAGAAAGAAAAACGGCACCCATAAGGGTGCCGTTCCAGTTCTAAGCCCTACAGGGCAATCAGGCACGGCGGCGGTAGCTGAAGCCAAGACCCGCCAGACCCAGGCCAAGCAGCGCAAGGGTGCCCGGCTCCGGCACACGGCCGACGGTGACGTCGTCGATGCCATAACCATCGTTCGGATCGTTGGAGTGGATCTCGAAGTTGTCGAGCCCCTCGCCATCATACAGTGAGATGTAGAACAGGCCGCCACTACCCAGGGATTTCCCGAAAACGTCGCTGAACGCGAAATCGAACCCATCGATGCTGAAGCGGCCGCCCGCGTCATTCGGGTCAGTCATGAAAAAACCGACCGCGTTGTTATCAGCATCCGGTGTGAACTTCACGCTCTGCGCATCCATGCTGTCCAGCCACTGGCTGGGGGACGTGGCAAACCGGCCGTTGAACGGTGTCTCATCAGCGTTAAGGACCGCAATGCCAGCCCCACACTGGAAACCTTCATCATTACAGCTATCAGTCGGTGAATTAAAAGCCGGCTGAGTCACGTCAAAGGTCCCGACACTGGTGGCAAAGGACGTCATCTGACCGTTAAAGTCGGTGGCTACGTCGTAGCTTTCAAAATCCTCGGGCGGCGCATAGCCGGGTTGCAGCGTGCTGAGGAACGAGGCCTGGGCCGCATTGGCGTTGGCTGCGCCCTCACCGCTGATTTTCAATACAGGCGCTGCATTCGCTGTAGCTACCCCTACCGCCAGCAGACCGACGCTAAACAATTTTGTATAGGTTTTCATCGCACTATGCTCCTTGCATATGATGTGGAACGCATGAAAGCTTATGCAAGGAGCAGGCCATAAATTTATAGCCTTAAAATACAGTTAGTTATAAGTGGTTCGGAGGACCACTTGTCCTTTGCCTGTAAAGTAAACTGACACTCGCGAGAGCGATCACCGAGGCCTCACAGTCGTCCGTCGACAGCCTGCTTGGGCAGTGCGTACTTCACATCAAACAGTATGGAGCCGGCGGGCTTACCCAGGGCCCGCAGCTTCTCCGCACCGAGCGCCACAAAGTCCCGATGACCCACCGCGAGGATCATCGCGTCGTAATGCCCCTCGGCAGGGCTCTTAACCAGCTCGATACCGTATTCCTCCCGGACTTCATCCGCGTCCGCCCAGGGGTCCCACACGTCAACGTTGGCATGGTAGTCCTGGAATTCGTGGACCAGGTCGATGGCGCGGGTGTTGCGGATGTCCGGGCAGTTCTCCTTGAACGTCAGGCCCATGATGAGGACGTTGGAGTCCACGACCTGGATGCGGCTGCGGGTCATCATCTTGATGACGCGTTCAGCCACCTCAGCGCCCATACGGTCATTGAGACGTCG
>ENA-ORDC01000144-ORDC01000144.1-marine-metagenome-genome-assembly--contig:-NODE-144-length-78711-cov-17.954409_pt1 | contig 78711 bp, 77 predicted proteins | sample MGYA00237783_ERZ508515 | MGnify/ENA primary metagenome ERZ508515 (study PRJEB26186, sample SAMN06268792) | marine metagenome | isolation source: Eden Landing Ponds, San Francisco, CA, USA | place...
GACTCCTACGAGAAGTTCGTCGACCACGTGGTCGCCGTCGACGGCCAGCCGATCGTCGTCTCCAGCGAGATCGCCGAAGCCGGCGTCGACCAGATCACCGGTCAGGATCTCAAGGACCTCTACAAGGGTCGTATCGACAACTGGAGCGAACTCGGCGGGCCGGACAAGCCGGTTCGCGTCCTCGGTCGCGCGAAAGACTCCGGGACCCGGACGTCGTTCGTCAGCAACGTCTTCAACAACCCCAAGGAGAACACGCAGGTCGCGACCCGCTACGGCCAGAACCAGCGCCTTGCGCAGGCGATCTCCCAGGCCGACAACGCGATCAGCTACCTCGCGCTCGCCTTCCTCGACACCGACGGCGTCACGCCGATCGCCCTCGAGTGGGAGGGGACGACCTACGCCTACGAGGACCCCGAGAACGGCCTCGACTCCAAGCAGTACCCGCTCAGCCGTGACCTCCACATGTACACGTGGGACGGCACCTCGATGAAGGAAGCGTCGGTGGTCAACATGATGCTCTCGGACTTCGGTCAGGACACCTTCGTCGCGCCGAACAACTACTTCACGCTCAACGATCGCCGCCTCGAAGAGCAGAAGGCGAAGCTCCCCGACCAGAACCCGGTCTGATCCCGCCGGCAGTGAATCGCTGAGAAGCCACCAAGCGGGACCATCTATGATTTTCAGTACGATATCATCGAGACGGGACACACGGAGGGAATCGTGAGACGAACATGGGCGCTGCTGCTCGTCGTGCTAGCTGTGCCGACGCGGATTGTGGGCTATCTGCGCGAGTTACCTGGACGCGTCGCGGCCTACCTGCAGGCGCTGCCGGGACGGCTCCGGGAGGCACTGTTGGACACCTGGCGCGTCCTGGTCGGCAGTGACTCGGGCCCGATAGAGATCGCGTTCAGCCTGTTGTTGCTGGCCTCGATCGCGGGCGTCGTCGGGACGTTCCTGTTCGATCAGTCCCTGGTCGCCTACCCGCTCGTGGGGATGGTCGGCCTCGCCCTGCTCGGCTGGGGAACCTACCAGGCCCGGACCGCGAAGTTGCTGATGCTGTTCGCGACGATCGCGACGGTCCTCACCGTCGGCTTCATCACGTACTTCCTCTTCGAGCGTGCGTGGACCCCGATCCAGGAGTTCGGACTGGAGCTGCTGGCGATCCCACGCCATCAGCAGACCGGCGAACCGCGGTGGTTCTTCTTCCTGGACTGGCTGAACGTGCTCCCGGTCAGCGAGATCGAACTCGGCTCCGGCTGGGACCCGCGAAACGGCTACTACTCGCTGCTCGCTGCGGCGTGGGCGACGATCGTCGTCACGATCATCGCCGTGCTCGTGGCGGGTCCACTGGGCGTCCTCGGCGCGCTGTTCATCGCCGAGATCGCCAGCGCTCGCGTGCGCAGCCTGGTCAAACCGGCGATCGAAATCCTCGCGGGGATCCCTTCGATCGTCTACGGGTTCATCGGCTTCGCCGTGCTGCGGACGTTCACGTCTGATGTCTTCCTCGATCCCGGGGCGAGTTTCCTCATCGCGGGCCTGGTCGTCGGGATCATGGCGCTTCCAACTGTGGTTTCGATCTCCGAAGACGCGCTTTCGGCCGTCCCTGACTCGATGCGTGACGGCTCGGCCGCGATGGGCGCGACGAACTGGCAGACGATGAAGAGCATCTCGATCCCGGCGGCGTTCTCGGGCATCTCGGCGGCGATCATCCTGGGGCTGGGACGTGCCCTGGGTGAGACGATGGCCGTCGCGGCGATCATGGCCGGCGGGACGAACTTCGCCCGGCCGCTGTACGACATCTTCGACCAGAGCGTGACGCTGACCAGCCGGATCGCGACCAGTTACGGGAGCGCGACCGGCATGACCATCGACGTCCTGTTCGTCGCCGGCGTGATGCTCTTTAGCATCGTCGCGGTGATGAGCCTCCTCGCACAGTACGTCGAACGGCGGATGGAACGCAAACTGCAGGGGAACCAATGAGCGACGCATACGCACAGGAGACGGAACTCGTTCGCGAGGACTCGAACTACGTCGACCGAGCGCTGGACACGACGATCGCACTGACGATCGTGAGCTTCCTCCTCGGGCTGGTGACGGCGATCCAGGTCGTCGGCTTAGAGACCAGCGGGGGCGCGCTGACGACGCTGCACCTGCAGTTGCTCGCCGTTGTCGGCGGCGGCGTCGGCACTGTCGGCGCGCTGTCGTGGCTCGGAGTCGTCCCGATCACCGACCAGCGCGTTCGTGGAATCGGGATCGGGCTCGTCGTCTCGCTGCTCGGGCTGACGATACTCTCTGTGGCCCTCCCGGTCACGATGGCGAATCTCCTCGGGATCGTCCTCCTGCTCGAAGCCGGTGCCGTCCTCGCGGCCGGTATCCTCTCTTGGCAGGGTCTCTTCGACACCGATCCCAGTCCCAGTGCCGGCCTGCTGGCCGGCATCGCATTCGGGATCATCGGGTTGCTCATCGGGGCCGCCTTCGGCGGCGCGTTCCTCCCGAGTATCGCGTTCTCGCTCGGCCTGCCGGACGGAGCACAGGTCTCCATCGACTTCGCGCATCTGTTGCCGGCGCTGCTCGTCGGCCTGGTGCTCGCCGCGATCACCATCGCCCCGCCGGAAGACCTCGGGACTGCGATCCCGACCGCGGTGCTGGTCGGTGGCCTTGGCCTCGTCATCCTGACGGGCGCGATCGGTCCCGGCTGGACGTGGTCGCCCGGCGAGGACATCGACGGTGCGTTCACCGGACAGATCGTCATTCCGCTGTTCGTTCTGACCGGTTCGATCGTCTCTAGCTGGGGCGCGGCGAAAGCCCGCGCGGGCTACGGTGCGGTCGGCCGGCAGTTCGGCTCGTATCTGGTGATCTATCTCAACGCGGCGATGATGGTCGCGATCATGATTTCGATCGTCGCGTTCGTCCTGATGAAGGGCCTGAACTACGCCTTCCACGGCTTCACCATCGGCGCGCTGTCGGCGCTGGTCCTGCTGGCTCCGTTGCTGGCAGTGGTCGTCGACTGGGCACGGACGCCAGCGGGGACGCCCGACTGGCACGCCGGCGCTCGACAGGCCGTTCGCGCGATTCCGGTCGTGCTCCTCGGCGGGCTGGCCGGCTGGCTGGCGTTCCTCCAGGTGACCGGCGGTCGCTTCGCGGCTCCGTTCGAGTACACAGTCAAACTCCCGAACGAGAACACGACGAAAGTGCTGGACACGGCCGCGTCGATCACGACCGAACCGACGGTCGGGACGCTCGTGGTCGTCTTCTCCGGGCTGTTGCTGACGTGGTACTTCCTCCGCAAGTACGGCAGCCTCCGCAGCGTGGGGACCCAGACCGAGCGACTGGCCGCCGTCGAGCGCTGGGTCGGGATCACCGTCGGTCTGACGCTGTTGCTGTCGGCGATCCTGCTGGCGCTGCCGCCAGTACTGGAACTCGGCGTCCTGTCCCTCTGGCTGAACGTCGACACGTTCGCGCAGCCGATCGTGAGCGTCCTCGTCCCGGTCGGTGCGGTCGCGGCAGTCGGTCTGGCGGCGCTGGCCATCCAGACACTGGCGGTCGGCAGTGGTCGGATGGCCGAGCGCGCGGTCGAAGGGGCACATCGAATTCGCGTCGGTCTGCTCGGCGGCGTCGGGCTGCTGGCAGCCGTCACGATCGCCCAGCCGAGTGTCGGCATCAATCCGCGGGTGGGTCCGTGGGATATCGTTCCCGCGGTCGCACTCGTCGGGGCGGGCGTCGCGCTGGCCGTCGCGATCACGACGGCAGCGCTGGCCCGCTCGGAGGCGGGCCGACTCGAACGAGTCCTCCGCAAGCAGAGCGCGCTCGGTCTGGCGGCGACGTCGGCCTACGTCGTCGTCGCGGCCCTGCACGTCGCGGTGACGTGGGTCGACTTCACGGTCGCGGGCGTGACCGTCGGCGTCACCGGGACGCTCTCTTGGCCGATGACGATGTCGGCGTACATCCCGCTGGTCCCCGAACCGGGCGGGATCTTGCCCGCCGTCGTCGGAACGACCTGGCTGGTCGTCGGGGCTGCGCTGTTCGCCGTCCCGCTGGGCGTCGGCGCGGCCGTCTTCCTCACGGAGTACGCCGAACAGGGCAAGTTCACCGGGCTGGTCGAGGTCGCGACGAACTCCCTGTGGAGTACCCCGAGCGTCGTCTTCGGGCTGTTCGGGGCCGCGTTCCTCATCCCGCGGCTCGGCGAGCAGGAGTCGCTTTTGACCGGGATGCTCGTGCTCGGATTCATGCTCCTGCCGCTGGTGTTGATCACCAGCCGAGAGGCGATCAAGTCGGTCCCCGACGAGTATCGGGACGCCAGCGCCGCGCTGGGCGTCAGCAAGTGGGAGACCGTCAAGAGCGTCGTCCTGCCGGCGGCGGTGCCCGGCGTGATCACGGGTGTCATCCTCGGCGTCGGCCGGATCGCAGGTGAGACCGCGCCGCTGATCCTCGTGCTGGGATCGACGCTCAACGAGACGTCGGCCGTCGACGTTCTCGGCGCATTCAAGTTCGTCGGGCATCCGCCGTTCGTCGCCAACGACATGCTGTTGAGCAGTTCACCGGCGGTCCCGACCCAGATCTGGGCGATCATCTCCGCCGGCGTCGCCGGCTCGACCTCGATGGGATGGGGCTCGGCACTGGTACTGTTGCTGATCGTGCTCACGTTCTACGCCGTGGGTATCGTCACGCGGACCTACTTCAGGAAGAAACTCAACTATGAGTAACGCACTCAACGAAAGCAAGACGGAATCGAGTAGCGAATCGGCGGGCGTCACAGCAGACGTCTCGACGGGCACGACCACCGCGGGCGAGAGCGACGAGCAGATCCGAGAGGAGTGGTCGAACTACCACTTCGACGGGCCCGCGAAACTCTCCGTCGAGGATCTGAACGTCTACTACGGCACCGACCACGCCCTCAAGGACGTCTCGATGGAGATTCCCGAGAAGAGTGTCACGGCCCTGATCGGCCCCTCCGGTTGCGGGAAGTCGACGTTCCTGCGGTGTCTGAACCGGATGAACGACCGGATCAAGACCGCCCGGGTCGAGGGCTCGGTCGAACTCGACGAGACGGAAATCTACGACGCCAACGCCAACCTCGTCGAACTGCGCAAGCGGATCGGAATGGTGTTTCAGCAGCCCAATCCATTCCCCAAATCGATCCGGGACAACATCTCCTACGGCCCGCGCAAGCACGGCGACATCGACACCGGCCTGCTGGCGCGACTGCTCGGCCGCGACGACACCGAGGAAGAGTCCGAACTGGTCGAGCGTTCGCTCAAACAGGCCGCTCTCTGGGAGGAAGTCTCGGATCGCCTGGACGACAACGCGCTCGGGCTCTCCGGCGGGCAACAACAGCGTCTCTGTATCGCCCGCTGCCTGGCGGTCGATCCCGAAGTCATCCTGATGGACGAGCCGGCGAGCGCACTCGATCCGATCGCGACCTCGAAGATCGAGGATCTGGTCGAAGAGCTGTCGAAGCAGTACACGGTCGTCATCGTCACCCACAACATGCAACAGGCTGCGCGGATCTCTGATCAGACCGCCGTGTTCCTCACGGGCGGGGAACTGGTCGAGTACGACGACACGGACAAGATCTTCGAGAACCCCGAGAGCCAGCGCGTCGAGGACTACATCACCGGGAAGTTCGGGTGATCGCGATGTCCCGTGAATCCTATCAGCAGGAGCTGTCGGCCCTCCGGGAAGGAGTCGTTGCGCTCAGCGAGACCGTCGTCGACCGTCTCGAACTGGCGCTGTCGAGTCTGGCGACGGGCGAGACGGCAGCCGCCAGACGAGTCGTCGATGGCGACGGCGAGATCAACGACCGCTATCTCGAACTGGAACAGAAATGTATCGACCTGTTCGCCCTCCAGCAACCGGTCGCGAGTGACCTCCGGTTCGTCGCGGCGTCGTTCAAGATCCTGACCGATCTCGAACGGGTCGCGGATCTGGCGACGAATCTCGCCGAATACGCACTCGAAGCGAGTCGTGAGGTCTTCCCCGAGGTCGACGTCCAGGCGCTGGGCGTCTCGGCGATCGAGATGGTCGAGTTGGCCGTCGAGGCCTACACCGAGGCCGACACGGCGGCCTGTTTCGCTATCGACGAGTACGACGACAGCCTCGACCAGCGATGTGCGGAGGCGTCCGACGCGGTCGTCCGCCACCTCATCGAACGCGAGACGGCGATGGCTGACGACGATACGGTCCAGCGCCTGCTGGACGACGCCTCCCGGCTACTGCTCACGATCCGGGATCTCGAACGCGTCGGCGATCACGCCGTCAACGTCGCCGCCCGAACGCTGTACATGGTCGAGAACGACGACGCACTCATCTACTGATATGGATACCCGCAAGATACAGTCCGTCGGCGGGGGGACATACACCGTTTCGCTGCCGAAAGACTGGGCGCAGTCGGTCGACATCGCCGCCGGATCGGTCGTCGAACTCCACACGCACATCGACGACCTGCTCGTGATCCAGCCACGGGAGTGTGAGACGGACGCCGTCACGACGATCGAGATTCCGGTGGTCGACGACGACCCGACCCACGTCGAGCGGATGCTCCGGGCCGCCTACGCGACTGGCCTGCGAGAGGTCGTCCTGACGGGGGCACTGATCGATAGCCAGCGCCGGACCGTCGAGCGCGTCACACGGACGCTGACCGGCGTGACCGTCGCCAGCGAGAGCCACGACCGGGTGGTCGTCCAGTCGATGCTCGACGCTAGCGAGGTGTCGATCCAGCAGTCGGTCCGGCAGTTGCAGTTCGTCGCCCTCTCGCTCCATCGGGAGGCGACGGCGGCGCTGACCGGCGGGTCCCGAATCGACGACCCTGCCGAACGCGACGATCAGGCCGACCGACTGTACGCGCTGGTGGATCGATACTTCTGGCGCGGGCTCTCGCGACTGGACGAGGTCGACGCGCTCGATCTGACCCGCCCGGAACTGTTCACGCTCTGGTCGACCGCGCGCGAACTCGAACGGGTCGCCGATCACGCCGAGCGGATCACCAGACTCGCCGCGGCAGCGACGGCCGAGGAGGCGACTGCCGCCGAACTGCAGCGACTCGCTGCGGACGCCCGCTCGGTCGTCGAGGACGCCGTCAGCGTCGCATTAGGCGACACGGGGATCGACACCGCCAAAGCGGCGCTGGAGACACGCCAGCGCGTCCGCGAGGACGCTCCCGCGCTCGAACGGCGACTGTTCGAGGCCAGCGACACCGACTACCGGCTCGCGCGGATCCTCGACAGCCTGACGCGAACGGCCGAACACGGCGGCAACATCGCGGAGTTGGGGCTGCAAAGTGTCATCCGCGAGGACGGGCTGGTCGAGGGTGCCGAACTGAGCACGGCATGAGCGCGGTACTCGTGGATCGATTCTCGCACGCGTCGCGGCTGTCCGGCCTGACGGCTGTGTCTGGCTGTCGCGCTCGCCGAAAATACCGTCCTCTATCGCCTGCCTATCGTCCCGTCTCGGCCTCTGGATTGTTCTTCCGGCGGTAACTCCCGACCATCTCCCAGAGGGTCGCCTCGATATCGTCGTCGCCGGCCTCCGTTTCTAACTGCCGGTACAGGTCTTTCGACACCGATATTTCAGGCATCACCAGATCCTTCACGGCTAATAATTATAAATCTGTTCGTGGACGTCTCAATGGCGAAATTCGTCCCGGACCAAACTATTATTTTACTGCTGCTCGATTTCGGAATCGAATGGGTGGGAGAGTCGGTCACCGTGGGCGGGCACTGGTCTTCTCGTCGTCTTAGCCCGTCCGGAAGGACAGATCCAGCGTCTGCGCGGAGTGAGTCAGACTGAATTACTACTCCGGACGGCGACGATTCGATCGTCGGTGAGCGCGTACACGTCACCGAATGCGACGGCCGGCGCGCCTCGTAGACGCAGGTCTTCCTGCCAGCGAATCTCGCCGTCGGTCGCGTCGACGATTGCCAGTCCCTCGGGGCCGCCGAGGACGACAGCGTCGTCGGCAACTACCGGTGGATACGCCCAGGCAGGATCGCCAATCAGATCTCGGAGTGGCTCGTCCAGGCTCCACTGGCGAGACCCACTGGACGTGGCGAGTGCGATCAGTCCATCGTCCTCGTGGGGTGCGTACAGCGTCTCCGTGTCGACGCCGACACCGATCCTCGCACCGGAGAGATCAGCTCGCCAGTTCTCAGAGCCGTCGTCGCTGTCGAGTGCGACGACCGTGCCGGGTTCGGAAGACGGATCAGGTCCACCGCGGCTGCCGTCGGTGAGCACGAATACCTGACCCTCGTGTATCGCTGGTGCTTCGTAGATCGGCTCGGTGAATTGCTCTTCCCACTCAACACTCCAGTCGTCGGTGTCGAAGCCGACGACCAATCCGGATCGACTGCCGTCGACACGCAACGCGTGGGCTGCGACATCGTCCCCGACTGCGAGGCCGCCGTCGCTTCCGTTCTCGCGAGTCCGTTCGGTCGAAATGGAGTTCCCCGTCTCGGGATCGATACGTGCGACGGACCCCGAGAGGTACAGTTTCTCGTGATTTCCGGTCAGCCTGTCGCCGTATAAGAGCCCTGTCTCGTCCGTCCAGACCAGTTTCTCCTCTGCTGGGTTGATTCGGTCCCGTCGATACTTACTGTGGATGAAGACCTCACTTCCGGCGACGACAGGTGCCGGTGTCCGGGCGAACGCTGATGATTTGAGGTCGTCGTCAGCGATGTCGGTGAGGCGCCACAGCTGTTCCGGCTCCGTGCGGTGGACGGCCGTCGGCTCGTAGTCGGTATCGACCGCAGTCGCGTAGACGGCGCGGTCTGTGACTGCAATCCCGGGTCGAGATACGTAGTCCAGCGATCGGTGATCTGGGATCGTCAGTGACTCTCCGTATCCCCAGAGTCGTTCGACTTCGTAGGGAGCTTCAAGCCGTGTTTTCGCCTGACCGGTCTGGGCGAGGTCGCCTCGATACATCGGCCACTTTTCGGTGTCGGACGCATCAAGCGGTTCTCCCGGGGTCTCTTTGCCTGAGAGCATCGAACACCCGGAGAGCGTAAGCATCCCGCCTGTTGCGAGAACTTGCCGACGAGTTAGTAGCCTCATATATTATATAGTGAATTTGACTTGATCCATTAGATCAATGAAGTGCGAATCAATATATCGGTTAAAATCCATTCCTTCTAATTCATACCATGTTGCTTTCGAGTGGACCCTGCCAACTGGCTGGTATGATCCAAACCAAGAGCTTTTTTGAACCGTTCTATCAACATCAGCCAACGAACCAGGATTAACGCTAGCTGTGTACTTCTGGGTATGGTTACTTCCTATTGACACTCTCCATTTGCCAAGATCTTCCCATGGATCACTCTCGTCGTAGGTTTGCACATCGTCCTGAGTGTAGGTGTTGCTGGTAGACACATTGATTCCCGGAGGCCAGGAGATACTAATTCCTGCACTCCAAGTTTCACTCACTTGGCCAGTCACATCCGACCTAGGGTATCGACTTTCATGTTCCATATCTGCATTGTCGTCCCATTCGTGCTCAAGTACCAACTCAGTATTTCTGATTGAGTCATCAACACCATCCAGGGCTCCACCACCCATCTCTGAGAAGGAAACAATTCCGTATGCATCGTTTTCAGTGTCAGATTCGTGATACCTATAACAATCCACCTTGGTGAAGAATTTCCCGTAATCTTCGACTGTATTTGTTTCTATAGTTTCTGTAATCTTGTTCCAGTCGTTAAAGTCACCTGTTGAACTTGTTCCAATACTGTATTCAGATTGTGTTTGTAGTCTATCTGAACCACTATCTCGGGAGCCAATTCGATCAAGGTGTTTATCAGCTTCGTTAAATGTGTCTTCTATTTGTTGTTTGTTAGTCGTTAGCTCCCGTGATCGCCTCCCATTATCCCTTCCCTGACGTGAGTCTGGTATGTCATATCCAACGAATTCTTTGATAATCCCATCATCCACCCCAAGGTTGTAAGCACGAATTGGTTTTTGCTTGGGAAGCGAAAGCGCAATCCCATCGTTGTTCAAATCACTTTCTTCGACAAACTCGTCAAAGTACTTGGCTCTGATAGTCTGTAGGTTTCGCCGTGAAAGCGGTATCGAAGGCGCTCGGGACCGGACAAAGGCTTTCCCATTTCGCTTGACGATAGGTGCTTCTTCACTCTTTCCTGGTCTGGCCTCGGCAGCACCGGTCGTGCCTATTGAACTCACAAACAGGCCAAGGCCCGTTGAGCCCAATAATTTGAGTGTCTTTCTACGGTTATAATTGTCTTCAGACATCAAATGGCAATTTAACAAAGAGTGGAAAAATGTTTCTATATGAGTCTAATATATTATGTTCTGAGTGCTCTTCTATTTAATTGCTCTACAGTACTACAGTAGCAAGAATTTGAATTGAAAATCCGATAGCCAATGATGTTCAGCGAAGCCTCACAACCCGCCTGACCGGAAGGACAGATCCAGCGTCTGCGCGGAGTGGGTCAGACTGCCCATCGAGATGACGTCGACGCCCGTCGCCGCGTAATCGGGCACGTCGGCGACGGTGATCCCGCCGGAGGCCTCCGCGAGCACGTCCGCCTCGGCCGCACGGAGTCGCTCGACAGCCCGCTCGGTCTCGTCGGGGGACAGATTGTCCAGCAAGACGATATCTGCGCCGGCCTCGGCGGCCCGAGGCGCGTCCTCAGGGCTCTCGACCTCGACTTCGATCTTGGTCGTGAACGAGGCCCGCTCTCGAAAGTGCTTGATCGCTCCGGTCAGCCCCATCTCGGCGACGTGGTTGTCCTTGACCATCACCATGTGCGAGAGATCCAGCCGGTGGGTGTCGCCGCCCCCCGCCACGACCGCACGTTTCTCGATGCCGCGCAATCCAGGGGTGGTCTTTCGAGTGCAGGCGATCCGGACCGACTCGTCGACTTCACGAGCGCGCTTGACAGCCTCGCGCGTCTTCGTCGCGACCCCGGAGGCGTGTCCGGCGATATTGACGGCAACGCGCTCGCCCCGGAGTGTTTCCTGTGCAGGGCCATCGGTCCTGAGAACGACGTCACCGGCGTCGGCTCGGTCGCCGTTCTCGACAGTCGTCTCGACGTCGACGTCGAGATACTCGAAGACGGCCGTCGCGGCGTCGAGGCCGGCGACGACGCCGTCCTCTTTGGCGACGAGTCGACCCTGCGTTTCGCCTGGAACGTGGTTCGTGACGTCGTGATGGCCCAGGTCTTCCTGAAGCCAGCGTTCGATTGTGCTGTCTGGAATCATCGGCGTGTCAGTCCGCGGTCGTCTCAGCGGCCTCGGCGAGGTAGTGCGTGCCGCGGCTTTCGGGGTTCTCGCTGGCGGCGCGAGCGATCAGGAGTGCGGTGATCGAGGCGTGGCGGAGTTCGTACAGCGAGCGCGATGTTCGAGTGCGGACGTAGGCGTCGACCTCGCCCTTCAGGCGGCGGAGGACGCCCTGGGCGCGGTTGAGATCATCGGGCATGCGTTCGAGCCCGACGTACTCGTCCATCACGCGGCGAAGGCGGTGGAACTTGTCGCGGGCGAACTTTTCGGGAAGTTCGGGGTCGCGGTTCAGGAGTTCCGGTGCCTCCATCGTCTGGACCTCGCGACCGACCGCGTCCTCACCGGCGCGGAGACCCCAGACGAGGCCTTCGAGCAAACTCGTGCTGGCGAGGCGGTTCGCGCCGTGGACGCCCGTGCGGGCGGTCTCGCCGACGGCGTACAGATCGTCTAGCGAGGCGCGGCCGCGGTCGTCGACGGCGACGCCGCCACACAGGAAGTGCTCGGCAGCCGCGACCGGGATACCGTCCGTGTAGTCGATCCCACCGTCCTCGCACAGCTCGACGAGGTCCGGAAACTCCCTTTCGAAGTCGAGCGGCGAGACGTCGAGCCGGACCTCGCCCGTCTGCTCGCGTTCGGTCTCGACGGCTCTGGCCACGACGTCCCGCGGCGCGAGTTCGGCGTCGTCATGATAGTCAGGCATGAAGCGCTCGCCGTCGCCATTCTTGAGGAGCGCGCCCTCGCCGCGAACCGCTTCGGAGACGAGGAACTGTTCCTCGGCGTCTACGCATACAGTCGGATGGAACTGGACGTACTCCATATCCGCGACGTCCGCACCGGCCAGTGCGGCCATGCCGATCCCGTCGCCGGTCATCCCCACGGGATTCGTGGAGTTGGGGTAGAGTTCGCCGATCCCGCCCGTGGCGAGGATCGTCGCGCCCGCGAAGGTGGGTTCGACCTCGCCGTCGTGTTCGAGCATCGCACCGTAGACGCGACCTTCGTGGCGAACGAGGTCGAGCGCGGCGGTGTCCTCGCGGATCTCGACGCTGTCGTGGGCGTCCAGATAGTTCAGGAACGGGACGTGGATCGCCTTGCCGGTCGAGGCGTCGACGTGCAGGATGCGCTCGTCGCTGTGGGCGGCCTCCTGACCGAAGTCGAGGTCCTGTTTGCTCGCGGGTGAACCCGCGCCGTCAGCCCGGTCGAATTCGACATCGAGCGTCTCCAGCAGGACGTCCCGGACGGCGTCGTTGGCGTTCTCGACGAGGACGTCGACGGCGTCGGGGTCGGCGGTGCCGTCGCTGGCCTCGATGATGTCTGCTTTGAACTGCTCGGGGTCGTCCTTCGAGACGGCGATGCCGCCCTGGGCCCACCAGGAACTCGATCCTTCGGGCCGGGTCGCCTTTGTCGCCATCGTCACGTCTGCGCCTTCCCGGGCGGCCGCGAGTGCGGCGGCGCAGCCGGCGATACCCGAGCCGATCACGAGGACGTCGGTAGTGGTCTCGCTCATCCTCCCACCTCAAATCTCCAGCATCCGGTCGAGAGCCAGTTTGGCCAGTTCCTTCTCCTCCGGTGCGACCTCGATGACGTTGCGCTCGCGACCCTCGACGAGTTCTTCGAGCACCCACGTCAGGTAGTTCGGGTCGATCTGGCGCATGGCGTTGCAGTCCATGCAGGCCTCACCACACAGCGGCAGCACGTTCACGTCGGGGTGCCAACGCTGGAGGTGGTTGGTGAGGTGGATCTCGGTGCCGATCGCCCAGGTGTCGCCGGGGTCGGCGTTCTCGATAGTCTCGGTGATCGTCGCGGTCGACCCCGCTTTGTCGGCGGCTTCGACGACCTCGCGGCGACACTCGGGGTGGACGATGACCTTCGCGTCCTCGTGCTCGTCGCGGATCTGCTCGATGTGCTCGACCCGGAAGCGCTCGTGGACCTGGCAGTAGCCGTCCCAGAGGATGACGTCGTTCTCGACTGCCTTGGCGGCGTCCTTCGATTCGGGGTCCCACGGGTCCCACTCGACGGTCTCGTCTTCCATCCCCAACCTGTGGGCGGTGTTCTCCCCGAGGTGTTTGTCCGGCAGAAAGAGGACCTTGTCGCCCTTCTCGAAGGCGTACTCGAAGGCCTTGTGGGCGTTCGAGGAGGTACACACCAGGCCGCCCTGCTCGGCGCAGAAGGCCTTCAGGTCGGCGTAGCTGTTCATGTAGGTGATCGGGATGATGTTGGCGTCGGTCTCGGCAGTGATCTCGGCCCAGGCGGCGTCGACCTGCAACGCTTCGGCCATGCCAGCCATCGGGCAGGAGGCCTCCATACTCGGGAGGATCACCGACTGGGAGTCGTCGGTGATGATGTCGGCGGACTCGGCCATGAACGTCACCCCGCCGAAGATGACGTACTTCGCGTCAGAGTTGGCGGCTTCCTTGCTCAACTGGTAGGAGTCGCCGATGAAGTCCGAATGATCGACGATCTCCCGGCGCTGGTAGTTGTGCCCCAGGATGACGACGTCGTCTCCCAGTTCCTCCAGGGCAGCGTCTATCCGGCGGGTTCGCTCGTCCTCGTCGAGGTCCCGGTATTCCGGCGGGAGCTGTTCGAGGTTGTCGTACTTGAACAGACTCAGATCAGTCTCGAACGCCGCCGTTTCCATTGCTGGCATTACAGGTCACCTGTGATATCTCGCCGTACGGACTGGTCGATTGAAAAGATTTTGCCTTCAATATCGAACTCGGCAGAGTATTTTTCACCTCGTGTCGCTATCGAACACGTATATTTTGGCACTCACTCACACGGGAGTTGACACTCAAGATGGCCGTTTCGCGAACGGGTCGAGAAGGGGGCGTCCTACTGCTCGCGGTCGGATTGGCGCTGTTCGATCTCCTCGATGGCGGGGTCTTTGACGCTATCGCCGTCGCGGCCGTAGACGAAGAAGACGGGGAGGAGGAACGCCGCAAGGCCGGTGGCCGACAGCGCGAATGCGATCTCCCACATACCAACTCCTACTGTCGCGAGCGGGTTAGCCGTTTCGAACGACGATCTCGCCGTCGACGACCGTCATCGCCACGTCGATCCTGCCGATCTCGGCGTCCGGAACCTCCCAGGGAGACGCATCGAGCACCACGAAGTCCGCCCGCTTGCCGCCCTCGATCGTGCCCAGCCGGCCCTCGTCGAAGCCCGCGTACGCGCTCCCGAGCGTGTACGCCTGCAACGCCTCGGTCACCGACAGTCGCTGGCTCGGCTCGGGTGCCGTGACGGCCTGTTCGATCCCGTAGAGCGGGTCCAGGGGCATGCAGTCGCTGCCGAACGCCAGCGTCGCGCCCGCCGCCCGGAGCGCGCCGAACTGATTGGTTCGCTCGCGTCGCTCGACGCCCAGGGCCGTGTCGTAGAGCCCACCTTCGCGCGCCCAGCGGTGGAAGTTCGGCTGTGCCGAGACGACGACCTCGTTCGCCCCGAGCCGTTCGATCAACGCCTCGGTCAGTACTTCTGCGTGCTCGATCCGATGCCGTCGAGGGTCGATTCCGTCGTAGGTATCGAGCGTCGTCTCGATCGCCTCGTCGCCGATGGCGTGGGTCGTCATCTGGAGTCCGGCGGCGTCGACCCGGTCGGCCAACTCGCGGAGCTCGTCGGGGCCGACGACCCACGCCCCAGTGTCGTCGGTGTCGGCGTAGGGCTCCGAGAGTTTCGCCGTCCGGCCGCCGATCGAGCCGTCGGTGTAGGTTTTGATCGCACCCGTTCGGACGCGGTCGCTGCCGTGGTTGGTCCGCAAGCCGGCCTCGCTGACGGCGTCCAGAAAGTCCGACCAGTAGTTGCAGCGCACCCGAAGGTCGAGTTCGCCTGCGAGATCGAGATCGCGGTAGATCCCGGGGACGTGGGGGTTGCGGATCATGTCGTGGACGCCGGTGACGCCGCGTTCGAGCGCGACCGACTGGGCGGCCAGCAGGTACTCCCGAGTCGTCTCGGCGTCGGGCGCGATGGCGTCGGTGATCACGCCGACGGCGTCTTCGACGAGGACACCAGTCGGTTTGCCATTGGTGGTACGGACGTCTTGCTCCGGTAGATCCCCGGCGAAGCGATCGAGGACGACGCTGTTGACCGAGACGACGTGCAGATCCTCCCGGAAGGCCGCGACTGGGCGCTTCTCACTCACGCGATCGAGATCCTCGCGGGTGAGATAGCGCGACTCCTCCCAGGTCGACTCGTCGTAGCCGAACCCGAGCACCCAGTCGTCGGCGCCTTCGGCGTGGGCGGCGAACGCGTCGACTGCCTCCTCGGGTCCAGCCACGTCGGCGAGGTCGGCCTCGACGGTCCGCCGGCCGAGGACATCCATGTGAGTGTGGGCGTCGATGAAGCCAGGGAGCAGGATCGCGCCGTCGAGATCGACCACGTCGGTTTCGACGCCCTCCAGGAACTGGACCTCCGACGCCCGGCCGACGCGGACGATCCGGCCGTCCCGGACGGCCACCGCCTCGAAGCACTCGTCGGGATCGGTGAGCGTGTGGCCGTCGGCGTTCGTGAAGATGCGGTCTGCGGCCGCTGTCATGTCCCACTCGCCGTGGCCGAGCGACTTACCCCTTGTGCCGGGCGGGTGGTTGGCGAATGTCGGCCCTATGTTGGCGCAATTCTAGAGAGTCTTTGCCGCCACTCTGCACAAATGTTGAAAATTTTACTTGAGGTGGACTGTCGTCGGATAGGGTGCTATGGCAGAACACACGAATCGGCGGCGGTTCATCGCGCTGGCAGGAAGCACCGCGGCAGTCGCGATCGCTGGCTGTCTCGATGGCGGGTCGGACGAGGAGACGACCGAGGGTCCGATGGACACCGGGATGACCGAGTCTCCTGGTATGGATGGCGGTATGACCGAGACGCCAGGGATGGACGACGGCATGACCGAAACCCCTGGAATGGACGATGGGATGATGGAAGGGCCGGTGACGGTCACGGTGCGGATCGAGAACGTCGCACCGACGGACTACTACGACTCGATGACCTCGACCAGCGGCGCGATCTGGCTCACTCCGGGGGCGTTCGCGATCCACACCGGACAGAACCCGATCTACACCGAGGGCGAGGCCGCTTCGATCGGCCTGGAAGCACTCGCTGAGGCGGGTCTGGCGACTGGCTTCGAAGGCGAGTCCGGGCTGGTCGAGGAACTCCAGGGCATGGAGATGGGCGTCCAGTCGGCCAGCGCGTTCACCCCCGAGAATACGGTCGCGGATCCCAACGACCCGATGGGCGAGGTGCCCGGCGCGCCGCCGATCGCTCCCGGTGGCGCCTTCGAGTTCGACGTCGAGGTCGAGCGGGGGCAGAAGCTCTCCTTCGCGAGCATGTTCGTCCCCTCGAACGACCTGTTCCTCTCGCCCGAGCCTGCGGGGATTCCGCTGTGGCCCGAAGACGGCGAGCCAGTCTCTGGGGACGTCACCGAGCACGTCGCGCTGTGGGACGCCGGCACCGAACCCAACGCCCAGCCGCCGAGTGAGGGGCCCGATCAGGCGCCCGCACAGGACAGTCCGAACCAGGGCGACGACGAGATGGGGAGCGTCCGGGGGGTGAGCGACATGATGGACACGTACGACTACCCCGCAGTCGAGGAGGTTGTTCAGGTGACGGTGACGCCCCACGAGACGATGGACGGTTGAGACGCCGTCGTCGCCCGATCAGCGGACGCGCGTCGTGCGATAGAAGGCCGCAGTCGCGAACGTACCGACGACCGCGAGTGCCGCCAGTGCCTGGGCGAACGGATCGAGTGCGACGCTCCCGGAGAAGCCAGCGTCGACGGCGAGTTCGGTGACGGCGTGGCCGGGGAGGTACGTCGCGAGCCACAGCTGGTCGTCCACGGTCGGGTTCTGGAGGAAGAACACGTCGAACATCGGGACGAACAGCATCGTGTAGACGCCGGCCAGCCGCCCGAGGACGAGCCCCACGAGCACGCCGACGAGGCCGTAGGTCAGGCCCGCGAGGACACTCGCCGCGACGAATACGGCAAGAGATTGGGGGACGTACCCGACCGCGAGGACCGCCAGCCCGACCGCCGTGGCGACGACGCTCGCGACGACGAGTAGGCCGATCCGCGCGGCGATCACCTGTGCAGGGTGGTAGCCGGCGAGGACGAGTCGTCCGTCGGCGTCCCGGGCCGCCTGCATCAGGAACAGGCCGGCGATACCGCCGATCAACCCGGCCAGCAACGGGATCAACAGGACGCCGTACAGATCCGCCGTCGCGACGACGCGCTGGCCGTCGCCGGGAACGGTGATCGCCATCTCGCTGGCGGGCAGCACGTAGACGAAGATGCCGACGAAGTACACCGGCAAGAACAGCAACAGGGCGAGCAGGACGGGCGTGCGGGCGTACTCGCGCAGCCCCATCTCGAAGGCCCGGCTCACCCTGGCGACGCTACCCACGCAGGACACCTCCGTTTCCGGTCACCCGGACGTAGACGGCGGCGACGACCCCGAGCAAGCACAGGATGTACGCGCCCGTCACCAGCGCATCGCCCGTCGCGATCGAGCCGTCGACGGCCGACTGGAAGACCTGGTGTGGGTGATAGAGGGGGAACAGTTCGACGAGTCGGGTGTCGATCTCGACCATCCCCGAGGAGAGAAAGTCGTCGGCGTCGACCAGAAAGACGAGGACGAGCGACCCCTCCAGCGCCCGGGGGAGGACCGCGCCGACGAGCATCCCGAGCAGGCCGTAGACCAGCGCCGCGGCCGTGAGCGCGAGAAACACCACGGTCGGGACGGCCACGTCGACGCGCCAGAGCAGCACCGCCAGCGAGACTGCGGCGACGATCAGGCTCGCCGCGAGCACCGTCGCCAGTCTGGTCACGAACAGTTCGGCTCGCGAGTACCCACACAACTGCAGCCGTTCGTCGGCCTGGACGGCGCTGATGACCTGGAACAGCCCCATCACGCCCGAGAGAAACGCCGCGGCGTAGATCGCGCCGTTGAGTCGCCCCATCGTCTCGGCGTTCATCTCCATGAACGGGAACTCCGGAAACGCCGTCATCGCGTACCCGTAGCCCTCGATCACGACCAGCGGCAAGGCGAGCAAGACGGCGACCTGGATCGGCTCCCGGAGGAACGCCCGGACCGCCGCGCCGACGCCGACGCTGATCCGGTCGGCGCGACCCACGTCAGTCACCGGCGTTCACCCCCGGCGTCGACCCGTCCTCGCTCGCGGCGACTCCCGAGCCGCGACCGTTCGACGCCTCGGGTTCGCGGTCGGTCACGTCCGTCAACACGCCGTCGGCGAGTTCGACGATCCGGTCGAAGCGCTCGCGCTCGCTGACGAAGTGGGAGATGATCGCGATGGCGGTTCCCTGCTCGGTCAACTCCTCGGTGAGGTTCCAGAACGCCAGGTAGGTCTCCCAGTCGAAGCCCGTGTAGGGTTCGTCCAGCAGCAGGACGTCCGGGTCGTGCATGAGCGCGACCGAGAGGTTGATCTTCTGTCGGTTGCCGCCGCTGAGGTGGTCGACCCGGTAGTCCAGGAACTGCTCGAAGCCCAGCAGGTCGGCGTAGTGATCGCGTGCCTCGGCGATCTCGCCGTCGTCCATCCCGTAGGCGGTCCCGAACAGTCGGAACGTCTCGCGGACGGTGAGTCGATCGTACAGCAGCGGCTCCTGGGGACACCAGCCGACCGCGCCGTCGACTGCGACCGCGCCCTCGTCCGCGCCGAGCGCGCCGACGAGGATCTGCATGAGCGTCGACTTGCCCGCACCGTTCTCGCCGACGATCCCGACGATCTCGCCGGCCTCGATCTCGACACCTGCACCCTCCAGCACCTCGACGGTCCGCCCGACGAACGGGAGCACCGACTCGTAGGTCTTCGAGATCTCGTCCGCGCGGAGCACGACCTCGCCGTCGAGTTCGCTGTCGCCGTTTCGAAGACGCTTCTCTATATTCGGCATATACCGAATATTCTGTACAAAACGATTTATTACTTGTGGTCACCTAGGTCCGGCCATGAGCGAGACAGACGAGGCAGTCGCGGCGGCACGCGAGGAGGTGATCGAGGCGCTGGCCCGCTCGGCCGACGTCTACGGACTCAAACGGAGTTACGGCCGGCTGTACGGGATCCTCTTTTTCGCCGAGGAGCCGCTGAGTATGGACGACCTGGCCGAGCGCAGCGAGTACGCCAAATCGACGGTGAGCACGGCGATGAAGACGCTCGAACGGTATCACTTCGTCCACCGTCGCTCGATCCCGGGCGAGGGAAAGAAGGCCTACTTCGAGGCCGAGACGGACTTCTGGCACATCTTCCAGGAGTTCCTCCAGCGCGAGGCCACCCGCGAGATACAGATCATGACGCGCGCGCTCGACTCGGCGGCCGAGGAGTTGGCAGACGCCGACAGCGACCAGGCCGAGCGCGACCTCCAGAAGATCCGGAGGCTTCAGTCGGTGTACAGCCAGTTCGAGACGCTGGTGAATGTCTTCACGAGTCAATCGACGGAGCGAGTGATGAGCATGGTCAAGAAACTGCGGTCCTGATAGTGGTCATCGCGGTGGTCGGTACTGTTCGGCCTCGTAGATCGCGCCCGCAATCACAGCCAGCACGAGTATCAGTCCGACGAAGAACTCGATCGCCGGCAGATCGCCGCTGTTGAGCCAGACGAGGACGTCCTCGAACCCCAGGATCACGAACAGGATCGCCAGCAGGATCACCCCGTGTCTACCGATGTGTAGATCGACCATACTTGGCCTTGGTCGCCGGACCACTACAATCCCACTCCCCGATCCGAGACGTATTTCCGAACCCCTATGGTGGTCCCGGGGCCACACACAGCCAATGAGTGACATCGAGAGTCTCAAGGGCTTCTACGATCGCTACCCCGAGGAGTTCGCTGCCTGGCGGGAAGTCATCGACGTCGTCGAGACCACCGCCGCGGAGTTCGGCTTCCGGGAGATCAACACCCCTGCGGTCGAGCGCCAGAAACTCTACGAGATCAAATCCGGCGAGGAACTGCTCGAGCAGACCTACTCCTTCGAGGACAAGGGCGGCCGGAAGGTGACGTTGACGCCCGAGCAAACCCCCACTCGCGCCCGGCTGGTCCAGCAGCGTAAAGACCTCAAAACGCCGATCAAGTGGTACGACACCTCGAAACGCTGGCGCTACGAGAACGTCCAGAAAGGGCGCGATCGCGAGTTCTTCCAGACCGACATCGACGTCTTCGGCATCGAGAGCGTCGAGGCCGACGCCGAGGTCATCGCCGTCGCCGCCACCATCTACGAGCGTCTCGGCGTTGCCGACCGCGTGGAATTTCTGATCAACGACCGCACGCTGCTCGACGCCCTGCTCGACGCCGAGGGGATCGAGAATACGGACGAGGTCATGGGCGTCATCGACGACAAGGAGAAGCTCTCCCGCGAGGAGTTCCTCACTGCGTTGCGGAACGCGGGCGTCACTCACGAATCCGCCGAGCGAGTGGACGAACTTACCTCGATTCGGGGACCGATCGCCGAGGAGGTCGACCGGTTGCGCGACCTCGCACCCGACGACGAGGCCGCTCAGGATGCAGTCGACCGGATGGTCGACCTCGCGGCGGCCCTGGAATCGTACGGCGTCGCCGACGTGTGCAAACTCGATCTGTCGATCGTCCGCGGCCTCGCGTACTATACAGGACTGGTGTTCGAGGCCTTCGACAGCGAGGGCGAGTTGCGCGCGCTGTTCGGCGGTGGGCGCTACGACGACCTCGTCAGTCTGTTCGGCAGTCAAGACGTGCCGGCCGTGGGCTTTGCCTTCGGCTACTCGACCACGCGCGAGTTGCTCAAAAAGGAGGGCGAGTGGCCCGCCGAGGAACTCTCGACGGACGTCTACGTCGCCGCCGTCTCCGCGGACGTTCGGGACGAAGCACTCTCGTTTGCCAGTGATCTCCGGATGGAGGGGCTGGTGGTCGAGACCGACCTCGCGGACCGCGGCCTGGGCAGTCAGTTCGGCTACGCCGACAGCATCAACGCCGACACCGTCCTGATCGTCGGCCAGCGCGACCTGGACAACGGCGAAGTCACGGTGCGGGACATGGACAGCGGCGACGAAGAACAGGTCCCGATCGAGGATCTGATCGACGAAGTGACCGCGTAACTCGACGAATCGAAACACCGACCATGTCGGCCTGCGAACTGGCGACAGTGACCACCTACGACACGGTCCTGTTCGACAGCGATGGCGTCCTCGTCGAACCACCTGCGCGCGAGACTCAGGTGCGAGCAACTCGCGACGCTTTCCGAGCGGTCGGTGTCACTGAGCCTGCTCCCGGCCACGTCGACGCCGTCGTCGACGGGGTGACTGTCGATAGCCTCACAGAGCTCTGCGGTGACTACGATCTCGATCCGGAGGCCTTCTGGGCAGCCCGCGAACACCACGACGAACAGTCCCAGCTGGTGGCCTTCCGCGACGGGCAGCGGACGCGGTACGACGACGTCTCGGTCGTCGCCGACCTTCCCTGTCGGCGTGGCGTCGTGAGTAACAACCACCACAGCACGATCGAATTTGTTCTGGACAGGTTCGATCTGGAATCGGTGTTCGAGACGGCGTACGGCCGACCGAAGACGATCGAGAGTCTCGATCTGAAGAAGCCGAACACCCACTATCTCGACCGGGCGCTCGCCGACGTCGATGCCGAGTCGGGCCTATACGTCGGTGACAGCCAAAGCGACGTCGTCGGCGCACACAGGGCCGGCCTGGATTCGGTGTTCGTCCGTCGGAGTCATTGTCGCGATATCTCGCTGGACGTGGAACCGACATACGAGGTCGAGTCGCTCGCCGCGCTCCCGGACCTGCTTCAGCCTGGCAACTAGCCACGCCGTTTTTTGACTCTGCCGCCTGTCTTCTCATCAGTGAGCGACGACCGCGACCAGTCTACGGCCAGTGACGGCCGCGACCAGCCAGACGACACGATGCGCGAGCGTGCGAGCACCAGCGGGACCTTGTTTGGCCTGCTCGTCGAGACGAATCGCCTCCTGCTGGTCGCGGGGCTGTTCGTCGCCATCTTCGGGGCGCTGCTGGCCCTCGGAGTGGTCATTCCCAGCGCAGGCCAGCTGTTCATCAGCGGCGACCCGATCGAGACCGCCTTCCAGGCGTTCGTCGGGGCGACGATCACCGGCGTCACGCTCGTGGTGACGCTCAACCAGCTCGTGCTCTCCCAGGAGTTCGGGGCTGTCGGCGACCAGCGCGAGCGCATGGACGCTGCCGTTCAGTTCCGCGAGGACGTCGAGTCGACCCTCGACGCGGCGATCAGCCCGCCCGAACCCGCCGCGTTCCTCCGGGCGCTCGTCGACGTCACAGGCGAGCGCGCCGAGACGCTACGCGAGCGCGTCGCCGGGGACGACTCCCTGGACGAGGCGGTTCGCGACCGAGTGACGACGCTGGCCGCGGACATCGCCGCGAACGCCGACGCAGTCGGTGAGGCGGTCGACGATACGCAGTTCGGGACTTTCGAGGTGGTCTCTGCGGCACTTGATTTCAACTACTCCTGGAAGCTCTACAGTGCCCGCCGCGTCCGGGCCGAAGACGGCCAGCAACTCACCGACGAGCAGTCCGAAGCGGTCGAGGAGTTGATCGACGCTCTGGAGTTGTTCGGCCCCGCCCGCGAGCACTTCAAGACGCTCTACTTCCAGTGGGAACTGACGGCACTCTCGCGGATCATCCTCGCGGCCTCGCTGCCGTCGCTGGTGGTCTCGGTGTCGATGGTGCTGTTCTACGATCCGGCTGCAATCGCCGGGTCGATCGCGGGCGCTCCTCTTTCGCTGTGGGTCGCGGCTGGCGCGGCCACGGTCGCGCTGGTCCCGTTTCTCGTCTTACTCTCGTACGTGCTCCGGATCTCGGTCGTCACGCAACGGACGCTGTCGATCGGGCCGTTCACACTCAGGGAGACCGATCGCGAGGAGTCGATCGACTGGGAGTGACTCCCCGGAGTGGCTGACGGGCGTTCACTTTCCGAGGACCGCCCGGGGGATTTATACACGGCCCGCCTAGAGCCTCACACATGCCAAAAGTCGAAGTTTCGTTGCCGGATCGGATCGAGACCGAGATCGCTCGGCTGGTCGAACAGGGCGAATTCGTCAATCGTGACCAGGCCGTCGAGGAGTTGCTGACGATGGGCGTCTCCGCGTACGACGTCGAAGAAGAGTCAGAGACGACCGTCGAGGAAGACCTGTTCACCCAGACCGTCGAGGACCAGCAAGATCCCGCGATGCACGACGAACCGCAGGACGACGGCTACACGTTCTGATCGTTTGGGTCAACAGTCAAGAGGAACACGCCGTACCATCAGCCGTGGACAGAACTGCACTCGAAACGGAACTCCAGGACATCTTCGACGCCGACCAGCGGGCCGCTCGCGTCGTCGCTCGCCAGGCCCGTGACCTCGCCGACTCCGGCCGGTTCGCCGACGATCTCGGGATGGAACTGTCGGTCGAAATCGTACGCTCGAACCTCGAAGACGCTCCCGCCGACTATTCCCTGGTCGAGCGGTGGAACTGGTGGCTCGGCTCTCTCGAACTGTCTCACGGTGGCTACGAACGGTTCCAGATCCGTGACGGCGCAGTGTAGCGCTCCCTGTCCGGCGTCGCCGGGTCCGATATCTATTTTGGCCTCACAACGAAATCACAGGTATGGATCTACAGGGAAAGCGAATTCTCGTCACCGGGGGTGCGGGACTGATCGGATCGCGACTCGCGACCCGACTCGTCGCGGACAACGACGTCCGCGTCGTCGACGACCTCTCGAACGGCATCCGTGAATCGGTGCCCGAGGCCGCCGAGTTCGTCGAGGGCGACCTCACTGACGAGAGCCTCGTCGCCGATGTCGTCACCGAAGACCTCGACGCAGTCTTTCACCTCGCGGCGGACAAGTACGTCAACACTGACCGGCCGCGCGAGCAGATGGAAGTCAACGAGGCGATGACGTTCAACGTCCTCGAACGCATGGACGAGGTCGGCGTCGACAACGTCCTCTTTACCTCGTCGTCGACGGTGTACGGCGAGGCCCCGATGCCGACGCCCGAAGACTACGCGCCGCTGGAACCCATCAGCGTCTACGGCGCGAGCAAACTCGCCGAAGAGGGGTTGCTGTCGGTGTACGCCCACAGTCACGATTTCACCGTGTGGAACTTCCGCTTCGCCAATATCGTCGGCCCGCGCTACGGCGCCGGGGTCGTCCCCGACTTCGTCTACAAACTGCAGCAGGACCCTGAATCGTTAACTATCCTCGGGGACGGCCGCCAGGAGAAATCGTACATGCACATCGAGGAGTGCATCGACGCGATGTGTCACGTCGTCGAGCGTTCGAACGGAGAGATGAACACCTACAACCTGGGGACGCGAACGACGACGTCGGTCACGCGGATCGCCGACATCGTCAGCGAGGAGATGGGGATCGACCCGGACTACGAGTACACGGGCGGTGACCGAGGCTGGACCGGTGACGTCCCGAAGATGCGACTGTCGGTCGAGAAACTGTCGGCGATCGGCTTCGAGCCCGAGCTATCGAGCGACGAATCGGTCCGGCGGGGCGTGCGTGACTTACTCGATGGTGCGGAGAACGAACCCCACCTGGGCTGATCGCTCTGCCGTTTATTTTGAAGGGGAGAAGTACGGTGACGTGCCTCGGCACGTCATGAACGGATCGTATCCAGCGCGTATCCTGGCGCTCGACTCGCGTGTCGGCCCTGGCGGGCGAACGCCCGTCGGGCCGACCCAACGTGTAGCCGGTATGCGCCGGTGGCGTACAGACCGGCGCACCACCCACGACGCCGACACCTGGGGGGGATAGGGGGAGAGCGTCCCGGGATCTGTCCGGCCGCAATCACTGGATTCGATCCATCCGAGTCGACTGTCCCCGCGACATTAATTCCCCGTCAGCGTTTTCTCGTTGTGAAATGACCCAGTGGGTGAACAATCCTTTTTTGCCCTCTCGCATGAAAGGGCCACTCGTGTCCGACGACGACAGGAGTATCGAAGAGATCCTCGATACCATCGGCGATAAACACGCCCGACGGGTCCTCGCCGCAATCAGCCGCGAACCCAAGTCCGCCAAGGAGCTCAGCGAAGAGTGTGATCTGTCGCTGCCGACGGTCTACCGACGAATCGAGATGCTCGAAGAGTACAAACTGGTGACCGACCGAACGCTCGTCGCCGAGGACGGCAATCACTACAAGGTGTTCGAGTCGAACTTCGAGAGCACCGTCATCAGCCTCGAAGACGACGAGTACAAGGTCCGGATCTACCGCACTGAGAACCTCCCCGACCGCTTCAGCCAACTCTGGGACGAACTCGGCTCGGAGTGAGAGCACTCGCCCGTCTGACGCTCGGCTGACGCCCGTCTCCCGAGCGATGGAAATAGCTTAGTGGCTCACGAGCGCTTCTTCACGCAGACGATTGGTATGGCCGACATCACTATCTGGATCGCGAGGGGCGTACTGATCCTGCTCCGGCTGGCGCTGTTCGGACTCTCGTTGGGGCTGACAGTCATCAGTTTTCAGGCCTACACGAAACAGCAGAGCGAGCGCTTGCAGTACGCGTTCGTCGGATTCGCGTTCATCAGCATGGGCGTAGCCGTCAGCAACGTCATCGCACAGATTGGCTGGATCGCCAGCGATCAGGAACTCGTCCGGATCTTCTTCCAGGCCTCCGAGACCATCCCCTTCATCGTCGGGTTCGCCATGCTGTATCTCTCGCTGTACCGCTGATCTGTGAGGAAATTTGTAACGAAACTTTCTTTACTGATACTGTTGACTCTCGGACAACGGGGTGAGGGAGATGCCAGAATGCCAGAACTGCGGTTCGTTCGTCACGAAAGCGTACGCACGAGTGTTCACGCCACGTGGGGTGACCGACCCACGCGTCTGTCCCGACTGTGAGGACAAACTCAGAGACGGAGCCGATGTCCGCGAAGCGCGGTCGCCACGCCACTCCTGACGGCGGGGCGGTCGCTCGCCGACATCGCGTCTGGGTGGTGGCTGGAACGCGCAGGCGCCCGTAGCGGCGCTGGAACCGGGAGCCGAAAGTCACGTTGCTTATGAAGGAGCAGCCCGTTTCTAGGTGCAATGACTGAGGCAAGTCCCCAGATCGTCCGCCTGTTCGGCGGACCGGGGAGCGGGAAGACCACTGCGCTACTCGACCGCGTCGAGGAGTTGCTCGAAGACGAGGACGTCGACGTTCGGGACGTGCTGGTCGTCTCCTACACCCGGGCGGCCGCCGCGGAGATCCGCGAACGCCTCGCCGAGCGCCTCGACATCTCGCCGCGGACGCTGAAAGGCAACGTGTGCACGATGCACGCGAAAGCTTACGAACTGCTGAATCTCTCTCGCGGCGACGTCGTCGGCGAGAAGGACAAAAAGGAGTTCTGCGAGCAGTTCGGCCTGGATTTCGAGGACGAGTACGAGGGCGCACGCCGCCGGACCGCCCGCTCGACGACGATGGGGAACAAGATTATCGCCACGAGCCAGTGGCTCCAGCGCACCCGCCGTGACGTCGCCGACTGGTACGACGTCCCCTTCCAATGGAACGACGAGGAAGTCCGGCTGCCACCAGACATCGACGACAACGCCCAGACCGGGAACAAGTATACTCCCACGTGGCCCTCAGACGACGACCGGATCGACGTCCCCGAGGCCATCCGCGGGTGGCGAACCTACAAGGGCGAGAACGGGCTGGTCGGGTTCGCGGACATGCTCGAACGCGTCAAGCAGCGCTCGCTGCTGCCGAGCGTCGATTACCTGATTATCGACGAGTTCCAGGACATCACGACCCTGCAGTACGACGTCTACGAGGAGTGGAAACCCCACATGCGGAAGATCCTCATCGCGGGCGACGACGACCAGGTCGTCTACGCCTGGCAGGGCGCCGACCCCGACCTGCTGCTGGACGAGGACGTTACGGACGACGAAATTCTGCCGAACTCCTACCGCCTCCCGTCTCGCATTCTGAACGTCGTCAACCGGCAGGTCAGCCACATCGACAAGCGCCAGGAGAAAGACCTCAATCCCCGCAAGGAAGGCGGTTCCGTCGAGGCTGTCCAGAGCCCGTCGATGCTCGATCTGTCGCGAAACGTCAAAGCGACCATCGAGGAAGACGAGGACGGGACGGCGATGGTTCTCTTTCGGGCGCGCTACCAGATGTTCCAGTTCATCGATGAGTTCATCGGCGAGGGCATTCCGTTCAAGTGCCTGACCGACCAGCGGATGTGGACCGACCGGCTCACCCAGTACGTCCGCGGGATCGAACATCTGGAGACCGAGGAGCAACTGACCGCGCTGGAGGCGCGCCGACTGGCTGATATGCTGGTCGACTCGGCCTTTGGTACGGGTGAACGCGACGATCTGTTCGACGCGATCGACGAGATCACCGACGCTGCCGAGACCGAGGATCTGGAGGAGATCGCGGTCAATCCCGACGTGATCAGCGACCACGTCCCGTTCGCGCCCGACGCCGCAGCGGCCTCGGACATGCTGCGGAAGGTGACGAGCTTCCAGGAACGCACAGTCGACGCGTACTTCGGTGGCGACTACGAGGGGATGGACCCCAACCGCCTGCGCCTGGGGACGATCCACTCCGCGAAGGGTCGCGAGGCCGATCACGTCTTCGTCGCGACGGATCTGACCGAGAAGGTGGTCGAGCAGATGGCCGCGACCGTCGAACAGGAGGGAATCGATGTCCCGGAAGTCGAGGAGTTCACCAAGCACACCTCGCCCGTCCCGACGCTGACCGACAACGAACGGCGTGTGTTCTACGTCGGGATGTCCCGGGCTCGCGAACGCCTGGTCATCCTCGAGAACCTCGTCGACGGCGCGCCGACGCTGCCGCTGGACGTGCTGCTGGACAACGAACCCGTCGAAATCGACCCGCAGCAGTTACTCGACGAGGCTCAGGGGATCGCCCCCGCGAAGTAGGTCACTCTCGGGCTACGTCGCGAGCACCGACCTCTGATTCTTTCGCGACTTCCGTCCACGCCCCGCTGTAGAACCGCCCGGTGTTGACGGCTGCTTTCACGTAAAAATCGGCCACGATCGCGACATAGATCGCCGGCAGACCGAATCCGAGGCCGACAGGGACCGAGACCCCGAAGACTGCGACCGCGAACCCGGCCGGCAGCGCCACGGCAGCGATCGGGAGTCTGACGAGGTATGTCCCCAGGAACGTCCCGTAGAGTGGGAATCGAGTGTCGCCGGCTCCGCGGAGGCTGCCGCGCATGGTTCGCGAAATCGAGAAACCAGCGATCGCGACACCGAAGACGCGGACGAACGTCACCGTCAGGTCGACGTGGTCGGTCCCGAACGCCAGCGCGATCGGACGGGCGAAGAAGACGATCACGACGCCGATCAGCAACTGGGAGATCAGCGCGATTCGGAGGGTCTGCCAGCCGTAGTCGGCGGCTTCCTGATCGTTGCCGGCGCCGATCGCCTGGCCGACGAGGGTCGAAGCGGCGGTCGAAAAGCCCCAGGCTGGCATCAGCGCGAGCAGAACGACCCGGCGACCGATGGCGTAGGCGGCAAGCACGGGCGTCCCGAACACCCCGAGAACGAACAGGAAGGGGAATCGGCCCAGCGACTGCAACAGCCGCATCCCCGCGAGCGGGCTGGCGACGCGGGCGATCTCGCCGAGGAGGTCGAGATCGAACAGGGGACGCTGGAGGCGTAACTGGACGGTGAAGCGCCCGGAGGCAAGCAGCGCGAAGAAGACCACGGCGGCGACGGCGTTGGCGACGGCGGTCCCGATGGCAGCGCCGGCGATCCCGAGTCTCGGGGCGGGACCGAGCCCGAAGATGAGCACGGCGTTGAGGAGGACGTTCGTCGGGAGAGTGAGCAGGCGGACGTACATCGGCGTGCGGGTGTCGGCCCCGCCCGCCAGCGCTCGGGAGGCGATCAGGCTGAAGAACCGAAAGGGCAGCGAGAGCATGACGATCGCGAGGTAGGTCGCGCCGAGAGTGACCGTCGCTGGGTCGTCGGTCAGGACGCCGATCAGGGGTTCGGCGTAGAGCCAGGAGACCGCGGCGAGCGGGAGCGAGATGGCGAGCGAGAGCCACAGCGACTGGGTGACAGCGAGGTCGGCGCGGGCGTGTTCCCCTGCGCCTTTCAGTCGGGAGACGACGCTGATCGTGCCGCTGGTGACCGCCAGCGACAGACCGAAACCGACGAAGTAGTACTGAAAGCCGAGTTCGAGCCCGGCGATGGCCGTGTCGCCGAGCGCGAGCCCGACCATCAGGAAGTCGGCCATCCGAAGGAGCACGCGCAACCCACCGGTGACCATCACCGGTGCGGCCAGATCGAGCGCGTCCGTGGCTTTGACCCGGTCGAGAAGCCCGAGCCGGGACAGGGCGGCGGGATACCACTCCAGCACGGCGCGCAGCGACTGACGAATCCCCATTCACTCGCGGATGGGACGGCACCGACAGGTGTCTTTCGACATTTCCGAATCTGAAACTGCACGAGACGCTTATACGCTTCGGGGCTGAGGTTGGGATAGGCTGATGGCAGGAGATCCAGTGGTAACCGTCCTCGATTTGGACGGGCGGCTCGACGAGATCGTCGAGGCGACCCGCAGAGGTGGGATCGAGGACGTCCGGACGGTAGCGACGGTCGAGGGGATCGACGAGGCAACCGACTGCGTGATCGTCCCGGACTCGAAGTCCGCTGGCGTCGACGGGATCGAGCTTTGCCGGCGGGTCCGCGAGTTGATCGGCGACGTTCCTGTCGGAGTGTATGCGTTCGAGGGAGAGATCGACCACACGTTCGGGCTCCTCGAACACGGTGCGGACACGGTCGTGTCGGTTCCGCCGGAACGACCGGCGTTGCTGGCCACGCGAGTACGCCGGCTGGCCGGTGTCGCAGACACCGAACCGCTCGAACAGCAGTTCCGATCCTTTCTGGAGCACTATCCCGAACAGATATTCTTCAAGGACCGCGAAGGGACGTTCGTCAACGCGACGCGGTCGGACGTCTTCGACGGCTACGACATCAGCGCCGAGGACGTGTTCGGGCTCTCGGACTACGAACTCTACCGCGACGAACTGGCGGAAGAACTCTTCGCGGAGGAACAGGAACTCCTGGCACGTGCAGAGAGCCTCGACGGCAAGATCGAACACTATCTCGAAGACGGCGAGGACAGGTGGGTCTCGACGACGAAAGTCCCGCGATACGACAGCGACGGGGAGTTGCTGGGGCTGGTCGGCAACGTCCGGGACGTCACCGACATCAAGCGTCAGGAGCGGACGATGGCGGCGCTGCACGAGGCGAGTCGGCGACTGGTCAGAGCCGAGACCAGCGAGGACGTCGCGCGGACGGCGATCGACATCGCCGCGGAGAGTGGACTGCTCCCGGAGGCCCGTGTCGATCTCTTCGAGACGGGAACGTTACAGACGGTTGCGACGACGGATACGGCCCTCGACTGGGACGACACGTCGTTCCGTCGGGCGGGAGCCGCTGGCGTCGCGCAGTACCGGACAGCGACTGATGCGTTCGTCTCGATCGACGTCGACGACCACGATCATCGAGAGTTGTCGTTGCCGGCGGGAATCGAGTCGGTGGTCGGACTCCGGATCCCGCTGGGCGAGCACGGCGTTTTCGGCGTGGATACGACTGGGGAGACTCTCGATCCGTTCACCGTCGAACTGGCGTACGTACTCGCATCGAATACCGAGGCGGCGCTCGACCGAGCCGTCCAGGAGCGACAGCTGGACCAGCAGGCAGCACGCCTGGAGGAGTTCGCAGCGTTGAGTTCCCACGAGCTACGCAATCGCCTGCAGATCGCGCTGGGGACTGCAGAGCGCGCGCAGGCGCAGGGGGACCTCGACGCGGTCGAAGACGTGATCGAGACGCTGGGACGGATGAATCGGCTGGTCTCGCAGTTGCTCGCGCTGGCGCGAACGGGCTCTGCGGCCCGGGGTAGCGAGTCGATCGCGCTCTCGGGGATCGGCGATGTCGCCTGGACTGCCGTCGAGAGCGCGACGGCGACGCTGACCGTCGAGAGCGACGGAATTGTCACGGCTGATCGGGACGGGCTGTTGGAGGTACTGGAGCTGGTGTTCCGGACGGTCGTCGACGGCGGTGGTAGTGACGAGGCCCGGGTCGGGACGCTCGAGGATGGCTTCTACGTCGAGGACGACGGGACTGCGATCACGCCCGAACAGCGAGAGGAGTTGCTCGAACCGACTTACTCCGCCGTCAACGAGGCGACTGGCGACAGCGTCCACCTCGTGGCGACGATCGCCGACGCCCACGACTGGGAGGTCTCCGTGACCGAAGCCGGCGGGAAGACCCGGATCGCTTTCCGGAACGTGGAGATCGCACACGTGAAGTAGCAGTCCAAAGTGCACGGCCGGCCGACAGAACGAAGTGACCTACACCCGGGGCAGAATCGTAACGTGAAACGGCCCGAGAACTTTTTGCTATCGTACTGCGAATACGAGTCACTGCCTCAATGACGGCGGGCGAATTACCGGGAGCGCTAGTGGTGGTCGATCCGGATGGTCGACTCGAACCGATCACCGAGGCTCTCGAACTGGCCGGGATCGAGCCGATACGATCGGTCGATCGACCGGCGGGCGTCCCTCGATCGAACGTCGCGGCAGTTCTCGGTATCGACGCGCCAGCGAGTGGGACTCTCCCGAAACAGGACGGTCTCGACCTCTTCAGGCGGGTCCGAGACCACTTCGACAGCCCGCCACCGATCGCACTGTACGTGCTCCGCAGCGAGCGCACGCGGATCAACGAACTGCTGGACGCGGGTGTCGACGACGTCATCAGAGTCCCGCCGAAGCGTGAGGCGTTGCTGACGGCCCGCATCGAGCGCCTCTGTGGACTCGATCCGGTCGAACCGCCCGAACAGCAACTGGAGTCGATGCTCGAAAGCTATCCGGAGACGGTGTACATCAAAGACCGCGAGGGACGGTTCGTCAACATCTCCGGACACTCGCTGGACAACCGCGAGATGACTCGCCCCCAACGGGTCGGGCTGACCGATTACGAGCTGTTTCCGGGCGACCTCCCGGATAGACTCTACGAGGAAGAACAGGAGTTGCTGGCCCGCGAGGAGACGCTGTTCGAGAAGATCGAACACTGGGTCGAAGACGGCGACGATTACTGGGTGTCGACCACGAAAGCACCGCGATACGACGCCGACGGGGAGTTGCTGGGGCTGGTCGGGGACGTCCGGGACGTGACCCACCTGAAACGCCAGGAACACGCGCTGGCGGCGCTGCACCAGGCTAGCAGGCGGCTCATCCGGGCGGATGACCGAGAGGAGATCGCCGCGGTGACGATCGATATTGTCGCGGGGATCGATTCGCTGCCTGCCACGCGGCTGGTACTCGACGTCGAGGATGGCGACGGGCTCGGAACCGATATCGAGAGTGGTGAACGGATCGAGGAACGCTCCGAAAACGTGGGAATCGCCTGGGACGAGACGTCGTTCGAGCGGGCGGCGACGAGCGGTGAGACGCTGTATCTCGCCGACGACGGATCGGTGTTGACCGGGCCACAGCGACGGGACTACGAGGATACCTGGATGCCCGATCGCGGTGTCGTCGGGGTTCGGCTGCCGCTTGGCGAGCACGGTGTCCTCGGGATCGAAACGCCCGAGGGACTACTGGAGCCGTTCACGATCGAACTCACGCACATCCTGGCCGCGAACGTCGAGGCCGTTCTCGACCGCCAGCGCCAGGAGCGGCGCGTCACGCGACAGGCCGACCGGATCGAACAGTTCGCGCGGATCGGCTCGCACGAACTCCGGAACAACCTCCAGATCGCGATGGGGGCGGTCGAGCGAGCGCTGGCGGGCGAGGACGAGGCCGGCGAGCAGGCGCTGGCGACGCTCGAACGGATGGATCGACTCACCTCGCAGTTGATGACGCTCGCTCGAACCGGCTCGATGGTCCGCGGGAACGGCCAGGTCGATCTCTCTGAGGCCGCCGGCACGGCCGCCGAGTCGATCGACGGCGATCTGACTGTGCTGGCGGACACCAGCGCGACGGTGCAGGCAGATCCCGACGCGCTGGTCGAGGTGCTGTCGGTGCTGTTTCGCAACGTCGCCGATCGCGACCCGGCGGCGACTATCGAGATCGGTGTCATCGACGAGGGGTTCTACGTCACCGACGACGCGCCGACGCGACTCGATCCCGACGCGAGCGACCTGTTCGAGCCGGTCTACTCGGAGACCTCCGGCGAGAGCGACGGCAGCCTCTATCTCGTGTCGGTGCTGGCGGAGGCGCTCGACTGGGAGGTTTCGATCACTGCCGAGGACTCCGGAACGCGGATCGCTTTCGAGGGCGTCGTCGTCGACTAGAGCAGGTCACGGACCTCGGAGTAGAACATGTCGTGGCTGTCGACGGCGTCGATCTCGCGGGCGATCTTGACCGCGAGGGCGTGCCAGCACAGTTCGGTCGGGTCTTCGGGATCGAGATTGTACTCGGCGTCCTTGCAGGTGCAGCCGTCGTCTTCGACGATGTACTCGTCGTCGTAGCCTACGACCACGGTAAAATCGTTGTAGGCTTTGACCCGCCCCTCGGCGACGGCTTCGATGGCTCTGACGCCGCGAGAGCCGTGGACGGAGGTGATACGGTCGACTACGTCGGCGTCGAGTTCTCCCGCGTCGGCGAGGGCCGCTTGCCACTGCTCGACGGCGTTCACGCACTCGACTATGGAAGGCCGGGACAAAACGCTTCGGTGCTGGTGTCGGCGCGACTCGTGAAGTGACAGACTACTGGCGAGCCTGCTGGACCCAGTCGGGTTCCTCGACGGTCGTCGAGCCGACGTTCGTGACGGTCAGCTCCCACTCGAACCACTCGGTCTCCCCGTCGCTGTTAGTCCCCTCGACCTCGTAGAACTGGTAGCGCGGGACGCCGTCGCGGTCGACGAGCAACTCGAAGCGAGCGCTACTCACGTCGAACTCCGAGTCGGGAGCCTGCCCGCCGAGGTACTGGTCGGTCGCCTCGTAGACGTAGCGGCGGACGGTCACGCCGTCGTAGGTCTCGGTGCCCTGATCGGTCCATTCGTCGAAGTCAGACGTGTCGTAAGCGAAGCCGTAGCCCCAGATGGACCCACTTTGCTCGAAGGCGGCCTCGGTCTGCATGTACGTGGCGTCCGACCCGTCACCGGAGCCGAACCGGGTGTACTGGAAGCCGTCGGCGTAGTAGTAATCGATGCGGCTGTTCTCCTGGCCGCCGACTTCGATCGTGTTGTACGCCCGCTCGGCCCCGAAGTCGACCCGGGTCGTGAACGTCATCTCGTCGGTGTCGTCGACGTTCGAGCGCCAGGTCCAGGTGCTGGTGTAGCTCCCGGCCGACTCCAGTGCGGTCTGGGCGTTGGTGCGTTCCCACTCGTCCGGTTCGTCGGTGGTCGGTGGCTCGTCAGTGGTCGGTGGTTCGTCGGTGGTCGGTGGTTCGTCAGTGGTCGGTGGCTCGTCGGTGGTCGGTGGTTCGTCGGTGTCGTCCGTGGTCGTCGTGACGTCTGCCGGTGACGAACCGTTCCCCCCACCGCCGGCACAGCCCGCTAGCACGACGACGAGTCCGAACAGCAATGCGACTAGAACCTTTCGTGACATACACGCTATACACTCCGCGAGAATATAATATTTCTTATATTAGATCGCATAGGAATTCCGCGGGCAGGAGACGGGTAGACCAGTTCCGTCTCGGCTGGGTCCGTGCCGCCCTACCCCAGAGCGCAACGGCTTTGCACGCCGCTCTGCGAGAACGGATATGCGCGTCACGGAAGGGAGCGTCGAGATCGAGGTCCCCGAGCAGGCCGATTCGGGCGTTGGTGAAGGTGTCTTCTACAATCCCGTTCAGGAACTCAACCGCGACCTCACGGTGGCGGTCCTGCGGGCCGCCCAACAGCGCTTCGAGTACGCCGATTCGTATCTCGACGCGACTGCCGCGAGTGGTATCCGCGGCGTCCGAGCGGCCGCTGATGGCTGGGACGCCGCCTGCTGTGACCGGGACGCGGACGCGGTCGAACTCTGCCGAGCCAACCTCGAACGAAACGACCTCGCGGGCGAGGTTCACCAGCGCGACGCCAACGCGCTCATGCACGAACAGCGCTTCGACGTGGTCGATCTCGATCCGTTCGGGACGCCGATCCCCTTCGCCGACGCCGCCAGTCGGAGCGCGATCGACCTGCTCTGTGTGACTGCGACTGATACCGCGCCCCTCTGCGGTGCCCACTTCGAGAGCGGCGTCCGATCCTACAGCGCCGTCCCACGGAACACGGAGTACCACCAGGAGATGGGCGTCCGGATCCTGCTGGGAGCGATGGCCCGGACGGCCGCCCGCTACGACCGCGCGGTGACGCCGATCCTGACCCACGCCACGAAACACTACGTCCGGACCTACCTCGCCCTGGACGACGGCGCGACGGTCGCCAACGAGGCCCTGGACGAACTCGGCCACCTGCATCACTGTCAGCACTGCCTGTGGCGAACGCACGACTTCGGACTCGTTGCCGACCCACCCGAGTCCTGCCCACACTGCGACGAGCACCTCCAGACGGCGGGACCGCTGTGGCTCGGCCCGATCCACGATACCGATTTCGTCCGTGCAGTGGGTGCGTCCGTCAGCGAGGACATGGGGACCGCCGAAGAGGCACGCGACCTGACCGAGCGGCTCGCGGGCGAACTCGACACGCCGACGCACTACGATCAGCACCGACTCACCAAACGCTGGGGGACGGGCGCGATGGCGATGGACGAGTTTCTGGACTGTCTGCGGGCGGCCGGCTACGCGGCGTCACGCACGCACTACGGCGGGACGACGTTCAAGACCGACGCCGACGTGACCGAGATCCGCGCGGCGGCGATGCCGACAGGTAGCTGAACGGCAGTCGAGTGAGCGCGCTACAGCGCGCGATTGAGCCGCGTGAGCAGGCCGCCGACGAAGAAGTAGAGCGGCCGCAGCAGGTAGTTGAACATCCCGATCAGGCCGACGACAGCTCCGAGCGTCTGCAGTTCCGCTGGTGCCGCGTCCCGGTAGAGGGCGAAGACGGCCGCGGCGACGAGCGGGCCGACCCAGGCGATCTCGAGATGGGGGCGGACCCACGACGTGTCCGAGAGAGCGACCAGTCGGTCCCGGTAGACGAACGTGAGGATGGCGAGTCCGAGCGCGACGGCGGCGAACCCGAGCGACGAGCCCACGCCGGCGAATCCGGGCGCGAGCAACAGCGCACAGGCGACCAGCGAGACGGATGTTCCGACGCGGGTCACCCACTCGATGCGGTCGTTCATGCCCGGGTCTTGTTCAGTGGAGGCGAAACCGGTTTCGGTCCGTGGACCGCGGCTCGTCTCGGCGATCCGCAGGTATTTGCCACCGACGGACGACACTCTCACACGTGCACCAACGGATCGCGCGGCCACTGGCCGTCGGGACGACGCTGCTACGCGTCGTGCGTCGCTCGGAGGTGACGCTGCTGGCGGCGGCGATCGCCTACTACGCGCTCGTCTCGCTGTTTCCGCTCTTGCTGTTGAGCCTGGTCGTCGCCTCGACACTCGGCGGGCAGGCGTTCGCCGATACCATCGTGGCGTCACTGGGGAACGTGCTCTCGCCGAGCGGCGAGACGCTGGTCCGGGACGCGCTGACGAACGCACGCGGTCGCGGCGGGGCGACCGTCGTCGGGATCGCGCTCCTGTTGTGGGGCGGCCTGAAGCTCTTTCGCGGGCTGGACGTGGCGTTCTCGATGGTCTACGGCGAGCACGAGGCCGAGCCACTGCTCGAACAGTTGCGGAACGCGATCGCCGCGCTGGCAGCCGTCGGCGTCGCGATCGGCCTGACACTGGCCGTCGGGATCGTCGCGGGCGCACTCGGCTTCTCGTTCGGCGTTCTCGGCCTCCCGGTCGTGCTGACGGCGGCGTTTCTCCCGCTGTTCTACATTTTTCCCGATACCGATCTCACGATCGGGGAGGCGCTGCCGGGCGCGGTGTTCGCGGCGGTCGGCTGGACGGTGCTGAGCGCGGGCTTCCAGATCTACGCGGCCACGGCCGACAGCGCGGCGCTGTACGGCGTCGTCGGCGGCGTGCTCCTGCTGGTGACGTGGTTCTACCTCGGCGGGATCGTCCTCCTGCTGGGGGTGATCCTCAACGGCGTGCTCGCCGGCGACGTCGAGCAGACGGCCATCGAAGACCGGCAACTACAACACGATCCGCTTCGAGATGTCGGACAACGAATGAGCGAGACGGGGGCCGACACCGCCGACGACGCGACGGCGTCCAGCGGAGACGTCGACGTCGCGGAGCTACGTGCCGAGATCGACGAGCTCGAATCCCGAATCGAAGAGCGGACGCTCCACCGCGACGAGATCGAACGCGATCTCAAACGCTACGTCCGAAAGCGCGTCCGCCGCGGCCACGCCACTGGCTGGGGCCCCTACCTGGTGTTGCTGTACGGGACGGCGATGACGTTGGGGGCCTTCTACTTCCTGTCGGGCTGGGTCGCGTTTCTCACCATGCTGGTCGTCTGGCTGTCGACGCTCGGGCTGTACGTCATGATGTTGCTGGTCGGCGTCACCGTCAACGCGGTCGGACTGCCCGGCAAGCTACTCGACAAAGTCCGTGACTTCCGTCGCTGACGATGGCACAGTCCACTCTCGGGTCTGCCGCCCGTGAGATCGGCGCGATTCTAGCTGCGCGCGGCGTGGGCGTCGAATCGCTGCTGTCGTCGCTCCCGGGACTCGTCGTCGTCGCGTTCGCGCTCCTGACACAGCTCGGTGACGTCTGGTTTCTCACAGCTGTCGTGACACTGCTGTACTGGCTCGGGCCGCACACGCCGCGGCTCGGTGACGCCGTCGACCGCCAGCGGGGTGGGCGGCTCCTCTCCGTGCTCGTGCTGTCGGTCGTCGTCGTCGCCGTCCTCAAGCCGCTGCTGGCGTTCCCACGGCCGCCGGGAGCAGCCGTTCCACCGCACGCTGATCTCGTCCCGGAAGCACTGACAGGAGTCTACGAGTGGCTCTCGACCAGCGAGAGCTACGGCTTCCCGAGCGGCCACGCGTTCGGCTCGACGCTGGTCTACGGCGGGCTCGCCTGGACGATCCGGGTCGGATCACGGCGCGCCAGGGCAGCCTTCGCGGCCGGAATGGTCGCACTGCTCTCGGTGTCGCGGCTCGTCCTCGGACTGCACTATCTCGTGGACGTCCTCGCCGGAGCGACTCTGGGAATCGTCGTGCTCGTGGTCGCGATGGCGCTCCGGACCCGGGACGTGTTCGGTATCGCGGCCGTCGTCGGGCTCGTCGGTGCCGTCACCGTCGAGCCGTCGACGAAAGTGCTCGGCGCGGCAGGGCTCGCTTCGGGATGTCTGCTGACGTGGCTGGCAGTCGGCGACTCGATCCCGAGCACGCCCTCGCGGACGAGCGCCCAGGCAACGGTGGTCCTGGGCGTGATCGTCGGCGGAGTACTCGGCGTGGCCGGATTGCCGGGTCGTTCGGTGGCACCGGCCGTGCTGCTGCTCACGCTAGCCGGTGGCGCGAGTCTCGTCGCGATGCCACTGCTCGGCGAGCACGTCGCAAAAAACGGGCGTAGGTAGCCTTATAGTGATTCCTGTAGCGATTTACCGGTACGACCGCACAATGTCGTGCGGTCGATCCGGAACAGACCTACAGTAATTACTATCAGAAGGTCTCGAGGTAGCGGTCGAGTTCCCACTGGGAGACGTCGACGAGGTAATCCTTGAACTCTTCGCGCTTGGCTTCGACGAACTTCTCGGCGATGTGCGGGCCGAGAGCGTCGCTGACGACCTCGTCCTTTTCGAGCTCGTCGACGGCCTCGCCGAGGTTGGTCGGCAGCGTGTCGATGCCGTACTCCTCGCGCTTGGCTTCGTCGAATTCGTAGATGTTCTCCCGGACGGGGTCGGGGCAGTCGAGCCCCTGCTCGATGCCGTCCAGCCCGGCGTGGATGAGGACCGCAAACGCCAGATACGGGTTACACGACGGGTCGGGGAAGCGAGCCTCGATACGCGAGGCGGCCGGGACGCGAGCGGCCGGCTTCCGGATGAGTGCCGAGCGGTTGCGGTCGCTCCAGGCGACGTAGACGGGTGCCTCGTAGCCGGGCACCAGGCGCTTGTAGCTGTTGACGGTCGGGTTGGTGACCGCGGCCAGCGCGGGCGCGTGTTCGAGGATCCCGGCAGTGAACTGCTTTGCCGTCTCACTGAGGTTGAACTCGTCGTCCTCGTCGTGGAAGGCGTTGCCGTCGTCGTCGAACAGCGAGATGTGGGTGTGCATGCCCGACCCGTTGATACGCGGGATCGGCTTGGGCATGAACGTGGCGTGCAGGTCGTGTTCGGCCGCGATGGCGCGGACGACCGACCGGAAGGTCGCGACGTTGTCAGCCGTCGACAGGGCGTCGTCGTAGGTGAAGTTGATCTCGTGCTGGCCCTGGGCGACCTCGTGGTGGGAGGCCTCGATCTCGAAGCCCATGTCCTCCAGGCCGTAGATGATGTCACGGCGGACGTCGCTGGCGAGGTCCTTCGGTGCGAGGTCGAAGTAGCCACCGGCGTCGTTGGTCTTGGTCGTCGCGCGGCCGTCCTCGTCTTCCTCGAACAGGAAGAACTCGGGCTCGGGCGCGGCGTTGACCTCGTAGCCCATCTCCTCGGCGCGGGCGAGGGCGTCCTTCAGGACGCCACGCGGGTCGCCGGAGAACGGCTGGTCGGTCGAGGTGTCGTGGACGTCACAGATGAGTCGGGCGCTGTTGCCGCCCTCGATGTCCTCGCGGCTGCGCCACGGCAGGATCGAGAACGTCGACGGGTCCGGAACCAGACGCATGTCCGACTCCTGGATGCGGACGAAGCCGTCGATCGAAGAACCGTCGAAATAGATCCCCTCTGTAAATGCTTTTTCGGCCTGTTCGGCAGGAACCGAGACGTTCTTGACGACCCCAAGGATGTCCGTGAACTGGAGACGCAGGAAGTCTACGTTCTTTTCCTCGATCTCCTCGAGGACTGCCTCTGCCTCTGCTGAGAGTTCGCTTGTCATGGTTATCGACAGCAGAGAGATATACTCCCGTCATAAAAACCCTGCTGTTTTGCGCAATTCTCAGATTAGGTATCGACGGAAGTGGATATTCGTAAAATTCTAATGGGTGGGTGCCGATGACGCTTATAATGACGTACGAAAATCTCGACCGGAAGTTAGTGAATGCCCTGCTGGGCGACGGGCGCGCAAGCCTCCGGAGTCTCGCAGACGACCTGGATGTGTCAGTAACGACCGTGTCGAATCACCTCTCGAACCTCGAAGACGAGGGGATCATTCAGGGGTACACCCCGAAAGTCGACTACGACAAACTCGGTTACGACGTAACAGCTATCGTCCAGCTAAAAGTCGAAGGGAGCGCGCTGCCGGACGTCACCGACAGCCTCTCCGAGCACGAACAGATGGTCAGCGTCTACGAGGTTACCGGCGACTACGACATCATCGCCGTCGGGAAGTTCCTCGACACCGACGACATGAACAAGCAGATCAAGAACATGCTGACCGACCCCGAGATCAACGAATCGAACACCAGCGTCGTGCTCAACGCCGCCAAAGAGCACGAACAGTTCACTCTCGAAGTCGAGTAGCGACCGAGAGCGCGGGCGGTCGCCCGATATCGTGTGTTTTTATCGCTGGGACGGCCATCCGTCAGTACTGATGTGTGAGTTATTCGGGGTGGGGTTCGTCCTGCTCCCGTTCGGCGTGGCGCTCGGGCGCTACCCGTTCGAGATCGCCGAACTCAGCGAACAGCACGACGCAGTCGGGAGTTTGCGGGACGTCGACGACGTCGAGCCCGCCGACTGGAAGGTCAGCATGACTCGGGCGGGCGGGTACGGGCTGCTCACCATCGCGGGGCTGCTGCTGGTCGCCGGCCTGGGCTGTGCGCTCCTGTCTGTGTGATCAGTCCCTCCCTTCGGGCTGTTCGATCGCCGTCTCCCGATCGGTACGATAGGCAACTCGGCTGATTGTCCGGCAAAATCCTTATGCACAAGATAATATTATCGTATGCATAATGATCGACAGAGACGACCAGCGCGAATGGTTGGAATCGCGACTGAAGGACAGCAGTCGGGACGTACTGGTTCTGTATGGACGCCGTCGCGTCGGAAAAACGACGCTTGTAACTTCAGTCCTCGACGCGATCGAGACGCCATCAGTCTACTACCTCTGTGACCAGCGCGGGACCGAATACAACGTTCGTGCGTTCGCGAACCGCTGTGCCGAGCGACTCGACGACGTTCCGCCGGCGGTCGACGGCTTCGAGGGCGCGTTTCGGTATCTCGCTGGACGAGTCGAGGGGCCATTCGTCGTCGCGCTCGACGAGTTCTCGTATCTCGTCGAAGAGGATGAGGGGATTCCGTCGGTGTTCCAGCGGGTTGTCGACGACGTGCTCGCCGAGACCGAGATTTCGCTCGTCCTATTGGGGTCGTCGATCTCGATGATGGAGGAGGGGGTTTTGAGTTACGAGAGTCCACTGTACGGACGACGAACCGGCCAGTGGCGACTCGAACCGATGTCGGTCGGTGACGCGTCGGGCTTTTTCCCAAACTACGATCCAATAGCGTTGATCCGTACCTACAGCGCCGTCGGCGGAATCCCGGCGTATCTCGAACAGTTCGATCCCGATGTCGATCTGCTGTGTAACGTCGAACAACATGTACTCTCGAAGGGTGCGTTCCTCTACGAGGAGCCGGAATTTCTCCTCAGACAGGAACTACGAGAGCCGGCGACGTACATGGCGATCCTCGAAGCGATCGCGAACGGTGCAGCACGCGTCACCGAGATCGCCGGCGAAATCGACCGCGACGCCAGTTCACTGTCACGGTATCTGGACAACCTCACCAGACTAGCGCTCGTCGAGCGGGAGACGCCAGTAACGGACCCCGATGGCCGGGGAGTTTACCAGGTGACCGACCATTTCCTCCGGTTCTGGTTTCGGTACGTCTCTCCCAACCGCTCACAGCTCGAACAAGGTCACGTCAAACCCGTCAGTGAGTCGATTATCGCGACATTCCCCGAGCACGTGAGCTATACGTTCGAGGACGTCTGCCGGCAGGCCGTCCGCACGCCTGCGTTTCCGGTCGCGTGTTCGCGCGTCGGGCGATGGTGGTACGACGGTCAGGAGATCGACATCGCCGGCCTGAGTGCAGAGACCGAGACGCTGCTGCTCGGGGAGTGCAAGTGGACGAGCGACCCCGTCGGCACGGGCCTGCTCGATGATCTCGAAGCGCTCGAACCGGAGGTGCGCTGGCACGGCTCGGAGCGGTCGGTCGTCTACGCGCTGTTCTCGAAGTGTGGGTTCACGGATTCGCTCGAAGCGACCGCGGCCGAGCGAGACAACCTCGTTCTGTTTACTCCGGGAGACGTTCTCGAACTGTTCGGTTGATCAGTCCGCGCCTTCGGGCTGTTCGGCGACCGCGAACTTCGAGAGGTCCTGTTCTTCGACGTTCTCCACGGAGTCGTAGGGTCGATTGACGACGATGTTGCCCGCGCGCTGGCGACCCAATCCGGGAATCGCCTGCAGTTCGTCCATCGACGCCGAGTTGAGATCGAGCGGATGGGGAACACCGGTCACGGAGCGATAGCCGTGGTCCGTGACGGCGACGTCGAGCACCTGGCCGAGTTCGCGCTCGCCCGGAATGGCGACCAGGAGCGGATAGGTCCCCAGCTGACGGCCGAAGGTCTTGCCGTCCTGGTGGTACTCGAGGTGGACGTCGGGCAGGACCGTTCCAGGCGGCGCGACGCGCTGGAGCATCGGGTTGTCGATCGCTTCCCGTACGTCCTTCTTGTACTGTTTGAACAGCTGTTTGTGGTCCCTGGCGATCTCTGCCCCCGTGTCGGCCATGTCGGTACCCTCGAACGCCATGACCTGCCGGATGTTGACTCGTCGGAGCAGCAGACCCTCGTCGAGCACCCGCTGGAGGAAGCGCTTGTTGTGCTCGAAGGTCTCGGCGGTCTCGCCCTTCAGACCGTGGACGAGGTTGATCCCCGGCAGGAGTTTCGGGAGACGCGGGGCGGCGTCCTCACCGAAGTTCGGGGCCGACCCCTCGACGTCGGTCCGGGGGTCACCCGCGCCGCCGGGTCGCCAGCCCGCGACCTCGTTGACGATCTTGACCGCCTCGAAACACTGGTCTGCGGTGACGTTGAGGTTGTTGTCGCTCATCACGGCGGGATCGGCGGATTCGAGGCCGAAAGCGGCGGTGTCCCCGGGCGTGTTGTGCTCGGCGATGATCCGGATCCCCTCTTTGGCCTTCTCGGGCCACTTCACGATCGTGATGGGGTTCATGTTGTCCAGATGGAGGGTCTCCAGATCGGGCGCGACCTCGCGAATCCCGCCGTAGAGTCGACGGAGCGCCTCGGGATTCGGAGCCTCGCCGTCACCACCGTAGGCCAGGATGTCGGCCTGCCGGCCGAGTCGGAAGTGTTTGACGCCGTGATCCGAGAGCGCGTCGACCTCGTCGACGACACTTTCCGGTGGTCGGAAGTCCGGATCGCCGTACAGTGGCTCCGTGCAGAACGAACAGCGGTACGGACAGCCCCGGGAGGTTTCGAGTTCCGCCAGCAGGTAGTCGGGATGATTCGGATGCTGTTCGACGATGAAGGCACCGTTGCGCGCCCACCGCGTCTCCTCGGGGATGCCGCGATATCGGGGCTCGAACCCCTCCAAGCCGTTCTCGACCAGATCGAAGACTGCAGCCTCGATATCGGCACCGGCGACGAAGTCGAAGTCCAGGTCGTCGCGCTGGGTTTCGCTGGCGCCGACGTTCTCTTCGCCCACGCCGAAGCGGACTGGGCCGCCCATGATCGAGGTGCCGTCGGCGGTCCAGGCGATCTTGCGCACCTCGTCGGGTTCGGCGGGGGTGCCGCCGACGTACTTGCCGGGGACGGTCATGCCGCCGACGTACACCGTCAGATCGGCGTCGCTCACGTCCCGCCAGCGGGTGGTCTCCTCGCGCAGCGCGTCGATCGTGTGGTAGGTGATCCGTTCGCGTGGGACGCCCGCGTCGACCAGCGCGCCGGCGACGTATCGAGGATACGTCGAGATGTAGGGAGGGACGCCGAAGTGAGCGGGTTCGTCGACGTAGCCGTCGACGATCGTCACCGAGAGCGCCGCAGGGTCGGTCATCATCCCTGCTTCTCGCTCGACGGCCAAAACGGTGTCTCATGCGAGTCGACGGCCGACAAACTGGGAGTCAGCACCGACGCGACATGATCGCCAACTATTATTTACGGAGCGTGTTTTCGCCTCTATATGCAGAGACGTTACGGAGACGTGCGGGTGGGACGATGAACAAGTACGGGGTGTATCTCGCTGTGGGATTGGCGGTGACTGCTGCACTCGTGGGCGGTCTGATCACTATCAACGGCTCGGTCACCGAACTGATAATGTTGGTTCGGCTCCTCGGGGCGGGAATCGTTCTCGTGGGGCTGTCGGTGGTCACACTTGCGGTCGTCGTCCTCCGACAGCACGATTGATCCGGACCGATCCCCGAGGATGTGGCTGTCCGCTTTCCTACCGGTGGAATCTCGAAGAATTTTTCATCCGTTGCTGACAGGGTACGGACAGTGGATCGAAAGCGGGTCATCGTCTTCGGGGTGGGACTCGTCTGTGCACTCACGTTAGCGACGGCCGCAGCGTCTATCGCTTCCGAGTCGTCAGGTTCGTTCGCTGGATCACCGACGGTCGACGTCGAGGGCGGGCTGTTCGGTGATCTGCTGGGAGCGCTCCAGTTCGACGGCGGTCCGGTCGCGAGCGTGCTGAACGTGCTGGTCTTTCTCCCCGGACTCGTCGGACTGGCGGTCATCGGCTACGGGATCGCGAACTATCTGGGCGCCGCGGAGATGGCTGGGCCAGTGGTGATGGTCCTGTTTGGGCTGGCTGCGATGGCGCTGTTCCCGATGGCGAGCGTCAGCCAGGATTTTCTGCGGAAGGCGGAGGGAACAAGCGGCGAACTGGCCCCGACTGTCGAGTCGGCGGTCAGCAGTGGTCCCGAGATCACGGTGTTTCTGACTCCACTGGTCGGGTTCGTCGTACTCGTCGGCCTGGGCGTCGCCGCGGTGGTGTTGACGCGCGGAGACGAACCCGAGGACCCGTCGACGGAGCCGACGGAGCTGCGAGAGATGCGCGATCTCCAGGGGGTCGGTGCGGCCGCCGGCCGCGCTGCCGAGGAACTGGCGGCCGACGAATCGTTCGAGAACGCAGTCTACGAGGCCTGGACGCGGATGACGCGGTCGCTGTCGGTCGAGAACCCAGAGACGACGACGCCCGGCGAGTTCGCCGACCACGCCGTCGCGGCCGGAGTCGATCCCGGCGATGTCGAGGAACTGACGCGGCTGTTCGAGGTCGTCCGGTACGGACAGACACCGGTCACCGACGACCGCCGTGAACGTGCCCGGTCGGCACTCGAACGGATCGAGGCGACCTACGCGGGGGACGACGGGACCGACACGAGGGAGCACGATGAGTAAGTCACTGTTCGACGAGGCGTCGGTCGAGGGAGACGAGGAACCGTACCGGTACGAACCCGACGACGCTGACGGGAAAGCAGAGGACGAGACCGCCGAATCGACCACGGAATCGCGGTTGGCGACCCGGCCGGTCCTGGCGTTGCTCACCGGCGCGGCGTTCTGTCTGGTCGGGCTGGTCGTCGGCGTCGGCGCGCTTCCGGGGTCGTCGCCGACCCTCGAAGTGTTCGTCGTCCCGACGATCGGCGTCGTGGCCGTGCTCTTCGGCCTGGGCTGGCTCGCAGACCAGTTCGGCGGGGCGGGCGGCGGTGTGGATCTTCCGGCAGTCGAACGGATCGAGACGGTCGTTCCCGGAGCCGACATCGACGAGACGCTCGCGGCCGAGCGAGCTTCGCGAGCACCGTACAGCGAACGGACAGCAGTGCGAAAGCGACTCCAGCAGGTCGTGCTCGCGGCGCTGCAGAAGGCCGGTCACGATCCCGAACGGGCCGAACAGTTGCTCGACGAGGAGGCCTGGACCGACGACCCGCGCGCGGCGTCGTTTTTCACTATCTCGGGGGCGACAGCTTCACGCATGGCCCGGATATCTGAGCGGGTACGCACCCGAATCCGACGGCTACTCGGCCGTGACTCGCCGTTCGGGCGCGACGCCAGATACACGGTCGACGCGGCGGCCGAGTTGGTCAGCGTCGGTGAGCGGGCGTGGAACGACCCCGAGAATCCGGACGTGATCGACGAGACGGCAGCGGAGACGCGGCGGACCCGCGACCTGCAGCCGGGCCTGGTAGCGACACAGCGCGTCCGACTGGTCGGCGGTCTCGTCTTGCTTGCGGTCGGAGTTGGGATCGCACTCCAGCAGCCGGCGCTACTGCTGGTCGGGGCCGTCGGGACGGGCGTGCTCGCACACCGGTACGCCGGTGGCGTTCCCGACCCCGACCTGCACGTCAGGCGGACCGTCGCGGCCGAGGACCCGGACCCAGGTGATGTCGTGACTGTCACCGTGACTGTCGAGAACATGGGCGAGTCGACGCTGTTCGACCTCCGACTGGTCGACGGCGTCCCGCCGACGCTGGAAGTAGTCGACGGGTCGCCCCGCCGGTACACCGGTGTCAGACCGGGCGCGAGCGAGACGATCAGCTACGACGTGGCCGTCGAGTCCGGCCAGCATACGTTCGACCCGCTGGGCGTCGTCGCTCGCAGCGCCAGCGGGGCGGTCGAGCGAGCACTGACTGTCGGGGTCGATGGCGAGACGATGCTCACGTGCGAGACGTCGCCGACGCCCGACGTCGAGCGGCCGATCTCGGCGACGGTCGATCGCACGGTCGGGAGCGTCGTGACCGACACGGGCGGGGCGGGCGTCGAGTTCCACTCCGTCCGGGAGTACCGCTCGGGCGACCCGCTGCGGCGGATCGACTGGCGGCAACTCGCGAAAGGGGGTGAGCTGGCGACGAGGCAGTTCAGCGTCGAGCGCTCGACCACAGTGGTGCTCGTCGTCGATACGCGAGCCGAGGCATTCGTCGCGTCCGGGCCGGACGCACCCACGGCCGTCGATCGGAGCGTTCACGCCGCCGCCAGCATCGTCCACGAGTTGCTCTACAGCAACGACCGGGTCGGGCTGGCGACGGTCGGCCCCCAGCGGTGCTGGGTCGACCCGCGCGGCGGGGCGAGCCAGTGGCCGCTGCTCAAGGAGGCATTCTCGACTCACGAGGCGTTCGTCTACCCCACTGGCGAAGAACGATTCCTGCGGTTGAGTACGCTCCACTGGCTGGAGACGCGGATTCCCGACGGCGCGCAACTGGTCTTTTTCTCGCCGCTGACCGACGACGGGGGACTGCAGATCGCACGAGGACTGCAGGCCCGTGGCTACCCGCTCTCGGTCGTGAGCCCGCGAGTGACCGGCACGGAGTCGCCAGGCCGGCTCGTCGCTCACCTCGAACGACAGCTCCGGCTGTCGCGGCTGCGCCAGTGTGGTCTCTGGGCGGCCGATTGGCGGGCTGACGAGCCTCTCGGTGCCGCGTTCGACCGTACCGAACGCCGGAGGCAACGATGACTGAAACGTACGAGTCGAGGCGGAACGCCGACGCCGGGGCGACGACCGACGAGTACACACCGTCGACGGCAGGAATCGGTCTGACGGTGGCAGTCGGTCTGTTCGGAGCGGTGAGTACACTCCTGGCGGGCGTCTGGCTCGGGCTGGCCGGCGTCGTACTCGCGGGCAGCGGTGTCTATCGAGGGTCGCGACAGCTCCTGGGCGTCGGCGTCGTCGTGCTGTTCGGTAGCGTCGTCGTGGCCGGGTTACTGTCGGTTCCTGGCGTCGTGCTGGTCCCGGCGATGGTGGGGACGGTACTTGCGTGGGACGTCGGCGAGAACGCGGTCACCGTTGGTGAGCAGTTCTCCGCGGCGGCCGAGACCTGGCGCGGCGAGCTGGTGCACGCTACCGTCAGCGCGCTCGTCGTCACGTTGTTCGCCGTCGGCGCGTTCGCCGTCTACACGATCTCGACCGGCGGCTACCCGCTCGCAGCGGTGGCGCTGGCTGTCGTCGGCGCGCTAGTCGTACTCGTTGGGCTCGGTCGCTGAAGCGGGAGAACAGACTGGACGCGGGCGGACGGGCCTGCGCGGTCGCCGTTATGTGCCTACCTCGAGGGCGTAGTTCGACTGTACCCACGCGTCGGGGTTGTCCCGGTCGTAGATCATCGTCTCGCCGTCGCCGGTCTCGATGGCGGCGTACCGTTCGTCTTCCGTCACTTGCTCGCTCGCGTCGTTCGTGGTCATAGTTCGATCCGGTGTGGCATTATTTATCACACCACACGTGCCTGTTCCTTTGCGACCGGTCGATAAAACCTTTCTGGCTGTGGCAGCGTTCGCGTCGGGTGGTCGAGGGAGATACCGGGGCAAAACCGACAGCAAACGCGGGGAATCCCGCTGCCGTCACGCGCTCGTCTGACGTGACTTTAAGTTCAATCGCAGACACCGACTCGATGGGCGCGCACCACCGGCTTCGGTATGCCTCCCATCCTCCCAGCGCGCCCGGGCACCCATTACCACCCCTCTCGTTTCCCTTTCTCTCGGGTGGTTCGACGACGCCACCTCACGCGCTCGCGCCGAGCCCCTGCCGGACCTGCTGGAGCGTGTCGGGATCGGTCATCACGGCGATGCTGTCACCGGGTTCGATCGTCGTCTGTGGCAGCGGGATCGACATCGGTTCGTTCTCGCGACCGTGGGCGTAGATCCGGGCGTTGCCGGGGAGTTCGACCTCGACGACGCGCCGGCCCACGATATCTGCGTCTTCGGGGACGTCGATGGTCGCGACCGAGAGCTGTTCGGTCAGATCGGCCAGGACGTTGAAGTTGCCGCCGAGCAGCGCGGTCTTGGCCCCTGCCGCGCCGAGTTGTTCGGGGTAGATCACCTCGTCGACTTCGCCGGCGTACTTCTCGTAGATCTCCTGGCGATAGTCTTCGTCGATGCGCATGACCGTCCGCGCACCGTAGTGCTTGGCGATCATACACGCCGAGAAGTTGACGTTGAGGTCGCCCGAGAGCGCGCCGATGGCGTCGGCATCAGCGACGCCGGCCGCTTCGAGTAGCGACTCGTCGTCACCGCTGCCCTCGTAGGCTTCGAATCCCTCTTTGTGGGCGCGTTCGACCTTTTTGGGATCGATCTCGACGATCGCGACGTCGTGGCCCTCGCTGCCGAGGATCCGCGCGGTGCGCATGCCGACCCGACCGAATCCGACGATGACGAACTTCATGCGTGTGGGGTACGCCAGCATGGGTAAAAACACTAGGCCCCTCCGGTACGTCTGGAGACGACCGCGATCAGTCCTCGCGGCGGTCGATCTCCTGATCGGTGCCGGACTCGCCGGCGACTGGTTTGAGAATGTACTTCCCGCTGTTGCCGGCTTTGTGGACCGTGATGTCGAAGACGAAATCCACGCTGGTGTTCGGGCCGAGCGTGAACGGTTTGTTGAGTTTCAGCCGCCCGCTCGGGAGCTTGACCCGCTGGTCGCTCCCGTCCGTCAGCGTTGCGTTAATCTCGCCGACGACCAGCCGGACCTGCGTGTACTCGCCGGCCGGCACCGAGAAGTTCTCCAGCAGCGTCGCGTTCGCGCCCTGCAACTCGGTCAGGTCGATCGACGTCCCGTTGACCTCACGGGTGATCCAGCGCCCCTCGCCCTCGCTGTCGTCGTCATCGTCCGCACTCGCTGCTGACTCACTCTCTTCTTCACGCTCCTCGTCGGTTTCCGACTCGCCCTCTTCGTCGGCGTCGTCGTCCTCGCTTTCGTCGTCCTCGACAGTCTCAGCGTCGTCATCCTGGGCAGCAGCGGCCGCCATTCCGGGCGTCGTCGTGGCCGTAAGCACCGGCGTCGCTTCGGCGGTCATCTCTGTCGTGGTCGGCTCTGGGGTCACCGTGCCCGTCGGCTCCTCGTCGGAACCGTTGCCGGCGTAGTGGAACTGGACTTCCGTGACGGTGACGTTCAGGTATCTGAAGTCGTCGATGTCGTTCGGGTCGTCGCTGAGGTAGAACGCGACCGTTCCCGACTGGGTGCCGTCACCCGTCTCTCCGGGTGTGTCGGCGGTCGAGTCGTCGGCTGGCCCGCCCTCGGTCGGGGCAGCGCTATCGGTTCCGGGGCCCGCGCCGGCACAGCCGGCGAGGACGAGCATCGTCGCGACGGCCGCGAGGAGGACTGTTCTGCGCATAACTAGAGAAGGTGAGTGCAGTCTGAAGGCCGTTGTGGCCGATCTGACAGTCGGCCTGCATTCGCGACCCGCGATTCGAAGGGCGTTTACTACGCGGCGACCGAGCAATGGCACACGATGCGCGTGACGTTTCTGGGAACCAGCGGCGCCGTCCCGACGGTCGAGCGCAACCCCTCGGCCGTCCTCCTCCGGCGAGAGGGCGAGCGCCTCCTGTTCGACTGCGGCGAGGGCACCCAGCGCCAGATGATGCGCTACTCGACCGGCTTCGGGATCAGCCACATCTTCGTCACGCACCTCCACGCCGACCACGTCCTCGGGATTCCCGGCTTGCTCCAGACGCTCGATTTCAACGACCGGACCGAGCCGCTGGCTATCCACGCTCCGCAGGGGACGCGCAGGCGGCTCGAAGACCTGATCACGGCCGCCGGCGACCGCCCGACCTACCCGCTTCGCATCAATCAGGTCCAGCCCGGCGAGACCGTCCTCGACCGCGAGGACTACCGCGTCGAGGCCTTCGAGACCGACCACCGGACGACATCGGTCGGCTACGCGCTCGTCGAAGACGACCGCAAGGGGCGGTTCGACCGCGAAAAGGCAGAAGAAGAGCTGGGCTTGCCGCCCGGGCCGGAGTATTCGAAACTCCACGCCGGCGAGCCGGTCGAGCACGACGGGCGGACGATCCAGCCCGAGCAAGTCGTCGGCCCGCCCCGACCCGGACGCCGAGTCGTCTACACCGGCGACACGCGGCCGACAGCGGCGACGGTCGAAGCCGCCACCGATGCCGACCTGTTGATCCACGAGGCCACCTTCGCCGAGGACCGTCGCGACCGGGCCGGCCAGACGGGCCACACGACCGCCAAACAGGCCGCCGAACTGGCCAACCGGGCCGGCGCGAAACAGCTCGTCCTGACGCACATCTCCACGCGCTACGCCGGCAACAGCGACCAGCTCGAACGGGAAGCCCGCGAAGTCTTCGAGGGCGACCACGCCGAGGTCGCCGACGACGGTCTGAAACTGGACGTCCCGTTCCCGAGCGAGTGAGAACGCCACGTCCGGCAGGCACCCTCACTCCGCGACCAGCGGACAGAGCGGATCGCTGCCGAACGGGTCGCCGGTCGCGGCGTGGGCACGTGATCGGGAGCCACCACACAAGTCGCGATACTCGCAGTCGCCGCAGGGGCCCGAGAACGTCTCGGGGTCGCGCAGCCGTTCGAACAGCGGCGCGTCGCGGTACAGTTCGACGAGACTCTGTTCCCGAACGGAGCCGGCAGACTCGGGGAGGAACCCGGAGGGATAGACCCGGCCACGGTGACTGACGAAGACGAACCCCGAGCCCGCACGGGTCGAGCCGACGGTGACGTCGCCGTCGATCTCGCGGGCGACTCGGCGGTACTGGGGCGCTTCGACGGTGATCACCCGATAAGGGGCCTCTCGCTGGTGGCGATAGAGCCAGGCCAGTACCTCGTCGGCTTCAGTGGGAGACAGCTGGTCGAGGTCGGCACCCCGGCCCGTGGGCACGAGGAAGAACACCTCCCACATAGCCGCACCCAGTCGCGAGACGTGCTCGGCGATCCCGGGGAGTCCGGTGACGGTCGTCGCAGTGACAGTCGTGTTGATCTGGATCGAGAGGCCGGCCTCGCGGGCCCACTCGGCCGCGCGCTGGATCCGCTCGTAGCTCCCGGACTCCCCACGAAAGGTGTCGTGACTGTCCGCGTCCGGGCCGTCCAGCGAGAGGGCCATCCGACGGACGCCAGCTTCGGCAAACCGCTCGACGACATCCCGGGTGAGATTCCCGGTCGGGGCCGGCGTGACCGCCGTCGGGAGGCCGCGCTCGTCGGCGTAGTCCAGTAGTTCGAACAGGTCCGGTCGTTCGAGGGGGTCGCCACCCGAGAAGACCAGGACGGGCGCGGGATGGCCGAACGATGCGACCTGATCGATCACCGTCCTGGCCTCCCCGGTCGTCAGTTCGTCGGGGTCGCGTTCGGGTTGGGCCTCCGCCCGGCAGTGGTCACACTCCAGCCCGCAGGCCTGCGTGGTCTCCCAGGAGACGATCAGCGGCGTTCGGGCGAAATCGCGGGCGACCGGCGAGCCGCCGGGGTGGCCGTCCGTCTCCGCCCCGTGGTGGTCGTGTCTCATGGCCGTCCCTCACGGCCGTGTAGTGCTGTGTGTTCGGGGGATTCCCACTCGCTGGGACACCAGCACGCTTACAGCCCCCTCTCACCACGGGTCGTACATGAGCCGAGGACTCACAGAGCCGATCGTCCGTCGCGAGCTGGGCGCCTCGGTTTCGAACGCACTCGTCGGCGTCTTGCTGGCGCTGGTCGTCGGCATCGCGCCGACGCTCACGTGGCTGGTCCCGGTCGTCGCCGGGTTCGCCTTCGGCGTCGCGGCCGTCACCGATCGCGCCCCCGGCGGGATGGGGCTCTCGTACTCGGTGATCGCGCTCGCCGCGCTGCTGTTCGCGGGGCTGTGGCTCACCGGGCGACCAATCCTCGGGGCCATCCCGCTGGTGCTTTTCGGGACCGCCCTCGGGTTCGGCGGCAATCGACTCGTCTTCGGTCTGCTCCTTCCGGTCCCGGAATCGCGTCGGGCGCACGTACGCGAGTGACCCAGCCCCGCAAGAGGTTTATATCGATTCGAGACCCTACGTGGAGGCGTGAGCACGCGAACAAGTGCCCTCGACGCGCTCGTCTTCGGGGTGGACGTCCAGAGTGGGGACGTCCGCGGCGACGCACCCTCCTACGCCCTCGTGGTCTTCGACGGCGAGTCGATCGACCGCGACGTCGTCTCTCACCGGAAGCTCCGGCGGCTGATCGACAGCGAGGAGCCCGCCATCGTCGCCACGGACAACATGTACGAACTGGCCAGCGACAAGGACGCACTGGTCCACTTCCTCCGTAACCTTCCTGCAGGGACCAGACTCGTGCAAGTGACCGGTGACGAGCGACCCGAACCCCTTTCGAGAGTTGCCAAGCGCCACGGCGTCCCCTACGGCAAGGACCCGATGGACGAGGCCGAGGCCGCCGCCCGTCTCGCGGCCGCCAACGTCGGCTACGAGGTCTCGGCGTTTACGAACACGACCGAAGTCAAGGTCGCCCGCGGGCGCTCGACCGGCGGTGGAGGGGGCTGGTCGGAGGATCGATACACCCGCAAAATTCACGGCGCGGTCAAGACCACCGCCCGCGAGGTCGAATCCGAACTGGACGACGCCGGCCTCGAATACGAGAAAGACGTGACCGAGAAGTACGGCGGCTATTCGAACGCCATCTTCGAGGTCGAGGGGCGTCCCCAGGACATCCCCGTCAGCGAGCACCGCAGCGGTGACACCCGAATCGAGATCGAACGCGAGCGCCGGGACGGCATCGAGTTCCGCCCCCTGGCCAAGCGTCGGGATCACGTTCTCGTCGGGATGGACCCCGGGACGACGACCGCCGTGGCCATCGTCGGCCTCGACGGTGAGGTGCTGGACGTCTACTCCACCCGGACGGACGACGCCGCCGCAGTCACGGAGTGGATCGTCGAGCGCGGCCGCCCGGTCGTCGTCGCCGCCGACGTCGAGCCGATGCCCAACACAGTGGAAAAACTGCGACGGAGCTTCGACGCCGCGGGCTGGATCCCCGACTCCGATCTACCTGTGGACGAGAAACAGCACCGCACCCGGGAGGTGGCCTACGACAACGACCACGAACGCGACGCGCTGGCGGCGGCGCTGTACGCCTTCGACGATCACGAGGACCAGATCGACCGGATCGCGAGCAAAGTCCCCCCGCAGGAGGAGGTGGGGCCGATCGTTGCGGACGTGATCGCGGGCGAGCACTCGGTCGAGAGTGCGCTGGAGGCCCGGAACGAAGACGACGGCAGCGGGAGCGACGCGGAATCGAAGGGGCCCGAACCGCGGGAACTCACCGACGAGGAGAAGAAGATCAAGCGCCTCGAGGCACGGGTCGAGCGCCTGGAGTCGCACGCCGACGACCTCAAGGAGACGATCTCGAAAAAGAACGACCAGATCGGCGAGTACGAGCAGAAATTGAAGAAAGCGCGCAGCCAGGAGCGCACGGAGGCACGCAAGCGTCGGGAAGTCACCCGTCTCGAACGCGAGAACGACCGCCTGGAGCGCGAACTCGACGAAGAGCGTGAGCGAGTCGACGAACTCGAAGGGAAGTTAGAGCGTCTCAAAGCCCTCTGGAAACTCGATCACTCGAACTTCGCGGACGTCTCGGAGAAACAGGAGGGGCTCGTCCCCGTCAAAGTGGTCGAGAAGTTCACGACCGAAGCCATCCGGGACGCCGAGGAGCGCTTCGGCCTCGCCCGGGACGACATCATCATGTTCCGGGACGCGACCGGGGCCGGCGAGTCGACCGCCGAGCGACTCGCTGAGATCGAACCCCGGCTCGTGCTTCGCAACGGTGGACTCTCCGACGCCTCCGACGAGGTGCTGTTCGAGGAGCGCGTTCCGGTGGCGGATGCGGAAAAAGTCACAGTCCAGAAGGTCGACGAACTCGCTGTCGCGCGCGAACGCGAGGTCGAGGACGCCATCGACGACTGGGACGACTGGGTCGAAGAACGCAAGGAAGAGCGCAACAAGGAGATGGTCGACCAGATCATCAGCGAACACCGGGCGTCGGATCGCGGCGAGGGCTGATCGAAACGGATTTTCCACAGCCGGCGGGCCTTCCGGATATGCTTCCGCCACCGTTCCACTCGATGTCGCCGTCGCTCCTTGCGGTGTTCAGCCTGCCCGTGATCGTTCTCCTGGGGACGATCTTCGGCGGGATCGGCTACGCCGTCTACCGCGATGCTCAGGGTCGCGAAGTCGGCCCGCCCGAACTGTGGGGTGTGCTGCTCCCGAGTCTCCTGGCTGCGGGCGTGGTTCCGGGGATCGTCGCCGGGATCGGGTATCTGGTCGTCCGCTAATGTGCTACGGGGTCATTCGTCCGGGTCGAGTGTCGACAGCACGAACCCCCACGCGACGTCCGCATTTTCGTCGCCAAAGCCCTGTTCGAACGCGTAGCCGTCCCCATGACGGGGCGGGTCCGTCTCGGGATGGCTCGTGACGACGAACCGCTGGGTGCTCGTCTCGCCAGGATCATACGAGGTCGTGCTCTGGCCACGGCCAACCGACGCGTGGGGGAGGACTTCGGCTTCCCACCAGTCACTATCGCCCCGATCGACGAGGGCCGGAGCGTAGCTGTCTGCGGGCAAGAGGACCAACCGCCGGCCGTCTGGGCCGAGACCGACGTAGGAGCCAAAGGGGCCGTGCATGAGCGACGTGGGCCTCGTGAACTGCGACCGCTCGTCGGTGACGTTCTCGAAGGTCACTTCGAGCATGCCAGGATGGGTAGTGGTGACTGGTTCGAGGACGTCGACACTGAACTCGCCCGTGAACTCCGCCGGGAGAGCCACCTCGTCCGCGACCACCAGATCGTGAACGACATCTCCCACCGCCAGCTCAAGTTCGGACATGTCGACCGTTCCCGTCACCTCGAACTCCCAGCCGTCTCGGTCGTCCCCGAACCTGCCTGGGGACAGCGTCTTCTCGATGGCAAATTCGTAGGTGCCCGGCTGGATACCGTGAGTCTCCTCGGAGATCGTGTAGGTTTCGCTCACTGTCTCACCCGGCGAAATCGCAGTCGAGAGGCCGATGCTGTTCACGAACGTGATTCCGCGGTGGGGGGACGTATGAACAGAACCACTCTCCTCGTAGGCTGGCGTCCACGGAGTGATTCGATTTTCACCGTCTCGCAACGTAAGAATGCCGAACGGTTCGGGGGCACCAGTCGTCGTTCGGAGCGTCTCGTCGCCCTCGTTCGTCACGGCGAGCGTGATCGTGACGGCTTCGTCTGCACTGACGCGATCACCCCCGATCTCGAAGGACACGTCGATCGGAGCGTCCTGGTCGACAGTGATGTCCCGCTCCGAATCCACGTCGAAGCCGGCCATACCAAAGGAGAAGTCGGTTCCGGCATAGGTCGGCGCTGGTGGGGTCGCGCTCCGATCCGGGATCGGCTCTGCATCCGACTGCCAAACACCGGCACGGCCCTCGCCCGACTCGATCGCCAGTAACCGGCCGCCAACGGACACGTAGAGCATTCCATCGGCGACGGCCGGGCTGCTCACCGGCCACTGGAACTGTAGCCACCATTCGATGTCGCCCGTTTCGGGATCGAGAGCATATACCCGATTGTAGGTCGTGATATAGACGGTCTCCTCGGTGACAACGGTGCTTCCGTCTCCGAGGCCTTCGTCGTCGACCTTCCACTCGATATCGCCCGTCTCGGCATCTACAGCCAGCGCTCGTGACACCCACTCGCCGTCCTGGCGCTGTCGCCCGGTGAGATAGAGTGTCCCGTTGCGTGTCGCCATATCAGTGTCGGAAAAGCTCCCTTCGAGCGTCCACTCGTGGTCGCCGGTCGTCACGTCATGGGCGAACAGGTTCTCCCGCGTTCCCACGACGACCGTTCCGTCGGCGACTGTCGGTGGTCCGCCAGCACGATCGATCGTTGCGGTCCACTCGGTCTCGCCGCTCACGGCGTCGAGTGCCAGCAGATTGTCGTTCCCGACAGCGAACACGTACCCGTGAGCCACTGCCGGCGACGTGATCGTATGGCGGTCCCGTGTCCATCGCGTCTCGCCACTCGTCCCGTCGAGTGCAACGATCGGGCCACCTCCACCACCGGCAGCGAAGACGGTCCCATCTGCGACAGTGATTCCCCACAGGGCATCGACGTGTTCGCTCCATTGTTCTTCACCCGTCTCGGCGTCGAGCGCGTGGACGTCGTCCGTGGACACGTATACTGTTCCGTCCTCGACCGCCAGGGTCCGATCGATAGCGTCGACACTGTCGCCGATTTCTGTCCGCCACAGACGGTCGCCACCGTCCCGGGCGAGTGCGAAGACGGACTGATTCTGGAAGCCGCTCCCAAGATACACCGTCTCGTTTTCGACGACCGGACTCGTTGAGACGCCGAAGGTGTCGCTCCACCAGCGAACCCGTCCGCCCCCTCCGGGGCCAACTGCAGTCGTCGCACCGGTGTTTGCACCGTCGGCCTGGAACTGTGCCCAGTCGCTGGGCTGCTCGGTCGGCGTGGTACCGCCGTCGCTACTCTCATCATCTCTCGTACCGGGGGTGGTGCCGACATCGATATTCTCGGGATCGTCACCGGGTCCCGTAGTATGAGTCGAACAGCCACCCAGTGCGATACCTACTCCGAGTGCTACCCCATTGAGGAGGGATCTGCGATTCATACGCACATCCTGCACGCCGCTTTATAACCTCTTTCTGGAGACTAAAATGGCAATTATACCAATAGCTCTACTGTGCGAATCACTGAAAGCGACTGTGGCGGTAGCGTCGTATCCTCGCCCGCGTGGTGGGGGAGAGATACTCAAATAGCACTCTCTGCGGGTTCCATATGTGTCGACTCCAGCACGCGCCACTGCGGTTGCCCCCCGAGTTATGTGCCCGCCGCCCCACCACCCGAATATGGTCGTCGGAGACGTCACGACAGGGACGGACGTACTGGTGATCGGCGCGGGCCCGGGCGGCTACGTCGCCGCGATCCGCGCCGCACAGCTCGATCTCGACGTCACACTGGTCGAGAAGGACGCCTACGGCGGGACCTGCCTCAACTACGGGTGTATTCCGTCGAAGGCACTTATATCTGCCACCGACCGCGCCCACGACGTACGCGAGGCAGAACACATGGGAATCTACGCCGACCCCGCCGTGGACGTGGCGGCGATGAACGAGTGGAAAGACGGCGTCGTCACGCGACTCACCCGCGGGGTCGAGAGTCTCTGCAAGCGCGCCGGTGTGAATCTCGTCGAGGGCCGCGCGGAGTTCGCCGGTGAGAACCAGGCCCGGATCGTCCACCTCGGCGAGGGCGAGGGCTCTGAAACCGTGGAATTCGAACACGCCATCGTCTCCACAGGAAGCAAACCGATCGAACTCCCCGGACTCGAATTCGACGGCGAGCGCGTCCTCACTTCCCGCGACGTGCTCGCGCTGGAGTCGCTGCCGGAGTCGATGATCGTCGTCGGCGCGGGCTACATCGGGATGGAACTGGCGACCGTGCTGGCGAAACTCGGGACCGACGTGACCGTACTGGAGATGGAAGACGACGTCCTTCCGGGCTACGAGGACGACGTCAGCAAAGTCGTGAGAGAACGGGCCGAAGACCTCGGCATCGAATTCCGATTCGGGCTGGCTGCGAGCGGAGCCGAGCGTACGGGCGACAGCATCAGAGTCGAGGCAACGGACGAGGACGACGAGCACACTGCCTTCGAAGGTGACAAATCGCTCGTCGCGGTCGGTCGCCAGCCCGTGACGGACACGCTGAACCTCGACGCAGTGGGACTCGAACCCGATGAGCGAGGGTTCCTGGAGACCGACGAGCAGTGCCGGACGGACGTCGAGCACATCTTCGCGGTGGGTGACGTCGCTGGCGAGCCGATGCTGGCACACAAAGCGAGCGCCGAGGGCGAGGTCGCCGCCGAAGTGATCGCCGGCGAGCCCGCGGGCATGGATCAACAGGCCGTGCCGGCGGTGGTCTTCACGGACCCCGAGATCGGCACCGTCGGGATGACCGAAGCCGAGGCCGAGGCGGCGGGCTTCGAGGTGATCGCCGAGACGGCCCCGCTCCGCGGGAACGGACGGGCGCTGACACTCGACGATCGTGAGGGGTTCGTCCGGATCGTCGGCGACAGCGAGGACGGGTTCGTTCTGGGGGCCCAGATCGTCGCGCCGGAGGCCTCGGAGTTGCTGGCGGAACTGGGGCTAGCAGTCGAGATGGGCGCACGACTGGAAGACGTCGCCGCGACGATCCACAGCCACCCGACGCTTTCGGAGGCCGTGGCGGAGGCGGCCAAAGGCGCACTCGGGCGGGCGATCCACTACTGATCTCTCGATTCCATCTCGGCAGCTAGCCCCGTGTGCTTGATCCCGGTCACCTCGTCCACGTCGAGTGCGTAGATCTTGACGTTCCGTGACGGGCTCGCGATCTGGAACAGCTCGGGTCGCCACGCGCCTTCGAGCACCTCACCCAGGTCTCCCCAGCGGTGCGGCGGAATCTTGCGGAACTCCCCCTCGAGAAGAACACTCCGCCAGTTGAACCTCGTCTCGGCACTGTAGACCAGAAAACTGGCTCGCTCAGAGTGGTCGGTCAGTCGCTCCTTGCGACTCTCGTCGCCGAGGAGGTAGGTGAAATACAGCGACTCACCGTCGTAGCCGTACGACAGCGGGAGCAGATATGGCACCGGACCATCTATCAGTCCCAGGACACCGACCGACTGGCTGTCGAGAAACGCGTCGATCTCCTCGCGCCGCATCGTTTCGAGGCCGTAGGGCTTGAGCTCCGGAACCGTCATACAGTACGTTCGAGCCAAGTCATGAAAACCATCTATTCGATTGTCAGTGTGTGAGAACTGTTCAGCGACGTCTCGCCACTTCTCCCAAAGAGCTATAACAGAAGACGCTAATATTAGTAATATCTAATATGGGCGCAGAGAGTGAGCGAGAAACGACGTGTTGTGAGACAGTCGGACGAGTCGACGCCGAGGCGCTCGCGACGGACGTGCAGTTGCTCTCGGCGATGGGCAACGATACGCGCTACGAACTGTTGCGGCGGATCGCTGGAGCCGATGGAGAGGTCTGTGTCTGTGACCTCGAAGCCGCAGTGGGTGTGAGCCAAAGCGCGGTCAGTCAGGCGCTCTCGCGGCTCTATACGGCTGGCCTCGTGACGCGTCGCAAGGAGTCGAACTGGCGGTACTACGGGCTGACCGAAGACGCGCAGGTCCTGCTTGCCGCACTCGATCAGATCAGGGGTGAAGACTGATGACCGACGACGACGAGACTCGCCAGATCGTCCGGGAGCGCTACGCCGAGACTGCCAGTGAGGGGTGCTGTGGCGGGGGTGTGGAGGCAGCAGCGCGAGCGGTCGGCTACGACGACAGCGAAATCGCAGCCGTCGACGGCGAGGCCAACCTGGGACTCGGGTGTGGCAATCCGACCGCCATCGCGAATCTGGCAGCTGGCGAGACCGTCCTCGATCTCGGTTCGGGGGGTGGCTTCGACTGTCTGCTCGCCGGCCGGGAAGTCGGCCCCGACGGGCAGGTCATCGGCGTCGACATGACGCCCGAGATGGTCGAGAAAGCTCGCGGGAACGCCCGCGAAAACGACGCCGAGCACGTCGAGTTCCGCCTCGGCGAGATCGAACACCTTCCGGTGGCGGACGAGACGGTCGAGGTGATCATCTCCAACTGTGTCGTCAATCTCTCGCCCGCGAAGAGACAGGTCTACCAGGAGGCGTTTCGAGTGCTCCGGCCCGGCGGCCGGGTGGCGATCTCCGATCCGGTTGTGGTCGGGGACCTTCCCGACGGTGTCCGGGACGATCCGGGCTCGCTGGCGGGCTGTATCAGTGGGGCCGAATCGCCAGAACGTCACCGCGAGCTACTCGCAGCTGCGGGGTTCGAGGCTATCGAGATCACCGTCGATCCAGAGAGTAGCGACGCCATCGACGAGTGGCACGAGACGTACGACCTCGGTGGCTCGTTGCTCTCAGCCCGGATCGAAGCCAGAAAACCGCCTGCAGACGATACCTGACTACCGCTCGACGCAGTACTCGACGAAGTTCTGGAGAATTCGCAGTCCCGTCTCGCCACACCACTTTTTCCTCCTCGGGTTTCCTCGGGCCTGGGGCCCTGCGGGAACCCCTCTCTGCTCACGGCGGCGAAGCCGCCGTTCGCATGGTATGCGAGAGCTTTGCTCTCGCACTAGTCAGAAAAACGTGGGGAAAACTGCCGGACGCTCCTTTACAGTCACGTCCGGTGAAACACCTCACTTCGTTCGGTGTACGCTTGCCCTCTTACCGCTCGACGCAGTACTCGACGAAGTTCTGCAGGATCTGGAGCCCCGTCTCGCCGCTCTTTTCGGGGTGAAACTGCGTCCCGAAGACGTTGCCAGCGTCGTTGGCCACGACGCTGGCGAACTCGGTGCCGTAGTCCGTCGCGGCGACGACGGCATCACTGTCTTCGGGGTCGGCGTAGTAGGAGTGGACGAAATAGGCGTACTCGCCATCGACGCCCTCCACGAGGGGGTGCTCGCGCTGGACGTCCAGTTCGTTCCAGCCCATGTGGGGAATCTTCTTCTCGCCCGTGAAGCGGCGGTTTGCCCCCGGGATCAGGTCCAGCCCTTCGACGTCACCCTCGCCGGCGTGGTCGGCTTCCTCGCTCGTGGTCAACAGCATCTGCATCCCGAGACAGATCCCGAAGAGCGGTTTGCCCTCGGCGGCGAGATCGACGAGTGTCTCCCGGAAGGGGCCGGCGTTGTCCATGCCCTCGGAGAACGCGCCGACACCGGGAAGGACGACACCATCGGCCGCGTCGAAGTCGGCGGGGTCCTCGCTCAACGAGACGCTCGCGCCGGCGCGTTCGAGTCCGCGCGTGACGCTGCGGAGGTTCCCGAGGCCGTAGTCGACGACGACCACCTCGGCGGCAGTCTGGCGAGTCGTGCTCATACGCCTGCTTGGTGGAGTACGCTGAAGGCCCTTTCCGTTCGCGCCACGTCTTGCCGCCTCGGAGCCGACACGAGCAGAGACCTGCGGCTACCGTACTGGTTCGATAAAAAAGCGAGGGTCGAGTGCCCGACTTACAGGTCGCGCGGCTGGACCGTCTTGCGGTCGTTGGCCTCGGCGCGTCGCGCTGCGTCTTCGAGCAGCTCGTCGACTTCCTCGTCGAGGGCATCGTAGAAGTCCGAGGCGACGTTCATGTCATCGAGCGCTTCCTTGACGGCGGCTTTGACGATTAGGTCTGCCATACAGGGCAGCTATTCCAGAGGGTGATTTATAAACGTTCCCGTTTGTCCCCGCTCTCGGGGCCGCTCGCGGCGGTTTGCGACCCCCGATTGCCGGAAAATATAAAAAGCGATGGGGCGGAGTGGCCCCAACACGAATGCGCGACCTCCTCGAAGCCGTCGCCGCGGGCGAGCTCAGCCCCGAGGCGGCACAGGCACAGCTCCAGGGCTACGTCGTCGGCGAGTCCGGCCGTTTCGACGCGACCCGCGAGACCAGAAGCGGCGTCCCCGAAGCAGTCCTCGCGGAGGGCAAGACACCCACGGAAGTCGCCGATCTGATAGCGACGGGCCTGGAGACGACCGGGCGCGCGATCGCGACGCGCCTCACCCCCGACCACCGCGAGGCAGTCCACGACCACCTCGACGAGAGCCACCCCGGGGCAACCATCGAGGACGACCAGCGCGCGCGAACGCTCGTCGCGCGCGCTCCCGACTTCGAGAGCCCGAATCTCGACGCCACGGTCGGCGTCGTCACCGCGGGCACGAGCGACGCGATCCCCGCCGGAGAAGCCACGACGCTCCTCGAAGAGATGGGTGCGTCCGTCGAGCGAATCGACGACATCGGCGTGGCCTCGCTGGCCCGTATGCTCGACCAGCTCGGCGTGCTCCGCGAGCAGGACGTTCTGATCGTCGCAGCCGGCCGCGAAGGTGCACTACCCACCGTGATCGCCGGCCTCGTGGACGTCCCCGTCATCGGACTCCCAGTCTCGACTGGCTACGGCCACGGCGGCGAAGGTGAGGCTGCACTCTCGGGAATGGTACAGTCCTGCACTGCGCTCTCGGTCGTGAACGTCGACGCGGGGTTCACCGCGGGCGCACAGGCCGGCCTGATCGCCAGACAGCTCGACGACGCCCGGGAGTCGTGATCGTCTGTGTCACTCGTTCTCGATCCTGAAGCGTTCGCATACCCAATTATGTTGGGGCAACGGTATTCCCGATACGTATCCAAAGAAACGTGCCGGGAACGTCCGGTGGTGACGAATGCCAAAGTGCAATCATTGCGGCGCGCACGTGTCGGACCAGTTCGCACGCGTGTTCGCCGACGAATTCGGCGACGTTCGCGCGTGCCCGAATTGCTCAGCGAACGCCGGAATCGCAGAAGTATCGCGAGAGCGAACCCGCGAGGCGTGAATCGATGACGGGGGACCACCACGTGTACGTCCTCGAATGTGCGGACGAGACGCTCTACACCGGATACACCACCGACGTCGACAGACGTCTGGCCGAGCACGAGGCCGGTGACGGAGCGAAGTACACACGTGGCCGGACCCCCGTCGAACTCGTTCACGTCGAATCCTACGCGAGCCGCAGCGACGCCATGTCCCGCGAATACGAGATCAAACAGCTCTCACGCGCCCAGAAAGAGCGACTCGTAGAGTCGAAGTAGGAACCGTAGCGACATCGACGCCCAGTGACGACGCCTACTCCAGTGACGTCAGCGTGATATTACGGGCCTCGTAGTCCTCGAAGTACGCGCCGGTCCCGCCCATAGTGACGCGGCCGTCGTCGGTGTAGCCGATGAGTCCGATCTCGCCGAAGAAGGAGTTCGTACTCGGATCGACGAAGCTCTGGCGAGTCGCGGTGAGTTGTCCCTGGAGGGATTCCCAGGTGTCGTCTTCCTCGGCAGGTGCTTCTCGAACGTCCGCATCGAAACCAATCTTGTTCTCTTCGCGGAGATGCAGCGTCGCGTTCAGAGCCGCATCCCGGAGATTGGCACACTCGTAGGGTAGGTCTCGCGCGGGCGTGACGTAGACTTCCTCGCCGTTGTCCCACTGCTGGGACATGAACTGCAACATCGCCATCCCGTAGAGACGCTCGGTATCGTACTCCAGGCCGACGACGTCTTCCTCCTCGTCGGGCTCTAACAGCTGGCCGACGACGCCGCGCTCGTGGTCGACGCTGACCATAGTATCGAGTTCCTGCTCCCACGCCCGGACCAGCGTCGCCGTGGTCTCGTAGTCGTACTCGGCAGCCGCCTCGGGGTCGCTGTACAGACAGAGCGCGATGAACGTGCCGCTCTGATAGCACTGTTCGAGGCTGTCCTCGATCCGCTCTAACATCTTCGGCTGGGTCGCGATCAACACCTCGCTGTTGGCCGACTCCAGCTGTTCGCGGACACTGCGCACCAGCGCGTCGTTCGTCGTGAGTTGGTCGACTTTCATTCCGCGGATACGCTCGCCTTCTCCGAGCGAACGAATAAGCGTTGCCGTGCCAGTATCGATTCTGGTTCCCGCCCCGGTGCTAACCGGCCGACAATCAACGACCACCGCCGATCAGACCTGATAATCACGGACACGCTTTATGTATGGTGGCGTGCAACGTCCGCCAATGGCCGCGAGCACTGGACGGGTTCTGGTCGTCTGCCGACCGGACAACGAACGGGAGGTCCTCGAGACGATCGAACCGGCGACGGGCACGGTTCCGGTCGAGACCGTCTCGTCGATCCCCGAGGCCGAATCGGCTCTCGAAACGGGACAGGTCACCTGTATCGTCTCCTTCATCGAAGTCAGAGACGAGCGGGGCAACGAGTGGATCAGCGGGATCAAATTCTACGAACGGGTCGCCGACCGCGAAGAGAACGTCCCGTTCGTCCTCATCTCCGAGACGGGCAACGAAGACATCGTCGAGACCGCTCTCGACGCGGGAGTTTCGAACCTCGTCCGGCCCTGGCCGGGCGAGCGCGCCGAGCGCGACCTCACCGAGGCCGTCGAGCAGATCGTCACCCGGCGGCGGATCTTTACGACTGTAGACGCCGTCACACAGGGCAACCTCGACGTCCGCGTCGACGCCGCGGATCTGGAGGGGGACTTCCGGGAGATCGCGATGGGGATCAACCGGATGATCGACTCCATCCAGGCAGACGTCAACCGCCGCGAGGACGTCGCACACGATCTGGAAGGGTCGATCCAGGAGCTTCGCTCGCGATCTGAACAGGTGGCCGACAGCTCCGCGGAGATCACCGACGCGACCGAGGACATGACCACGCGGATCGAACAGGCCAACGACGAGGTCTCGACGCTGTCGGCGACCGTCGAAGAGATCGCCTCGACCTCCGACGAGGTCGCGAAGACCAGCGAACAGGCCGTCGACGCCGCCGACACCGGCCAGGAGTCCGCCGAGAGCGCCATGGACGCCATGGAGAACATCGACGAAGCCGCCACCGAAGTCGCGGAAGACGTCCGCAGCCTCCAGCAGCGCGTCGACGAGATCGACGAGATCGTCGAGTTGATCAACGACATCGCCGACCAGACCAACATCCTCGCGCTGAACGCCAACATCGAGGCCGCACGCGCCGGCGAGGCCGGCTCCGGGTTCGCCGTCGTCGCCAACGAGGTCAAGAACCTCGCGATGGAGGCCCAGGACCACGCCGAGACGATCGAGCGGATGCTCGACGGCGTCCAAGAAGACACCGAGACCACCGTCGAGAGCCTCGAAGAGGCGACCGACGAGATCGAGACGGGCGTCGAAGAGGTCGAGTCGACGATGGACGCCCTCGACGAGATCGCCGAGACCATCAGGGACGCGACCACCGGGATCGAAGAGGTCGCGAGCGCGACCGACGACCAGGCGGCTTCGGCCGCGGAGGTCGCCTCGATGATGGACGACATCGCCGAGATGGCCGACGAGACGGCCGACGAGATCCGCGAGATCGCCGACGCAAACGGCGAACAGGTCCAGGAGATCGGCCAGATCGAACAGTCCATGCGACGGCTCGTCGAGGACGAGCAGGCGGAGAGCGAAGCCCGCGTCAGTGCGGGAACGACGGATTAGGCGGCAGGTGGGGGTGGGTCACGAGTCAGTGACGGCAGCTTTTTGCTCGCGGACGGAGCACGTCTGAGTATGGGAGACGACGCTGACGCGATCACGTTCGGGACCGACGGCTGGCGGGCGACACTGGACGTCTTCACCGAACCGCGGGTCCGGATGGTGGGACAGGCCGTCGCGACGTACCTCGAAGAGACGGGTCAGGGCGCGCCCGTCGCCGTCGGCTACGACGCACGCGAAACCTCGCGCGGCTTCGCCGAGGAACTCGCGCGAACGCTGGCGGGAAATGGCTTCGATGTCCTGTTGAGCGCCGAGGACTGCCCGACGCCCGTGGTAGGCTGGACCGTCCGCGATCGGGACCTCGCGGGCGCGCTGATGGTCACGGCCAGTCACAACCCACCGGAGTACAACGGCGTGAAGTTCGTGCCTGACGAGGGCGCACCCGCCCTGCCCGAGGACACCGATCGGTTGGAAGACCTGCTGGCCGAACCCGATCCCGTCGACGAATCGGAGTACGGCACGATCACCGAGGAGGATCTGGTCGAACCCTATCTCGAACACGCTCTCGAGTACGTCGATACCGACCTCTCGGGGCTCACAGTCGCCTACGACGCCATGCACGGCAGCGGCCGCGAGGCGACCCCGGACCTGCTCGAACGCGCCGGTGCCGAAGTCACCGAACTTCGCTGTTCGCTCGACCCCGAGTTCGGCGGGACGCCGCCCGAACCCGAGGCCGAACGCCTCGAAGAACTGATCGACACAGTCCAAGCCGGCGAGGCCGATCTGGGGATCGCCAACGACGGCGACGCAGACCGGATCGCCGTCGTCACCCCCGAGGCGGGATTCCTCGACCCGAGCCTCCAGTACGCAGTACTGTACGACTACCTGCTCGAAGACGACTCGGGACCCGCAGTCCGAACGGTCTCGACGTCCAGTATCATCGACAAGGTCGCGCGCGCCCACGGCGAGGAAATCGTCGAGACCGCCGTCGGCTTCAAGTGGGTCGCCCAGGCCATGAAAGAGCACGACGCCCTGATGGGCGGGGAAGAATCGGGTGGATTCGGCCTGACCGACCACCTGCGAAACAAAGACGGCGTCCTGATCGGGCTGCTGGCCGCTGCCGCGGAGGCCGAACAGTCCTTCGACGACCGGATCGCCGCGATCCACGACGCCCATGGAAAAGTCCACCAGGACCGCATCAGCGTCGCGTGCCCGGACGATCGCAAGCAGCCCGTTCTGGACGAGCTCGACGGCTCGCTGCCCGAGATCGTCGCCGGCGCGGAGGTGGACCGGATCAACACCGTCGACGGCTTCAAGATCACCTTCGCCGACGACAACTGGCTGCTCATCCGACCCAGTGGTACGGAACCCAAACTCCGGGTCTACGCCGAGGCCGACTCACTCGACCGCGTCGAAGAACTGCTCGAAGCAGGGCGCGAACTGGTCGAGCCGCTGGTCTGATTCGGTTCTGTTATTCGACTATCCATACGCCTCGGTAGCGCTCGGCAGTCACGGGTTCAATCTCGAATCCCAGCGACTCGTAGAACGGCCGCACGCGATCACCAAACTCGGCGACTGCGCGGTCGTTGCGGTTCAGCAGTGCCTCGACCAGCGCCGTCCCGATCCCCTGGGCCTGCCGGCGCTTGCGCACGGCGATCGCTTCTATTCGAACGCCCGACTCCGCGGGTACGCAGACCGCAGCCCCCAGCAGTCGTCTCTCCTCGACGGCGACGACCGCGCAACCACTCGCGACGCTCTCGCGGGCCAGCTCACGGTCGGTTTCGAGTGCAGCGGCGTCGAGCACCTGCAAGACGTCGTCGATATCGTCGCGAGTCGCCGTCCGGGTCTGCATTACTGTGCCTCGTCGATTCGGTCCAGAAAGTCGTCGATACTCGGTCGGTCGAACGTCGAGCGACCGCTGTGGGTCCAGACGATCTCAGGATCGTCGCGAACGTCGAGCAGGACGGCCTCGGGCATCCGGCCCAGGAAGTCACTCCACTTGCCCAGGATACCGAATCGGACGGGCTGATCGTAGGCGTCGCCGACGGTCGCCTCGGGATCGGCCAGCAACGGGAAGGGGAGGTCGTACTGAGCCTGCCAGGTCGCGACCTCCTCGGGGGAGTCGGGGACGATCGAGACGACGGCCGCATTTCGAGATCGAAACTCCTCGTAACGATCCCGGACCTGCCGGACCTGCTTGCGGCAGTTCGTACAGTAGTAGTCGCGCTGGAGCAACACGAGCAGGAAGTCGAGGTTCTTCGCGGCGACGAACTCGCCGAAGGTGAACGGATCGGGGCCCGAACCGACGTTCGGGAGGCTCACGTCGGGAAGTGGGGGCGACATCGGCTTTCTCTAGCGGCCCCGGATACAAGATCCTTAGCCGCCCTGGACCAGTCGCACCAGTGCGGCTGCCTTAGCCGCCCTGGACCAGTCGCACGACCCGGACTTCCTCGACCTCGACGGGCTGGTCCTCGGGGACGGGACGGCCGTCGACCATGAACGACACCTGGTGCTGGCTGTAGTCGGTCGGCTCTAGCAGGTCGGCGTAGGTCGCCTCGTCGTCGACCTCGAGCTCGTAGGTCGTGTCCCCGATCACGTCGACGGTCACGCGCATGGATAGACGGTACGCACGAGCAGGTATGAGCGTGTCGCTGGCTCGCGGATCGTCCCTCCCCGCTCGCCCGTTTCGAGACGCTCCCTCTGGTCGCGTCTCGCTACCTCGCGGGTCACGGTTCCTTCGTCACCGCTCGCTCGCCCCGAGGACCCCCTGCGGTCGTCCTCGCGGGCTTTATACCCAACCGGGGCCTCACCTTGACCATGAGCGAGGCCGACTCTGAGTCGCGGGCGGGCCGGGAGGAAGTCTGGATCGAGAAGTACCGCCCCCAGCGACTGGCAGACGTCGCAGGCCACGAAGGAATTATCGAGCGCCTGCAAAGCTACGTCGACCGCAACGACCTGAGCCACATGTTATTTTCAGGTCCAGCAGGTACTGGAAAGTGTGTCAAAGGTGAAACGCCAGTACTGACGAGTACAGGACTTTCGCGAATCGAGGACGTCGTCGGCGATTCCGACGGTTTCGAGTCTGCCCCATCGTCTCTTCGTGTCCTCTCACTCAGAGACGACGGCGAGTTCGAATACACATCACCCTCTCACGTCTACAGTGACTCGACTGAGACTAGTATCAAAATCACCAGCAGAGACGGTGCGGACGTCACCACTACTCCCGAGCATCGATATCTGGTACTCGACAACGACGGCCTCTCGTGGCGTCAGGCCGCCGACCTCGACGAGGGTGATCGGATCGTCCGCCCGCTTCGAGCGCCACTCCCCGAACCGAAATCGGAGCTCGATTGGATCTCTGCAATGGACGGTGAACGGACACTCATCCACCTCACAGAGGAATTCGCACAACAATACGAGATTCCGCCCGAAGAACAGTTCGTCGGCCAGAAGAAAACGATCGTCCGAGGACTGCGATCCGGACAGGAGCCAGCGACGATCGCAGCCGACTCGGAGATAACCCGCAAGTATGCCACCGCGGTCCGGCGTCGGGTCGACTCGTCAGTGTTCGACGCACAGAACACTATCTGTTCGCTGTCGTATCTCCGCGATCTCGACGTCTCGCGCTCGGATCTCGAATCCAACGTCGTCGCGATCCAGCGTGTCTCGCCGTCGAACGGCGAGCGATCGCCGCCGGTCGCTCCAGTCTGGGAGGTGACGCCCGAACTCGGGGAGTTCCTCGGACTCGCAGTGAGTGAAGCTCGGATCGAGAGCGGGCGCATCAAGTTCTACAACACGGACGATCGACTGCTCGACCGCTTCGAGTCACACGCGGAGACACTCTTCGATCTGGAACCGAAGCGGGGAACACAGAAAGAGGTCCCGTACGTCAGCGTCAACACACGGTCGCTCACGGCGTTCCTCGAATCGTGTTTTGACGTCTTCGCTTCGAAAATGGGTACCCAGGACGCTATCGGAAGCCGATTTCTCCGTGCGGACGCAGAGACGAGAGCGGCCTTTCTCCGCGCAGTGTTCGATTCCGAGGCATACGTATCCAGCAATGGGATCATCGAACTCACGCAGAAAGACGGCGACCTGATCACGCTACTGTCGTACTTGCTTTCCGGGTTCGGGATTCCGAGCCGTCGGAAATCCGAACACAAGCGTGCCACCAACGGATCCAATACCGACCGCGAATACGAGACGTTGCTCGTGTCCGGTGCGTCGCATCTCGCGCGGTTTGAAGACGAGATTGGGTTCTCTATCGACGAAAAACGTGAGACGCTGGCCCACCACGCGTCAAAATCCGGGAACCCGAACCACGACACGATGCCGGTCCAGACAGCGGTCGAGGAACTATGTGCAGAACTCAACCTGTCGAAATCGGAATTGGTCCCGAAGTCGCTGAACCCGGAAACGCCCGGCCGGGAGCTGTATCGAGAGGTTCTCGACGATGTCGTCGACGCCGCCTCAGAACGACTCGAAGCCGCACAGGAAGTCAAACGCTCACTTGCCGCGGTGCGGTCGGAGGTTCAGCGTGTCTCTGCAGTTCCAGCGCAGTGGTCGCAGTCACGAACGGGGCTCACAAGCGAGTCGACGAAGTCGGTCGTGGCCGAGTCCACAGGTGTCAGTGCGTATCGGCTCGGAGAATACGGTGCGGGTGAACGGACTCCGTACGCGAATCGAACACTCAGTCTCCTCGACGAACTCGAAGCGGCAGCAGTTCCGGATATCGAGCGAGTAAAACAGACGCTTCGAGAGGCAGTCGAGTCACTCTCGATAGAATACAACACAATCGCTGAGGGGACCCACTTCCGTGGGACGGACGTCATCAACCTCCTCAATAACGACGATCACGCGGTGAAATCTCTCACCCGGTTCGAGACCGTCGCAACCCGAATCGACGAGGTTGCGTCCGAGATGTTGTCGACGAAGGGGATCGAATTACTCTCGGTGCTCGATACACTCGCGACATCCGAACTGTACTTCGACGAAGTGACCGACGTGGAGATCGTGGAGGAATCGACGCAGGTCTACGACCTCACGGTGCCCGATCATCGTAACTACATCGCTGGAGCAGTCCCGACGGTCATGCACAACACGACCTCCGCCATGGCCATCGCCAAGGAACTCTACGGCGAGGACTGGCAGGACAACTTCCTCGAACTGAACGCCTCCGACCAGCGCGGGATCGACGTCGTCCGGGATCGGGTCAAGAGCTTCGCCCGCACGTCGTTTGGCGGCTACGAGTACCGAATTATCTTCCTCGACGAGGCAGACGCGCTTACGTCTGATGCGCAAGCAGCGCTCCGCCGGACGATGGAGCAGTTCTCGAACAACGTCCGCTTTATCCTCTCGTGTAACTACTCCAGTCAGATCATCGATCCCATCCAGTCGCGCTGTGCCGTCTTCCGGTTCTCGCCGCTGGGCGACGAGGCGATAGAGGAACAGGTCCGCCGGATCGCAGAGGCCGAAGACATCGAAGTGACCGAGGACGGCGTCGACGCGCTGGTCTACGTCGCCGGCGGGGACATGCGCAAGGCGATCAACGGCCTGCAAGCGGCGTCGGTGACGGGCAGTGTCGTCGACGAGGACGCCGTCTTCGAGATCACCTCGACTGCACGCCCGGAAGAGATCACCGCGATGGTCGAGAAGGCCATCGACGGGGACTTTACCGCCGCGCGCTCGGATCTCGACACGCTCCTCACCGACCAGGGGATTGCCGGCGGCGACGTGCTCGACCAGATCCACCGCTCTGTCTGGGAGTTCGACGTCGACGATCGGGCCGCCGTCCGGATTCTGGATCGCGTCGGCGAGGCCGACTACCGGATCACCGAGGGTGCGAACGAGCGGATCCAGTTAGAAGCACTGTTAGCGTCGCTAGCGCTGGACGAGTGATCAGTGGACGACTGTCTCGATTTCCTGAACGGATTCGAAATCAGCGTCGCCCGTGTGGAGTGCAGTGCAGTCGAGTAACCCGGCTGTGGCGATGTGGATCGCGTCAGCATAGGAGAGTTCGTTGTCGCGCCGCTCGTAGTATTTTGATCGGAGCCGGGACGCGTACAACGCAATCTCTGCGGACACGGGGACGATGTGGATCGCATCGAAGTCTTCGATCGCACTCGTGACGAGATCCGCAGTCGTTCGGTCGACCTCTCGGCTGAGGATGTAGTCGATCTCCGTCAGTGCGATCGTCGACACTGCACCACCATCGGCCAGTGCGTCGTCGATGCTCTTGCGCGCACCTGTCCACTGGTCACCCCGAAGTCCATACTCCAGCCAGACCCACGAGTCGAGATAGATCACGGGAGACGCTTCCACTGTTCTCGCTCTCGTTCGATCAACTCCTGGGCGTTTAGTTCGAGCGACGCCGCACGCTGCTGTGCCGCATCGAGTCGATCCATCGGCTCAGCCGGCACACCGACGAGACGCACACCCCCCTCCTCGTCGAAGCGGAACAGGACTTTCTCGCCCGGCTCGATGTCGAGCTGCTCGCGAACCTCTTTGGGAATCGTGAGTTGTCCCTTGCTCGTGACGGTTGCTTCGTATGACATTCGCCAATTCTCCTTACGAAAAATTTTCTCGCATTCTATATAAACCCTCGCTGGCGGTCTGCAGTAGAGCTATCGGCGGGACTGCTCGTCACTCGAGATCGCCAACGCCGTCCCTGGTGCTCAGCAGCGCGGCGGCCAACCAGATGGCGAGTCCCGCGGCCCCAGCACCCAGACCCGGGCCGCTCCCCTGCCCACCCGGACCCGTCGTCCTCGGTTCGGAGAACGTCTCAGTGGGCGTGGTGGTCGACGTGACCGTGCCGACCCGCACCGACACCGTGGCCTTACCGACGCCGACTTCGGAGATACCCGCCGCGTCCACCGTGACGGTCGTCGTGACCTCGGTCGTGGAGTCGCTGCCGAGAACGACAGTCTCTGTACCGACCCGCCGACCGTCGACGGTGATCGGCACGGTCGCCCTGGCTGGCCGCTCGGCGGGATTGTGGATCGTCGCAGTGACCGACACCGTCGCGCCCGGATCGACCGCTGATGATGGGACGGAGACGGACTCGACGGTCACGTTCCGGACGGGCTCGACGACCGCGACGGACAACTGCGCGGTCGGATTGTTGCCGAAGACGGCGACGAATCGATCCGTCGACCCGACGGAGACGGCGAACGGGTGGGTCCATGTCCACCCAGCCGGGAGATATCCCGAGACGCGCCGTCTGTCAGCCGCCTCGCGAGGCGTCGTCCGGAAGGTGACGTCGTACTCGCCGGGTGCGTCGCCGTCGTTGCGGACGACCCCGTCGACGACCAGTCGCTCGCCGGGGAGCAACTGCAGCGGCGATCCCTCGGCAGTGAGATTCCGCGTCCAGTTCGGGCCGACGGCCCGTGGATTCCGAAATTCGTACTCGAACCGGGCCGTCTCGTAGCCGAAGCGGCGTTCGTGGACAGACTGTGTCCACGGCTCCGGAGTCGCTGTCGTCGTAACGTACCGTCGGGCCGCCTCGCCCACGCCGGGTGAACTCACGTTCGCGACCGCCCGGGCGAACGTCTCAGCGTCGACAGTGCCGTCGTGTCGCTGCAATCGTCGAATCGCGTCGGCGAGCGTGTGGGTCCCGTCGCTGGCGGCGCGGATCCGCAGGTCGAGTCTCCCCAGTACGAGCGCGCCCTTCTGGTAGTCCGACTCGTAGTTCCAGGTGCTTCGATTGGCGAGCCGGACGCTGGTGTGGGTGGTCCCCTGTTCGAGCGTCGACCGGAACTCGTCGAAACCGATCAGCCGCTGGCGAAGCGAGGCCTCGGCCGCGTAGTAGGTTGCCAGCGCCTCGGTGAGCCAGGCCATGCTCCGGCCTGTGGCGATCGACTCGCGAGTGTGGACGTACTCGTGGATCCAGACGTTGCCGGCCGTCCGGACTCGCGCGCTGTCCCGGACCCAGAACGTCCGCGGCCCGGTCGCCGTCCCCGATATCGCCCAGTCTACTGTCGAGGGTGCGACCAGCCCCGTGACAGTCTCGTCTCGGCCGCCAATCCTGATCTCCCGGGAAGCGTTAGTCAGCGTCTCGAGCACGCGTCGCGGATCGTCGGCCATTGCCGCCGCCAGCGGGACGACCAGCCGGATGGTCTGATCGCCAGCCCACGTCTCGTAACTGCGGTACGGCCCGAGATAGACGAAGCCGTCTGTCACGACACCCTCGCCCGCGACTGTGTAGGACTCGACGACAGCCGTCTGTCCGTGTCTGATGCGCGTGACGCCGGGTGCGTAGCTCACGGGCGCACGCGGCGGCGAGAGAATCGCCCACTCGCCCGTGTCTGCCGCCGTGACGCCCGCCCCGAGGAACGCGTCAGTCGACTCGTTGACAGCCAGATGATAGGTGAAACTCGGCCGGTCGGTCCGGCCGTCCCAGCGGTACTCGTCGCCGCGCCGTTCGAATCCCTCGGTCTCCAACACGGTCACCGGACCACCGGCGTCGATCCCGAGTAATACCACGTCGTCGGGATTCCTGACGGTCGCCTCGACAGTGATAGTGCCGGTGTTGTCGGGCGCGACTGAGAGCTCCATCTCGACGTGGAGTTCGTTCTCGGCCTGACCCGTCGTCGCGACAGGTGACGACCACTGTCGATCCGCCGCCGCTGTCGCCGGGGACTGCTGGTCGACACCCGACAGCGGTTGCTCGGACGGCCGGATCGCTGCCCCGGCTGGCAGGGCCGCGCTCGCGAGTATCCCTACGACGAAGACGGCCAACAGGACGCGACTACCCGGACGCCGCTCCATAGCCTCACGATACCGGGCCGGCTGCCATCAACCTCTCGGTGGCCTCACTGGCGAAGCGACCCACGCGCTCACGCCGCCAGGACGACCGCGTTTGCGACCGAAATCGTCGTCCCCTCGGCGACCGGCTCGCCGGTGACGAGGTCGGTTTCGCCGACGGGCCCGGAGAGTTCGACCTCGGCCGTTCCCTCGCCGAAGTGCAGGACGACGACGAGTCGCTGCTCGCCGTCGTCGCGGGCGAACGCCGTCACGCGCTCGTCGTCGCCCACACTGACGTCGCAGTCGACCGCCTCGACAGAGCCGCCGGCCAGCGCCGGCGCCGACTCACGGAGGTCGATCAACGACTTGACCCGCCGGGAGAGCGCGCGGTCGCCGCTCACCCAGTTCATGTCCGCTCTCGTCTCCCGGAGACCGGTCTCCTGGCCGTAGTAGACCATCGGAACGCCCGGGAGCGCGAACGTCGCCGTCACCGCGGCGACGAGTGCGTCGCGGCCGCACTCCTCGACGTAGCGGTCCTCGTCGTGATTGTCGACGTAGCGCATGGGGACGTAGTCCTCTCGGATTCCGTCGACAGCGGGGCTCTCCGCAACGTCGAGCAAATCGTCGGCGGGCCGCTCGCCGCGGCCGATCTCCCGCAGCCCGTAGTAGTGGCCGGTGTCGTAGTGCAGGTCGAACTCCAGTTCGCCGTAGTGAGGGTCCCGCGGGACGGTTTCGTCCAGCAACAGAAAGTCGCCATCGACGGCGCTGTGTTCGGTCTTGACGCGCTGGCGGACCTCCTTCCAGAAACCGTGAGGGACGCCCCAGGCGACGTCACACCGGAAGCCGTCGACCGTGTCGGCCCACTCGTCGACGATGTCGAGAACGTGCTCGCGGACGGCCAGGGAGTCGTAGTTCAGGTTGGGGAGCGTCCACCAGTCGAAGTAGTGGTCGTAGACCCGTTCGACATCGCCGGTCGACTGCTCGCGTACGTCCTCAGAGACGAACGCATCGTCGGCGTCGACCCAGGTGAACCAGTCATCGTACTCGGCCACGCCACGGGCGCTCTGCTGGAAAGCCGGGTGCTCGCGGGAGGTGTGGTTGATCACCAGATCGAACAGGACGTGAATTCCCGCGTCGTGACACGAGTCGACGAACGACTCGAAGTCCGCCCGGGTCCCGAGATCAGGCGCGACGTCGAAGTAGTCGACGATGTCGTAGCCGTGCGGGCCGTGCTCGGCGTCCTCGCCCTGGGCCGCGCTCCGGGATTCGAGGATGGGCGTCAGCCAGAGCACGTCGATCCCCAGCCACTCCAGATAGGGGACCCGTTCTTCGAGGCGCTCGAACGTGACGCCCGAATCGCCGACGAACGAGCGGACGTAGATCTCGTACATCGTCGCGCCGTCGAGCCACTCTGGCGGTTCGTTCGGCCGGGCGACACTGCCATCGGATTCGATCCGGACGGTGTCGCTGACGCCGGGACGCTGTCCGACGGCGGCGGCGTGGACTCGCAACTGATCGTCGACGGCGTCGAGCGAGCAGCGTGCCTCGTGGCCGTCGACTGTGAGGCCGTCGCCGGACACCTCACTCGCGCTGGCCGAGGCGCGTAGCGCCTCGCGATCCCGGTCGTCCACGTAGAACTCGACGTCCAGGTCCTCGGCGTCGCTGTGCGGTCCCGGCATGGCGTCGGCCTCGATCACGATCACCTCGTCGTCGGCACTCGATTCGACCCTCGCGTCGAGTCGAACCCGGGGTCGTTCGGGACCGTCGACGACGATGCTCCCCCAGTCCCCGCCCATGAAGTCGTCGCCGACGGTGATCGCGTAGTTGTATCGGCCCGGCGGCACGTCGTCCTCGTAGACGTAGGTGCCGTCGATCAGTTCGGGCTCGAGTTCGCCCACCCGAAAGTCGTTGAACGTCGTCGTCACCCACACGTCCCCTGGATCGTGCTCGGGCAATTCGGCGGCGTCGTATTCCAGGCGAAACGGGCGGGTGACGTCTTCGAACGCCCGAACGGTGAGTTCGTGCGTGCCGTCCGGAGCGCCGAGTTCGAGGCGATAGACGCCGGGTTCGTCGGGCACGAGGTGTTCGACCGCGCTATTGCCGACGGTCGCCTCGCTGTCGTCGGGGCGCTCGGCGATCGACCAGGCGAAGTCGGCGTCGGACTCGGGTCGTCGGGGCGCGAGTTCCACGTCGTCGCCGACGGTGACGAACCGCGGGGGGCCGGGATGGTGCATATCCGTAGCTGTCCCCTCGGACACTTACCTTTTCCTCGACGATCAGCCGGCCGGGTTCGGCTCGAACTGCCGGCCGACCAGCACGAGACTGCCGAGCAACAGCAGGACCGACAGCGGAAGCAGGAACTCGAACAGCGTCAGCATGGTACTGGAGGCCTGAATCCCGAACGCGAGAAAGACGACCGGGCCACAGCAGGCGCTGCCAGACAGGAGCGCCGGCACCGACGCGACCAGCGGCGTCGAGCGCTCGCCGATCCCACAGGACGCGGGCTGGCGCCAGACGAGCGTCGTCAGCGCCATGTTCAAGCCGACGAGGACGGCGACGCCCAGTCCGATGACGGTGTTGAACGAGAACAGGTAGGTGAGCGGACCCAGTCGGACGCGCGCGACCGGCCGATAGGACAGCGGCCCCAGCGCCGGCTCGAAGAACTTCGAGAGCGGGTCCGCGACGACGAAGACATCCCAGCCGCCCAGGCCCGGCGCGAGGTGGCCGAGCGCGTAGAGATACGCCAGCAGGTAGCCGACGGAGGTCACCACCAGCACCGCGAGCCCGTCCCGCCTCCCTAGTGCTGCGCCGAGACCGGCCCGCGTCCGCGAGAGTGCGCCGGGCACCGCGCTCGGGGAAAGGGCGTGCTCAGGCATAGACGGTGGTCCAGGGGTAGAAGCCGCTCCAGGCGAACCACATCGCGTCGAGCGCGAGTAGTCTCTCGCCAGGGAGCCCGGTCGGATCGTGCGCTTCGCCCGCCGCATCGACGACCTGTCCGTCGCGGTACTCGTACTGTTCTTCGTCCGGGTTGCGATAGACGTAGCCGGTGTCCAGCGTCGGTTCGTACACCCCGACGATCGGGGTGTCGCCGAGCGCTCCGTGGAGCACCTTCTGGTCCCTGAGAGCCCGTTTCTCGAAGGCAGCCGCCCCCTCGGAGGTTCGAGTGCCGATGACGACCCGCTTTGGTTCGAGGCGATCGTCGTCAGACAGCGACCGAAACATCGTGCCGGAGTCCGGCTGGTAGTAGCCCGAGCGTGGATTGTACGACCCGTACGGATCCCCGTCGTAGTTGTTGGCGAACCCGGTATTTCGCGACAGCACCGTGGTGTCCGGATACGCGCTGGACCACCGCTCCCAGGTCGTCCAGACGACCCGAAACTGCGACAGCGACTGGATCTGCGGGTCTTCCCGCCAGGGGCCGGGGATCGCTGTCGAGAGGACCTGCGGCCACCACGTCTCGGTGGCCCGATCGTACATTATGAGGTTGTTGTTTACCAGGCGTCCCGAGACGCCGAACGTCGTCTCGCCGCGCTCGAACCCCATTGCGGTCCCGGTGAGCGGGCAGTAGGTGACGCTCACGGGCGTGCCGTCGAGGACGTCGTTACAGATTTCGTGGCTGACGAGGATCGACTGCGGATAGGCCTTCGTCTCCTCCCCGCGCGTGACCCCGAATACCGGATCGCCGGGGTTGAGCCACTCCGACGCCGACGCCGCAGCGACGAACGACGGGTCGTCGATCGACGGGATCCCGTCTTTCGGCGGTCCACCGGAGACCGCGTTGTCCTCGATCGAGGCCGGCTCCATCGGGAGGGGAAGTCGCTCGTCGACGGTCGGAACGGGCGGGCGCTCCGGTGTCGCGGTCGACGCCGTGGTGGTGTCGCCTCCGGTCTCTGGTGCCTCGGTCTCGGGAGACCGCTGGGTCGTCGAGCCGTCCGACCCGCCCAGGCACCCGGCGAATGCGCCGGCACCGAGCGCAGCGAGGACGGCTCTGCGAGTCGGTGTGTCACTCATACACACGCCTTGTCGTTCGACCGACAAAAGGCCGCGCT
>ENA-ORDC01000147-ORDC01000147.1-marine-metagenome-genome-assembly--contig:-NODE-147-length-76797-cov-18.966019_pt1 | contig 76797 bp, 76 predicted proteins | sample MGYA00237783_ERZ508515 | MGnify/ENA primary metagenome ERZ508515 (study PRJEB26186, sample SAMN06268792) | marine metagenome | isolation source: Eden Landing Ponds, San Francisco, CA, USA | place...
CATCGACTCGACGAGAAATACGACCTCTCAGACACTGTATTTCTCGTGGATCAATTTGGCTATCGGACTGCCATTGCTCGATTAGGATTGGGCGGTCGGGTTAACTATACTAAGCGAAACCTGATCGAGAAGTGGTTTCACACGCTCAAAATGCGCATCGACCGCTTTCATAATTCGTGGGCGGGCAGTCGGTCGAGCGCACGCAAATGTCTTGAACAATTCATGCACTACTACAACCGCCAGCGACCGCACCAAGCTCTCAACGGAAAGACGCCGATCGAGGAGGTGCAGAACTAGACAGTGCCCCTGTAGATATATTATCACTCATTTAATAAATTTTGATCTGGCAGACCATCACCTCTACGTACGGCCCGCTGGGACAGTTTCAGATAAGTGATCGGTAGATATCGATGTACTGCTGTCCTATCGTTCTCCAGTCGTAGGTTTCCTCGACGTGTGCCCGGGCGTTCCGACCCATCTGACTCGCGAGCTCGAAATCCCCGAGGACTCGACCAATGGCGTCCGCGAGGGCGTCACTGTCCCCGATAGGAACGACGTAGCCCTCCATGTCGTCACGAACCATTTCCGTTGCGCCCGCCGTGTTGCTCACAATCATCGGCGTCCCGGTCGCCATCGCTTCCAGCCTGACGAGTGAGAAACTCTCCGAACGCGAGGGATGAACGAACGCCCGAGCGTCCGCGAGATACTCCCGGAGTTCTGATTGTTCGACGTAGCCGTGAAAGGTCACGTGGTCGGCGACGTCGTTCCGCTCGGCCTGGAACTCTAACTCGGTACGGAGCGGCCCTTCTCCGAAGATATGGAGGTGGACGTCGGGAAACTCGGTCGACACGCTCGCGAGCGCATTCAGCAAGATGTCGTATCCTTTGCGTTCTTTCAGCATTCCGATTGCGACGAGCGAACTCGTGCGACTCCGCTCTGAGAACGTGAACTCTGTCGGGTCGACACCGAGCGGTACGATCTCGATTTTCGACTCGTCGACGAAGTTCGCGAGCAGATCTTTCGCGTCCTGGTGGACTGCAACGACCGTGTCCGCGTTCCGGAGTGTACGGCGGTACAATCGCAGTCGCGGTGGATCGATCAGCATCGAGCGCGTCCGATCGAACACGCTGTAGAGTGGATCTGTCACCGTCTGTGGAACGTCGATTCCGAAGGCGTGATCGATCAGATAGTGAAACTCCTGACGCAGGATGTCGTGTCCCCCCTGTGCCGGACCGATCACCGTCGGAACCGAATCCGTGAGGTTTGCGACAAGTAGCGGGTTGAACCAGCGATAGCCGAGGTTCATGTGATGGTAGAGGTCGACGTCACCGTCCCGTAGATGATCATATGCAACTTGGTATGCATCGAAGAGATACTCCAGTGTCGTCTCTGAGTCGAACGAATGTAGGGTTACAGATTCACACTCGAGTGGCGTCTCTACGTTCCCGGCATACGCATCGATGGTGAAGTCATCGGCTTCGATATTGTTCAGTATATTGTAACTTTTCCCGTATTCCGAATTGGATACCGAGAAATCGACCGGCGAGACGAGAACCGAGGGCATCTTCGTTTTTTGAGTACGGAACACATGGGGTAAGACAGTTTCGTGTCGGTCCCCCTGACGGAACAGACCGCGTTGCCTCAACAGGTCGCTGTCAGCGGAGGTAGCCGAGATCTTCGAGTTGGCGTTCGATGTCGCCAGTTATCGATTCGCCTTCCCGCTGTTCGACCCGGACATTCGCCGATTCGAGATTGCTGTACACCTCTTCGACGAGTTCTCGTTCCGGATGGTCGCGTACCACCGCGGAGTGGGCGTCAGGGATTTCCAACGAGAGGGCATTGGACCCCTGGGTGGCGTGTTTCAGGACGACGTCGCCAGCTGACTCGTATACCGCAAACCACGGCCCGACGTACGCATCGCGGTTCGTGACGCTCGAGGGCAACACCTTCTCTGGCGCTTCGAGCCGGTAGGTGGCGGCCAACGCATACTCCTCGACTGCGAAATTGGGTTCGGCCCCATCGATCACGTCACGAACGACAGTCGGAAACTGCGTCAGACTGGCCAGTTCAGCGGTCCGTCGGTTATCTTCACCACCCGGTGGTCTGACCAGAAGCGGCACGTGCGTGAGAACTTCGTGGATGCCCCAGCTATGGTCTACCATTCTGGCTTTTGGGTTGATCCGGCTCCACTCGCCAAATCCCTCACCGTGGTCACTGGTGACGACTACGAGCGTCTCGTCGAGTTCACCGCGCTCTCTCAACCCGTCAACAAGTGATTCCAGCGCGGCGTCTACCTGTCTAATTCCGCCGTCATACAGCGATTCGAAACCCCGGAGCTTCCACCAGTCGTCGCTTACTGTGATCGACTTGGACTGGGGGGACTCGAGTCTCTCGTGGATGGCACGGAGTTCGTCGCTCCCCCAGTTGTCGAACTCGGGCGCCGGCAGGTATGGGTAGTGCGCATCCATGAGATTCAGACACGCCGCCCACGGGCCATCGACGGATCCAGACCATTCTAGGAACGAATCGATGTAAACGGGGGCGGTTTCGTCGGCGTCGACACCGCCGCTTCCGCCACGGACGAAATAGAGACCGTTGAGGATAGAACGGATTGGCGCACCGCTACGGAAACAGCGAGAGAGATACTCGAGGTTCGTCTGATGGCCTTCCACGTCCATCGGTGACAGCGCGTTCTCGAACAGACGGTAACTGACGTCTCCACGGGGACCCTCGATCGTGTCGAAGGGTTCGGCCAGATTCGAGGAGAGTGTAACGACAACGTTGGGCGAAAACAGGCCTGTCTCATACCCGTGATCGGTCGCGAGTTCGTGCCAGATAGTGCTCTCTGGCGCGAGTTCTGATTCGTGAGCAGTCACGCCGTGTTCAGGAACGTGCAACCCGGTGAATAGACTCGCGTGGCTGGACACGCTGTGTATGCTCGGTGCCCGTGCCTGCTCGTAGACGTGGCTCTCCGTAGCGAGTCGCTCTAGGTACGGTGTCGTTCGGTTTCCGTACCCGTAGAGGCTCGTGTTTCTTGCACGAACGCTGTCGAGAACCACCAGCAAAACGTTCGGCACACTCATTATACCCGATCAGTTGACGATGTCGCATAACTCTATCGCGATAGCAATAAAGACAAAACGAGAAGACTATTCCGATTCATTGCCCATCATCGGCGTATGAGGGTCGGCCAGCTATCCGCGATCGACTTCGTCTCGAAGGTCACCGCATCTCTGCTGGGATTCGTCGCGACCATCTACTTCGCTCGTGTACTCGGCGCGTCCGTCCTGGGTACCTATTACCTGGTTCTCTCTGTCGTCGGCTGGCTGAGCCTTCTGGGAACCATGGGTATCGGTGGTGGACTGATTAAACGGATCAGCGAAGGGGACGACGGTGGGGCGTATCTGGTAGCCGGTGCGGTGTTTATTTCGGGGTTCTTTCTCACACTCACAGGACTCCTACTTGCCGGTCGCGAGACACTGGATTCCTACATCGGCGTTCCGGCGTTCGTGTTCGTCGTCGTACTGCTGGCTGTCGGTCTGGCTGGTTCGTTCGTCGATTCGGTTCTCCAGGGACAGCGACTCGTCCATGTGTACTCACTCCTGAAGCCCGTGCGCAAGGCCATCAGGGTCGGGGTCCAGATCAGTGCGGTCATCGCCGGCTTCGGGCTAACCGGACTCGTCGCCGGATACGCACTCGGGGGCATCGTTGCGGTCCTGCTCGGACTGTTGTTTGTTTCGACGGACGTTGAGCGCCCTCAGCGGGACCACTTTGAGAGCCTCCTGGAGTACGCGAAGTATGCGTGGCTCGGAAAACTGAAGTCTAAAACGTTCAACCGTGCTGACATATTAATACTCGGAGCGTTTGCAGTGCCGTCGCTCGTCGGCGTGTATTCAATCGCGTGGAACATCGCGGGATTTCTCTCGATTTTCAGTTCGTCCATTAGCTCGGCGTTGTTTCCGCAAGTGAGCAACATCTCAGCCCAGACGGACGTTCGGGGTACGAGAGATATCGTGCAGAACGCACTGGCATACGCGGGCCTCATCACGATTCCCGGTCTCGCTGGCGGAGCGATTCTCGGTAAAAACCTGCTTGCGCTATATGGGCCAGAGTTCGTCAAGGGGTCGCTGGTACTCGTTCTCCTGATCGCCGCGACCGTGATATACGACTATCAGAAAGTCACCGTGAGTGTTCTCGGAGCAATCGACAGGCCTGATCTCGCGTTCTACGTCAACGGAACTCTCATCGTATCGAATCTCGTGTTGAACCTCGTTCTGATCTACTTCTATGGGTGGGTCGGTGCGGCTGTTGGGACACTCGCGTCCGCGGTCTTTAGCCTCCTGCTGGGCTATTATCTACTGAACACGCTCATCGGGGTCAAGTTCCCCGTTGGAAACATAGTTCGGCAGACCATCTCCGCTGGAGTGATGGTACTCGCCGTCGTGATCGTTGAATGGACCCTCAGTACTTCCGGCGTCCACACTATGCGTGCGGTACCGACAATCGGTCTGGTTGCGTTCGGTGCTGGAATATACGGTCTCACCCTGTTGAGTATCTCTCCGACGTTTCGTCGGACCGTCTTCGAAAACCTCAAGCCGTTACTCGACCGTTTCGACGCCTCCTGACGAGCGGGAGTGTCGGCTTCCGAAACCGCCCCTCTCATAGCTGTTCGCCTCACTCACGCTACGACTTCCAGGACCCACATCGCTGTACCGCTTCTCTCCTCACGAAATGTTCGTCGCAGAAGCGGGCCGGACGCGATTTGAACACGTGACCGTCTGATTAAGAGTCAGACGCTCTGCCAGACTGAGCTACCGGCCCTTGCACCTGCTGCTAACGCCAGGCCAGTAAAATAGGTTTCCTTTCGATCACGGTACGGCACGGGGTCGCATTTCATACTGCCGGCTGTACCATGTAGAAAGAATTCGGCACCACGGAGCCGAATATCTGTACAAACTTACAGCCTGCAGTATCAGCCACTGAGAAGAAAGTCGGTGTTATAAGAGCCTCCGACACCAGGCCCAATACACTATGAGCAGCGCCGTTACGATGGCCTCGATGTCCTCCTATGCCATCCTCGGCTGTGGAAGCGTCGGTCACGCCGTCGCCGAAGAACTGGTCGAGGAAGGTAAAGACGTCCTCATCCTCGACAAAGACGAGGGTCGAGTCGAGGCCCTCCGCGATCAAGATCTCAACGCACGCGTTGCGGACATACAGGAGCCCGAGATTGCCGACGATGTCGCGGGTCGTGACGCCGTCCTCATTCTCTCTTCAGAGGTCGAAGCCAACAAGGAAGCTGTCCAGACGCTTCGCGAGGCAGAGACTGATCACTTCATCGTCGCCCGGGCCTCAGATCCCGTCTCCGCGGACGAACTAGCCGAACTCGGCGCTGATGTCGTTATCAATCCCTCGGCCGTGATTGCCGATTCGGCGCTCCGATCGCTCGAAACTGGCGAACTCGAACACCGTGCGAAGCAACTCGCGGAGGTCATCGACGCCACCGGCGACCAGTTCGCGATCCTCATTCACCGCGGCCCAGACCCGGACTCGATCGCGAGCGCCGCGGCACTGCAGGCGATCGCCGAACACCGCGATATCGAGACCGACATCATCTACGAGGGCGAAATCGGTCATCACGAGAACCGCGCGTTCGTCAATCTGCTCGGGATCGAACTGCTTGCCCGCGACGAGACCAACCTCGACGAGTACGACACGATCGCCCTCGTCGACTATTCCAAGAGCGGTGATCCCGAAGCGACACCCCTCGAAAGCGTCGACATCCTCATCGATCACCACGAGCCCGAGACGGAAATCGACGCGAGTTTCTCGGACGTGCGGCCGAACGTCTCGGCGACGTCGACCATCCTCACCAAATACGTCCAGGAGTTCGATCTCAACCTGAGTCAGGAGGTCGCCACCGCGCTTCTGTACGGCATCCGTGCCGAGACGCTGGACTTCAAACGCGACACGACGCCGGCAGATCTGACAGCGGCCGCCTACCTCTATCCCTTCGCCGATCACGATACACTCGAACAGGTCGAGTCACCGTCGATGAGCCCCGAGACGCTGGATGTCCTCGCCGAAGCGATCCGCAACCGTGACGTCCGGGGGAGTCACCTCGTCTCCAACGCTGGATTTATCCGTGATCGTGAGGCGCTCGCCCAGGCAGCCCAGCAGTTGCTGAATCTCGAAGGAATCACGACGACAGCCGTCTTCGGCATCGTCGACGAGACGATCTATCTCGCCGCGCGATCGAAAGACATCCGGATGAACATCGGGAACGTCCTCAGCGACGCCTTCTCGGACATCGGCGACGCCGCGGGCCACTCGACCGACGCCAGCGTCGAGATTCCACTGGGGATCTTCACCGGGATCGAGAGCAGCGGAGACAACCGCGAACTGTTGCTGTCGCTCACCGAAGAGGCCGTCAAGACGAAACTGTTCGAGGCGATGGGCGTCGAGAGCAGTGACAGCTCCAACGGGTCTTAAGCCCGCATCTCGCCTTCTGCGTCCGGCTCTGCAGACTCGGAGTCGGCACTCTGCATGCGTTCGACGATGTCGTTGATGATGATGACGTCGCCGACGGCCTGTACCCAGCGGTAGGGAACGATGACGCCGCGGGAACTGCGCGTCTCTTGATCGAACAGTTCGTGGTTGAGCTGGTGCAGTGCAAGCCCGGTGACGGACTCAGCGTTGAGATCGAGGCGCAGATCCTCGACCTCGCCGACGAAGACGCCGTTGTTCGAGTAGACTTCGCGACCGACCAGCGTCGTGATCTCCGATGGCGTAGTTTCCCTGTCGATAGCCATATGCGGCCACTCGACGTGTGGAACCTTAACTCTTGGTTGGTTGGCCTCCGGGCGTCTGACTCGCGTCTTGCGCGCCGGCGAGCATCTACCCCGGCGCTGAGGACCGCCAGCCATTTTCTCACGGACGTCGTCGTCTCGGCTATGCAACTAACGTTTCTCGGCACAGGGTCGGCCATGCCCACTGGTGACCGCTTTCAGACCGGGCTTCTCGTCGAATCGGGCGACGACCAGCTGCTGGTCGACTGTGGGAGCGGCGTTCTCCACGCGCTTCAGCGCACCGAAGTCGGGTACGAGGGTGTCGACACGGTGTTGTTGACCCACCACCACCTCGATCACGTCTCGGATCTACTGGCGCTGCTCAAAGCGCGGTGGCTCGCGGGTGAAGAGTCACTAACCGTCGCTGGTCCACCCGGAACCGCAACGCTCGTCCGTGACCTCCTCGACGTTCACGACTACCTCCAGGATCGCGTCGATCTAGCGATCCGCGACCTCGACGAGGGGTCGTTCTCGCTCGCGGGGTTCGACTGCCAGGCGATGGAGACGCGCCACTCGATGCAGTGTTTCGCCTACCGACTGGGCCATCCCGAGAGTGAAGCTGAACTCACCTTCTCTGGGGATAGCGAGGCTTTCACCGATCTGATCGCCTTCGCCGATGGTTCGGCAGTCCTCGTCCACGACTGCTCGTTCCCCGACCAGGTCGATGTTTCAAACCACGCCACACCGTCCAGTCTGGGCAGAGCGTTGGCAGCCACCGATGCTGACGTCGGTCGCGTGTATCTCACCCACCTGTATCCACACACTGAGGGGCGACACGAACAGATGCTGGACGCATTCGCCGAGGAATACGACGGCCCCGTCAGATTTGCCGATGACGGACTCACGGTCGAAATCGTCTAACCCGATCGTGACACGCACTCAGACGCGTTCGAGGTGGACTCGGAACTCCGCGCCGCCAAAGTCACTGTCGGTGACCTCAACGCCGCCGCCGTAGGATTCGGTGAGTGCGCGGACGAATCCCAGACCCAGACCAGTTCCCTCGCTCTCGGGACCTTTCTTACCCATCTCGAACAGTTCGTCCTGAATCTCCTCCGGGATGCCACTGCCGTCGTCAACCATACCGACGACGAGCGTGTCCGGCGGGAGTTCCTCGACGTACATTCGCACGGTAATATCGCCCTCGTTGTGGACGGAAGCGTTCGAAAGGATGTTCTGGAAGACCGAATCAAGCAAGTCCCCACCGTACACCTGATAATCGAAGACGTCAGGATCGAACTCGATATCGAGTGCTTCGTACTGTGAGTCGACATTCCTGACCACTGTAGAGAGGACGGCCCGCAGCGACCGAGGTTCGGGTTCCTCTTCGGCTTCGAGCGTCGAGACGAGGTTGCCGACTCGCTCGATGAGGTCCGCAGAGTTCTCGGCCGCGCGGTGAATCTTCTCGGCGTATTGGGCGTTCTCGCCGTCGAGACGCCCGACCAGCGCGTCGGCGAACCCGGAGATGACCTGCAGGTCGTTGCCCAGATCGTGACGCAAGAGCTTGTCGTAGAGTTCGATCATCTCCTTGCGCTTTGCCAGATCGTTGCGGGCACGTTCGAGTTGCTGCCGCGAGCGAATGTTGCTGATAGCCGTCGCTGCGTGGGAGGCTAAAATCTCAAGCGGCGTCGCGTACTCCTCGCCGATCTCGCCGACAGATTTCGACCGGATGACGAGGACGACCACGACATCATCGACGATCTTCGCCGGAACTGCAAGCGTCGCCGTGACCGCCGAATCGGCGGTCACACCTGCCTTGGCCCCAGTCTCAGTGATCGTCTCCTTGGTCTCGACAGCACGACGGCCGACATCGCTTGGCAGATCACCCGCAGTGAGGTTCGGATTCGTACTCTCGATGACTTCGGGACCGTTCGTCCGCACCTCTATCAACGTCGCCGAAGAGAAATCGAACAGCAGTGAGACGGCTTCCAGCGTGAGTGAGACGACTTCCTCGACAGTCTCACAGCTGTTGAGGGCCTGCCCATACTTGTTGAGGTCGGCGACCTGCTTGGCGAAATCCGCCTGTTCTTCGAATGACATCTATCTCGAATCGCAACCCGATTACAGAACGATAGACGGGAGGGCAAAAAACCGTTTCGGCGAGATTATGAAAGTCGATAACGAAGCAGTGCCGCGATCCCGCCGAGGTTCGCGAGTTGCTGCCCGGGGTCGAACTCGCTAGAGAAGACCGTGACCTCGCCACCTTTCTGTTCGGTCGTCTCGACGATCCGGTCGATATCGATATCCCACTCGCCGTCGCCTGCTCGCTCCGAGCGAAGTCGGTCGTCGAGCACGAGCAGGTGTTCGATCGCACCGTAGTCGGCTGCCTCGGCGACCGCCTCGGGGCCGTATGCGACTTCCGCACCCGTGGCGATCCGTTCAGTCAGTTCGTCGATCAGCGACGCCTCCTCGGCGATTCGCGTCTGCTGCTGGACGTCCTCGACAGCGCCGCGTTTGAGCACCTCGTGAACACCGCGGTCACCGACAGCGCTCGTATCCACGGTCGTAATCTTCTCGATCAGGTCGGGCGCGTTGTCCTCGATGTATCCCAGCGCGTCCTGTTTGGTGAAGCCGGGGCCAGCGAGGATGATGGCGTCGGCGTCGAGTCGCTTCAGGACAGCGGTAAGCTCCTCGAACAGTTCCTCGCGAGGGCGGGCGTACTCGCCCTTTCCAGTGGGGCCAGTGATCGAGGCCCGCTCTTCGGTTCCGTACTGGGCGACCGTGTGGACGTACGCCTCCCCCTCCTCGACGGTGGCGATGGCGACATCGGGCTGGTCGGTGGCCTCCTCGGCTTCTTCGAGGCGTTCGAGCTGGTCGGAGTTCCAGATCTTCTCGATGTCGAGTTCAGTGTGTTCCTCGACGTTGATCGTGTGATGAAGCCCGAGTTGGTCTTCCCGCGAGCAGTCCTCGATGACGCCCGACACTCGCAGGCGATTCGCGAACTTCGCGAACTCGACTTCCTCGACGTCGAGTTTGACCCAGAGGTGTTCGCGCTCACCGCCCGTGTCCCGGAGGTCCTCGTCGTTGCGCTGGATCCGGCGGGTCGTGTCTCCAGCGACGTAGTCGCCAGGATCGATGACGTAGCTCAGGTGCCACAGATCGTCGAGGCTCTCGGGGACGACGGAGATCCGCTCGCCCCCGCCTTCGACGCGCTGGCGCTCAGCGATTCGCATGCTCGTGGCTCCGTGAGGTGGCGGTAAGTGCCTGCTGATTCCGGTCGTCGGTCATACTGCCGGCTATAAGTTCGTAAGAGCGTGTCATAGAAAGATTCCCACGGAGTTCGTGAGTCGATCAGTACAGTTGAACAGACAACCGGCTTATCTTTCCTGAAGGCCCTCTAAAAAGAGCGAGAGTATCCAGTAACCTATCCCAAGTGTACCGATCACACCGATACTACCGAGCAGGTAATCCCCTACGAAAAGTCTCCCTGCCATCTGAAGAGCAAATATACCAAATATTCCGAGAAACAGTCCTAAGAGCCCACGATGCAGTGCTGACATAAATTGTTCAGTCCCGGATTCTTGGGTGGGCATGCTAGTATAAAAATAACACACGCGACTTTTTGAGTATTTCGGTGCCTGGTCAAAGCTCCAATGAGCAATACGCACATACAGTGAGCATCTCTACTTTAGCTGTGAATAATTCTATGACAGGCTATCGTAAAGATATTCGACACCCCTGGGTATCGAATTCTTTCTACATGGTACAGCCGGCAGTATCAGGCACTAGCGCTACCGCCAGTCGCCTTCCCGCACCCGCGACCGAACAGGTAGTACATCGATATTTGCGCGTAAAAGAGGATCAACAGGCCGACGAGGACGATTACGAGGATCGAACCGAGGATCGACAAGGCGATTCCGACGACGACTGCGAGGAGGAATCCGACGAAGAAATCGGCGTTGAACGCGATCCGGGAGACCGTTCTGATCTGAAATGCCGCACCGAGATCACCGGTGACTGCCAAGCGAACCTGTGCGGCGACGGTGAGATAGCCGATCAACAGGAACACCGGGATCATCACGAGGACGACGACGGCGATGAGGACGCCGAACCCGGCTGCAGCGCCCTCGTTGCCGCTTGCTATCGAGAACACTGTCCCGCCGACGAGGACCGACATCGCGGCGACAAAGAGCATCGCCGGAACGATTCCGTAGACAAACGCGACGACGAACGCCTTCACGCCATCGACCAGCAGTTCGATCCAGTCACCGAACGTCGGCGGTTCGGCGGCATCGTTCGCGCCGGCGCGGGCGACCCGCAGCAAGAATCCCTGCAGGATCAACCCGGGAATGATCAGAAACGAAAATATCGACAGGAGCGCGCCGATCAAGAGTGTCGTGAGCCACTCGTCGTTCTGTCGAGGAAACGAAATCGCGTCACCGATCATGTCGAAGTCCGACGACGAGAGAGTATATAAAACCTATTCGAGATCTGGGGACGGCCGCGAATCCGATCACGTCCGCCGTCCTGGTCGAGTGTTCGTGCTGATGTCCTCCAGCAGGTCGCGTGTTCCGGTCGTGAGGACGTACATCCCGACGAGATAGCTGTAGAAGAACACGGCCGGGACTGCGAGCACGCCGATCGCAGTCAATGCGACGATCAGGGCACACAGGTGCAACACGATCACGAGCACCATGCAGACGAGCCAACTACGCAGGTACGCAAGCGAGAACCAGAACCGTACCAGTCGGGACGAAAAGCCCGCGCCGAAGCGCCCGTCGACCGAGTACCTGAGCAGCGCGGCCGGGAGGAGATAGAACGCGACGGGTAAGAGGACGGCTGCAACTGTGAGCGGCAGCCGTGCCTGTGCCACGGTGACGCTATTGTTGTACGGCGCTATCAAGTACAGGAACGTCCCCCAGACCAAGGCGACCACCGGGACGAACAGGTAGGCGACAGCGATACCGAACGCACGGACGCCGCTGCTCATGAGCAAGCCCCAGTACTCGAACGACGGCGGGAAGTCCTCACGATCCTCGACGATAGCTTCGACGAACCGGACCAGGTACCCCAGAACGATCACCAGCGGGACGATCCCGAACGAGACGATGAGCAACCCACCGCCGATGAACAGCCGTTTACCCCCTCGGCCGTCCGCAAACGGAACACGAAGCGCCTTCCTGATCATCTCTCACCGTCGAATCGCGGCGGGTCAGGTATAAACGTAGCAGTTTCGGGCGGAGGGGCGTCCATTCCACCCTTCGGAACGGGGCCGCTAGTCGAGATCGAACCGATCGAGTCGCATCACTTTCTGCCACGCCGCAGCGAAGTCCTGGACGAACTGCTGTTCGCCGTCTTCGGCGGCGTAGACTTCGGCGATGGCTCGGAGCCGTGCGTTCGATCCGAAGACCAGATCGAAGCGAGTCCCTTTCCATACGAGCTCGCCAGTGTCGCGATCGCGGCCTTTGAACACCTGTTTGTCGTCCGAAACCGGCGTCCATTCGGTGTCCATCTCGAGCAGGTTCACGAAGAAGTCGTTGGACAGCGTCCCCGGCTCGTCGGTGAAGACGCCGAGATCGGTGTCCTGATAGGTCGCGCCGAGCGCGCGCATGCCGCCGACGAGCGTCGTCATCTCGGGCGCGGTCAGATTCAGCAGATCGGCCTTGTCGACCAGGAGGTCCTCGGCGCGAGTCTCCTCGTCCTCTGGCAGGTAGTTCCGGAAGCCGTCCGCACGCGGCTTCAGCGCCTGGAAGGACTCGACGTCGGTCTGTTCGGGTTCGGCGTCGACGCGACCCGGCTCGAACGGAATCTCCACGTCGTAGCCGGCATCGGCCGCAGCCTGTTCGACGGCCGCGTTGCCGCCCAGCACGATCAGATCGGCCAGCGAGACACGGGTGCCGTCTCCCCGGGACTCGTTGAACTCTGTTTGGATCGCTTCGAGCGTTTCGAGCGTGGCCGCTAACTCCTCGGGCTCGTTGACGTCCCAGCTCCGCTGGGGCTCCAGACGGATTCGAGCCCCGTTTGCACCGCCGCGTTTGTCGCTGTCGCGGTAGGTCGACGCGGCGGCCCAGGCGGTCTTGACGAGCTGGGCGGTCGAGAGGTCGGATTCGAGAATCTCGTCTTTGAGGTCCTCGATTTCTTCCTCACCGACGAGTCCGTGATCGTCGTCGGGAAGGGGATCCTGCCAGACCTTCTCCTCGTCCGGGACCTCGGGGCCGAGGAACCGCTCAGGTGGACCCATGTCCCGGTGAGTGAGTTTGTACCAGGCCTTCGCGAAGTTGATCCCGAATGACATAGGGTTGTCCTGGAACTCCTCCATGATCTCGCGGTAGTCCGGATCGCGCTTCAGCGCGATGTCCGTCGTCAGCATCATCGGCGTGACTTCCTCGTCGCCGTCCTGGGCGTCCGGCGCAGTTTCGATGTCGCCGTCGACCGGCGTCCACTGCCAGGCTCCGCCAGGCCCCTTCTGAGCCGCCCACTCGTATTCGAGGAGGTTCTCCACGTAGCCCATGTCCCACTCGATGGGCGAGCTGGTCCAGGGGCCTTCGATCCCGCTCGTGATCATCGCGCCCTCTTTTGCGCCCTCGTGTTCCCAACCGAGCCCTTGCTGTTCGATCGGGGCGGCTTCGGGTTCGGGACCGACGTTCTCCTCGGGGTCGTCAGCACCGTGGACCTTTCCGAAGGTGTGGCCACCGGCGATGAGTGCTGCCGTCTCCTTGTCGTTCATCGCCATCCGGGAGAACGTCTGGCGGATGTTCTTCGCCGACAACTCTGGATCGGGATTACCGTCGGGGCCCTCGGGATTGACGTAGATCAGGCCCATCACCGACGCGCCCAGCCCTTCCTGGATCTCGCCGGGTTCGTCGAAGCGTTCGTTGGCTTCCCACTCGTCTTCAGGTCCCCAGTCGACGGCGTCATCCGGTTCGAAGGCGTCCTCGCGACCGCCGGCGAAGCCGATCGTCTTCCCACCCATCGACTCGATAGCGACGTTGCCAGCGAGAACGATCAGGTCGGCCCACGAGAGATTCCGGCCGTACTTCTGTTTGACCGGCCAGAGCAGCCGACGTGCCTTGTCGAGGTTGGCGTTGTCCGGCCAGCTATTCAGCGGCGCGAATCGCTGTCGCCCGCCAGCCGCACCGCCACGGCCGTCCGCAGTTCGATAGGTCCCGGCGCTGTGCCAGGCCATTCTGATAAATAGCGGCCCGTAGTGACCGTAGTCGGCCGGCCACCACTCCTGTGAGGTCGTCATGACGTCCTCGATATCCGCTTTCACTTCGTCGAGATCGAGCTGCTCGAACGCGTCCGCGTAGTCAAACTCTCCGTCCATCGGCCCGACGTCACGGGCGTTCTGGTCGAGAATCTCCAGATTCAGCCGGTTCGGCCACCAGTCCTGATTCGATCGGCGCATCGTGCTTGGGTTACGGCACGCACGTAAAAAGGTGGCTAAACTCAAAACAAATAGTTTCTATATACAAAAGATATTTAATTGATGCCGAAAACACAGTCGACAGCACTCACGCTGTCGCTTCGGAAAGAGCGGGCAGAGTCACTCAGTCATTCGACTACCACCCGGTGGCAGGAACTCCTGAATCAGATCGGGGCTGGCGATCTTTCGAACGAACGTCTCGTCGGCGAAGCGGTCTTTGAACTCACGGTAGAGTCGCTTTGCGATGTCGTTCTGTGCGTACTGGCCGGGTTCGACTTCGATACTCGTCTCGGCCTGTGGGTCGATCGCGCTCGGCGGGCCACCGATCACGCGCGTCTCTGGCTCGCAGGTGAGCCCGACGGCGACACCGACAGGAGTATCCTCGAAGTACGTGCGGTCGCCGCGGATAGCGAAACTCCCCTTCTCCAGGTACTCGCCACTTTCCGGCGTCTTGGTGACCTGATCGTGCCCGACCATGTAGACATCAGCGGCGTACTTGCCCTCTTTCCACACTGTCGAGTACGAGACGGCGAACTGGGCGGCCTCTTCTTTGCTCTGGTCGGGAATCTCGATGTCGTCGTCAGGACTCTCGCTCGGCCCCGTCGCCTTGAGGATTGTCGCCGGCGCACCGTGAGCCTGCGTGTGGAAGAACAGGTCGCCGCGGTCGAGGTACTTCTTGACCAACTCCTCGTTCTCGTCGGCGTTTCGGCCGCCGATAACGAGGAAGTCGTCGCTGGTTGTGAACCACCGGAAACTCTCGTACCACTGTTCGCTCTGTCGAATCGGGATCGACGAGCGAGCGACCCAGTCGACTTCTTCCTCGTCGTCCTCGTCTTCGCTCTCCTCGCCGTCGTCCCCGGCTTCCCAGGCCTCGCGTTCGGCTTTCACTTCTTCGAGGCGCTCGCGAGTGTCTTCGATTGCGGCTTTCGCACCCTCTTTTTTCTCTTCGATCCGCTTGGCCTCAGTGTAGAGTCGGTCGGCGTTCTTCTCGACGCCATCGCTCGCATCGAGCGTGACGTTCGTTCCGTCGACATGCAGGGAGACTGTCCCCTCGCTGCCGTCGACATCGCGGACGGCTTCGGCAGCCTCGACGCCGCTCTCGGCGGCGTCGTCGAACGTTGCAGCGATGTCGTCCCAGGAGTGCCCCGCCTCGCGGGCGTCCTGAATTGTCGAGAGCACGTCGTCGACCTGATCGTAGTTGGCGTAGAGCAGTTCTGCCTTCTCACGCTCCGTCTCGGCTTCATCCTCGAAGTCTTCGATGGCCTGCTGTTGTTGCTGGATGATCCGCTTCTGTGTCTCTATCTCGCTCTCGAAGTCTGGTCGGCCGCGGCCACCGCTTCCTTCGGCTGTCTCTCGTTCGCTGTGGTCTGCCTCGACGTGCGTGAAGTAGTCGTCCAGTGCAGCGTTGAACGAGTCGAACGCTTCGCTTTCGCGACTTTCGTACTCCTCCAAGGGGAACGGTGTGACGTCCACCCGGGCGCGTTCGTCATCCTCACCCTCGTAGTAGACACGGGCGTCCAGATCGCCCTCCGACAGGCGTCGTGAGAGCGACTCGATCTCCCGGTAGAGCGCTTCGAACGCCTCGTCGCCCGTCTCGTCGATATCCTGATTGTATGGGACGCCGGCACGCGAACACAGTTCTTCGCCGAAGAGACCGCCGAAGTTCAGCTGGGTCGCCAGCGTCCGGACGACGTCGCTGTCGGACTGGCCCATCCGCTCGCGGAAGGTGTCGTAGTCGACAGTCAGGGGATTGAACCGCGCGGAGGGAAACTCGTAGTGACTGCCGGGTGCGACAGTCCGAGACTTCAGCCGGACGGTATCCAGACAGTCGACGACGTCGTCGTTCTCGTCTAACACGGCCACGTTGCCGTCACCGAACAACTCGGCGACGACGGTCGTATTCGCGTCGTCGCGTTCGAACTCCAGCACGAGAATGCGGTCGAACTCGAACTGCTCGACGCTCGCGAGATCAGCACCCGAGAGCCGGTTGCGAAGCATCATCGCGAAGTTGGGTGGGCGCTCGGGGGCCTGGGGTACGTTGTCGGGGTCAGCGACGTGAGCGCGTTTGTCCTCGCCGACCTCGATCAGCAGTTCGACCCGACCGCGGTCGAAATCGCGCATCCTGAAGCGCAACAGATCCTCCTCGGGGTAGAGATAGACTTTGTCGACTTTCGCACCGCGATACTGGCCTAACTCTCCGACCAGTGCGGCGATGTCGACGCTCGTGAGTTCCCGCTTTCGGTCCATATCCTTGCAACTGGCGGCGGGCAGAAAGACGTGACGTTCGGTCGTCGAGCCCCGCGGAAACGTGGCCGTTTAAAGCCGCGCGGCGAGGTCGTCCAACAGTCGATGGGCATCAGCCCTGATGGGCCTGCCGTGGCCCATACCGATGACTTCGACGTCAGGAATCGCGTTCGCGAAGGTGACGATACTCTCGCGTAGCTGTGTCGTATCGTAACAGTCGAGCCAGAACGGCGGCGTCAGTTCCCCATCGTCCTCCCAGAGGAGGTCGCCGACGAACGCCGCACCCGAGTCGTGGACGTACGCCAGGTGGCCGGGATTGTGTCCAGGAGTGTGATGCGCAGTGAAGTTGCCGATGCGCTCGCCGTCGGCGACGGGCCGGACGTCGGCATCCCCCGGAAGCGGGAAGAACGGCCGAACGAGCCGGTGAAACACCCCCTTGTGATGGATCAGTGGCGGGTCACTCGCACCGGTGTAGAGGTCGTAATCGGCCTGCCCGATATAGACGGGGCCCTCGAAGCTGGGGAGGTGACGCAGGCCCGTGGTGTGATCGAGGTCGTAATGTGTCAGGAGCACGCGGTCGATATCCGCGACTGTGTAGCCGGCCTCGGCGAGTTCGGCGTCCAGCGAGGGACGGTTCCACCACAGCCCCGTATCGACGAGCGTCACTTCACCGTCGTCGACGAGATAGCAGTTGGTCTCGATCGGTCTGATCAGTCCGAGGTCGAGATACCACACACCCGGGGCCAGCTCCTCCGCCATACACCTGTCCTAACGCCTCAGCAACCATAAACCGACCGACAGATAGAGTCGTGTTCTCATATGGACCGATGTAACGATTTACCGCTCCGACCGCACAAACGTGCGGTCGATGCGGAACAGACTTACAGCGGTCCGTATCACGAGTCACTGCCGGGCGTACTGTCCGTCTTCGACCGTCACGAGGCCGAACAGAACTTCCCACTGAAGCAGGCGCTGGGTCCGCTCGCGCCAGACTGTCTCCCAGTCAGTGTGGCGATTACGCTCCCAGGTCGGCACGATCGAGCAGGTCCGCTCGAATACGTCGTCCGGCGTCGCTGGACCGTCTTCGAGCGCGTCGAGCGACTTCCGAACACCGTAGACGTTCTCGCGGAAGCGACGGGCCAGCGGTTGCTCGGTAGGCTCCACAGTCCGGCGTTCGTAGCCTCGCCCTGTCTCCTCGACGAGACCGAGTGCTTCGAGGAAAGCAAGCCAATCCTGGGCCGCCTCGCGAGTCGTGGCCGGCCCGCGTTGCTGGACCCGCTGACAGCAGTCCTCGCCCGGCTTGGGGACGAGCGGAACAGCCTGCCAGGCCGACTCGAGGGCGTCCATGGACACTGGTCCGGGGGCTGCTTTCGTCCGGGCCATTCCTCAGTGGCCGAAACTCTCTGCGAGAACGTCCTCGTGGCGCTGTCCCAGGACATGGGTGTCGCCGCCGACCACGTCAACGGTGACCTGTGCCGGAGCGAACAGTTCCATCGAAAGGTCGGCCAGTTCCCAGTCGACGCTTTCGAAGATGTCGACGAAGGGGTCGCCGTACTCCTCGGCCGCGCTCGCAGTGATCTCCTCGAAGCGGTCGAACGGTTCGTCGACGACCAGATGGACCTGCCCGCCGTAGGCAAGTGCGTCGTTGGTTCGGGCCATCGCGAGTTCTTCCTCGCCCGCGACGGGTGCGACCGGGGCAGACGAGGAAGCCGAGAGGACGTCCAGTGGATCGTATCCCAGTTCCGAGAGGCGGAAGACGGCCAGTTCGGCCGCGCGGGCGGCTGCAGTGACGCTCCCCGGAATAGAGCCACTCGCGTACGTCGGGAGGAACACGCCGCTCTCGGGGACACCCGCCATTTCGGCGACCTGTGAGACGGCCGACTCGCCGGGGAGCGTGTCCGATTCGAGTGTGAGGACCGCGAAGTCGAACGCGTCACGATATCCGAGGCGGGCGAACTCGTCCTCTTCGGCGACGAGCGCGCGGGCCGGCCCAGACCCGAGCCCCTCGAAGCTCTCGGTACTCAGTTCCCAGCCGGCCTTCTGGGAGCCCAGCAGGGCGAGTCCGGGGTAGTCAGTCGAGAGTTCGACGTGCGTGCGCGGGACGCCGTCGATCTCACGCATGTCGGTCTGGAGAGTCGCCAGGCCGGCAGTCTGAATCTCTGCAAGCATCAATCCCGCTTCGACGCCGCCGGGGGTCTCGACGCCGAAATCCAGTACCATAGCGTCGGAGTCAAGCTGGTGAACCTCGATCGCCAGTTCGTCCGCGAAGTCGATGGCCTCGTCGACGAGTTCGGTGGCCATCCGGTTGAGGGGATCCATGTCCCGATGCTGGCCCGGGAGCCGTTTACCGTTTACTCATGGGAAGTCGGAGAACGGTTCACACAGTGGGTTCATCACGAGCCTCTCCGTTCAGTATAGGCTAGTGATAGTTCAATTAAGTGAGAAAAGAACATCTCGGTCGAAGATCTACGGTTACGAATAGGAGCGGCGGTCGAGGTATGGAGGGTGAAATCAGCAGTTAAATATTGCCATTGTAGATGAATTACTGATAAACTCGCAAATTCGCCCATCCTGAAAATTTAGGAAACGATGTGGAACTGTATGACGAAGACAGCCCCCTCTGGAGTATTGTCTTCGACCCACACGTCGCCATCGTATGCATCCATCAGTGATTGAACCAGATAGAGGCCGATTCCAGTTCCCCTGCTTTCCAATCCCTTTTCTTCTTTGTTGAAGATCGCTTCTTTCCGTGAATCGATGATCCCAGGTCCGTTATCCGTGATCCGGACTTCAAGATGCTCCCCGGTCCGGTCAGCTTTGACTGTCACTTCAGGGTGGTCTTTGTCGTTGTGTTGGACTGCGTTGTTCAGCAGGTTTCGGAACACCGATCCCAGGAAATCATCAGCTTCAACAGCCGCCTGTGGAACCGTGCCTTCGATTGTTATGTCGGCATGAGGGAACGATTTGCGTGCCTCCTCAATTTGTTCGGTAAGGACCGAATCCAGATCGACTAGTTCCATCCCTCCGTCCGATTGGAGCATCAGTTCAGAGATCACACGTGCAGTCTTCGTTAGGTCAACCGCGTTCGACGCCCTCTCCTGTACTGGTTCGAGGTATTCTTTCCCGTCTTCGTCAACATGGTCTTCAAGTACCTCTGCATATGCTGTCAGGAGTTGGAGATCATTTCGGATGTCGTGGCGGACGACACCGCTAAGCAGTTCAAGATTATCGCGTTGTTCTTCAATCTCTCGTTCGCGCGCTTTACGTTGAGAGATATCCACAAATGAGGACATTATGTAGATTGGTTCTCCCTCCTCGGTAGTCACGACACTGGCTGAGACACGGGCATGGAACGTACTCCCATCCTCTCTTTCAGCAAGGAGTTCACCCTCCCACTCGCCATGGTCAACAACTTCATTGGCTACCGCGTTTGCTTGTTCAGGGTCGGACCAAAATCCAGTCACTGATTGACCTACAACCTCATCTTCCCCGTCATAGCCCCACATCTCTACGAACGCAGGATTCACTTTCTGTAATGTCCCCTCCAAATCCGCGAGTGCGATGCCAGCGAGCGCAGAGTCGTAGGCTAATTTGAACACAGCAAATTGGTCACTGATGTCACCCCCCATATGGAATGGTCCCTTTAGTCATATCCAAAATAAGTAACTGTACTATCATAAAAGCACTCCCTGAAAACGTTGTTTTGGCACCTGTATATTGGCAAAAGTTGCTATAAATTAATTTTATTATGTGGGTCCCTGGTCCTTCCACGGAACGTTCTCTGGTTGTAATAACAAGGGTACGTGACCGATACGCGCTCTGTATTCAGCACGAGTCCAAGCACATAATTCGTGTATGAGACAGCTGAGGCGTTCAGTTCGCACGCTCTACTGAACGTCGATTTCACTCATTCTAATCCGGAGATGACTACCCGGGAAGAGTTCTCTGACACTCTCGTTCACCTGAACTGTCGACTATCACTTCGAACGCGTCGCGGAATCGACGACGGTCGACCCCACCGCCGGAAAAGGATTTCTGTCAGCCGGACGTGGGAAAGTCCATGCAGGGACTTTCTGGGCAAGTCGCAATCGTGACCGGCGCAAGTAGCGGGATCGGTCGGGCGACGGCTATCCGACTCGCAGAAGAAGGCGCAAAGGTCGTCATCGCAGACGTCGCCGAAGAACGGGGGCAGTCAGTCGCCGACGCGATCAGCGAGGCAGGCGGTGAAGCGACGTTCGTCACGACCGACGTCACGTCCTCGGCAGACGTCGAAGCGATGATCGAGACAGCGCTCGACACCTACGGCGGGCTTGACATCGCTGTCAACAACGCCGGCATCATCTCGCCGATGGTGTCGCTCGACGAGATCGACGAATCTGACTGGGCGAAGATCGTCTCGATCAACCTCGAAGGCGTGTTCAACTGCCTGCGCTACGAGATACCCGAGATGGAAGACCAGGGCGGCGCGATCGTGAACGTCACCTCGGTTGCCGGACTGGTCGGGATGCCAACACTGAGCAGCTACTCGGCGACCAAACACGGCGTCGTCGGACTCACTCGCTCGGCCGCGCTCGAATACGCCGCGACAGACATTCGGATCAACGCCGTCGCCCCCGGGCCGACCAAGACCGACATCAAGCCACAGGGCGGGGACGACAGGGGCGAGTGGCTCATGGAATTGCTGCCAGGCGAGGCCGCACAGGGGAAAGGCGTTTCTGGCCGAATCCTGAACTGGCTCTCCGGCGGCACGATCGACCGGATGGCAAGGACGCCGATGGACCGCATCGCAGAACCCGAAGTTATCGCGAGTGCAATCGCGTTTCTCGCCTCCGAGGAGGCGTCGTTCGTGACGGGGCAAGTGTTGCCCGTCGACGGTGGGCAGACGGCAGACTAACGGCGTCGATCGGGCCTACTCCGACCGCTCGCTCTTGGCAGGTCGCCCCAGATGCTCCTCGACTGATTCGACCTTCTCGCGAGCCTCCTGTTGGATCGTGCGCTTGTCGTCGATCTTCAGGAACGTCGAGACGCGGTCGGCCTCGACGGCGCGGTGGGCGGCCTCGACCGCCGCGAACAACTCGCTTGTGTCGTCGGTTTCGATGATTGTCCCCATCGGCGTTGTTTCGTATTCGACATCGAAGTCGTCCAGCGCGGCGACGGCCTTGGCGACCTCGCCTGCCATGCTGTTTTCGATGACCGGTGCGACGCTCAGGAACGCGACAAGTGTCATAGCCGTGGCTTCGGCGTCCGCGATAGAAAAACTACGGAAACCTCACTCCCACGGTGAGTCCCGTGTCGTCACGTGCGGATCGCGCGCCCGCCCGCCGAGTGTCTCGATCAGTTGAGCCATCGGTTCCTCACTGCCCACGAACAGCGGCGTCCGCTGGTGAAGTCGCTCGGCCTCGGCGTCGAGAACCGACGAATCGCCATCGTACGACGTTCCTCCGGCCTGTTCGACGATGAACGAGATCGGATTGGCCTCGAACTGGAGGCGGAGTTTGCCCTCGGGACGAGTCTCCAGTGCGGGGTACGCGAAGACGCCGCCGTAGCTCAGGACCTGATTGACGTCGCCGACGAGCGCGCCGCCGTAGCGACGTTTGAGTCGGCGCTGGATCGACATGGCGTAGCGCCGAAAGTCCCGACTCCACTCCGGCACCGGGCCGCCAAACCCGTAGACCGACCCCTCGTCGCTGATCGAGACATCTTCGGTCAGTACCTCGAGGTCGCCGTCGCTTACGAGGTATTCGGTCACGCCATCGTCGGTGGCGACCATCGCTGTCGTGACTGGTCCGTAGAGAACGTATATCGCACCGAGCAGGTCGCGTCCCGCCGCGGGCAATTCGCCCTCGTAGATCCCGACGATCGTCCCGACACCGTTGTTCGATGTGAGGTTGCTCGAACCGTCGAGTGGATCGACCGCCAGCGACAGACCTGTGCCGACATCAACGGGATCTGCGCGCTCTTCGCTTGCGTAGGTGCCGACACAATCGAGGTCACCGAATCGGGATTCGAGGAGTTCGTCGGCGTAGACGTCGGCCGCGAGCATCTCCTCCCCGCTGGGGTTGGTCTCTCCTTCGCATGCTCGATGTGTCTCGAAGGCCGTCCGGATCTTCGGGACAACTGTCGCGAGCGTTTCAGAAATCGTCGTGACGATCGATGCTGTTGTAGCGTCGGGGTCGGGCGACTGTGAGCCGGGTGTCCCCATTTCGTCTCGGAATCGCTCGACCAGCACTAATACTCTTGTGTCTAAAGTGTATAATCCTATTGCTCATTTAATCGCCCCTAGAGGCGATGAGAGTGTGTTAATACTCTTCTCGCGTGACGAACGATTACCTCACGACTGGCCGCCACTTCGGTGTCGGGTCGCCCCACCGTCACGCTTACCGCCGTGCCGGGTCCACTCGGAGGTATGCGCGAACTCGATGACGTACACACCGTCGGCGTCGTGGGTGCGGGGACGATGGGCAGCGGAATCGCCCAGGTCGCCGCGACCAACGGCTACGACGTGGTGATGCGCGACGTCGACCAGGCGGCGCTGTCGAACGGTGCCGAATCCATCCAGAACAGTCTCGACCGATTCGTCCGGAAGGAGCGATTCACCCAGAGCGAGGCCGCTTCGATCCGGGATCGAATCACGGCCACGACAGACATCGAGGATCTCGCGGACTGTGACCTCATCGTCGAAGCCGTCGTCGAGAAACTGGAGGTCAAACAGGACATCTTCACACAACTGGGCGACATTGCCGACGACGACGTGGTTCTTGCGACTAACACCAGTACACTTTCGATCACCTCGATCGCCAGCGTCACCGACCGCGAGGGCTTCGTCGTCGGGCTGCACTTCATGAATCCGGTCCCGCTGATGCCCGGCGTCGAGGTCATCGCCGGCGAGAAGACCGAGGCCCGCGCGGTGAAACTCGCACACGACTTCGCCGAATCACTCGAAAAGCAGACCTGGCAGTCTGACGACAAACCCGGGTTCGTCGTCAATCGCGTCCTCATCCCCTGGGTGTGTGAGGGAATCCGCACGCTTGACGAGGGGACGGCGACACGCGAGGATATCGACCGCGGCCTGAAGCTGGGGACGAACGTCCCGATGGGCCCGCTGGAACTGGCCGATCACATCGGGCTGGACATCTGTCTCAACGCTGCCGAGACGCTCCACGAGGAACTGGGCGATCGGTACAAGCCGCCCTACCTGCTCAGGCGCAAGGTCGAGGCAGGTGACCTGGGGAAGAAGACCGGAACGGGGTTTTACGAGTACGAATAATATCATTCACGGGTATCCACCAGATATTTACCGAGTTCTCGTGATGGTCCGCTATGCGATATGCGCGGGGGGTAGTCATTGCTCTCTTACTCACGACAGTGCTCGTCGGCACAGTCGTCGCGAGTTCGCCGTCGACTCGACTCTGTGGAATCTGTGGCGTCGACGGACCGCGACATCCCAGTGCAGACGGCCAACCTTCGGTGCTGGAAAACGCCTCGTTCGGTGAGTCGTCGCTCGTCGTCGACCTCCACGATAACGGATCGAGTGTCTGGATCGAACGAGTGACACTCGACCGCGAGAGTGCGGACCGACTCGCGACGAACCGTACTCTCAGAGGGACGTTCGTCGAGCAGACCCGCGGAACGTACGTCATCAACGACCCCAGCACGATCGAGACACGCGTCGACAACCGCACGCTCGTCGCCCGATATCGCGTGGCCAACAGTGCGCAGTCCGGCATTGGTGGTGTCCTGCTGTTCGATCAGTTCCACGAGAGCGCGTTCTATTATCGAGTCGACGCCGACCGCGTGGTCATCCATGGACCACCCGGAACGACGGTAGTCAACGACCCGCCAACGGGAACTGTCCAGAACGGATCAGTCGTCTATACTGCAGGAGTCGACGATGCTCCGACCGGTGGGACGTACATCGCGTTCGCGAGCGAGGACACCGTAGTAACCGATTACGCGGCCGGGATCACGATGGCACTGGACATCGGGCCGACGATGCTCAGTCAGATACTCCCGTTCGCCTCTGTACTGGGACTTATCTGGGCCGCGGTTGCTATCGGGATCACTGCTTCGATCAGCACAGGCACCTCTCGCAACGCCCGATCTGACGGGTCAGATAGTGATTCCGTCGAGGAAGCGCCGGGCGGCCCGCTGGGCCTCGGAAGCCTGGTGTCGGCTGGGGTCGGTCTATTGGTCGCAATACCGGTCGTCGTCGCGTTGCGGATCGATTACAGCCTGACGTTCTGGATCGCACTCCCTGCCGCGGTCGTGCTGTGGGGATCACTTTGGACAATCCAAACGACTCGCCAGCGTGTCGTTGCGGTCGTCGGCATTGCGGTCAGCCCGACGCTCCTGTTTCTTCCGATAGCACCTGTCAGTATGTGGGCTGGTCTCTTCCTCGGGTTTGGATTTCTGCTCGCGTTAGTGTGGGCGCTGATTGTCGTCGTCTTCCACGTGATTGGTCGCTACCTGCGGAACCATCCGGCGATCAAGTGGTGACGCTTCCGTCAAACTGAGCGACGGGCCTGTGAGTATCGAAAACCACACGAAGAATAAAGATCCAAACGGCGCTAGGCAGTGGTATGGACTTCAGCCCGACAACCGAGCAGCGTCAGATCCAGGAGATGGTCGCCGAGTTCGTCGACGAGGAGGTCGTACCACGCGCCGCCGAAATCGACGACAAAGACGAATTTCCACAGGATCTGATCGATCAGATGGCCGATCTCGGACTGATGGGCATGCCCATCCCCGAGGAGTACGGCGGGGCCGGCCTGGACTACCACGCCTACGCGATGGCTCTCGAAGAGGTCTCCAGAGGGAGTGGCGGTCTCGGGACGATCGTCGCCGCGCACATCTCGCTCGCCTGTAATATGATCTACGAGTTTGGAGACGAGACGCAGAAAGAAGACTATCTCACACCACTCGCGGAAGGTCGAGAGATCGGCGCGTTCGCGCTCTCGGAAGCGGGTGCAGGCAGTGACGTGCCGGCGATGGAGACGACTGCGGAAAAGGAGGAGGACGAATACGTCGTCAACGGCGGCAAGCTCTGGATATCGAACGGTTCGGTCGCGGACACGGTCGTCCTCTTCGCCAAGACCGACCCGGAGGCCGGCAACAAGGGCGTCTCCTCGTTTATCGTTCGACCCGACGAGGACGACGGCTTCCACGTCGAGGGAACAGAGCACAAACTTGGGGACAAGGGCTGTCCTACCGCAGAGTTGCGATTCGACGACATGCGAATTCCGGAAGACCGCCGTCTGGGTGAGGAGGGCCGAGGATTCGTCCACGCGCTGAAGACGCTCAATGGAGGGCGAATCACGATCGCAGCCAGGGGAGTCGGGATCGCCCAGGCAGCCCTCGATGAAGCCCTGCAGTACGCCCAGGATCGCGAGCAGTTCGGGGGGCCGATCAGCGACTTCCAGGCGATCCAGCACAAACTCGCGGACATGGACACCAAACTTCAGGCCGCACGGCTGCTCATGCACCAGGCCGCAGATCTGAAAGAGCGCGGCGAAAACCACGTCAAGGAGGCCGCACAGGCTAAACTCTACGCCTCCGAAATCTCTCGAGAAGTCGCAAACGAGGGGATCCAGATCCACGGCGGCTACGGCTACACCAAGGACTTCCCGGTCGAGCGATTCTACCGTGACGCGAAACTGAACGAGATATACGAGGGGACGAGCGAGGTGCTACGAAATACGATCGCCGACCAGCTACTTGGCTGATTCGGCGTCGCCTTGCCGTTCGACTTCGTCGTTCAACCACGCTGCATATGCTTCAACATGTTCGCGTCCGGCGTCGGTCAGCGAGTAGACGTCGCTCAGTCCCTCCGTTCGTTTCTCGACGTGACCCAGCCGTTCGAGGGCGTCCAGTGCGCCGTAGAACTGCTTGGGGTCGATCCGGTCGTCGTAGCGGCGTTCGAGACTCGTCTTGAGTTTCTGGGCGGGGAGACCGTCGCTCCCGTAGAGGAGAACACAGAGATCTCGACGACGCCCGCTCTGGAGCCACTTCATGAATCCTGAATCGATGAGCAGTCACTACACACTTGCGTTCGGCACTGATCAATCGTCGGCCGGCACGCCTGCTGGATCGGGATCAGTGGCGGCCGCGCCCGAGTAGACGTATCGGCCCCAAACAGTGAGGATACTCGGCAGGACGACCACGCTCACCACGAGAGAGGAAGTCATCGCGAGAACGACCAAGGTCCCGAAGTTCTGTAGCTGGGGGCTGGGGTGGAGTGCGATCGACGCGAACGCCAGCGAGGTCGTCAATGCGCTCCCCAATAGTGCGCCGCCAGTCCCGACGACGGCGGTCTCCAGGGCCTCGAAGACGGTCTTTTCACGTGCGAGTTCCTGGATGAATCGATCGGAGAGGTGGATATTGTAGTCGACACCAAGCCCGATAACGAGACTCATCAACAGTGCTGTCAGCAGGGTCAGCGGCACCGCCAACAGTGCCATCCCGGAGACGACGAGACCAGTTACCAGGGCGATGGGGACAACCGTCGCCACGCCCAGCGTCGCGCTTCCGTGGACGTGTCGGGAGACGGCGACGTAGGTCAGCGCGACCGCGAACAGCGCGAGCACCATAACGAGCACGACACCGTCTGTGACGGTCTCGATGCCGGACTGTCTGATCGTCGAGCGGCTGATCGCCGTCGCGGTGAGGCTGTCATCCTGGACGGCCGCGGCGACAGACCGCTGGCGGTCGGCGCGTTCTCCGAGCGATCCCTTCCCCTCGGCGGGTCCGACGATCCGGAGGGACTCGTACTCGCCCCCGGACCGTTCGATCACGCGCTCGGCCAGCTGTGGTGCGATCTCGTAGAGACGATCGTACAGTGAGGCAATGTCGGTATCCGGGACACCGTTGCCGTCGGTATCCGTCCGATCGAGCGCTGTAGCGAGTACATCGTCGCTGGCTGCAGCCGAACGAAGAACGGATAGCGGCGAGACGACATCTGCCGCGGGCGGAGCGCTGGCGGTGGCATCGATCTCGGCGATCCCGGCATGGACGCGTTCGAGGGCTTCATCGTCGGTGACATCACCCTCCACGAGTATCTGGAACCGGTCTGTCCCGTCGTCGGCGACAGCGCGGTAGTGCTCGCGGACGTACAGCTGGTCGAGACTATACTCGGCGTCTTCCCAGGCCATCGGCCCCGGGAGCTGAGTTTTCCAGTCGGCGGCTGGCTCCGTCTGGCGGTCGAAAGGCTTCTCTTCGAGCGTCGTCCAGGCGACTGCACCGCCAGCCCCCGCGACCAGCGCGAGAACGATCACGATGGGGGCGGCTCGTCTGGCCAGGCTGACGCTGCTACGGAGTAGCGGCGCGAGGACGCGACCGGAACCGAGGGGTCGTTTCCGTCGGTCGAGCCCCGCCCGTTCGAGGACGCTATCGACGGTGATCTTCAGCGCCGGGACCAGTGAGACGAAGATCACGAACGCCGAGACGACACCCAGGGTGATCCCAATCCCGAGCGCCCGGATGCTGTCCATCGGGTTCACGACGTTCGAGAGGAACCCGATGCCGGCTGTCGCGGTCACCAGCGCCAGCGCGAACCCGATCGATCGGACGGCCCCGCCCATGGCCGCACGGATACCGACGGCCGGCTTTCCACTATCGCCGGCCTCAGGCCTGGAGTGACGGTGCTCGCGGTATCGCATGAACACGTGAAAGCCGTAGTCGATGCTGAGCCCGGCGATCAGGATCGGGCCGACGATCATGGTGATGCCGGCAGAGATCCGGAGCCAGCCCAGGATACCGAACATCCAGACAATCGAGACCACCACACCGACCATCCCGACCAGCACGTCGACCAGATCGCGGTAGGTGAACGCCAGCACGCTGACGATCAGCGCCAGCGCGATCGGGATTGTGAATTCGAAGGTATTGCGCGTCAGCGTCTCGTTGGCGGCATCCATCGCATGGTCGCCCAGCGTGAAGAACGCGGGCTGGTCGCGATCCCGGGCCGCCTCGAAGAGCACGTGGGTCGCGTCGCTGGGCGCCTCACCGTCGGTCGCGGTGAGCGTGAACACCATCCGATGACTCTTCGCGGTTGCAGTCCCGGGCTCGAAGTCTGTCGGCAGCAACGCCAGCGCGCTGTCATTCGCAGTCAGCGTCTCCTCGATGGTCGCTCGAACGCGGGACTCGTCGGCGTCGCGCAGTGCAGCGAGCTGGGCATCCAGCGACGCGTTGCGGTCACCAGCCAGTCGTTTCCCGACCATGTTCGGAATCGCCTGCACAGTCCTGGCTTCGGTTGTCGCATTCGCCATGGCTGGGTCGTCCAGAACCGACTGCTGGTACGTCAGCGAGTCGATCAGGACACGCTTCGAGAGGGCGTTGCTGTCCCGCTGACGGACGTAAACCACCGCGTGGGTCCGGTTGTCACCTCCGGTTTCGTTCCCGTAGTGACGGTCGACGTAGTCTGCCTTCTGATCGGGCGTCGTAGAGGGGAACATCGAATCTTCACCAGCGCCGCTGTCGGTCTGGAGCCCGGCCGTCCCGGCGGCGATACCGGCGGTCAGCACCAGCATCAGGAAGACGATCAGTCTGTTGTGGGCAGTCAGGAAGTCGACGTACCGATCGAACAACCGCATCGTATCAGGCCTCCTCCGGGACTGCGTCGATCGCGGTCAGCGACCCCGTCATCGACAACGTGGTATCGACGATCCTGAGACTCGACTCGGCGACGACCGCAAGTGGATCCTGTGTCAGTCGACAGCCGCTGCGTTCGAACTGTGAGTCGGCTCGCCACTCCTGGTAGCGGGCGATCGGGCTGAGATCGCTCAGGCCGTGTTCGAGCAGGCGAACGCTACCATCAGGGCGACAGACCCGCCCCATCTCATCGAGGGCGGCGACGGGATCCGGGAACGTACAGGTCGAAAGCGCCGAGACGACGGTCTCGAAGCTATCGTCGCCGAACGCCAGCGACTGTGCGTTCATCCGCTCTACGTCGCCTACGAGTTCCAGGTCGCCAAGTCGATCACTGGCTTTTCGCAGCATCTCGGGGCTGACATCGATCCCGACGACTCTGGTTCCGTCCGGGAAATACGGGAAGTTCGTCCCCGTGCCACAGGCGACATCGAGGACGGGACCGGTGACGTCGCCGAACTGCCGTCGCCGGTAGCGGCCGGTCTTCAGCCGGTCGAGGAGTTCCAGTCGATCGATCCAGTCGGCGTACCTCGCGTAGGCCGACTCGATCTCGTCGATCGACTTGGCTCTGTTCGCGACCGATCGGTCGGTCTCTGGTACAGATCGTTCGTCCATCTGTACTCGATCGCTGTACCTGCCGACCCATAATAATTATCGAACAAATGATATATTACCACCGTCGTTTCAAAATCTCATTTGAGCAGTTCAGCCCCATATTCGCATATAGAGCCGCTCATCTCTTGAATCGGGTCGGAATGGGGTCCGATGGCTCAACGGCCATAACGTAAAATTCACGACATTATCGGTCGCTGAAGCCCTCGTGACGTCGAGCGCGCTCGGTCTCGGTGACTCTGGCGTGTTTGTCAAGCCTGAACCGGAGCGATTCGGTATCGTAGTCGTAGACGACCTCGTACTCGGCAGGGTCCTCGCCGACTTTGCTAGAGCGCCATCGGTCTTCGAGGACGTGTTCGTGAAACTCCCAGGCACCCTGACTAGTTACGTCTGTTCCCCGGTCCCAGTGAAACGCGATCGAGGCAGGGTGGTAGGCCACGCGATAGCGCAGGGGACCGTTGTACTGGCGAAGACACTCCCGGCACTCGTCGGTGACGACAAACATCTCGGTGTCGCCCATCGAAATCGTCCGGATTCTGCGGGCGTCGCTCGGGAGCAGACCACCACACTCCGGACATTGCTGTTGTTGAAACTGGCGGCCGAACACGACCTGTCGCCGCCTGACGCTCCGGACGACAGCTTCTGCGTCCTCTCGTCGGGTCTGTGCGGGTGTGACGGGCTGGCCCAGCACCGGTCGATCGCACGCCTGACAGCGGACAAAGAAAAACTGGTCGTGGAGGCCGGCCTGAAGTTCGGAGTCACCACAGAACAGACATCGGCCGTCGAGGTCGACTGAGCCGATCCGTTCCGGTTCGCCGTAGTTCTCCGCGAGAATGAACCGAACTATCTGTTCGCCGGCGTGGTTGAACGCGTAACCGTCGCCGCGCTTGAGCAGGAACGTTCCCGTGAGCTCCCCGAGGTGATAGGACAATTTCGACGTGTTATCGACCTCGACGCGGTCGTAGATCTCCGAGAAACCTAGTTCGACCGGCCCCGAGCCACTGCCACCGACGTCAAGCTGGGCCTCTGCCATCGCACAGAGGATATCGACTCGTGTCCGATCCGAGAGGAGCCCGAAGACTGACGGGGCGTCGCCGGTTTCGCCCATCGTGATCGCTAGCTCACACTGCAATCCCTTGAATGCTGGTCGTCTTCGGCACCCATATCGAGTCCTTCGGAGAAACCGCAACGCACGACTGTCCCCAGTACGGAGAGGGCACCGATGACCGAGACGACCGCCAGTAACGACAGGATCACGGCCACTTACCAGGAGACGGAGACCGAACGCCTGCTGACGTTCGAACGTGAGGGCGCGACCGCTGCGATTGCCCAGAACATCGAGGGCTACGCCATGCTGAAAGTTCGACCGACCGCCGACGGCGACGAACTGGAACGCTACTACGGCTTCGACATGGCGCTGGATCACGCCGCCGAACTGCTCGGCGTCTCACCGCACGATATTCCGATTCCGGAGCCCGCAGAAGATATGGGAATGTAACGGTCCCGCCGTCTCAATCCGCGCCAGCGTCGTACTCGCCAGAGAGGACGTCGACGAACTGCTCGGGGTGCTCGACGTGGGGCAACAGCAGAGATTCGTCGAAGACGATCAGCGTTGCGTCGGCAGATTCAGCGAGCGAGCGCCCCTCCCACAGCGGCGTCACCGACGCGTCACGGCCCCAGACCAGCGTCACTGGCACGTCGAGACGACCCAGCGCTTCTTCCAGGGATTCCTCGGGATCGAGATAGCCCGCCAAAAACGACGCAGGGGCGAAGCGCGCGCCGGGTTGATGACCGGTCTGCCACTCGTAGTCCAGCCGCTCGTCGGTGAGGTTGTCCATGTCGTAGTAGCCATGATCGGCGTGGAAGTGCCGCATCGAGCGCTCGCTCACGATGGCGTTGTAGAGCGCCTGCCCGACGACTGGCGAGCGCAGCAGCGACCGGACCCAGGCCCGATGACCATCGCCGCCCATGGTCGAATCAGTGGGCGAGATCAGAACGAGACGGTCGAGTTCGAACTGATCGGCTGCCAGTGCGACGTACGCGCCCGAGAGCCCCGATCCGATGGCCGTCGGCTCGTCCGTGAGGTCAGTGCAGAAGTCGGTGACGAACGTCTGATACAGCGATGCCGAGTACAGAAGCGGCGGGCGATCGGATGTCCCGAAGCCCGGGAGATCAGGGGCGAGAACGTGGTACTCCTCGGCCAGTGATTCGAAGACGGGTTCGAACTCGTGGCTGGAGGCCGCGGCATTGACGCCGTGAAAGAGAACCAGATCCGGATCCTCGGGATCGCCGGCCTCGGTGTAGCCGACGTCGAATCCACGCCAGCGATACGTTCGGTGGTCGCCTGGGAGCCGTGGGGCGAGTGTCTCGGCTTTCGAGGCGAGCACGCGATTGGTCACGGCCGCGAGTCCGACGCCTCCGACGACAGCACCGAGCGCGTTCCGGAGTTTCATACCCGGACGTAGGAGTGTGACTGATTTATACGTGGTGAAGGTTACTATCGACGGCCGGCTCGGAAACACTTCATATGCGAGCAATCCAGCCGGGAGAAGCTTCTGCCGACGGCCGGCTGGATTGCCACCCGTCCCGCTGTCGACGGCCGGCTGGATTGCCACCCGTCCCGCTGTCGACGGCCGGCTGGATTGCCGCCCGTCCCGTTGCCGACGGCCGTCACGGCCGCGCGTTGATGCGCGGCCAATCCAGCCGGGGGCGAAGTGTCCACGGTCGGCTCAAGACCAGTCTCGTCTGGGGGTTGTCCAGCCAGGTGAGGGGGTATCATGCAACAGTTCTCATGGCTGTTCATCGCTACACCGATTCACTCAGCACGGGGAGCTCACGAACCGATTCGGAGTGAAAGCATGAAAACACTTTGTCAGAACCGCGTGTGGTATCCTGATTCCGTGAGAACACCATGAATTCCGCCTCCCAACTCACTGAATATATGACTTTGTTGAACTCCCCTCAGCCTGAGTTCCTCTTACTCGGGGTTGACAGGCTCAAAGGTGGTCGCGTTGATCGCTTCCGTGACGTAGGTCAACTCCAACTCCTGTGGGGTCTCGCTACCGGTCTGATACGTGAGTGAATACTCCACGATGCGTCCAGTGGGGTGGACCAACAATGTCGCCTCTACCAGTGTTGGGTTCGCCCCGTAAAGTTCGCTCTCGGTATTTGAGTCCAGCGACGCGCGGAACTCTGAGGCGGAGTATCGATACAGCGACTGTCCCTCACGGTTAGTGATTCCGTCTGGCCTAAAGGCGGGTGCGCCGACTGTCTCGAGTGACGTTGTCTCCATCGTGGATCCAATAATTTCTCGTGTACTGACGCCACCGCTGGAACATTGGGACTCACTGTCCCGTAGCATGCAGGTTGTCGTCGCGTTACTATAACGAATCAGTTCCCTCTCAATATCGCCATCGCGTGTGAAAGCACGGATCTCCAACCGTTGGCGCTGATTTGTAATGTCACCTTTGTTGATCAAGACACTCCGGCCGGAAACTGAGCCGTTTTCGACGTAGGAAAAGGTGCGATTGTTCAGGACCGTGAATGATTCGACGCCGCGCAGGAAATTCAGATGTTCTTGAACGAGATTCGAAATTTCTAGGGTCCCGTTCGTGACTGCCGGATGCTCGCCTGCGATCGCTGTCTGGGGCGTCGCCAGTTCACCAGTCGACTCGGGTGTCTGTGTGACGGTCTCTGTTCCAGCTGGGGTCCCAGTTGCGCCCCCATTTCCTCCACTACACCCCGCAAGAAGCAGAACGACTGTCATCATGAGGGCGGCCTGTTTCTTACCCATTGGCCGACAATATGCCGCATCTTGTAAAAATATTTCTACGATATTCCTCAGAAGTGGGAGAGTACATCCTGAAACAGCACTCTATATCTCACACGGGTATTGAAATTCTTCTTTGATTTTTAGGACGGTCGGCGGTCAATACGCAGAATACACTGGGCAGGTAACTCAGTCTCTGCACTCCTGTCAACAACTCGCTTGTGAACCGTTCTTTGACATCCTACGGTGAAGCATTGTTGACGGCCGGCTCGGAAACACGTTCATGCGCAACCAGTCCAGCCGGGAGACGGGAGCGAACCACACCGTGAGATAAGCAGCGAGTGTCAGACTGACTCGATCTGATAGATAGCGCCCGAATCGCCGGCTGGCCCCGATCCGTTCGAGGTGCAGAGAGTGAGTTCCCCATCGTGGGTCCGGCCGAACGCCAGGGCGTTCTGGGGAACGTCGCCATCTCCGCGTTGGAGTTCGACCACCGACGTCTCCCAGAGCCCCGTCTCGCGCTCCACAGCGGCGTAGACATGCCCGTTCAGGAGCCAGTCCGCGAAGACGTAGGTTCCATCGAGATCCGGAATCGCCTGCCCGTGGTATCGGTAGCCACCGATGACGGCAGCGCCGTTGGGCTGGTCGCCACCGTGGTCGTATTCGACGATCGGATCCTTGAGTGGCGTTCCGTCAGGTGTCTCGCTCGGGCAGTCCTGGGCGTCGTAGCAGTGGGTCGCCTCCCGAACGTTCCAGCCGTAGTTGCCGCCCGCCTCGACGAGATTCACTTCCTCGTACTCGTTCTGGCCGACGTCAGCCACGAACAGGGCAGCGCCGTCGAAGGACAGCCGCCAGGGATTGCGCAGCCCCCAGGCGTAGTGTTCGTCGAGTCCAGCCGCGCCCACGAGTGGGTTGTCGTCGGGGATCGCGTAAGCCTTCTCGTCGTCCCGGCCGTCCACGTCGATCCGGAGAATGCTCCCGAGGAGATTCGACTCGACGTCCTGGCCGTTGCCGCCCGGGACGTGTCCCCGACCAGCGTCTCCCGCTCCGCCACCGTCTCCAACCGCCACGTAGCAGTAGCCGTCCGGTCCGAACGCGACCGCGCCAGCGTTGTGGTTCGACTGGGGTTGGGGGATCTCCAGCACGGTGCGCTCAGAGTTGCGCGGGACGCCTGCCGCGCTGGGGTCCATCGTGAACTCCGAAAGGACGAAGGTGTGGCTGTAGTTCGACGGCGTGCCAGAACGGCGTGGCGCGCTGTAGCGGACGTAGAGCCGACCGTTGGTCTCGAAATCCGGATGAAAGGCGAGGCCGAGCAGGCCGCGCTCGTCGTAGCTGTCGTTCAGGCCGACCATCCGGTCCTGGACGTCGAGAAACGGGCGCTGGCTGATCTCGCTGCCATCGTAGAGCCAGCACTGCCCATTCTGATCGACGACGACCCACTCGCCGGGTCGGCCAGGCACCGGCTCGAATCCGACAGGGGCGGCAAAGCCACTGGCCAGTCGACGAATCCGAACGGAGTCGGGGATCGATCCGGTCGGTGTTGGGGTTGTGGAAGAGGTGTCATCGGTGGTCGTATCAGCAGTCGGGTTCGAAGCCGTCTGGTCCTCGCTACAGCCAGCAATCCCGACTGCAAGGGTCGCACCACCGAGTTGGAGGAACCGCCGTCGTGAGGCCATAGCCGTACTCGGGGCCGGCACAACCCAAAGCGTTTCGGCGATCAGAGGTCGTCCGGCTCGACCCGGGCGTACCTGACGATAGCGTCGAAATGCTCGTCTGCCGGCGTCTTGCCGGTGCCGATTCCACGACCAGTCTCGAACTGCGAGTTGGCGAACGATCGGGCGACGAGAGCCATCCGACCGTCGTTCGCGTCGTCCAGTCGCGATTGGGCGGCCACCAACAGATGCGTCCCAGCGACCACATCGAAGAGGAGGTCAGCGAGGCGCTTGGCCTCGTACTGGGCCTCGCGACGATCGGCAGTCGCCAGGTGGGCGAGTGCTTGCTGCAACTCCGAGAACGCGGTCTCGACGGTGCTGACGGTCGGTACCAACGCCTGGTGATCGATCTCGTCAAGTCGCGTCCTGACGTGTGGAATCAACGCTGCGTGAGCGTCCTCACGGTCGAGCGCGCGAAGGACGTCCAGCGAGAGGATGTTCGAGGTCCCCTCCCAGATCGGGAGGACCTGGGCGTCTCTGAGCATGCGCTGGGTGACGAACCCCTCGACGTAACCGTTACCGCCGAGTACCTCACAGGCGTACGACGCCGTCTCGACTGCCTGTCGGGCCGTGCGATACTTCGCAATCGGCGTCAGCAGGCGCAGCAGCTGGTAGGCAGACCGCTCCTCGTCGCTCCCGTCAGGGGCAGCCCTGCGGTCGTCAAGCGCGTCGGCGGCGGCGAAGACGAACGCGATGGCCGCCTCGTGGTCGACGGCCATCTCTACCAGATCCCGCCGCATGAGCGGGTACTGGTCGATCGTCTCGCCGAACGCCTCCCGGTTTGCGGCGTGAATCTTGCTTTCGAGCAAACACCGACCCACGATTCCGACCGAGGCGAAGGCGTTGTGGAGGCGTTCGAGGTTGAGCATCTCGGTCATGTATTTGAACCCGCGTTCGGGTTCGCCGACGAGATACCCCGTCGCGCCCTCGAAGACGACCTCTCCGGTAGGAACGCTGATCGTCCCGAGTTTATCTTTGAGTCGGCGGTAGATCTGGTCGTTGAGCGAGCCGTCTTCGAGTGTGTGCGGGACCAAAAAGAGCGACAGGCCGGCGGTACCCTCCGGCGCGTCGGGACGGCGGGCCAGCGCGAGCGTGCCCTGGGCGTCGATGTTCGAGCAGAACCACTTCTCGCCAGTGAGTCGATACGTGCCGTCCCCGGCCTGTTCGGCCGTCGTCTCGTTCGCGCCGACATCGCTGCCGCCCTGTTTCTCGGTGAGGAACATCGCACCCTCGATGACGTCCTCGTACTCCCGCGCGGTGAGGCCATGGAAGTACGAGTCCAGCTCACCGTCGTCGAAGCGTTCGAGGACGAGCGCGACCCCGCCGGTCATCGCGACTGGACAGGCAAATCCCGGATCGGCGTACGACAGGAGGCCGTTCATCAGAAGCTGGTGTGTGAGTCCGAGCCGTTCGTCACGGTCGGGCGGTGGCCGAAACGAGTCGGCGACGATCCCGTGTTCGTAGGCCAGCCGTTCGTTCTCGAACTGCTTCGGGTGGTACTCGACGTCGTTGGCGCGCTCGCCGTGTTTGTCGTACGTGTGTAATTCCGGGCCATGCCGGTCGATCACGTCGGCGTTGTCGGCGATCGTGGTCCCGACGATCTCTCCCCACCTGTCGAGTCGATCACGTGCCCACTCGAAGTCCGCGTCAGGGTAGGAGCGCCCGGCCGCGAACCTGAGAGAGCGATCGAGTCGCCAGTAGTTACACTCCCGGGCAGCCTCGAACTGACTGTAGTCGATCGGAGTCTTCATGAATGAACATATCCCGTGCTAGATGGTGACAGTATGCCATCGACAATAAACGCTCGCACGGATGGAAACTAAACATTCGAGAGGCGTGACTCAAACAAATAGAAACACATCTCTCGTTCAAACACCCAACAACAGGTGAGTTTCTAAACGCGAATAGTTTTTTAGGGAGGTATCCGAATGTATCGGACGTCATGGTAGACAAAGACGACCTTCGCGAACAGTTCGTGGACGCGTTCGGGGGAGCCGACTATCCAATCTCGAGTCCGATGGATCTGGTGCCAGCGCTGCCGAACGGCCCGGGCACGAAGTTTGAGTCCGGAGAGTTCTCGATGACAGCGATGGAACTGAACACCAAGCTGGGGAGTGGCAACTTCCCGTACGACGATGTCGAGTCCTTCGTCGACGACGTGATTGCCCAGCTCGAAGACCAGGACCTGATTTAAAGCCAGCCTTTATTTTCTCGGTGCTCCGAGTCACGGGTAGATGCTCAGCCCCGAGATGGAGGACTACCTCAAGACGATCTACGAGCACCAGCGCGAGACCGAGGGGCCGGTCTCGACCTCCGCGATCGCCGAGAGCATGGACGTCACACCGCCGACGGCCACGAGTATGATGGAGAAACTCGAAGAGCGTGGCTTCGTCGAGCGCGAGAAGTACAAAGGCGTTCGGCTCAGCGAAGAAGGCGAGACCATCGCAATCGAGGTGATTCGCCACCACCGCCTGCTAGAGACCTACCTGACCGAGAAACTGGGGTTCGACTGGGCGGAAGTCCACGAGGAGGCCGACCGCCTCGAACACCACATCTCAGAGGAGTTCGAGCGCCGTGTGGCGGCCAAACTCGGCGAACCGGATGTCGATCCCCACGGCGACCCCATCCCGAGCGACGCGCTCGAACCCGTCGACGAAGAAGCCGGCACAGTGCTGAGCGAGTGTGAGGAGGGCGACGTCTTCGATGTAAGCCGTGTCCGGGACCGCGATCCGGACGAACTCGAATACCTCGACGGCGTCGGAATCGTGCCTGGAACGACGCTCACAGTCGTCGAAGTCGCACCGATCGGCCTCGTCGAGGTCGAACTCGGTGACGGATCGACCGTCTCGCTACCCGAACACGTCGCAGCGACGATTCGAGTCGTCGAATCGTCGTGACCTACGTGGTCGAGGTTTCGCCGAGTGTCGTCTCACTGTTGGGACGGATTGATCGAACCATATCGAGAGCGGACTCGTCGATTACCGCGCTGCAAGCGTCACCGACGTCCCCGAGTTCGATCTCGAGCTGTACCATCGCCTGGAAGTAGCGCGTCCCCTCACCAGTGTCGTACGGAAGGTGCGTTATCAGTTGTTCGACTGCGGGGTCCTCGGCACTTGCGACTTTGCCGACCGGCCGGGTTTCTCCATCGAACTCGATTTCGGCGACAGTGTCGTAGATCTGCCCAAATGCAGACGATGGATCGGACGTTCCAGCGGTGGTCTGAGAGACGAACAGGTGAAACTGCTCTCTCCCGTCGGTCGCGAGCGGTTTGACCGCACTGATAGCGACCAGCGAGCTATACGACTGGTACTCGGCCATACCAGTCAGTACTGACGGGATATCCACGTCGAACAACAGAGGTCGCTGTCTCCCCGCGTACGTTTCGTAGCCGGCTGTCAGATCAGAACACGACAGCTGACCGATCCCACCGTTGCCTCCGCCGTTCCCTCTACCGTTGCCGTTCCCCCCACCGTTACCGTTCCCGCTACTATTTCCATTGTTGTTACTGCCATCGCCACCGTCATCGCCGCTGCAGCCCGCGAGCGAGAGCGCGCCCACGCCCCCGAGCGTAGCGAGGAGTTTTCGGCGCGTAGCCGTCTGCCGCGACCCGCTCTGAACTGGAAGTCGATCTAAAGACATGCTACTCAAACGGTGGAGAACACGATAAACAGAGTGGGTCGGTGCTCGGTGAGAGAACGATACCTTCTCTTACAGCGGTCTCAGCCGCCGCGTGGAAACTCGCCTGAACCGGCAGTGCGAGCGGGCGTAAGACACATTCGGCCGCCGGATCAGTGTCCACCATGCGCCAGCTCGACGACACCGACCGCGAAATTTTGCGCTTACTGCTCGAAGACGCGCGCCGCCCCTACAGCGACATCGCCGAACAGATCGACCTCTCGGCTCCCGCTGTTTCGGACCGCGTCGAACGTCTCGAAGACGTGGGGTTGATCCGTCGCTTCACCCTCGACGTCGATCGTTCGATGCTCCGGGAAGGTGTCTCAGTCCTCGTCGAACTGCAACCCCGACCGGCTGCCGAGTCGCTCGTCGAGTCGGTCGCCACGATCGAGGCAGTCGAACATGCGTTCGAGACGGCCGATGGAACGATCGTTGCGACCATGTCCGTTCCCGAAGGCGATGTCCGCTCGACGCTCTCGGACGGCGTCGCTCTCGACGCAATTCAATCACTCTCAGTCGAGTTGCTCACCGAGACCGTCTGGCAACCGGGGCTCGGCGACGCCGAACTCGCCCCGGAGTGTGTCGAATGTGGCAACACAGTCACGAGCGAAGGTGAGACGGCGACGCTGGACGGCAAACAGTATCAGTTCTGCTGTCCCAACTGCAAGCAGTCGTTCGTCGAACAGTACGAACAGTTGCAAGATGGGGTGTAATCTGTTGCGGGAACCTGCCTGAACACTTTTGCCCGTGACGCGTGACCCTGGCATATGGCCCCGATCCGACGGCTCGTTCTCGACGTATTGAAACCGCACGACCCGCCAGTGACTGATCTGACGGAACGCGTCGCCGACGTGGATGGCGTCCGTGGATCGAACTGCACACTCGTGGAAATCGACCGAAAGGTGACCAACGTCAAACTGACAATCGAAGGCGACGGGATCGATGAGGACGGCGTCACCGAGGTCATCGAAGCCCACGGCGGCACGGTCCACTCGATCGACGAGGTCGCCTGTGGCGAGGAACTGATCGAGGCCAGTAAGACGCCACAGGACTGACGATGGGGCTCCTCGCGCGCCTGCAGACGCTAGTGTCGGGTGAGGACGCGATGTCCCGCCGCTACTTCGTCTCTAACGGGTTCGACGGCACGCTGACGGGGATCGGTGTGGCCGTTGGCGCGTATCTCTCGGGCGTTCCCACTGGCCTGCTCGTGATCAAGATCGGCCTCGGTGCGGCCGTGGGACTGGGTACTTCGGGTATCTGGAGCGTCTGGGAGATCGAACGCGCCGAGCGTCGAATCGAGCGTATGCAACTCGAAGAGCACATGCTCGAATCACTCGACGAGACGAGAATCGCGGATCAACATCTGGAGACCAGACGGATCAACGCCGTCCTCAGTGGGCTGGGACCGATCATCGGCGTCGTCGTCCCGATGTCGGCGTATCTGCTGGAGGAGGCGTTTCTCACGATGCTGCAGTCGACGTTGCTAGCGATCGGACTCGGCGTCGCGCTGCTGTTCGTCTTCGGCGCGTTCTTGGGTGATCTCTCCGAACAGCGGTGGTACGTCGCCGGGCTGCGGATGGGCGTGGCCGGAATTGTCGTCGCGGCAATCAATCTATTCCTGCCGGGATAACAAAAATCACACCGGGACCTGAGTTTCGATTCTGAAGAAACAGTTGGAAGGGACAATAGATTTGTAGGGACAAACCGCATGAACATGGGGCCCGTACGTACAGGTAATGAGTTCACGGACGACACAACTCCAGCTGGAGGGGATGAGCTGTGCCAACTGCGCAGCAAGCATCGAAGACGCCGTGGGCGACCTCGAGGGCGTCTCATCGGTGTCGAGCAACTACGCCACCGATGAAGGCACCGTCGAGTTCGACACCTCAGCCGTGTCGCTGGGCGAGATCTACGACGCGATCGAAGCGGCGGGCTACGGAGCCGCTAGCGAGACAGTGACGATCGGGATCACGGATATGTCGTGTGCCAACTGTGCGGAGGCCTCCGAGGAGGCACTCGAACGCGCACCCGGCGTGATCGCGGCCGATGTCAACTTCGCGACCGACGAGGCCCAGGTCCGGTACAACCCGGCCGATTGCACCAAAGCCGACCTGTACGAGGCCATCGAGAACGCCGGCTACACGCCCGTTCGTGACGACGATGGCGAGGAGATGAGTAGCCAGGAGCGCCAGGACATGGCGCGCAACGATGAGATCCGCCGCCAACGCAACCTCACGCTGTTCGGGGCGGCGCTGTCGCTCCCGCTGCTCGTGTTCATGGCTGACCACCTGTTCTCGCTGGGATTGATCCCCGAGTCCGTTGCAGGTGTGGGTATCGGCTGGGTCGCCTTCGCGCTGGCGACGCCCGTCCAGATCTTGCTCGGGCGGGAGTTCTACGAGAACGCCTACTCCTCGCTCGTGCGCAATCGCACCGCGAACATGGACGTGCTGATCGCACTCGGTTCGTCGACGGCCTACTTCTACTCCGTCGCGGTCGTCCTCGATTTGATCGCCAGCGAAGGGCTGTACTTCGACACCGCCGCCCTGATTCTGGTGTTCATCACGCTCGGGAACTACCTCGAAGCCCGCTCGAAGGGCCAGGCCGGCGACGCCATCCGGGAGTTGCTGGCGATGGAGGCCGACACGGCGACCGTTATTCGTGACGACGGTACTGAAGAAGAAATACCGCTGGACGAGGTCGACGTTGGCGACCGGCTCAAGGTCCGGCCGGGCGAGCAGATCCCGACCGACGGAGTCGTCGTCGACGGCGAGTCAGCAGTGGACGAGTCGATGGTCACCGGCGAGTCCGTCCCTGTCGAGAAGCGCGAGGGCGACGAGGTGATCGGCTCGACGCTCAACGAGAACGGCGTGCTCGTGGTCGAAGCGAGGAAAGTGGGATCGGAGACGGCGATCCAGCAGATCGTCCAGACCGTGAAGGAGGCCCAGTCCCGCCAACCTGAGATTCAAAATGTGGCCGATCGGATCTCGGCCTATTTCGTCCCCGCTGTCATCGTGAACGCGCTGCTGTGGGGTGTCCTCTGGTATAGCTTCCCCGAGACGTTGGGTGGCTTCGTAGACACCCTCCCGCTTTGGGGACTCGTCGCTGGCGGACCCGCGGTTCTGGGCGGAACAATTCCGATCTTCGAGTTCGCTATCGTCGTCTTCGCCTCGGCGGTGCTGATCGCTTGTCCCTGCGCGCTGGGGCTGGCGACGCCCGCCGCGACGATGGTCGGGACCTCGATCGGCGCGCGCAACGGCGTCCTGTTCAAGGGCGGCGACATCCTCGAACGCGTTCGTGACGTCGACAGCGTCGTCTTCGACAAGACCGGGACTCTGACGAAAGGCGAGATGCAGTTGACCGATGTTGTCGCACTCCCCCAGGCGGACGGTGGAGAGGCTGCGACGGACGGCGGCGCGCTCGAATCCGAACCCGAGATCGACGACCAGTTCGTCCTCGACATCGCGGCCAGCGCCGAACGCGGCAGCGAACACCCGCTCGCCCAGGCCATCGTCGAGGGGGCACGCGAGCGCGGCGTCGACCCCGAGGAGCCCGAGGCGTTCGAGAACGTCCCCGGACACGGGGTCCGGGCGAGGACCAGCCATGGCGAGGTGCTGGTGGGCAACCGAAAACTGCTCGAAGACGAGGGTGTCGATCCCGAACCGGCAGCCGACACGATGGCGCAGTTAGAGTCGGAAGGCAAGACTGCGATGCTGGTCAGCCTCGACGGAGATCTCATCGGCGTGCTCGCCAACGCTGACACGGTCAAAGACAGCGCACGCCGGGCAGTCAGCGACCTTCGCGAGCGCGGCCTGGACGTCTGGATGATCACCGGTGACAACGAGCGGACGGCCCGCGCGGTCGCCGACCAGGTCGGGATCGATCCCGACAACGTGATGGCCGAAGTCCTCCCGGAAGACAAGGCCGACGCCGTCGCGGAGATTCAGGCGGATGGCAGTCGAGCCATGATGGTTGGTGACGGCGTCAACGACGCCCCTGCACTGGCTGGCGCGTACGTCGGGACGGCAATCGGGAGCGGCACTGACGTGGCCATCGAGGCCGCTGATGTCACGTTGATGCGTGACGATCCGGCCGACGTGCTCAAGTCGATCCGGATCTCCGAGGCCACGCTTTCGAAGATCAAGCAGAACCTCGTCTGGGCGCTGGGGTACAACACGGTGATGATCCCGCTGGCCAGTCTGGGGCTGCTCCAGCCCGTGCTCGCGGCTGCGGCGATGGCCGCCTCCAGTGTCTCGGTGCTGACGAACAGTCTGCTGTTCCGAGGGTACGAACCCGACGAGGATTATAGCCTGCTCGGGCTCTAGTCTCGCGAGGGAGAGAGTCGAGACTCACTCGCCGTCAAGCGTCCCAAAACAGGCCAGATGATGACACGGTGTCAACCCCGTCGCCTCGGCTTGCCCCCGAAGTTCGGATCGGACTGCGTACGAGAACGTCGTCACACAGGCCGTCTCGTGACACGAGATGCGCGGCTCGCGGTGATACGTTTCGCTCGGTTCGCTCACGACAACTGTCTGATCCTCAGGCACGTCCACGCGGACCTTCAGGACGCCTCACCCCCTTCATACGGACCGCTGTAACGAGTTACCGCTACGACCGCAGCAAGCCGTGCGGTCGATGCGGAACAGACGTACAGCGGTCCGTCTCAGTAGTACTCGGTGATAAATATCTGATGTAACGGACTGCGCCCAGCCACCGTCTCCCAATGCCATCGGCGGCTGGTGCAGCGACCATGAGCTGAATCGAGTCAGAGTCGGATGCAAGCAAACCCAGTACGAACCGTTCCCCCAAAACCGGTTCGGGTACCCTCCCATGTTTTGTCCGGGATCGAACCGGCCGGACTGGGTGCCTCCACGTGTACTCTGGCTTCGATGTCGGGGCAGGTGGATTAGTTGTCAGAGGCATGGGTCACCGGAGCCCGACGAATGAATAGAGTGTGTGTATAACTATGAACCTAGTCGATTTTACACTTACGTGGACGTTTGAGGAAGTGAGTGACAGTCGGTAGTCGAGGAGACTAAACCCTTTAGCTCAGGCCTCGCCACCAGAATCAAGTTGCCAACCGAACATAGCGCGCAACACGACGACGAGACTGTTCGTCTCACCTGTCCCCCAAATCGCTGTCTCGTCGCGGATGGTCTCTGATCCGTTCGTGATGAGGACGCTCACGAGAGTTCGTTGCCGGTCGACCAATAGGAGGCGACCGGCGGAACTGTCCGACCACTCCCAGATCGTGTCGATAGTCTTGACCTCGGGGATCGCGTCTGCGAGTTTGTTCTCGACTTCTGCGGACATCCCACCAATCGTAACCGAGACACCACGCTCACCAGCGTCCTGTAGGCTATCGAGGATTTCGTCGGTCAGGAGAGCTTCGACAGTCGTGTATATGATCTCTTCCTCGGCGGTGTCGATGAAATCGATCACCCGCTGAGTAGCGGTGTCACGACCGGTGACAGTCCAGACGCCGCGCTGTTCTTCCGAGACTGATGTCGTCTCGAGGTCGTCTATGGCATCTAGAAGTGTGTTCACGCGCTGGGTATACTCAGTCTGAAAGATTCGACCGGCAGTTTCGGGCGAGACAGCCCAGAACCGCTGGGGTGTCGACTGCTGGACGTCAACCAGACCGTACTGACGGAGTTCTTCGATCGCGTCGTAAACTCTGGTTCGGGGAACATTCGAAACCTCACTGACATTCCGAGCCGTACCCTCGCCGATACTGAATAAGGTGACAAGTGTCTGTGCCGCGTACGCACTCAAACCGAGCGCCTCCAGCTGTTCGACAGCGGTGGTCCACGGCTGTTCGGCGTCCGTTGCGGGCATATTTAGCTCTCTGAGGTCGCTAAAAGCCGCCCGAAAGGGACAGCTTTGACACGCAGGCAGAGTGAGGTTGGGACCAACTCTGTGAGTGCGTGCCATTGGGGAGTGGGGCTGCCCCCCTCTTAGTCTTGTTGTGATTATTTGAGTGAAATAGGTGCGGCAAGGCACCAATTCGCCACCACTATCGGCTGTATATGCGAGCAGAGTGTGAGCGCCAGTATAAATGGCACTTCGGATCCGCCATTTCACGATACCGACATGGCGGTGACCGCATGTCACCGATCGGCCCCAGCAGAAACACTATCCGTCGTGCACGCGAACACCTAATGCTACCATCGAACTCGGTAGCGAGGTTGGGACCTTATGAATGAAATCTCGAACGAGATGCAGCCGGCCGAACTACTGCAGCAACTCGGCCTCAAAGAGTACGAGGCCAAGTGCTTCGTAGCTCTCTCCCGTGTCGACAGTGGCACTGCAAAAGAGATCAGCGGCCTCTCTGATATTCCACGGACGCGTGTCTACGATGCCGTACGCGTTCTCGAATCGAAAGGGCTGGTCGAAGTACAGCATTCGAGCCCACAGGTGTTCCGGGCAGTGACGGTCGAAGAGGCCGTCGAGACGCTGGAGGCCGAGTATCAGGACCGATTCGAACAGTTACGGACGGAACTGGAATCACTCGAACCATCTCGACCCGACGACGTCAGGGAGACGGTCCACGAGGTGTGGACGCTCAAAGGAGAGGCAGCGATCGCAAATCGAGCCAACAGCCGGATCGAGGAGGCCGAAAAAGAGGTCTTCATGATCATCGGCGACACGAGAATATTCACCGACGAATTATCCGAGACGCTCGAGGCGGCCAGAGAGCGTGGCGTCGAAGTCATCCTGGGGACGGTTTCGGATGATCTGAAAGCCGAGATAGAGCCCAGCCATCCGGGGATCGACGTGTTCGTCTCCGGCCTGGAGTGGTTGCGCGGATCGCCACTCGAGAACGACAGCACCGAAATCGGCCGGCTCCTGCTGGTCGATCGGGAGAACATCCTCGTGAGTTCCTTCAGCGCTGAAGAAAACGGTGGCGCGTCCCACGAAATGGCAGTGTTCGGAGCCGGCTTCGACAACGGGATCGTGGCTATCGTGCGCCGAATTCTCGCTACCGGATTCACGCAACAGGGACTGCCGAAAGAAACGTTCGATAAGTAGCTGACGACTACGACTGCTCTGACGGCGCTGCCGAGTCGTCTACTTGCCCCTCGATCAGTTCCTGATCGCCGTATTCCTCCCGAAGAGTCATCTTGGAGAATTTGCCGGTCGCAGTCTTCGGCACCTCGTCGATGAAGACGAACGCGTCCGGCGACCACCAGTCGGGGTACTCCGTCTGGATCAACGTGGTCAGTTCCGCCTTCAGCTGCTCGCCGTCGACGTCGTCGCTGGCGGGGACGACGAACCCGACCGGTCGCTCCTGGAATCGTTCGTGGGGCACGCCGATGACGGCGGCCTCGGCGACGTCCTCGTGGCCCATGATCGCATTTTCGAGTTCCTGACTAGAGATCCACTCACCGCCGGACTTGATGACGTCGTCGGCGCGATCGACGATCTCGACGTAGCCGTCCGGGTCGACGGTGACGATATCACCCGTCCGTAGCCACTTGCCGCCTTCAGCTTCGACGAAGTCGGTCTCGCTGGCTTTCGGGCGGTTGTAGTATTCCTGGGTGACCCAGGGTCCCCGAATCAGGAGTTCACCGAACTCCTCGCCGTTCCAGGAAATCTCCTCACCATCGTCCTGTACCACTTTGAACTCCAGCCCTGGGGAGATCAACCCCTGTTTGACGCGCTTGCCGTAACGGGTCGACTCGTCTGCGTCCTGCAGATCGGCCTTGAGATACGAGACTGTCCCGACGGGCGACGTCTCGGTCATCCCCCAGGCGTGCAGTACTTCGACACCGAGGTCCTCATACTGACTAACGACGCTCTCGGGGGCGGCCGCACCACCAATGACGATCCGCTCCAGGCTGGAGAGGTCGACCTCGTTGTCCTGAAGATACTCGAGCAGGCCAAGCCACACGGTCGGGACGCCCGCGGTGAGCGTCACGCCCTCGGTCTCGATGAGGTGTGCGAGGTCCTCGGGGTCCGGAGCCGGGCCGGGATAGACGTGTTTGGCTCCCGCTGCCGTGGTCGCGAAGGGCATACCCCAGGCGTTGACGTGGAACATCGGGACCACCGGCATCACGACGTCGCTGTCGTCGATGTCCAGTCCCATCGGTGTCAAGAGGGCCATCGTGTGGCTCCAGAGCATATCCTGGGTGTACTCGACGCCTTTGGGCAAGCCGGTCGTCCCCGATGTGTAACACATTCCAGCGGGCTGGTCACTCGTGAGCGCGGGCCACTGGTGGTCGGCAGACTGGTTGGCGACGAAGTCGTCGTAGGCGACGGCACCCGGGAGATCGAGATCGGGAACCTCGTCGCCGATCACGACGAACTGCTCGACGCTTTGGAAGGCGTCGGGGTCGTAGGCGCCCGCGAGTTTCTCAGCCAGAGATGGATCGACGAAGATCAGGTGGTCCTCGGCGTCCTCGACGATGTGCTGGACGTGTTTGTCCGGCAGCAGGGGGTTGATCGTGTGGAGCTGTGCGCCCATGTTCGGGACGGCGAAGTACGTCTCGAGGTGCCGCGTATGGTTCCAGCAGAACGTCGCGACGCGGTCGCCCGAGGCGATCCCGGCCGAATCGAGCGCATTGGCCAAACGGGCCACGCTGTTGTCGAACTCGTCGTAAGTGGTCCGTGTGATACCCTGGTGGGTACGAGCGACGATCTCTGTGTCCGGGTAGATGTTTGCTGCGCGCCACAGAAACGGTCGGAGTGTCTGATCCATGCCTCCTGGCATACGGTAGCACACGGCAGCCAAGAGGAAATAACTAGGCAGCCGGATCAGACGAGCAGTTGGATGTCGGCCTCTGCCATGTCCTGGATAGCTGTCGCAGCGCCGACGCCGGTGGTAACACCGTCGTAGAAGTCGTCTTCGTCGTAGTCCATGAGGTCGATCGTCATCTGGCAGGCCTGGAACTCGACACCCATGTCCAGGGACGTTTCGATCAATTCCTCGATGGTCGCGGTGTCGTTGTCGTCGATCTTTCGCTCCATCATCGACGTCGTCACGCGGTCCATTCCGGGGAGGGCACCGACGACGTTCGGGACGGGCATGTTGGGGTTGCCGACCGAACTCAGTTTGAGGTTCTTCGAGCGCTCCTCGTGGAGGATATCGAGGCCCCAGAACGTATGGAAGACAGTTACGTCGTAGCCGAAGGCGGCCGCGGTACTGGCCAGGATCAGCGGCGGGTAGGCCATGTCGAGAGTGCCCTTCGTGGCGATGATCGACATCTTGTCGCTGTCGTCGGCGGTGTCGGCCTCGACATCGCTCAACCGTGATTCGAGTTCTTCGACGCGGGCTTGCAGCTCCGCTCGCGTCTGTGAGGGACCGCCGTCGTCGGGAGTGTCGCTGTCGGTACTCATCGATTTACTCCGTGCGGACGTAGTGTGTGTACACTGTCTCGCCGTCCATCTCAGTCTCGCCCTGTTCGAGCAGTGAAACGCCGTCGGTACTGTCGGCCCAGCCGCCGAGGTCGCTCTCGCTTCCAGGGTCGGTCGCGAGCACTTCCAGTACGTCGCCACTCGCCAGGTCGTCGATCGCTTGCTTGGTCTTGACAACCGGCATCGGGCAGTTCTCGCCGCGCACGTCGAGCGTCTCGGTGGTAGTGAATTCCTGTGTCATGGTTCTGTGTTGGGCGTGATGCACAATATCGGGTGGGTGTACAAAAGTTTGTTGATCGGTGAAGATCGCGAACAACTGCCAATCTGCCCTGAATGCCATACCACTGTATAATGGGTGTTTAAATGGCCTGAGATATCTCTTTGCTCAGATCCATGCCTACTAGTATTGCCCAAAAATCGAAATACTATCCGAACATTTTTGTACGCGGATCGGGTACGCACGGGTAAGACATGACCAAACCATTCGCGCTGGACGACGATGGGCGCGTGACGGTCGTCGGCCCGCCGGGGCTGCAGTGTTTCCTGGGAGCGGACGAAGCGACAGACGATGAACCCGAGACAGCTGAACAGACTGATCGAACGGGCGAACGATGATCGGGACACCACTCCAACTCACGATCGAGGCGTTGTTTCCCAACGGCGTCGCTCACTACGCGGCGGGTGGGCTGCTGATCGGCCTCGGCGTCGCCGTCATCTACGCGAGCACAGGTATCATCGCGGGGGCGAGCACCTTCCTGGAGTCGACGCTATCGTACGTCTCCTCCGTACCGCGGCTCAATCGACCGAGCTACGTTGCCTCCAGGGACTGGCGAGTCGTGTTCACCCTCGGGATCGTCGGCGGTGCGGCGATCTACGCCCTGACGCTTGGCCCCGGTGGCTGGACCACGGACGTCCAGTGGTGGCGGCTGCTGGTCGGCGGCGTCCTCGTTGGAATCGGGACGCGGCTGGGCAAGGGCTGTACCTCCGGGCACGGCGTCTGTGGGGTCGGCTCGGGGTCGAACACCTCGATTCTGAACGTCGCGACGTTCATGGCCTTCGCCATCGGGACGGCCCAGCTCGTCTCCGCACTGGGGGTGTCGCCATGAGCGAGCGCTCACCGCTGTTCTACGGCGCGATCCTCGTCGGCGGGCTGATCTTCGGCTTCGGCCTCGGTTTGAGCCAGATGGCCCGTCCGGAAGTCGTGCTGGATTTCCTGCAGTTCGAGGATTTCGGCCTGTTGTTCGTGATGGGTGGCGGTGCGATCACGAGCGCGATCGTCTTTGCGGTCGTCCCGCGACTGTTCGGTCGCGCGCCGATCACTGGCGACGCATTCAGGCGGCGAGAGAAGTCCATGGATAAAAATGTGATCGTCGGGGGGTCGATCTTCGGTGTGGGCTGGGGGCTGTCTGGTATCTGCCCCGGAGCGGCCTACGCCAGCGTCGGCGTCGGAAACTTCCCCATCCTCATCGCCATCGGCGGGATGTTCCTCGGCGCGTACGCCCACGGCCTGTGGCGCTCTTCGCGCCAGTCGGCCGACGTCGGTGCCGCTACTGCCGACTAATTCGTCACCCTATTTTCGCCGCCTCGTCCTCGACACGGCCCACTTTGACCAGAATTGGGTATAATCAACAATACTATATCGAGCCGGGACCTACAGAGGGATATGCGAGCAGTGTACGCGACCGACCTGTCTTCGGCAATCGACACCGCCATCGAGTCCCGGATCTGCCTGGAGTGTCTGGGCCGCTACGGGATCGAAGAGATCGATCTCATCACCGTCACGAGCCCGAACGTCACGACCGGGATGCCCGGAAGTGACATCGGCGACCGAACCAAGAAAGGGCTCGAACGCCAGCGCGAGCACCTGGAGTCCGAAGGATTCAGCGTCAACACACACGTCGTCCGGGGGACACCCCACCGACGGATCAACGGCCTCGCCGAGCAGGTGAACGCGGATCTTCTCATCGCCGGGTCGCGCGGCCAGAGCCCGCTCAAACAACGGTTCGTCGGCGGGACGATCAAGAACCTGGCGCGGACGGCTGTTCGGCCCCTGTTGGTCCAGCGAATCATCGACGGTGAAGACGGGCTGGAAGTCGCGAACCGCCACCTGTTCCAGCGAATGCTTTACGCGACGGACTTCTCGGAGAACGCGGAGCGCGCCTTCGAGCAGTTCTACCGGACGAAGAAAGCGACTCAGGAGGCGACGCTGCTGCACGTCCAGCCGCCCGAACGCAGGTCGAGCGGAGAGGTCATCGAGGACGCCAAAAACCGCCTCGAGGGGATGGCCGACGAGCTCCGCGAGATGGGTATCGAGACCGAGACGAGGGTCCGCGACGGGGCGGCGACCGAGGAGATCCTGGCGACCGAACGCGAGGTCGACCCGACCTCCGTGCTGATCGGGGGCCGGGGCCGCAGCCGTCTCCGGCGACTCCTGCTGGGCAGCACGTCCGAGAACGTCGTCGCACAGGCGGAGAGTAACGTCCTCCTCGTGCCGCCGGCCCGCGTGCGATAACTGATCTGGGGTCCAGCGGACGCCCCCGTCTCTTTTTGATCTTTCGTCGGTCCCGATACCGTTACGCCGGACTGAAGTCGGACGTTCTTGCCTGGCTAAGAACCATACCTATCGCTGGAGTCAACGAGCAGGGGAAGCCCTCGCCTCGCTGGCGGCCGCTGAACAGGATATCCACACTCCGTTCGGCGCCAGAGAGGCTCGCGATTATACAGTCGCTCTGTCGGCCCTATTCGAGTGAGCGAAGCGAACGAGAATATCCGACAGAGCGACCGCGAGTGTGGTGAGCGCGTTCGAAAACTGTCGTCAATAGCGTCGCACTGCGTGTCGGTTGCGAACGACGCGTCCGAAAATAGGGCAACTACAGCGATAACTATCAGTCAGCGGGCTGGATGTTCGTCGAAGACTCCGAGCGCAGTTCGCGGATCGAACTCACGACGATGGCCCCGCTGACCAGCGTCGCAGCACCGAGGATAATGATCAGGCTCACCATGTCCAACACCGGCATCTCGAGGACACCGCCGATTTCGCGGACGGCGACGGCGACTGCACCGAGCAACAGCATCACGCCGAAGTAGACCTTGATGTCCTCCTCGTCGACGATACTGGTCGCGGCTGCACCCAGGCGAGCGCCGAAGGCCGAACCGGCCAGCAGCGGCATGACGATCGCGAGGTTGACTGCGCCGTCCATCGCGTAGAGGAAGCTCCCGATCCCGCCCGAGAAGACGATCTCGAACAGGTCGGTCCCGACCGCGACGGGGACCGGGACACCAACGAGATAGAACAGCGCGGGCATCCGGATGAAGCCGCCGCCGACGCCAAGCAGCCCCGAGAGCAGCCCCGTGGCGAACGCGACCAGCAGGATCATCCAGAGCGATACCTTGACGCCCCCGCGCAGGGACATCATCGGCGGCACGTCGTAGGACTGGATCTTCTGTGCGATCTCCGGAATGTCGTCGCCATCCACGTCCTCGTCGTCCTCGACGTCGTGGCTGATTCCGCCGCCACTGTCACCCATCGCGCGGTGGGTTACGAAGACACCGATGCCGCCCAGCAGCGCGACGTAGGTGACGCTGACGAAAGTGTTGGCGATGCCCATATCCTGCATCCAGTGGAGGCCGATCCGCCCCACCTCGATTCCCGCGGTGGTCCCGGCGATCATCAACACGCCGAGTTTGTAGTCGACCTGCCCCAGGTCACGGTGTTTCAGCGTCGCGATCACCGACGTCCCGAAGACGAACGCCAGCCCGGACGCGACCGCGACGTCGGTCTGGTAGCCCATCACGATAAGCGCGGGCGTGACGAGGAACGATCCGCCCATTCCGAAGAAGCCAAACAGCAGCCCGATCAGGACGCCGAAGCCGACGAACAACCCGAGCATACTGGCAGCAACACCGAACAGCTCCACGGTCAGTCACCCCGTAACGCGCGGGCGATCCGTGGCCCGAGTAGTTTTTCGAGCGCACCGTAGCCGACGTACAGTACCAGTGCCTCGACAAGCACGATCCCGATGAGCACGACTGCACCCGTCGGGCCGGTCATCGACTCAACGCCGAACATCGTCATCCTCCTCTGAAAGTCTTGTACATGTCATGGATTTCTGCTCGAATGGTGGTATCCGGTGGCGGGTAATAACGGTTTTGGATGTGTTGTACAATACTATATCTCCCTACCCTACACATGGATATGCATAAGTTATGAGTTTAGTATCGAGATACGGACCCTCATTGATGTTATAATCCCCCACAACTGGGGGCGTTTTTCCCTACTGTGCACTTCCATCTTTGCAGAGGTCTTCCGACACAGCGGATTTAGGTTTGCTTAGAATTGTGATCTTCATACAAAACTCTTTTACTACTCCCTCCAGTACGGGATGATGAGTACCAATGGACCCAGACGATTTCCCTACCCCCGACGAACCGGTTGATGAACTCACACCCGCAACGCTCCGCGATCAGATCGAGGCGGGCGAGGACGTGACAATCCTCGACGCCCGTGCGAGCGGTGACTTCGAGGAGTGGCACATCGACGGCGAGCGCGTCGAGATCGAGAACGTCCCGTACTTCCACTTCCTCGACGATGAGCTCGACGACGACGTGCTCGCGGATGTCCCCGAGGGCGACCCCCTGGTCGTCCTCTGTGCCAAGGGCGGCGCCAGCGAGTACGTCGCGGGCCGCCTGGCCGAGCAAGGCCATGAGGTCGTCCACCTCGAGGAGGGCATGAACGGCTGGGCGAGTATCTACGAATCGGTCGAGATTCAAGGCTACGACGGCCCCGGCACCGTGTTGCAGTACCAGCGCCCCTCCAGTGGCTGTCTGGGCTACCTGGTCTACGACGACGAGGAAGCCGCCGTGATCGACCCGCTGCAGGCCTTTACCGACCGATATCTCGACGACGCCGACGAGCTGGGCGTCGATCTGAAATACGCCTTCGACACGCACATCCACGCCGACCACATCAGCGGCGTCCGCGCGCTCGACGATGAAGGCGTCACCGGCGTCATCCCCGAGCAGGCGGTCGAGCGCGGAGTCACCTACGCCGACGAGCTGGCGACTGCCGCGGACGGCGACACCTTCGACGTCGGCGACGTACCTATCGAGACCGTCTACACGCCCGGCCACACCTCCGGGATGACCTCATACCTCGTGGGCGAGAGCCTGCTGACGACTGGCGACGGCCTGTTCGTCGAGAGCGTCGCCCGGCCGGACCTCGAAGAGGGTGACGAGGGCGCGCCCGACGCGGCCCGGCAACTCTACGAGACGCTTCAGGAGCGCGTGCTTGCGCTCGACGACGACGTGCTCGTCGGTGGCGCACACTTCAGCGATGCCGCCGAGCCCGCCGAAGACGGCACCTTCACCGCGCCGATCGGACAGCTCCGCGAGCAGATGGATCCCCTGACTTACGACGAGGACGAGTTCGTCGAGACGGTGCTCGCGGACATGCCACCACGGCCCGCAAACTACGAGGATATCATCGCGACCAACCTCGGACAGCGTGACACAGACGAAGACGAAGCGTTCACCCTCGAACTCGGTCCCAACAACTGCGCGGCCAGTTCCGATTCGATGACGAGCGACTGATCGACACACTGTTTTCTCACTTCTCTCATGGATCCTTCGACACTCGGCGTTTTTCTCGTAGCTGCTGCCGCAAGCCTGTTCATGGCGTGGGTCATTGGCGCGGGCTCCAGCGGCGCGACCCCCTTCGCACCCGCAGTCGGTGCCAACGCGATATCGACGATGCAGGCGGCCTTCGTCGTCGGTATTCTAGGCTTTCTCGGGGCCGTTCTCCAGGGCGGTGCCGTCACCGAAGCCGTTGGTTCAGGCTTGATCCGCGGCACCGCGCTCACCCCCGAAGCCGTGATTCTCGCGCTCGTGACCGCGGCGGGCCTGATGGCTGTCGGCATCGCGACTGGCTACCCCATCGCGACCGCCTTCACCGTCACGGGGTCGATAGTCGGCGCTGGCCTCGCGCTGGGCGGCCTGCCCGCCTGGGAGAAGTACGCCGAAATTGGCGCGATGTGGACGCTCGCGCCACTCGTGAACGCCGGCCTCGCCTACGGGCTGGCAAGCCTGCTCCCCCGGGAAGATGTTCCCGAACAGCGGGCCGTGCCGATCCTGGCCGGCCTCACCGGCGGGGCAGTCTCACTCATCCAGTTCGCCATGCTCGGGCCGGGCGATACCAGCCGTTCGATCGCCGAAGCCGTCGCCAGCGTCGGTCCCGTCGGCGGTTTTGCCGGTCACACCGCAGTCGTCCTGTTCGTCGCGGTGGCGGCCGCACTCGCAGTCCGGCGTTCGATCCGGCGCGACGAGGAACGCGGACTTCGACGATTCCTCCTCGTCCTTGGGTCGCTCGTGGCCTTCTCCGCAGGCGGGAGTCAGGTCGGTCTCGCTGTGGGACCGCTCGTGCCACTGCTCTCTGACGTCGACGTTTCCCTCTTCGCGGTACTGACCGGCGGGGCGTTCGGGATGCTCGTTGGCTCCTGGACAGGCGCGCCTCGGATGATCAAATCCCTCTCGCAGGACTACGCCTCGCTCGGACCGAGGCGGTCAATCTCGGCGCTGCTCCCGACGTTCCTGTTCGCGCAGGTCGCGGTCGCACTCGGGACGCCCATCTCGTTCAATCAGGCCATCGTGACAGCAATCATCGGCAGCGGCGCGGCGGTCGCTGGCGGGGACGGCGTCAGTCGCGAGAAGATCGGCCGGACCATCGGCGCGTGGGCCGGGTCGTTCGCCCTGGCGTTCGCCATCGGGTTCGGCGTCATCGCGCTCGTCTGACCCCGACTGATCAGTAAAATCGTTATTTCAGCCTGGAACAGGCCTATTATATCCCCTCCTGTATCGCCAGGTGTCGACGAGAGTCGACGTGGTCCCATGAACGCTGACGCCGACACCGAACAAGATATCGCAGATAGTATCGCCGCCCAACGGTCCCGCCAGCGCCGTTCCTCGGAATCCGACCGCGACGTGTAGTTCGATCCCGATGGTGTGGTGGGGCAGACAATCACGCGGTCCGAGTGCGGACCGCCCTTCCCCCTCTCGCCGTGCGATCGTTCCCCCTACCGAGACGCTCCCTCTCGCTGTGTGATCGTTCCGCCGCCGAGGCCTTCCCATTCGACGCGATAGCCCAGCCGTGCGAGTGCAGCGCTCGCGTCGTCTATCCCTCGCTCGTCGAGGATCGCTTCCGCGGTGTTGAGGTCCATCCCCGCTTCGATTTCGGCCGCTAGTTCGTCCAGCACCGCGGGTCGAACGAGTGTCCGGCCGACCTGCTCGTGCTCGGGGAAGAGCTGATCCTCGATGGCGTCTTCGCTAACCCCGTAGTCTGCCGCGACGGCTGCGATGGTCGTCACGTCCGCGTCCGGGATCATCTCGTCGGGCAGCGCTGCCACACTCGTGGCCACAAGGTCGTCCTCGTAACGTCTGAGCGTCTCCCGGACGTCTTTCACTCTGACCGTTCCCGAATAGGGGATTGCGCGATGGCCCCGCGCTTCGATCTCTGCGTCCGCTGCTCCCGATTCGGTCAGTGCCTCGACATCGTCGGTTTCGCCGACCCCGAGTGTCTCGTCGACGGCGACGATCATCTCGACGTCCTCCAGCTCGGCCAGCCGGTCGAGTTTCTTCGCAACGTACTCTGGCGTCCAGAAGCCCATGATCTCGAAGTAGACCCTGAAGTCGGCGTGGCAGTAGTCGAAAGCAAAGTCCGGGATGACGACGTGGGCCCCCGACGCCAGCGGGTCGGGCTCGCGGACGAGATTCCAGTCCAGATCCAGCGACTGGAACCGGGTTGCAAAGTCCGCCTCGACACCGCTGTCGAACGTCACATCGGTCACGGGTTCGTGGTCGGGAACCGAGATATCGGTATCAGTGAGTGAAAGGGTCCGCTCGGTGCCATCGTCGTCGATCGCCGCTTCGAGTCGCCACTCAGTCGATTTGGCGACGCTCCGAAGGAGGCGTGCGAATCGCGTCCCGTATCTGCGGGTCCGCCGGAAGAGCGTGGTCGGCCCAGTTACGACGACCTCGCGCTGTGCCCCAGATCGATCTTCAGTTTCACTCTCACCCGTGCGCTCGATTTCGTACATGAGCCGGAGGCGTTTGACAGCCGAGATCACGGCCTTGGGATCGTCGCTTCGGATTCGGACTTCGGTCGCGTCGAACAGCGCGGTCTGAGCCAGCGAGAGATCGTATTGCTGGCACAGTGTTTCGGGGTCGTAGCGTGCGGAAACAGCGGTCAGGACCTGACGATCTTCGAGATCGGCATACAGGGACGCCTCGACCTCGTCAGGATCGGTGGCCAGCCGATCCGCGGCCCGGGACAGTGCCCGCTCGCGGTCAGTCTCGGTGACAACGCCGACGTCTTCGGCCGCCTCGAACGCCGCACGGCGGGCCCGTTCCGGGGGCAGTGGCGCCCGCGTCTCGAAGGTCGCCTCCCTGTCGAGGAGTTTCCCGAACCCACGAACGATTTTGAAGTCGGGGGCGTCGCGCTCTAACGCCGTGAGCGCCGATTCGAGATCCGCGCGCGACTCGCCCACGTGGCCCTGGTAGGTTCCGATGACCTGCGCGGCGAGGTCGCGGTGGGCCTCGCCGACGAACTGCGGGTGGTAGCCACCACCAGCCCGTGAGACGCGAAGCAGGTCCTTCGTCAGCACAGAACCAGATCCGACTGCCGGCCGCTTAAACAGCCCGGTGGCTCCCTTTTGGCCGAAAGCCGATCACCGTCGGCGCCGCGCGACACGTTCTTCGGCCGTCTCCTCAGTGACGACCTCGTACAGCAAGGCTCGCGATCCGTCCGCCGTCGGCCGCAAGATCCGACCAAGCCGCTGGGTAAACTCGCGCTCGCTCCCGCTTCCCGAGAGGACAATGGCCACGTTTGCGTCAGGAACATCGACGCCCTCATCGAGGACGTTCGCGGTGACGATCCGCGAGTACGAACCGTTTCGAAAGGCCCGGAGGATCTCTTTGCGCTCGGCTGCACCTGTCTCGTGAGTGATCGCCGGCAGGAGAAACCGTTCTGAGAGCCGATACACGAGATCCGTGAAGGCAGTGAAGACGATGATTCGATCCTCGCTATGGCGGTCGAGCAGGTCGGCCAGCACCTCGACCTTCCGGTCGGCGTTCATCATCACTTCCCGAGCTCGCTGTTTGGCCAGCAGCGCCTCGCGTGCGGCTGGGTCGGTCCCCGACCGCATGACGAGCTTGCGGTAGTCCTCGCCGCTTCGCAGCTGGAGGTTCGACTGGGCGAGATAGTCGGTGAACGTGCCCTGGTGTTCGTCGTAGCGCTCGCGCTCGTCGGCCGTGAGTGCGACTTCGATGCGCTTGATGTCGTAGTCGGCCAGGTGCTCGCCTGCCAGCTCCTCCGGTTCGATCTGGACGACTCGGGAGCCGACGAGGTCGGCGATGGCCTCGTGGGCACCGTCCGGTCGCTCGAACGTCGCAGTCAAGCCCATCCGGGCCGGGGCAGCGAGCAGACGCGCGATCTCCTGATAGCCCTGCCCACCGAGGTGGTGGACCTCGTCGAAGACGACGAAGCCGAACCGATCGCCGAGTTCGTCGGCCCGGAGGTAGGCGGAGTCGTAGGTCGAGACGGTGATCGCTTCGACGCGCTGGGTACCGCCGCCGAGTTGCCCGATCGGAACGTCGAATTCTCGCTCCAGCTCCTCGCGCCACTGTTCGAGCAGGTCGATCGTCGGGACGACGACCAGCGTCGGCACACCGAGTTCGGCGATGGCGGCGATGGCGATCACCGTCTTGCCGCTCCCAGTGGGTAATTCGAGGACACCACGATCGCCGGCCGCTCGCCACGAATCGAGGGCATCCTGCTGGTACTCCCGGAGTTCGTAGGCCGTCTCGATGTCGAGTGTCGTCCCGTAGTGGACCTCGTCAGTATAGGGAATTTCGGCGTCCGCAAGCGCGTCCAGCAGGTCGGCGTACCGGAATGCAGGCGCGCGCCCGGTCTGGCTCCGAGGATCGCTCTCGACGAAGGCCAGATCCGGAACTGGCCCGTCGATCCGGATCGTTCCGTCCTCGTAGCGCAGCCGTGTCGGCATCGGTTCGGCGTTGGGGGATCGGGGCCAAAACACTGCCGGCTGCGAGCAGGTGGTGGGCAGCCAAATGGTAAGAGAGTGGGGGCCGAATATACCGCCATGGACCTGGCGGACGTCTTCGGATCGGTCCCGGACCCACAGTCGTACTCGCTCCCAGACTATTCGTTACCGAAAGGCGATCCCGTGTTACCGATCGCGCTCACGGCCGAGGAACTGGAGACGTTACTCGCGCTGTACGACCAGTTCGCAAACGTCGATCCGACCGGGATCGAGTCCAATCCGTTCCTGAAAGCCACCGTCGAGTCGTTCCAGCAGGCGTTCGGAACGGCTGCTGCACGACCGGACAAGCAACTGCTCGACGACATTGGAGATATGCTCAACGACTTCGCCGCCGGTCTCGGAAGTGGCGAGGTCGGCGTCGTCGACGCGACGCCGGCCCACCATCGAACGCTCTATCTCTTTTTGACGACCGCGAAAGGCTACCATCTCGCGCCCCACATCACGTTCTCACCGCCGCCAGCGGCCGTCGAGACACTGTACGACGTGTTCCAGCGCGTCGTCGATCAGGAAGTCTATCTCAAACGACCGCGAAGCGTGCTGGAGTGATCGTGATCTCTGTGGTGGGGTAGCGTTTCAAGGTGGACGACGATCACAACAGCCACAGTGGTTTTTTACGCAGGCGGGCGTCGGTTTGGCTATGGAGACGCGTCCACTCGGCACGACGGGACAGGAGAGTACGATCTGTACCTTCGGAGCGATCGCGCTCAACTGGCTCGAACAGGAGGGAGCGGATCAGATGGTCGAACTCGTCCTCGACCACGGGGTCAATCACTTCGACGTCGCACCAGCTTACGGCGACGCCGAGCGCAAACTCGCACCGAAACTCGGGCAGTATCGTGAGGACATCTTCCTCGGCTGCAAGACGATGGAGCGGGACTACGACGGTGCGCGTGAGAAACTCGAACAGTCTCTCGAACGCCTCGACGTCGAGACGATCGATCTCTACCAGATCCACGGCCTGGAGTACGAACACGAACTCGACGAGATCACCGACGATGAGGGTGCGCTTGCGGCGTTTCGCGACGCTAGAGACGAAGGCCTGATCGAGCATATCGGGCTCACCAGTCACGGCAACCCCGAACTCGTCCGCGATGCGATCGACCGTATCGACGACCTGGAGAGTCTCATGTTCCCGCTGAATCCCGTCGTCTCCGGCAAGGACGGGTCCGAATACGATTACGACGCAGTCCTCGAACGCGCCCAAGCGGCGGATATCGGAACGCTCGGGATCAAGGCCTTCGCGAAGGGGCCGTGGCCGCCGACCGACGAACTCCCGGCAGACCAGCGCCCCTACGCGAACTGGTATCAGCCAGTGGATACCCAGGCCGAAATCGACGACCGATTCGACTTCGCGGCGTCGCAGGGCCTGAGCAGTGTCGTCTCGCCCGGTGATCCCAAGCTCGTGAAGATGGTGCTCGACGCCGCAGACCAATTCGAGCCAATGGCCGACCCCCAACAGCGATCGCTGATCGAACGGTCGCGTCACGACGAGAGCCCCGTCCCCGAACAACTGCACCACTGATGGACGTTCCCGCGACCGTTCGGACGGCGCTAGCGGACCAGCCTGTCGAGGGGAAGCGTTGTCTGGAGGCCGGCGCTGGCGTCGGGAACATGACGGCAGGTCTCCTCGACGGCGGCCCAGCAGCCGTCTATGCGATCACTGACGATCGCGAGCACGCCCAGACCGTCCGAGACAGGGTCGAGGGTGGTCGCGTAGCCGTTTTCGAAGCCGATTTGCGCTCGATGCCGCTCCGTGCGGAGACCATCGATGTCGTCACTGCACACGGGCTGTTCAACGTCGTGCCGCCACCGGACGCAGAACGAATCGTTTCTGAACTCACGAGGGTTGCCGCACCCGGAGCGCACCTCGTCGTCGACGACTATTCGCCACTTGGGGAGCATCCAATTCGCGAGCTGTTCGCCGTCGAGAACGCGCTGATGGAACTCGCGCGTGGAGAGCCGGCCCTGACGTTTTACGCAGCTGACCATCTCCAGTCACTGTTCGAAGGCCACGGCTGGTCACTCGAACGCCGGAAGACGTTGCTCGATCCTGTCCCCTGGACAGAATCCCACGTTCAGGCCCACCTGGATGTAGCCCGTGAGGTCGCTGCTGATCTTCCGACTGGGACGGCTGCCCCGCTCGTCGAACGAGCCGAGAACCTGGCAGCCGACATCGGTTCGGTCGACGCCGGCGAGATGTACAGCCTTGCGTTCGTTCGTTAGGGTGCCCCGACGAGGACGAACGTGCTCTCGACGCCCCGGTTCTGGATCTGTCGCTGGCTGTCCGGATCGATCCGGAGCGCGTCGCCTTCGTTCAGCGAGACTTCTTCACCGTCGACGACGACGTTTGCGCGACCATCGACGAGGAAGTAGACCTCTTCGTGATCGTCGCCGGCGTGGTCGTGCGGTTTGCCTTCCCAGTGTGGCTCGCACTCGACGACGGTGAGCCCGAGATTGTCACAGTCTAACGGGTCGCGCAGGAAGTGCATCGCTTCGGCAACCGGTTCGACATCTTCGTAGTTGACTCTGGTGTACGCCATATGGCGAGGTTCGTCGGCTTCACTGAAAGACTTCGTGGCGGGGAAGTGGTTTTCACCCTCCCCTTGCATGTACGACCATGCAGGTTCGGATCGACGCCCAGGCCACACGAGAGGAAGCCGAGGCCATCGCCACCGTGCTCGCGGACGAACACGGCGTCTCTGTCGAGGTCTTCGTCGGTGACAGTGACGATCCGCAGGTGACACGCGATGCGCCTGTGGACGCTCCGACCGGCCAATCAGCTGCTTCGAACGAGGACGACCACGGTCCCACCGACCGCGAGCGCCACCTCCGCGACCAGATTGCCGACATCGAAGCGGGCGGCCCGGAGAAGTACCGCGAGCGCCTCAGCGAGCAGGGAAAACTGTTCGTTCGGGACCGCCTGAAACTGTGGTTCGGCGACGATGGCTTCCGCTTCGAAGACGGGAAGTTCGCCAACTTCGATTCGTGGCATCCCGACGGTGACGAACCCGAGGAGGACCAACGGCTCCCGGGTGATGGGCTCTTGACTGGCGCGGCCGAGTTCGAGGACCGCCTCGTCCACGTGATGGCCAACGATTATACTGTGAAGGCGGGATCGATGGCCGAGAAAGGCGTCGAGAAGTTCCTCCGGATGCAACAGCGCGCCCTCAAAACTGGGCGGCCCGTCCTCTACCTGATGGATTCGTCAGGCGGCCGCATCGACCAGCAAACCGGCTTTTTCGCCAACCGTGAGGGGATCGGGAAATACTACTACAACCACTCGATGCTCTCGGGGCGCGTCCCGCAGATCTGTGTCCTCTATGGCCCCTGCATCGCCGGCGCAGCCTACACACCAGTCTTTGCGGACTTTACTGTGATGGTCGAGGGGATGTCCGCGATGGCCATCGCCTCCCCGCGGATGGTCGAGATGGTCACTGGCGAACAGATCGATTTACAGGAGCTGGGTGGTCCCGAGATACACGCGAAACATTCCGGATCAGCGGATCTGATCGCTAAGGACGAACAACACGCTCGCGATCTCGTCGCCAAACTCTTCTCCTATCTCCCGGCCAACAGCGACGAGAAGCCGCCCAGAACCGACGGAACTGCACCCGCGAAATCGCCAGCCGGAATCGATTCGATCGTCCCCCAGGAGCCCAACAGGGGCTACGACATGACCGAGGTGATCGAACGCGTCGTCGATGCCGAGTCGTGGTTCGAGGTGCGCGAGCAGTATGGGCCCGAGATCCTCACGGGATTCGCGCGGATCGACGGGCGGCCGGTCGGCGTCGTCGCCAATCAGCCCAGCCATCGGGCAGGCGCGATCTTCCCCGACGCTGCCGAGAAAGCCGCAGGGTTCGTCTGGACCTGTGACGCCTACAATATCCCGCTGCTGTATCTCTGTGACACGCCCGGGTTCATGGCCGGCTCACAGGTCGAAAAGGAGGGAATCTTAGAACAGGGCAAAAAGATGATCTACGCGACCAGCAGTGCCACCGTGCCAAAACAGTGTGTCGTCGTCCGGAAAGCCTACGGCGCGGGGATCTACGCGATGAGCGGACCGGCCTACGACCCCGAATCGACGATCGGTCTCCCCTCCGGAGAGATTGCGATCATGGGGCCGGAAGCGGCGATCAACGCCGTCTACGCCAACAAACTCGACGCGATCGACGACCCCGACGAGCGCGAGCGCCGCGAGCAGGAGCTCCGCGAGGAGTATCGTGAGGACATCGACGTTCACCGCATGGCCAGCGAGGTCGTCATCGACGAGATCGTCCCCCCGAGCGATCTTCGAGCAGAGCTCGAGGCCAGATTCGAGTTCTACGAGACCGTCGAGAAAGACCGCCCCAGCAAGAAGCACGGCACAGTCCTGTGAGCATCTCGCTGGCTCACGACTGACTGTCTGGTCAGGATTCCGGAAGGTGTATCAGATAGACCGACAGAAGCACATCCGTGAGCGAGGGGACGCCACTCGCCGAAGCGAGTCGGGAACACCGCATCCTCGTCTGGAAGTTCTACCTCTATCGGGCCACCCTCTCTGAGGGATTCATCTACCCGATCATCACGCTCTATTTGCTCTCGCGGGGACTCAACGAGGGCGGCGTCGGGCTGGTAAACGGCCTCTTTTTCGCGGGCGTCGTTGCCGCCGAAATTCCGACGGGCTACATCGGCGACAAAATCGGGCGGCGCAACAGCCTGATCGTCAGCACGCTGTTGATGTCGATCTCGATGTTCGCCTTTACTGTCACAGGGTCGCTCGTCGGGTTCGCAGCCGTCTTCGTCTTCTGGGGGGTCGCGCTGACGTTCCGGTCGGGTTCGGGTTCTGCGTACCTCTACGACATGCTCGACGAGCGCCTGGACACCGACGAGTACACCACGATCACCGGTCGGGGCGGCGCGGCTTTTCTCGTCACCTCCGCCGTGACGTCGATCCTCGGGGGGTACCTCTACACGATCGATCAGCGGATTCCGTTCGTCGCAGCAGGCCTGATCACAGGCTCTGGCGCTCTGGTCCTTCTCTCGATGCCCCAGACTGAACAGTACGCCGAGGGCGCGGGTGGCGAAGCCTTCTCCGCGCGGGACGCCTGGACCACGGTCACGGAGAAGTTTCTCGCACCAGAACTTCGGACGTTCATCGTCTACACCGCGCTGTTGCTCTCCATCCCGGAATTGGCGGATCTGTACATCCAGCCAATCGTCGTCGATGCAGGCGTCCCCGAAGCGTGGCTCGGATACCTCTACGCAGCGTTCATGCTCCTCACTGCGTTCGCGTCGTACAACATCGACCGGGTGCGGGCAGCTGTTGGCATCTCAGGGTGGTTTGCCGTCGCACCGATTCTGCTGGCGGCCGTCCTCGCGGGAATGCTCGTCGAACCCTGGCTCGCCATCCCCGGGTTCGTCGGCATGCGGATCGTCAAGAGTCTCTCCTACGCTTTCCGCGGGCAATATCTGAACGACCATCTGCCGTCGCTCGGGCGGGCGACCGTCCTCTCGACGGCGTCGATGGTCTACGGCCTCTCGTTCGTCGTCTTCCGCGTCGGCGGCGGTGCGATCGCCGACGCCGTCGGTCCGGAACTCGCGATCGTCGCGCTCGCTGGTGGCGTCGCAACACTCTCGATCGTGATCCAGATCGTCGATGAACCGGTCCGAACGGCCGACTGAAGTGTTGTTCCAATCATGACGTTATTGCCACTGAGAATCGGGTGCCAATGGTTTACTACGGCTGCCGGCTAAGGTGCGCAGAATGAGTGCTGAAGCGGGCTCGGAATCGACCGCCGAGCGTCGGGTTCTATCTCCCTCTCCGTCCGGGAGTGCGCAACTGTGGTCAGGCATGGCGCGCGTATCGAGAGCGGTCAGATATCTGGTTCCGTCGTCGCTGCAGTCGACGCTGAACAGGCAACTGTGGCTGTTCGCCGGGACGGCAGTCCTGGTTCCGGTGATTATCGCGGCGTACGAGGGCGCGTGGCTGACCGTCGCTGCGCTGTTCGTGATCACGTTCGGGATTGGTGCTGGAATCTATGGCGAGATGTACGTCATCATCGAGACGTTGCAGGCGGCGGTGCGAGCGATCCAGAACGAACAGTATCACTTCGAGATCGATGCGCAGCGTGACGACAAGATCGACGACGTCTATCGCGGGTTCGAGACGACGGCCGCAACCCTCGCCGAGCGGATCGCCGAGGCAGAGGAGGCCACGGCGACCGCCCAGGCCGAAACAGAACGGGCTCAGGAAGCTCGCGAATCAGCCGAGGGGGCGCGTCGCGAAGCGGAACGGACGGCGACCCAGCTCAAAGAGCAAGCCCGGACCTACAGCAAGGAAATGGAGGCAGTCGCAGCGGGTGACCTCACGAGACGCCTCAAGGAGGATACAGACAGCGAGGCGATGTCAGAGATTGCCGTGTCGTTCAACCAGATGCTCGATTCTCTCGAGTCGACAATCGTCGACGTCACGGAGTTCTCCGAAAACGTCGCGAGTGTCAGTGAGGACGCAGCCACCAGCGGGCAAGAGGTGGCCCGCGTGAGTGGCGACGTCAGTGACTCGATGGAGCGCATCGCCTCGGGTGTCGACGAGCAGCGTGACCGACTGAGTGACGCGTCAGCCCAGACCAACGACCTCTCGGCGACGATTGAAGAGGTCGCTGCCTCCGCCGCCGAGGTTGCCGACACGACAGAGAACGTGACCGAGACTGCGCGCTCGGCACGCGCCGATTCCGAGACTGCAGTTGCGGAGATTGACTCGATTCGTTCACAGGCCAGTGCCGCCGCCGAAGAAGTCGAGGCGCTCGACGAGCGAATCGAGGAAGTCGACGACATCGTCGACCTGATCGACGGGATCGCCGAACAGACCAACACACTCGCCCTGAACGCCTCGATCGAAGCGGCACGAGCCGGCGAGGCCGGCGAGGGGTTCGCGGTCGTCGCGAACGAGGTCAAGGGCCTGGCAGCGGAGACCCAAGAGGCGACCAGAGAGGTCGAAAATCTCATCGGCGAGATGCGCGAGCAGGCCGATACGGCCGTCGAGGGCATGGCCAACATGGAATCCAGTGTCGAAACCGGCGCGACGACGATCGAAGATGCGATGAGCGCGATCGAGAACGTCGTCGAACAGATCGAAGACGTCAACGCTGGTATTCAGGAGATCGACGCGGCAACCGACAGTCAAGCCCAGACGACCGAGGAGGTCGATCACTTGCTCGAAGAGATCGTCGAGATTAGCGACGAGACCGCAAATGAGGCCCAGTCTGTGTCCGCCTCTGCCGAGGAACAGACGGCTTCTATCGCCGAGATGACAGACACTGTGAGCGAACTCGCCGACGAGGCGACACAGCTCCAGTCGATGCTCGACGAGCTTGGCACCTCGAGCACGACGGACGACGGGGTTGAGATGACGACCGCGAGTGCTGCCGACCAGTTGGGATGACAATATATTTATGCGCCGAGTGAGCAGTTAGCATACCAACAGTTTACCAGTGTAGACAGTCCGGGGAGACTGTCGACGGTGGCTGTGGGGGTGTCCATGTCAACCCAGAAGTCGACAGCAGTCGACCAGGGGTATCGAGCGGAAAGCACCGGTGAGGGACCGCGATTCGTCGATCGGCTCGCCACGTTCGAGCCGTATCTGTGGGGCGTCCTCGTCGCTGTCCTGCTCGCAGACGTCGTCTCGACGTACGCAGGCCTCCAGGCCGGCATGACCGAAGGGAATCCGGCGATGCGGATGGCGATCGAGACGGCCGGAATCGCCGCACTCGTCGGGGTCAAACTGGCAGTTCTCGGATTCGGCGCTGGTGTCCGGAAATTGCTCGACGAGCGTGGCGCGGTCGTCCCGCTCGGGCTCGCGATACCGTGGTTCGTCGCCGCCGCGAGTAACGCCACGCTCCTCCTCTAGAGTCGATTTCCGTCAACTCTCCGGTCGTTTTTCGGCCAGTACTGTCCGATCGAATTCACAGACGAGCGTGTCGTCTTGATTGAACACCTCGACGCGCATGGTCACGATGCCACGGTCGCCGTCGCTGGTCTCGCGCTTGTGCTCGACGGTGGTCTCCGCGCGAATCGTGTCGCCGTGAAAGACCGGATGAGGGTGTTCGACATCGTCGTAGGACAGATTCGCGACGATCGTGCCGTCGGTCGTCTCGGGAATCGTCAGTCCGACAGCGAGACTCAAGGTGTAGAGGCCGTTGACGACGCGCTCGCCGAACTGTGTCTCGGCGGCCAACTCGCTGTCGAGGTGGAGCGGCTGCTGGTTCATCGTCAGGTCACAGAAGCGCTGGTTGTCGCTCTCGCTGATGGTCCGGCGCTTGTCGTGGACGATCGTCTCGCCCGCCTCGAACTCCTCGAAGTACTTGCCGGGCATACCGGCTCGTCGCCCGCGATCCACATAGTGGTTGCTGTAAGTCTGTTCCGGATCGTCCGCACGCCTTCGTGCGGTCGTACCGGTAAATCGTTACAGCAACCACTATGAAATGTCTATCCCGCCAAAGGGGGTCGACAGTCGCCCACAGTGTTCACGTCTCGACGAGCACGGTCTCGCCCGCTCGGACACGCTCGCCGGGCTCGACCACGAGGTCCTGGTGGTCGACTTCGGGCGGAAAGAGAACGTCGACGCGACTGCCAAAGGAGATGTGACCGATCCGTTCGCCCCGGCTGACGGTGTCGCCAGCTTCGACATACGGGTGGATTCGCCGTGCGAACGCCCCGGCGATCAGCGTCACACGGTAGTCCGGAAAGTCGAGGTGGACGCGCTCGTTGCGCTCGGAGTCTTTCGAGAACGCGGGCTTGTGCGCACCCGAGATGTGCGTCACGTCTTGGATGGTCCCGCCAGTGGGCGCGCGGTTGACGTGGACGTTGTGGACGTTCATGAACACGCCTACCCGGAGACGGTCGTCTTCCTCTCGGACGACAGAGACTTTGCCGTCGGCGGGGGAGACGTACCCCGATTCGGGAATCTCTCGGTCGGGATTGCGATGGAAGACGAGGACCGCGATTCCGGCCAGCATCGCGCCAGCGCCCACGGAGGGGTCGAACCACAGCAGTGGCCCGGCGAGCAACAGAAGGGGAAGGGCGTACCACCACGTTCCGGGCGCGAACCAGCGCGACATGTTCTCCAGTCGGGCGCGAGAGGCGTATAAGCGATTCGACCCGTGGTGGATTCTCGTCGCCCCGGCGCGGGGCAAGACCACACCTTTTTGCGCGCCTGGGGTGCATAGGAGGGTGATGGGCGAGTGGAGCGACGTCTGCGTGTTGATCCCGACGTACAACGAAGCGGCTGCCATCGGCCAGGTTCTGGAGGGATTTCAGGAACAGGGATTCGGGCACGTGCTGGTCATGGACGGCGGTTCGACCGACGGGACCAGAGAGATCGCCCGCGAACACGGTGCGGACGTCCGCGAGCAGACTGGCTCGGGCAAGGGCCAGGCGATCCGCGAAGCCATCCAGCTGATCGACCAGCCCTACGTCTTGATGCTCGACGGTGACGCCACATACCGGCCAGACGAGGCTCCGAAGATGCTCGAACCGTTGCTCGAAGGCGAAGCCGAACACGTCATCGGCAACCGATTCGCCGACATGGAATCTGGCGCGATGAGCCGGCTCAACAAGTTCGGGAATCGGCTGATAAATCGGGCGTTCCGTCTCGTCCACGGCCGTAACTTCGTGGACATCCTCAGTGGCTACCGGGCGTTTACTACCCAATCCGCACGGCGGTTCGCGCTCACGGCCGACGGCTTCGGTATCGAGACGGAGATGGCCGTCGAGTGCGTCAAACACAACGTCACCACCGAAGTCGTCCCGATCAGCTACGAGTGTCGACCCGAGGAGGCCGAGACGAATCTGAGTCCGATCCGCGACGGCGCAGTCATCCTGATGACGCTGTACCGGATGGCCAAAACCAACAACCCGCTGTTTTACTTCGGGAGCGTCGGCATCATCAGCACGCTCGTCGGCATCGTTCTGGGCGGGTACGTCGCCGTCGAGTGGTTTACGCGCGGGATATCCCACGAGGTAATCGCCATCGTCTCCGCGCTCGGGATCATCTTCGGCGTCCAGTTGCTGATCTTCGGCGTGCTCTCGGACATGATCGTCACGCTCCATCGCGAGCAACTGCACTACATCGAACGACTGAGCACCGAAAATCAGCCGGGCAGTGCCGGCCAACCGGGTGAGGCCAGCGGACGCCAGTCCTCCTCAGAAGGGGATGAGCGCTCGTAGCTGCCCGAGGACACCGCTCCCGCGCGATTGTCGGCGCTCCTCGAAGACTGGATAGAGGTCATTTTTCAGCGCCTGGACGGACTCGAAGCGATCACTGTCGACCTCCGCGAGCGCCTCTGCGAGACGCACGGTGTTCCCCGAGGCGTCGTACGGGACCGACTGGTCGCCGATTTCCTGGACGACGGTCCCGCTATCGGCGGGAAAGGAGATGTCCGCGTCTGTGAGGACGTCGTCGAGGACCGCGATACCGAACTCGATCGCATCCGGGTCAGAGCTGTCGCCGGTAGGTGGCCTGACTCCCATCGTTGGGATGCACGGCAGTCTGCGTTGAAAAACCTACGCTCGTTCGAGCGCCCACTCGTCGCCCCACTCCCCCAGCGCGTCGAATACCGGACACAGTGACTCGCCTTTCTCTGTCAGGCGGTAGTAACTCGCGACCGGCGCGTCCTCTTCGAGTCGGCGGTCGACGAACCCCATCTCCTGCAGGTCGTCGAGCACACGCGAGAGCGTCCGTGCGCTGGCGTCGGTCTCGCGCTTGAGTTCGTTGAACCGGCGCTCGCCGTCCTGTAGTTCGTGGAGGACGACCAGCCGCCACTGCGAACCGATCTGGTCGATCGTCTTCACGACCGAGCACGGACCCGGCTTGTCTTCGTCTGTCGTGTGAGTGAGTTCCGATGACATCGACGTTACCTGGTAGCTTCTATGTCCGGGAATAGATAAATAGGTTCGCATTCGAACTAGGTATCGTGATGAAACCAACTATCACTATGCAACTTGATGGACAACAGAACGAGACCGTAATTCCGGGGGGTGCGCCCTGATGGTCCTCGAATCGACTGGTGTCGCCGAGGCGTTCCTGTTCGCTCGCGTGTTGTTCGGCGGAGTACTCGCGTTCCTGGGACTCAACCACCTGCTGAACGCCGAGCAGATGGTCGGCTACAGCAAAGCGAAGGGGATCCCGGCCGCTGGCGTTCTCGTCCCGGCCAGTGGTCTGCTGTTGATCGCAGGTGGGCTGGGCGTCCTCGCCGGGATCTTTCCCGTACTGGCCGCGGGTGCGATTGCGGGATTCCTCGTGATCGCGACGGTGACGATGCACGACTTCTGGGCCGTCCCCGAGGAGCAGGCACAGGACGAGATGACGCACTTCCTGAAGAACACGGCCCTGATCGGCGGAACGCTGGTGCTGGTCGCGCTCGGAACTGTCGAGTGGCCTTACGCCGTCGGCGTCGGTTTGTTCTGATCTACCAGAGCCGCGACCTCGACCCTATCGCGACCGCGTCGTGACCTCACAGCCGTCTTCGGTCACGATGATCGTGTGCTCTTTCTGACTGACGAGACAGCCGTCCTCCTCTTTGAGGACGGGATACCCGTGGACGATCCCCTGGCGTTTGAGCCGCCGCAGCGCCATCTTCGATCTGGAGACATCCAGCCAGCGCGTCGCGAACGGCAGCGTCTTGAAGTCCTCGACGATCTGGTTGAGCGCCTGCCGGGCCGACCGGTCACGGACCGATCCCTCGCTGTCGAGTGCGAAGATTTCCTCGTCCTGTCCTTCGCTTACCTTGCCGCCGCCGTCAGTCGCGAACGGTTCGATTGCCACCACGTCGCCAACCTCCAGTGTCTCGCTCTGTGAGACCGCACGGTTCGGGATGTTCGGCGTGGTGTGCTGTTCCCAGTGGCCAAGGCCGTGGCCGGTGAGATTGACGACGGGGTTGAATCCGTACCCCTCGATCACGTCTTCGATTTCGGCACCGATTTCACCAGTTTCGACGCCGGGTTCGACCGCCTCGATCGCGGCGTCGAGCGCCTCTGCGGAGGCCGCAGTGAGTTCGTCGTGTCCGGAGAGGTCAACTGTCACGGCTGTGTCGGCTAGCCAGCCGTCGACGTGGACCCCGATATCGAGGTTGACCATGTCCTCGCCGAAGGTCGAATCGTCGTCGATGCTCGGCGTCGCGTGGGCGGCCTCCTCGTCGATCGAGATGTTGACCGGGAACGCTGGTTCGCCACCGAGTTCGCGGATGCGGTCTTCGGCCCACTCCGCGACGTCCAGGTGGGAGACACCGACTTCGACTTTCTCGGCGGCTTCGTCCCGAACCTCGGCCAGGATCTCACCAGCTTCACGGCACTTCTCGTACTGCTCGCTCGTCAGGTCGACATCACTCATGACGCGGTCTTCGACCGCCGCTCCCGAAAGCGTTTGCGTTCGCGATCACCCGCTGTCGATCGCGACCTGCATCGACGCACTGTTGTACGCACTGCCGGCGTCGCCGTCGGTGTCCATCACGATCACGCCGGCAGTTCCCTCACGAGCGACCTCGAAATCAGCCATCGTCCGATCAGCAGCCGTCTGGGCGTCGGCCCCATCTTCGAGGTGAGAAACAGCTTCACGTGCCAGCGTCTCGCGAGCGATGTCCTCTCCAGCACCGGTCGCACTCGCGCCCCCGACCTCGCTGGCATAAAACCCCGAGCCGATCTGTGGAACGTCGCCGACCCGACCGGCGAGTGCGAACCATCGCCCACCGGTCGAGGTTGCGGTAGCCACACGCTCACCGTCGGCTGCCACAGCCCCGACGGTATCGTGACCGCCGAAGTGTTCACGAACCCACGCCAGTTGATCTTCCAGGCCGGTCATCGGCGGCTCGATTTCAGCCCAGCGCTCGCGCGTCCGTTCCGTCCAGAGGTCGACCCGGGTGGCGATGCCGAACGACGCCGCTAGATCGACGGCATGCTCGCCCGCGACCAGAACGTGTGGCGTCGAGGCCATTACGATCCGTGCGACCTCGATCGCGTGCTCGACACCGGGCATCGAGCAGGCCGCTCCCGCCGAGCCACTGCCAGTCATCATCCCGGCGTCAGTCCTGATCGTGCCGTCACTTTGGACCGCACTCCCGACACCTGCGTTGAACTGTGGCGTCGACTCCAGCCAGCCGACCGCCGCGACGACGGCGTCGACTGGCGAGGCGGCGTCTGCCCCTCTGTGGGCCGCTTTCTCCAGCGCCGACGCCCGTCCTTCGGGGTCGGCCGGTTCCGACCCAGCACCGCCGTGCACGATCACGTCCATGGCGTGCTATTTTGAGTCACAGCACTTAAGAGCGGTCCCCGCCCCGCACAACGCTTACGTCTCTGGTGGTCCGACCCGCTGGCATGATAACGCCACTGGCGGTCGGCTCGGAGTGGGCCCTCGGGGGTATCCTCGTCGTGGGCCTCGTCCTTCTCGTAGGTGTCGGGCGCGTCCTGACGGGCGGCGGGGGCGAATGGTCGACAGCTCGGCGAGGTGCCAGCGCCGGCGAAGATGTCGTTTGTCCTCGGTGCCATCACCGGACGCCACCCGAGGCGACGCGCTGTCCGGAGTGTGGCAAGACTCTCTAGCGGTGGAGTTTCACGTCTCGACATCGTATCGGACGGCATGGACGAACACACCCGCGACGACAGCGTCGGCCCACCCGCCGGAACGCCGACAGGCTGGTCCGACGGGCGCTGGGAGCACGCGACACTCCGGCGGGCCGTCGTCCACGGGGTACGGCTGTACAACAGCGGCCACTACCACGCCAGTCACGACTGTTTCGAGGACGAATGGTACAACTACGGCCGCGGCACGACCGAGAGCGCATTCCTCCACGGGATGGTCCAGGTCGCCGCAGGCGCGTACAAACACGTCGACTTCGAGGATGACGACGGCATGCACAGCCTCTTCGGCACCGCACTCCAGTACTTCCAAGGCGTCCCGCGTGACTTCTACGGCGTCGACGTCCTCGACATCAGGACAGTGCTCACGAACGCTCGCGCCGACCCCAAAGCGCTCGACGGGTGGACCATCAGACTGGACGACGCACAGCCGCTCGCACGCGAGGAAGATCACGCGTTCGTCGCCAGTCTCGATCACTGATACTGCGTCTCTGGGCTATCGGCTGCCGCTCGATCACTCTTCGCGCAGGGTCACTCTAACAGGGACCGTCTTCCGTGCTTCTCTGACAGCATCCAGGGCGTCACCGATCGGTTCGGGTTCGCCAGCGCGGTAGACTGTCGCGAGTTCGTGTGCGCGTTCGTAGTGACTGTCTGCCGTCCGATAGGCGTCACCAGCGTCGAGCAGTCGGTCCTCGGCGCGGGCCTTCTCGGCGTACGCGGCGGCTGCCTCAGCGATGTCAACGCGAAGATCGATCACCTCGCTCGCAGTTGCCTCGACACGGTCCTGCAGGCTCTCCCGGTCGAGACCGAACGTCGCTTCGTCGGACCACACGACTTCCAGCAACGCCTGGTATCGGTCGAGCGCTGCCTCCAGTCCGACGATCGACCCCGTCTCGACCGCTCGTTGCCGGCGGCTGTCGGCGACCTGCAATGGTCGCCGCGCCAACGCGTCGACCTGTTCGTGTGCCCGCTCGATCGCTTCTTCGCCCGACGTCGCGTCGCCGACCGGCGAGGACAGCGAGTCGAGCCGAACCTCCGTGAGGTCGTCCTCCCCAACGACGAAATCGTACGAGTCCGCGCATTCGGCAACGTCTTCCAGACTCTCGCGAGCGGTCTCGATCGTCTGTGCCCCGCGTTCGATGTCCCCGTCGTCGAGCCACTCGCGACCGACGGTCCGGAGTTTCTCGACCCGCCGGAGCGTCGCCTCGACGTTCGCCGATTCGAGCCTGGCATCGGCTCGATCGAGCGGGTCACAGAACGTTTCGACGCCATCGAACGGTGAGTTCTCGACGCCGACTTGTGCGCGGTCGACGATCGAGCGCAACTGGTCGTACCGCTCACGCGTCGTCGCCCAGTCGCCGTCGGCGATCGGCTCGACCAGGTCTGCTCGGGCCGCCTGCACGGCCGTGGTCGCCTCGTCGATCTGCTCGAAGCAATCGATCGCCTTCTCGACGAGTCGGCGACCGTACTTCGCTGCACTTCTCGACGACGGCGCCACGCCGAGTTGCCACGTCGTCGCGGCCTCGACAGTGATGGCGAACTCGTCGGGCGACCGTGGATCATCGAGGTCGACGGCTTTGACCTCGCGATACGGAATCGACACTGCAGGATCGTCGTCGGTCCCCGCAGCGAGGATGATCCGTCTGTCGGTCAGGACGCCGACTGCTCGTTCGCCTGCTCGTGGTTCGAGCGCCCCCTCGCCGCTGGCGGACTCGCGAACGAGCGGGCAATCGTTCGATTCGATGATGGCCTCGATCGCCTCCCCCGACCCGACGAGCGAGCGGATCTGATCGAACGGATCGGCCCCCGATTGGGATTCAGTCTGTGCTGGTCGGTCTGCTGGCTGGCGATGACTCGGAATAGGTCCCACCCTTACTTAGAGTGTCTGCGCTCTGATTATTAAACCTTCAGGTCCTGTCGCAGCCCGATGATCGTGATTTTGTCTTCCCCTTCTGAGCATCACGCCGAGATTGTGTCGTCCTCGCTCACTTCTCGACATCGGGCGCGTCCACCCGCGGAACAGTCACCGTTGGCAATTCCGTCTCGATCTGCTCGCGTCGGTTTTCAAATTTCCCGGGCAAAACGAGGCGTTCGCCCAGGTCTGCAAGCGGTTCGTCGCTGTCGTATCCAGGCCCGTTGGTCGCGAGTTCGAACAGCACGCCCCCGAACTCCCGGAAATACACCGAGCGGAACCAGTGGCGATCGATCTGTGCCGTCGGATTGAGGCCAGCCTTCATGACCGCCGTTCGCATCCCGTCCTGCTCCTCGTCGGTGGGCGTCTGGAAGGCGACGTGGTGGACCGTCCCGTGACCCTGTCGACCGCCCTGGATCGTCGGGAGGATGTCGACGTATGTCCCGACCGGCCCCGCGGCTGCGAATCGAGTCCGTTCGTCGCCGGGCGTGTCTCCCTGGGCCTGTTCCGTGCCATGCTCTTGGAGTCCCATCGTCCGGAGCAAGTCCTCGGTCGGCTCTGGATCGGCCAGCCAGAGCGTCACCGAATGGAACCCACGGATGGCGTACTCCGCAGGGACGAACTCCGTCCACGGAACCGTGGGGTCGTCCTCGGGGATCTCGACTGCGACCAGCTCGACGGGGAGGCCGTCAGGGTCCTCAAATGGCAGAACCGTTTCGCCGAATCGCTCGACTCGATCACTGTAGGTCACGCCGTATTCTTCGAAGCGATCCTCCCAGAAGTCCAGGCTTCCTTCGGGCACCCGGAAGGCCGTCCGGGCGACCTGGCCGGAGCCGACTTTCCCCTGGCGAAGGTTCTCCCACGGGAAGAAGGTCATGCTCGTTCCCGGTGTGCCCTCCGCGTCCGCCAAGAAGAAGTGGTACGTCCCGGGGTCGTCCTGATTGACCGATCGTTTCACGAGTCGCAGCCCCAGCGTCTCGACCCAGAAGTCGAGGGTCTCCTGAGGGTCGCCAGCGATACACGTCACGTGATGAATGCCCGGTGTAGGGGCGGGATCTGCCATTATCTCTCGTAGGACCTGGAGCGCCTTCAATTCGCGCTGACGTTGATGTTACCAGGCCCAAGATGTGGAGCGATCACGGCCGCGAACAACTGCAGGAGACAACGACGGCTCTATGCGGTACCTTGCTCAGTAAACGATTCCGAGCAGTGGGGACATCGAATGTCCACATCAAAATTCACTTTCTTCCCGCGTTCCGGGCAATTTATGATAGATTGTGGCATTAGCATAGATTGAGATTGAGGCTATATTCATTATTGATCTCATTCTACTACGTATTAGAGATTGTTTATTAGGATTCGTGGAAGTCGTCAATTTGGGACCCGAGTGGGAATAGAGAAACAGCACCGCAGACATTCACGAGCGTCGAATCGACGTTGGGAGAGGTGCCTCTGACAAAGCGCGCTTGGCGCCTCAGGCGCGCTATCTGGCCTTGAGAGCAGAATGATAAGTGTCTTGTTATACGTATATCACGAATATGGATGTCATCTCAATAGTTGGGGTGTGAAATCCATACCGGAGGTGGGTGTGGCCGGGAACAGTAGCAATGATGAAGAAAAGTGAGATCATCCGCTGTTCTCACTCTGCGATCACACGACGCTCAATAAGCTGGCTAAACACAAGCTACTGGGTCGTCATTTGAACCGCGACGATAGAATTTTGATCACATGAGGTCGGAGAGATATTGAACCACGGGAAGACGTGCTCGCTTCGCTGTGCGCGACTTCCCTGGGTCAAATCCTCCTCATCCAGTACCTGCTGCTCGCGGTGTTGCTCGCGGCAGGAAATGGGGTCGGAGAGATTTGAACTCCCGATCGACTGATATCTCCGGTCTGCGCCTCGGAACTCCAGAGGGTCATCAGCGCGAACCGATGATCAGTCGGCCGCTCAGTATATCAGTCTGGAGTGTCGTCCCGGGCGCGTTGCCTCTGGAGTCAGTCGCCATGCCGGACTTGGCCACGACCCCGCACTCCCCCGTAAGCCCAATCTCCCTAAAGGGATTTCGATTCTACTCGTCTCGGTCGGTCGCAGCCCAGTCACAGTCCTGGCACTTGGAGCCAGTTACGAACTCCGTAATCGAGGGCATGTACCCGACTTCGATGACGTCTCCACCGCACTCTGGACACTCATGGTCGGCGTCTTCGATGGACTCGGCATCCATGACGTCCTCGCCTTCGATCAGCTCGGCCAGTTTCTTCGGCGTGACCATCCGGCCCTGAACCACGCGGTTCTCACTCATGTGCGGAGTCTGGGCGAGAAGGATCCTAAGTGTTCCCGTCCGAGGTCAGGGCGTGGCCCCCAGAGTGTCACGCGCCGGGTCAGAGCCAGGGAGCCTGATACCCGTCCTCGTCGGTGCTGGCGTTCAGCCCCCGGTCGGCAGTGACGTCACCGGTGACCCGGTCGGCGGTCGCGCTGTCGCCACCATCGGAGATCGTCGTCTCGGAGCGGGATTCGTGATACGAGGCGTCGGGGTCGAACGCGAGCACAGCCGTGAGGCCGAGCACGGCCAGCGCGAGCGGCGCGTTGCCGGGCACGAGGCCGAATATCGACAGCGGGAGCATACCCAGCGCGACGGCGCTCCCGAAGCGGAACCGATCCAGATCAACCGAGCGCCGGAGCGTCGGTCCCGCCAGCGAGACGGCAACGGCGAAGGCCACACCGACTGCTGCGGCGGCGGTCCCACGAGCGATCAAGCCGAGGTCGGTCGAGACGACGAGCGTCGCGTTCGATGGCTCGACGCTGGCGAGAAAGCCCAGCGCGACGATCATCGCGGGTCGCGGGAGCAGATCGCCGATCCGTGCACTGGCGGTCTTGGCAGCGACCGCGAGGATGACGACCGCGGCGAAGCGCTCGAAGACCCAGAGATTCAGGAGACTCTCGACGGTGGGCGCAAG